>Ga0315276_10007061_pt1 | contig 10377 bp, 5 predicted proteins | sample YL17G05_0_MG_FD_204542 | JGI IMG/M metagenome (GOLD analysis project Ga0315276, IMG submission 204542) | Sediment microbial communities from Yellowstone Lake, YNP, Wyoming, USA - YL17G05_0 | ecosystem: Environmental > Aquatic > Freshwater > Lake > Sediment | place: USA: Wyoming | collected... | reverse complement strand
CTGCAAACATTTCGGCTGGTGTCATTCTTGAATAATCCAGTTGTGAACAATGGGAGTATATTTTCCTAAAATTCGTGTGGAATTCGGCTATTTTCTTTTGAAGCTGCATATGAGCTAATATCATCTTAAAGCCGACTATAAGCAAACGAGGCAACTGGATAAAATACTTTTCTAGTTTACTGGAAAACGCTTGACCTAACTCGACGTCTTTTATTACCTGAAGTCCCATCATTTGTTCCATAAAGCGCTTGTTGTACTTAAATCCAGGCATCAAAGAGACAATCCTATACCAGTTTAAGAGGTTGTAATACACTCTTCCTTGGATAAGACCCAGCATATTTTCAATAACATGCTTATTTTTAAGAATGGTCTTTTTATCTACTCCAATTGTCTGGCAAAATTGCCAGTACACCGCAAAATACGCCTTCCTGATGAACGAGAATGTCAAAGGAGTTGTAACTCCAGAATAGCTTTCAACGATATTGGAGTTGTCCCAAACGTTCAATTCAGCATATTTTTTAAGATTAGTGATTGGGCGAGCCTGCAGTAAATATATCTTGTTATCCTCTATTCCAAATTCTATATCTACAGGCATACACTTATAGCTTTGAACTTTGAGCGTCATTTTATGTAATTCTTTCAATTGCCTCTTGCTTAAACTTAAAGCACCCTGCTTGCCAGATTCTACCTCAACCGCCGCTGTGCCGCCGGATTGATTGCAAATTATCTTCCGCTTTTTTTCCGCTATTTCGCTTTTGACAATCTCGCCATTTGAATTAAGGATAAATGTATCGGCATCCAAAACCCCGGAGACTAAACCCTCACCCAAGCCCCAGGTACTACTCACCATCATCTCTTTGGTATTTCCGGTTAATGGATTTGCGCTAAATACTACTCCTGAGATTTCTGATTCTATCATTTGCTGTACCACTAAAGCTATTTGAGAGACCCAAGGATTAATGTTATTCTGAATCCTATATATGACAGCTCTTTCTCCGAAAAGAGAGGCCCAGCAATTGCGTACGGCATTTAAAAACGCCTTATAACTACAAATATTAAGAAAAGAGTCCATTTGCCCTGCAAAGGATAGTATTTTACTATCTTCATCTACTGCGGAAGAACGCACAGCAACAGGCTTCTTGCCGCCATCAGAAATTTTGTTCCATACCTCGGCTAAAGCTTTTTGACATGCGTCATCCAATGAAATATTCTTTAAATGTTTGCGGATTAAACCAGATTTTTCTCGGGCTTCAATATTTTCTTGCGCAAGAAGCTGAATCATCCGACTATCGCTTGCGCAGATTTGCTTAAACATAGATGTAGTAATTGTAGCCCAGCCAGGCACATTAATCCCCAAGCTCTTAAGTTCATACAACCCTAAGGCCTTCCCCCCAATGCGCGTTACTGCTTCTGAGTTAAAAGAAACCGCCGTACTACTCCAGATAATAAGATCTTTTAATGCTTCCACAAAATTCCCATGGTCAATAATATTCCAAAGGTTATAATCACATTATAGAATAGTATGAAAATAGAGCAGATGCCGCGGAAAATCTTAGCTGAAGTATTATTATTATAAACTGCATACAACCCCGCAGCTATTAGTGTTAGACCATATAACAAATACATCGAAACGGAAAACCACAAAATCAAATTAAATATACTGCCAAGCTCGTACGCTACATACATTGCCACGGTTGCCATAATAACAACGTTGAGCGCGGCCCGAACTGGTCCTAACCGCTTTGAATAAGATTCAATGAGCTCTTTCTCTTCTTCTTTCCCAAATGTCTTTCTGCCAAATTCAAAGATATTGAATATCATCCAGTTTACCAAAACAAACATTCCATAAACCTTAGGGATTTTCCAGAAATTTGAATTAGTAACGGCAGAAAAAATAAATGCAGACATCCAGCAAGAAATCAAGGTATGCGCTAACGCATACGTAGCCATCTTAGGTCTTAGCCATTTCCCGATAAAGAATTCTTTGTACATGATTAAAGAATATATGATAGTACAGAGTGCAGCAATAAATGCCGCTTCATTAATCACAATTGACAAACAGAGCTCCAAAATAATCAGAAAGGCGGCTGCTTGTTTAGCTTCCGAAACTTTAATTAAACCTCTGGCAAGCGGTCTATCTTTATGTACCACCAAGTCATTTTTATAGTCTTTAATCTCATCAAAGATACGTAAGTGAAAGAAAATAAACAATACGGCTATGACGCATAAAACTTCTTTATATGTCATCACTGGATTAAATGACGCTGAATGAAGTGCAACTAAGGCATTAGCAGAAACATAAAATATGATGAGAAGTATATGTCTTAGGAGAGGGAATCTTTCCTTACTAAAAATCCGCCATCTTGCGAAAAATTCAAGCATTTTGAATTAACATCTCTTTTAACTTCGAGTATTCCACTTTACTATGGTGTCTCGTATCCATTGGAATTTCTTTAACCATCTTTATTTCATCCACAGGAATCTTATTCTCTTCAAAAAGACTCTTTACAATAGCAGCATAACTTTCCATGTCTTCCGATTTAAAACCTTCCTTCAATGAGAATACCGCGCATGTCTTTTCCCCAAGTCGAGTATCTTTCATCCCTAAAAATGCCGCCTGCCTTACGAAATCCAATCTTTTCAAAAGAATTTCGGCATAGACAGGGAAAAGATATTCGTTTGCGCGCACAATTGTATTGTGTACTCTACCAACAAGCCACAATCTCCCCTGCTCATCCAAGACACCTACATCGCCTGTTCTATGCCATATCTTTCCATCGGCTTCTCTGATTTTGGTAGATTTGAATGCTTCGAGATTATTGTAGTAATTTTCGCATACATGCGCTCCGCTCACTACTAACTCTCCGGCTTTCCCTTTCTCAACTTCCCATTCCTGCCAACCCCTAACTCCTAATTTAACGTCCTTACGCCAAATCTTAATAAACTTATAATCAAGGTCTTCTGAAATCCTTCCCACATTAACGCCTTCCCGTTCGGCTTCATCGCGTAACATCTCATTTGCTTCGATATGCGCAATAGGTTCAACCTCGGTTGAGCCGTAGAGAACCACGATTTGCACAGAAGGCGCAATTGCTTTAAAATCTTTCACGTTATCTTTGCTTATAGGAGCCCCGCCAGTAACTACCCTGCGCAGATTGCCCAGAGTTACCTGATTTTTTCGGCAATACTCCGCGATGTCGACAAAAATTGACGGAGAAAGCGTGCAACAGGTACTGTTAGTTGAAAAAAGTTGATTAACGATAATAGCAGCGTCTTTATCCGAAGGGACCGCCAGGTCTATGGCCGGAAGAACAGTAGTTACGCCTCCGGCCAAATTATTCAAAGAGAAAATCGGGAATACCGATAAATCCCTGTCATCTTCCCGATAAGGAATCTCTTTATCTAATGCACGATGTTGTGCAGCAAGAAATCTATGTGTGCGATCTGCCCCCTTTGGTACCCCTGAAGTACCCGTAGTAAAGGTAATTAGTGCCGTATCATTTGGCTCAACCGGCTCGACATCTGCCAGTGAAGTACTCTTTAGCAGAGCTCCCAAATCACTGGTATAATTTTTCTCATGCGGCCCCACTGCAATCTTTATTTTGATATTAGCAATCTCAGGAACTGCTACGCTTAGCTCAAATGCTTTCTCGAAACATATCATTGCCTTGGGCTGAACGACTTGAGCACAAACCCCAAGATGACCTTTTCTTGCCCAGGAATCCAAAAAAACCGCAATTGCCCCTAAACGCTGCACCGCAAACATAGTCAAGTAAAGCTCAATTGAAAGTGGGACAAAAATAATTACACGATCACCTTTGCCAATCCCTATCTTTTTTAAACCTCCTGAAATAACATTGATTTTATCAACCAAATCGTTATAGGTGATGGATTCATGGGAAAGATTACTTGTGCCATCCAATACTTGCAGTGTCTTTCCAGTTACCCATTGAATAGCAACTTTTTGAGGGAACAGCCGTGCGTGCTTATGTAGAAAGGAAATTACGTTATTTTCTTTAACTCTACCTTCGCAAAAACCGATACTGTCATACTCATTATTACTCATAACGCCCTGTTAAACACTAATAAACTCTTGCAAGAGGAACACACATGCTATGCCAATAGCTGCGCTCACAAAGCGCCAGCGGTAATCAAAAATATTGTCTTTTACGCTGCGGTAATAATTATTCACCGTAAAATTCAAGACATACGCAACCCATGTTCCGACCGCCACGATAATGAGTGAATTGAGTCTGTGATTGGTTTTATAGAAATAAATCGGCATCCCCGCGATAAAAAGGGTTGTTGCAACAGAGCATACTATTTCCAATACTCTTCCATGGTGTTTCAAATAATTATCGGCTTTTAAGGGTAAGGGTCGGCTAATATAATTAGCGAAGTAATAATTGCAAATTATTGCCAGTTGCGCAGTAATTGAAGTTAAATAGGGCAAATATACGTATATGTGGTCTTTATGGTTACTCGCAATAAAAAGAAAAATAGCCGGGATAATGCCGATATACAACAACACCTTCACCTGAAAACTTGCCACCTTCTCTTTCCCTTCATAATGCACAAAACTAAGGATTAATAAATAATACAAGATTTGCGCCAAGAAAAGCGGAAGGAACCAATAGTAACTACACATACTCAACGCTGCATAGTTAAGTATAATCATGACGATTAAGCCGCTGGCTTTCGACAGGCGAAGCGGGATATACATAATTATTCCTGTAGCGATAAGAATTAACAAAAGCTCTGTTTGCCAAACCACTACATTCAAGGGTTGGTCAATAAACTTAGCTAAAATAAAATAGGTTGTGAACGGTACAATAATGTTATCGCTTCCCGAGAGAGAAATTGCCTCGAATCCGGTAACCAACAAAGCGGTAATTAACGCAATTAATACAGATTCAGTTCTACCGATGTTTGTCAGTAATAGGAGAGGTAAATGAATACATAAAAAGGTGACACAAAAAAACGCAATGGAGCCTTCGATACTCTTTAAGTTCCCCTCAACATCAAACTTTATAACACCATATTTTCTGCCTACCAAAGCCGCAATTGGATCCGAAACAGCCATTACTAAGATCGAGATAAAGTAAATAACCGGTTTTGTGCTGCTCAGTAGAAATATCAGATATATCGCTGCAGGATAACATATACTGCCATACGACTTTCGCTCAATATCATGGACTGATTTTAAGATGCCTTTATTTTTTGTAATAAGCACAATAGCGCAAAAACTTACGGATAGGGCTAATACTGTCCAATGAGATATAAACAGATACGGGAAAGAAATCGCGATTAATCCGCCCAGCAAATGTACTGCCTTCCTAGAAATTTCAGTGTTAGAGGGAATCAAACGTCTTACCGTCTCTCCTATAAAGAAGACCAAAAGATAAATCCCCGCAATACCCAAAGCGGTAATTACTTCTCTTTGGATATCAATCATAACGCCTCACCAATTATTAAGGATTTATAAAAAAAGGCCTTATCTTGCTTAAATAGCTCGGATGCCTCTTGGTCTAAAAATCTCAGTTTCCTCTCTATGCCATTAATGTGTTTTCTGTCCACGAGCATATTCCAATACACAAGACGCGCTCTTGGATTTGTATAGTCTAAGATATGTCTTACCTCTTCTTCATATCGATCGTAATTCATATATTCAAATATGTCTGATAAATTGAAGCCATCATACTTCGTCTGTGGGTTCCTTTCAAAAGCTTCCTTTAAATTACCTTTAAAAATAACGAGCCTATCCAAATTATTGCGAATCGCGTTAAAATTCTCCCGCCTTAAGTAAAAAGGTAGGGAATTTTTAAAATTACCCTTAAGAATGTACTCAAGATAAGGATTGCCATCTGTCGGCAACACGGTAAGAGCATATTCTGCTCTCTTAAAGATACGGCTTGCAACATCTGTTTCTACATATTTGAAAAATTCCGGATCGCGACCAAATTTCCCCATAATCATGCGGCTAAAGAATATCCTAAAAAACAATCTCCAGCGGAATGTGTTCCAAGTGTTGTTGTAGAATGATGTCCTTTCGTTAATATCGTGAATACTTAAAAGCCGATCGATTTTCTTACGGTCGTGAATTAGTGGCAATATGCGATTTCTGAATAATGTAAAATAGTTTTCAAACTTACCTACATGAATAATACCTTTATTAATTAAGTCTGGGTGTTGATCCCAAAATAATTTTGCTTCATCAGTTAAATCGCCCCGCAACTGCTGATAAAGATTATCTCTATCATTCCTATCGCTGACTCCTATAAACTCGATTAGTTCCTTATAAGACAATTTATTAAAAGCTATCTTGCGAATTTCTACACACGCTAATTGAACAGGATTAATATCGATAGCGAGCACCAAAGAAGGATTTTTACTTAATAGCGATAATGAATTATCGCCTGCTGACGCAATTGAAAGATAAAAACCTCCTTCTTTGACGTCGAGAGCCTTTATTAGCACATCAGCATCTTCCCAACAGCTCGCATAACGGATAAAATCGAATCGAGTTCCTTTTTCTATGCTTTGTTCTCGAACAACCTTATTATTTACCATTTTTTTTCTTTCTTCCGTACGTTCGGTGCGCTTGAGCGAATTGACCTGCTGCCAAAGCTCCCATAATTGAGATTTCACCTGCTAAAACCGTAGCAGTGCAAATTTCAGCGAATTTTTTTGCCGTTCCTTTCCCTTTGCAGCCAATCAAAGCTAAACATTCACTTTGAGTAGGAAGTCCTGTGCCGCCACCCACCGTACCTACTATAAGATTAGGCAAGGTAACAGCAATATATAAATCGCCATTTTGTACTATATCTACCCTTGTAATACCCATAGATGCTTCAGAAACACAAGCCGCGTCTTGACCACAGGCAATAAAAATCGCTGCTAAACCATTTGCATAATGCCCTTGAACTCCTATAGAGCCGCTCTGGACACCACCTACGAAAGACATCTTCCAATATTCCATCATCATTTCAGGTGTCGTATGAAGGAATTTGGTAAATATATATCGAGGGATAATCATTTCCGCAGATACTTTCTTGCCACGCACAAAAAGATATGACATTGCTGTTGCTTTTTTATCACCCGACATATTACTTTCAACAAAGTAAAAACGTGGCTTGATTGGCACCTTAGCCACAATATATTTGCACACTGCATCCGTTGCAATTGTAACAATATTTTGTCCAGCAGCATCACCTGTTGTATATTCAAAATTAATATATACTTGATTGCCTTCTATAGTAATCTTGATATCTTCTAAGTTGCCATGAGTAGTAGTTGTCTTGGCTACTTCTTGAAATTTATCGAAATTTTTCACGCACCATACAATAAACTGACCGGCTTCCATTAAATTATTAAATGCAAATCCAGGAGCTCGAGATACGCGTTCATGTAGACATATCACCCTTGCTCCACCGCTCAGGCTAATAATTTTCGCTCCCCGATTATATGAGGCAACCAATGCTCCTTCAGTTGTCGCAAGCGGAACATAGAAATCCCCATGCGCATATAGACCATTTACTCGCAAAGGGCCAACAATTCCAACGGGAATTTGTGCCAGGCCTATAAAATTCTCTATATTGCCTTTAAAAACAGAGGGATCTTCAACAAGCTTTTTGCCATTAACAAATTGAAATTTTACCCCTTGTTTTTCCAATATCTTTATCCTCTGCTCCTGAGCATCTTTTGTTAGTAACGTCTCGCGAGAAAGGTGCTCAGGGAGTGGTTCTTTATCGGGTAAACGAGTTTCTAGTTTCCTCGCAAATTGCTCGAGTGATTTACCCTTAAGAATATTTTTGATAACCTTAATAGAATAATCTTTTGTTATTGGCATTATTCACCTCCGCTTTGCTCTCCTTTCCGAGTTACTTGCTATATATGCAGTTCTTATTTTAACTACTACTTCAAAACCTTCGATTAAACGGATTGATTACAATTACTCCCAGGTCAAGCGGTTCATCCTCCTGATCTGGGCTTATATCGGGCATAGTGAACGGATGCCGAACGTAGCCAATAGGGTAGGTCGTCGATCCGCCATTTGGATCGGTTTTGAGTCCCGAAATGTTCACTTTCAGTTCATGGTTACCCGGAGGCACATCATCTATATGGAAGCTTCCATCAGAACCTACGGAAAAGAATCGAAACACGAGCGACTTCCCTGTTATCCACGCCTGCTTCTGTCCAGCGTGGTCTCGCAGATTCTCACTCTGCTGATTCCTTTGTTGCTGTGGCATCGTCTCGTATCCATAGGACGTCTGAAGCGTCTCTCTGTCGATCCAAAGGTCGTCGATGCTTCCTATGGCACTGTCCCAACCCCGAAAACCAGTGATTTTATCCGATACGACCAGTTTACCTGCAATAGTCCTGCCAGCAGCAAGCTCGACAAATGCGGTTTCACCCGGAACGACTTCAACAAGCTTGCTTGCGCCTTCCCCTTCAGCCATCTTCATTCCATTTTCATCCAGAGCTACCCGCCTTACTCTCGTTCGCCCGGGAACAACGCGATCCATAACGAACCTGCCATTCGCATCGGTTCCGCTTATATACGAGAACTCTATCCGCTGTGGCTCTCTCAGCATCCGCAAGGGTTCAGGAGACAGGAGGACCTGCGCATATGCGACAGGACCGGAACGCGCACGGACCGTTCCCTCGACACGGCCCCATGGTTTGAGGTGTATATCAGAGGACTCTGCCAACTGCTCTTGATTGACTTCTGCGTAGCCATTTTCGTGTATCACAAAGAGCTCGAACTTCTCCGACTGAACCGCTGCTGTAAACCGACCAGCCGAATCAGTCCGGACATGTTCTTTACCGCCCCGTATCACCTTGCGGTCTTCCTCGAGGCGCAGTAAACCTGTCGCCACGTATACCTCCGCGCCAGGCGCGACATTACCGTCGGGCAGATATATCGTTCCCTGCGGAATATTCTCCCTGGCAGCTCGGGCCATCCGAATCTGGAGTTCCACTGTGCCTTCGCCAGGGGTGAACCGGCGCGAAGTGGACGGGGCATACCCATCCGCTTTTACCTCTACTTCGTACTCCGGCCCGAAAGTGTCAATAATAATATCAAAACGACCATCCGTATGCTGACTGCGCTTGATCTCACTTTGTCCTTGCTTGTACCGAATACGTGCGGTCAAGTCAAACTTATCGATGGGTTCTGAAGTATCGGCGTTGACGACCTTGCCCATTACCCTGAACGGCTTGTATAGCACCAAATTGCACTCTTTCTCTGTGGCCACAATATTTTGGGAGATGTACATATAGCAATTCTTGTCGGCCCATATTTCAAACCGGTCAGCAGGGGCGTTGTGCCATTCGAATCGCCCGTCTTGGCCTGTCACAGTCCTCCAGTCGAGCTGGTATTGGGATACACCAATCTGTACTCCTTCAAGCGGACTGCCATTGACATCAACTATCCGGCCGGATATATGTCGCCCCGGCCCAAGCACAAACTCAATTGGCTTCATTAGAGCATTGGCATCAAATCCTTGTGCATCCGGTGCGTATGTATCCGCCTCAACGGTTATCCACATACTCTGCCGCTGCCGAAGAGGCTGTGCGTTGAATTTGAAATTTCCGCTGCTATCGGTCTGGGTTTTCAGTTCTTTGACATGCAGGTCATGACCGAACTTGACCCAGGCACCGCTTACTGGATTACCGTTAGTGTCGATGATGCGGCCGCTAATCGCTAATCCTCGCTGCAGGACGAATATCGCTTTCTGCGAACGCAATGCCGAACTGGTGGTTTGCGTATGTAAGTCGCGGAACGTCTGTTCAGGGGGATAATCCGGGTGGCTGAATCCGATATGTATTTTCATCTGCTCCAAGTTCGTCGGCATGGTGTCCACCGACCATTTGCCATCTGCATCTGTCTTTAAGGTCTCCCTGATGCAAATCGTTGCCTTCTCCGACAAATCCTCCCACGAACAACCGCTAAGCTCCACAATCGCTCCTGCTACGGGGTCGCCCTGCTCGTTAACAACCCTGCCGCCTATTACCGTGCCCTTCTCGAGCCGGAATGTGTACTCCTCCGGAATATTCTTATCCTCCTTCCACACTGAAGCCATCGACACACGACCAGCTTTGCTGACAGTCAAATGCATTTCCACAGGGCGCAGTTCCCCGAACTCTACCCGGCAGAAGCCAAACTCATTTGTCTTTAGGTTGATTATCTTCCACGGGGGATTTTTTTTCCATATCATAGCCACTTTCAAATTGGCATCGGCTATGGTTTCTCCCGACTCCTCGGTCAGGACAAAGACGAGCATCCCCGGCCCTTCCTGTTGGAGCACTGTTGCGGCATTTGGGCTTGACTGTGTGGTCCTATCCGTGGTATTCCCGGTAGCAAACAAGGCGAAA
>Ga0315276_10007060_pt1 | contig 10380 bp, 8 predicted proteins | sample YL17G05_0_MG_FD_204542 | JGI IMG/M metagenome (GOLD analysis project Ga0315276, IMG submission 204542) | Sediment microbial communities from Yellowstone Lake, YNP, Wyoming, USA - YL17G05_0 | ecosystem: Environmental > Aquatic > Freshwater > Lake > Sediment | place: USA: Wyoming | collected... | reverse complement strand
CAGATGGGTGGCGCGGGAGGCAAAGCCCTGCAATACACAGATACCGGGGATTTGACGGGCAAGCTGGCCCCCTATTTTGATCCTTCTCCGATAAACATTTTCTCCGGAAACGCGACGTTTGCCTCTAACGCGCAGTGGGGCGGGGGCGGCCAAACCTTGCTTCAGCAAAAAGAAGGGGCTGTGGGTCAAACCGCTTTTCCCATCACCCTAAGCGCCAGCCCAACGGGCGTCTCGCCTCAGACGACCTATAGCAACGTCTTCGGCTCCCCAACCATGCATTTCACCGCCGCATTAGTGGCACCCACGTCTTCCGAGACGGTCTATGACTACGTGGTCACGAATCAGGTTACCCCCTATGCGAACACCAATGGCGATGGCCTTCCCAAATTCCAAGGCGTGGCCAGCCAATGCCGCTGGGCCGGCGCCAAGGTCGTGCAGAGCGATGGAACAGGCTCAACGTTGTGGACGGGCGCGGCCCTCGACGATCTGGCGAATAACGCTCAAGCCCTGAATATCAAGGTGCTCAATCTAAGCATCTTGGTTCCCGGCGATCCGGGCTCCGACGCGGCGCTGCGCGATAAAGTCAACAACGCCGTCGAGAACGGCATTGTGGTCTGCGTCTGCGCGGGCAATGACGGCAAGCTCACCTGGCCTAGCTCTTCGCTGATTGACGACCCGGCCCTGGCGGCGAATGCCTTGACCGTTGGCGCCGCCAATGACGCCAACCAACTGACGGACTACAGCAGCCAGGGCGAGTTGGCCCTTACGGGGGATGACTCGGATGACTACAAGCCAGACGTCCTGGCGCCGGGCGGCTCCGACTACTATAGCTACATCATGTCGGTTGACAGCAATCAAGCCGATGGCCGCCGGGCCGATTTCAGCTTCGTTTCCGATCAGCAGCTCAACGACTATCGCAACGTGAAAGGAACCTCAGGGGCCAGCGCGTTTGCGGCCGGTTGCGCCGCGTTGGTCATTGACGCCCTGGGCCAGACGGGTTTTGTGTGGGATTTCAGCTCCTCCGACAGCCCTTTCTATGTGAAGATGTTGTTATGCGCCACAGCCACGGAAACCAACGCGACCAGGGAAAACAAGATTAATAACCCGACGCTTGAACGCGCCAACGCCGGCGCCAGCGGATTCCCTCAAGGCAAAGATCGCAATGAAGGCTTCGGCGTTCTCAACCCTGACGCCGCCGTGGAGGCCGTGGCCATTCCGCCCGTGGAGACGAGCTACACGGGCAGCGATACCCTTGGCGGGGCGCCGGGATCAAAGCGCGCTTGGGCCCGAAGGGTCAACTTGGTTACCGATCAGACGTTTAACGCGCTGCTAACCACCCCGGCAACGGGCGACTTCGATCTCTATCTGTATGACATCTTTCCCGATCCTTCCGCTGGCACGCCCTTCATTCTGGCTTCCAGCGCGTATCCAGGCTCGGGCAGAAGGGAGTTTCTCGAATACCTTCCCGATACTGACCAGGAGGCGCTTTTGGTCGTCAAAGCGGTCAGCGGCTCGGGAACGTTCGACATCGCGCTTAATGTGCCGCGCCCTTCGCCAACGCCTTCGCCTTCGCCTTCGCCCTCCGAAGCGCCCTGGATTCCCCCCGTTGGCAACCAGCAAGCCTCTGACGCGCCGCTCGGCATTGACGGTTTCCCAGGGGCAGGGAATCCGCCAGACGGCGCTTTCTCCTTTCCCTTGTACGGCGCCAAGGATTTCTCCCAGGGCTTTGGCCCCGGCGCCAGCTGGGCCATGGGGTACAACTACAAGACTTCCCAGGAGGCGCGCCGGCGTAATTGGCAGGACTTGAAAACGAACCCCGCCCATTGGATGAGCCCCTATTTCCTGTGGAGCACGGGCGGGACGTATTTCTTCCCCCTGGCCGGCGACATGATGACGGGCCACGGCGTCGCCTCGGTGACGCTCGCCGACGCCTACGGAACGACGCCTACGGCCGCCATGCTGGACGAGGCCGCCCTTTACACGAACCTGGGCTATTTCTCTTTCTTCACCCATCCTCCCAAGCTCGACCGGTTCGGAAACTTCGCAAGCCGCTTCAAGAACAACATCAAGGTGTTGAAAGATCGCCTCAACCAAGGAGACTATTTTGTTATTGGCATTCCCGTCTTCCAGTCTTTTGTGGACTACAAGAGCGGCGTGTTCCACGTCTTCCCGGACCAGAACAAGGTCCACTTGGGCTATCATGCCCTGTGCGTGGTCGGCTACGATGACAAGATGTTCTACGGCCTGGGCACCAAGCGCGGCGCCTTCCGCGTCGTCAACTCCTGGGGCACGGGCTGGGGCGGCCACGGATTTGGCTGGGTCAGCTATGAGTTCGTCGAGAAGTTCTGCCTCGAGGCCTGGGGCATGGCCAGCTCGAAGCCCTTCGCGGGCGCCCCGGTGGTCCGGCGCGGCAAGGCGCAAGTGTGCGAAACGCCGGACTACAAGATAACTTATAGCGGCATGGGGATCGCGAGCGTGACGGCCTCGGGGGTGGCCATCGCCGGCTCCGATCCTGCCGCTTCGGGCGGCGTCTTGAACATCATCAGGAAAAAGGGAGTGCTGTTTGGGCCGCTCATACCCGCGGTCAGGACAGACGGCTCCTTCACGAAGGTGTTCACTCAGGCGCCCATCGGCGCCGTGTTTGCCAGCCGGCTTGTCTCTTTGACGGCGAGCGGCTGCCACGTCAAGGACGTGGTGACCACGGAAGTGGGCACGGTCAAAATGACGGCGGCGCCCAACCAGTCATGGCCGGAGGTCGGGGCGCTGTTCTTCACTTCGTCCACGATGAGGTTGCCCAATGAGGCATTTACCGAAATCCGCGCCTTGAATCCGCCAAAGGCCATGGGGGCCAAGCCGCTGATGGCCAACGTGCAGCTGTCGGGCGTGGCGCTTGAGACTTTCTATACGCCTCTGCAGGCGGCTACACTCAAGGCCACCACGAAGAAGAACGTAATCAAAGGCGGGCCGGCGTATCTCAGCTACGGCGCCATTGGCATTTACACAACGGCCACGACGCAACTGGCCGCCGAGTTCAAGACGATTTCGTGCGTGGGCGGCGCCATCGAGCCGTTCATGATTTCCGACTCCAACACGGCCGCCAAGTCATGCTCCGTCACGGGCCGCGGCATGGTCCTCACGACGCAACTGGCCCGCAAAAAAACGGTCTTGACGCGCGAGGGCAGTATCCGGCCTCACGTGCTGTATTCGGCCGCGGCGAATCTGAACGTATCCACGGTTGGCGGCAGCATTCTGGCCCGGCGAATTCTGGGCGGCGGGCAGATGAACCAGGTCTCCGCCCAGTTCATGAAATACAACCCCCTCATTGAAGGCCGGACGGGCTATCTGGGAGGCTTTATCGCTCCCCGCGCGCTGCTGGCCAGTGAGACGGTGTATCATCCGGTTCCCGGCGAGACGGTCTATAATCTGACGCCGGCATTGTCGGTGGCCACGGGTTTCACGACCAATCCCGCCGTGATGGTCTTTGATGTTCGATCCATCCGGGGCGACCTGGGCGTTTGGGGGGATTTCTATGCCGGGGCCTCCATTGCGGGGGCCTTCAAGGACGGAGCGATCACTCCCAAGAAGAGTGGGGTCATCAACTCGATCACAACGCAGAAGCCTTCTTATCGTTTACCCGTGTTGCCGCCGGGGCCTTACATCAAAGGCAACGCATGGGTAAAGACGGGGACGATACCTCAGTTCAATGGCGGGGGTGACCACAGCGGTTTCAAGGTCTTCAACTGATGGCGGGACGGGTTGGCCAGCCTATCCTGCCCGTTTGTTGTCGCCAAAGCCAAAGAGGGCTATTCTTAGAGGGAAAGCCGGGTTGGCTGTTATCGGCAGGGCTTTCACGGATCACTTAGCGCGCCAGCCAAGGGGAAAGGACACGAATATGGCGGTGGACACAACAACGGCCTCCCTCGAGGACCGGGTCAAAGGCGAACTCGAGAAGATTCGCCAAATGATCCAACTCGACGGGGGCGATATAGAGTTCATGGGCATGCGCGACGCCACGGTCCAGGTGCGCCTGAAGGGCGCGTGCGCGGGATGCCCGGGGGCGCAAATGACCCTCAAAATGGGCGTCGAGAGGCGTCTGAAGCAGGTGTGCCCGGAGATCAGCGGCGTCGAGAGCATATAGGGTCTGCGTAGGTCCGTGTACGTCCGTGTAGGTTCCTATACGCCTCCGGCAGGCGCGAAATAGGAGCGAAGGCGGGCAACTGCGTTTCGCTCTTCTTGTATTGGGCTAACCCGAAGTTCCCACTGAACTCCCCTGAGTGTCGCGCATAAGTCATGTGAGATCAAGTGTCTGAGGAAGTTGGCCCGGCTTCATCTGGCCGAGGGCGGGCGGGCGTTGTACGACGTGTCGAGCAGTTACTACGAAGGGCGCGCGTGCGCCCTGGCGCACGTCGAGCGCGCGTTGCGCACGCTCAAGGGCGTGGACGTGCGCATCCGCCCCATCCGCCACCGGACCGAGGAGCATATGCGGGCGCGCATCTTCCTGTGCCTGCTGGCCTACTACGTCGAATGGCACATGCGCCGGGCCTGGGCGCCGCTTCTATTCGACGACGAGCAGTTGCCCGCCCAGCGCGGGAGGCGCGATCCTGTGGCGCGGGCCGAGCCTTCGGCCTCAGCCCGAGCAAAGAAAACCACGCGCACGAACACCGAAGGCCTGGAGGTCCAGAGCCTCGAAACACTGCTAGCACACCTGGCCACCCGCTGCCGCTGCTATTGCCGGACAAACGCGCCCCCTCTGAAAGAAAAGGCCCAAGGCGAACAAGACTGCAACGTCAAGTATGAGCGACTGACGGAGCCGACGCCCTTACAGACACGGGCGCTCCAGTTGCTCGGCTTGTTCCCAGTAGATGGAAATCCACATTGACCCCAACCCAAACCAAATCAATACTCAAACGTCTTAAGCGAAGGGGAACTTCGGACTAAATCGCGGTTAGGCGGTTGATCTCATTGAGCAGCTCGCCTCGGCCTTCCCCTGTTTGCGCTGAGAAAGGGATGGGGGGCGGGACGGATTGGCGCGGCACTATGGCCGCAGGCGTTGCGTGGCGCGCCGCGTCAGGAGCCGTTTGTGGCGCCGTTTGCAGCGCCGCATGGATGACGGCGAGTTTGAGCGCTCTTTGACTTCGGTTCACCTTGTCTATTTTCGTCGCCACGACGCGAAACGCGATTCCCTGGTCCAGCACGTATTCAATCAACTGGAGGTCGAGAGGCGAAACGGCGTGCCGGGCGTCAACAATAACGATCACGCCGCGCAGCCGCGGGTTGCCCGACAGATACGATTCGATCATGGGCCGCCACTGCAGGCGGATCGGTTCCGGGACCTTGGCGAACCCGTATCCAGGAAGATCGACGAAATACAGCGAGCCGTTGATCGCGAAGAAATTGATCCGCTGCGTGCGGCCAGGGGTCCGGCTCGAATGGGCCAGGCCGCGATTTCGCACGAGCGCGTTGATCAGGCTGGACTTGCCCACGTTGGAGCGGCCCGCGAAGGCGATCTGAGGGAAGTTGTCCCTCGGATACTCTTCCGGCTTGCCGCCGCTGGTGGCGAATTGCGCTGAACGGATGATCACGAGAGCGCCCGGCTGCTGTCCTTTCGAATAACGGCTACGCCCAAGAACCTACGCCAAACCATTGAGGCCGGTCAAGGCTGCCGATGGGTAGGACAGGTTGGCAACCTGTCTCCGATGCTTGGAAACAGATTGACAATCTGTTGTGCTCGACAGGTTGCCAACCTGTCCTACTGGCTCGACAGATTGACAATCTGTCCTACTGGCTCGACAGATTGACAATCTGTCCTACTGGCTCGACAGATTGCCAACCTGTCCTACTGGCCTGCTTCGTGCTCCTTCAGTGTTCGCCAGACGCCGGCAGGCAATTTCTGCCGGGTGTCTCAGTCTTTTTGAGAAAGGGGCGGCGAAAGGTCATGTCAATTTCATCTATAGGCGGCATAGGGAACATCGGGAGCATTCAAGGGCTATCCGTCGGGTCTATCTTGTCTGACCTCAGGCAGTTGTTGCAGATAGGGAGTCTGGACGGACTCCTCAGCCCGAAATCCAGCGGCGCCACGGATGGGAAAACCTCAACCGGCCAAGGGGGCAGCATCAGCAAGTCGGAATTCAGCAAGATGATGCTCAACCTTATCAAGACCACGAACAGCGGCAAGAACAGCAACATGCCGTCGTGGGCGGACCGATTGGCCAATTGCCCGGTGCTCTTTGGCTTGCTGGACAAGAATGGAAACGGCGAGCTGGACGGCCAGGAAGCCGACTCCATGCGGACATTGATATCGCTTTTCGGTTCCAATCCCATTACGCCAGGGGCGGCGTTGGACAATCAGGGATCGGGTGCCAACCTGTCGCTTTCCTCCTGAAGACTCCTCTAGCCGCTCCACGCAATGGCTGGGGCGCGATAAGTCAAACCTTTGACGCGCATGGTACGTCGCATGATGCCGTCGCAGGGCGCGCTGTCGGCGGATGGCGCAAATGTTCCAGATTGCGCAATACTGATATTGCATGATTTATATGCCAATCGCGCCCCCTCCCTTCTGACAAATCTCACCCCCTTTCATAACTTGGCGAAGTGGCCTGCTTTGTGCTTTGTCGGTTGTCAATCCTGGGAAACAATCCGTGGCAGGCGTTTCGGCCATGTATGATGGGGGCATCGTCAATAAATTGTCGACGGCCTCAGCCGCTGATAATTCACCATGCCTGACTTTTCTTAGTGTCAGGCCGATTCATCGCAAAGCAAACCTGGACGAGGCTACTCGCATGGGTCTTGAAAACCTCCGCATCGAGAAAGACGAGTTTTGCCGCTTGATGCCCGGCTTCATCGGGGCGGTCGTCGGCAAGGACACCGCCAAAGGCGCCGAAGTGGACCAGCTTTCCCGCTCTATCAGCCCCATCATCTTTTCCATGTTCGACAGCGACAGGAATGGCGTGCTGGACGGGGAGGAAGCCAACATGATGAGGGCATTCCTTTCCTACTGCGATCCCGACACGCTGCGCGCCGCCCTCCTAAGGCGCTCTTCCGGACCCGTGGCCCAGAGAGCACAAGAAACAATGTAGGACGTGTTAGACCTATAAGACCTATAGGACGTATAAGACCTATGGGACTTGTAGGGCCTATGCGCCGGCCGCGCGCTCAAGAAGGGCGTTGATGCGCTGGATCATTAGGCGCGGATCAACCATCAGGCCCGCCGCGATCAGGGCGTTGTCGTACAGTTGCTCGGTGATCTGCTTGGCCAGCGCCTCATCAGCCGCGCGCAATTCCGATAGGCGCCGAATCAAGGTATGGCGCGGGTTTAGTTCAAGGGCGACCTGCGCAACGGCCGCGGCGTAGTCGCGGCTGACTGCCTGGAGAACGCGCTTCATGGCGCCGCTGATATGGGCGTCGGTATGGACGGCAATGGCCGGGCTGGCGCCAAGGCGGCTGGATTTTCGGACCTCCTTTACGCGGTCGCCCAGTGTCTTTTTCATCCAACCGCACAAAGCGTTCATGTCGTCGGCGCTAACAGATCCCCTTTCTTCCTCTTTCTTCCCGCCTTCAGGCAGCTCAAGATCGGCGCTATCGGCCGAGATGAATTTCTTGCCTTCGAATTCCTCCAGGTGGCTCATGACGAAGTCGTCAATCGGCTCGTGCGTGTAGAGCACCTCGATGTCGCGGTCGCGGAAGGCCTCCACGTAAGGCCCGGCTTCGATCACGTCGCGCGTCGGGCCGTTGATGTAGTAGATGGCTTTCTGCTTCTCCTTCATTCGCGAAACGTATTCCTTGAATGACGCCAGTTTCCCGGACTCAGTCTTGGACGACTCGAACCGAAGCAGCGAGGCGATGTTCTCGCGCTGGCCGCCGTCGGCGACGACACCCTCTTTGAAGAAGACGCTGAAATCCTTCCAGAAATCGGCGTAGGCGGCGGGATCGTTCTCGGCTTCTTGCGCGAACATCTTCAGCAGCCGCCCCGTCAGGACATTGTTGAGTTTTCGCACCAGGGCGTTGTCCTGCAACGTCTCGCGCGAGATATTGAGCGGCAGGTCTTCGCTATCCACGACGCCGCGCACGAATCGCAGCCACTCGGGCAGCAGATCGGGCAGGCGCTTTTCGATTAAGACCTTGCGGCAGTAGAGGTCCAGGCCCGGCTCGTAACGGGTGAAGCCGAATCGCTCGAAGTTGGTCTTGGGCGCGTAGAGGACCGCGTGGAGTTGCAGCGGGGCGTCGGCTGAGAAATGGAGCCGGTAGGCGGCGTCGGCAACGTCGCCCGAAATGAAGCGGTAAAACTCATTGTACTCGCGGTCGGTGATCTCATTCTTGTTGCGCGTCCAGATGGCCTGGACGGTGTTGACCGTCTCGCCCTTGACCTTGATGGGGAAGGAGACGAAATTCGAGTATTGCTTGATGATGCGCTTGATCTCGGCGGGCTTCTCGAAATCGTGGGCGTTATCGGCCAATTCAACGATGACGCGCGTCCCGCGATGAAGGCCATCAAGGGGCGCGATGGTGTAGGACGAACCGTCGCTAATCCATTCGCACCCCTGCGCGTCCTTGCGGTAGGAGCGCGTGTGGACGCGGACGCGCTTAGCGACCATGAAGGCCGAGTAGAAGCCGACGCCGAACTGGCCGATCAAGTTGACGTCCTTGCGCGCGGCCTCGGCCAGATGGTCCAGGAATTCGCCGGAGCCGGAGTGGGCGATGGTTCCCAGGTTTTCGATCAGCTCCTCGCGCGTCATGCCGCAGCCGGTGTCGGTGATGGCGAAAGCATGTTCCTTCTCGTCCAGGCTGATTTCGATTTCCAGCGGCAGATCGGCGTCATAGACGTCCTTGTTGACGACCTGCTCATGACGGATTTTCTCAAGGGCGTCGGCGGCGTTGCTGATCAGCTCGCGCACGAAAATTTCGCGGTTCGTGTAGAGCGAGTGAATGACAATATCCAGGACCTTCTTGACCTCGGCCCTATATTCATGGCTCTCGGCCGCCGTGGCGTCTTCAGGCTTACTCATATCACTTCGTCTCCTGGCAGTGTCTTCAAGAAGCCCCGCACGGCATTCTCCAAAATTGGGACCTTGTCCTGCAAGTAGAGGCGCCAATCACGCGACATGGACGGCCTCCCGTTCGACCTCGCGGCGGATGGCGGGACGCAACGCTTTCTCAGTGACCAGATCCACGCGCGTCCCCAGCAAATCCTCGATGTAGAACTTCAAGTTCATGAAACCATCGAACGTCGCCTTGCCCTCAAACTCCACGACTAGGTCCACGTCGCTGTTTTCTCGCGCGTCGTCACGCGCCAGCGACCCGAAGAGCGAGAGGCGCTTTACGGCGAAACGCTGACGAATCTCCGATAAATGCGCCGTCAATAGGTGTCAGACTTCCTGTTTGCCCATCTCACGCTCTCCTGTATGGGAGATCAGACAACCCCTGTGCACGGCGCCATTCGCTCAACAACGCCGCATTATATCCCTGCCCTCTCCCCACGCAACCCCTTCTGTCAGGTTCATGAGCGTCGCCTGGCGCCTTGCCCGGCGATGTTTGGCGTTGATTTTCTGCGCAGGATGGATGAAGGTCAGCCAACGCTGATAGGTGAGGCGCCGTGCCCATGCCGGATACAGCCGTAAACGAAGCGGTCGCGTCGCTGTTGCAGTCCGAGCCGGTCTCGCCCCATCCCCCGGCGGCGAGCCGCGCCGACTGGCGATGGTTCTGGGCCATCCTCGGCCTCGCCGCTGTCTTGCGGCTCGCCTATTTCACTGACCACGTCAAGACGGTTTACTTCACCCAGCCCATTCTCGACGCGCAGGGCTACTACGAGGCGGCTCTCCGCATCGCCAATCGCGTCGAGGGCGTGGAGGCTTCTACGTTCCATCCCCCCTTGTATTCGGCCATTCTTGGCGAATTGTACCGCGTCCTCAACGCGCCCGTGCGCCTTCCGATCACCTACTTGCTGCAGCACGCGCTGGGTGTCCTGACGGTGGCCCTGGTTTTCCTCACGGCCTTTCGCATCGCCGGGAGGGGGCCGGCCATCATCGCTTCGCTATTGACCGCGGCCTACGGCCCCCTGGCCGCGATGTCCAACGATTGCCTGCCCGTCGCGCTCATTGCCTTGGAGCTCACCGCCTTGCTCTATCTTCTGATCTGCTCGGCCACGACGCGCGGGATCGAGAATCTGTTCCTGGCCGGCTGCGTCTTCGCGGTGGCCGCCTTGACCTATCCGGGCGTTTACATGCTTCTTCCCTTTGTTCTGGCGCGCCTGTGCACGCTGCCGGCGCCGGTTCGGACAAAAGGCGCGCCTCTGCGGACGTTTCACGAGGACTACTTCGGCTTGCTGGGGCGGTGGGCAAATCCCGGTGTCTTTCTGGCCGCGCCAGTGGTGGTGATGATGTTTTA
>Ga0315276_10007056_pt1 | contig 10381 bp, 9 predicted proteins | sample YL17G05_0_MG_FD_204542 | JGI IMG/M metagenome (GOLD analysis project Ga0315276, IMG submission 204542) | Sediment microbial communities from Yellowstone Lake, YNP, Wyoming, USA - YL17G05_0 | ecosystem: Environmental > Aquatic > Freshwater > Lake > Sediment | place: USA: Wyoming | collected... | reverse complement strand
CATGAAGAGCTATGTTGAAGAAAGAGTAAAACCGCTTGAAGACAAACTCTCTACGATCCTTGATCTAGTCAATAAGATTGCTGATCAACCTGTCCAAGCAAAGGGAATTACAGCAAGAACTATACCTCTAATGAAGTCGAGTGATAATGCAATTGAGACACTCTCAAAGGCACAAGTAGCTAATAAATTGTTTGAATTAAAAAAGTCGGGGAAACAAGTTGACTCTCTAGATGTTGCTAGAGCTGAGATGGGACAAGACCTCGCAAATATTATTAAAAAATACGAGATTTCGTAATAAAGGAGAACTGAAGTGGTAACTGATGCAGTTAATCAAATTCTACAGGGGCTTGATCAAGGTCTCGTAACACAGGCTGAAGTTGAGAGTCTAAACAAGGCAATTACAGCTGGGTACGGCGGCGCTGGCAAACCCACAGACCTCACCTATGGTGGAGTCTTACAAGCAGAATCACTAGAGAGCACTTTAAAAAGTGTTACCTATGATGCTAAGAACTTAAAACTCTGGCCTGCTATATCAATTGATAAAGCATATAACCTGTTTGAGCAGTACAATCGCTTAATCAGCTATGGTTCAGACTCTGCTCCCTACATTGGAGAAGGTGGAGCTCCTATTGAGGAAGATTCTACATATGTACGTGACGGACAAAAAATCGTGTTCTTCGGTACACGACGCAAAGTCTCTCACCAAATGACTATAGTAAAAACCACTGTTGGTGACATTGTTGCCCAGCAGGCTAAAGAAGGAACAATGCAACTCTTGAAGAATATCGAGCGAGAGTTGTACTGGGGACATGCCCACTTCTTAAATAGATTAGACGGATCAAATGACGGCATGGACTCAGCTATCCCAGCTAACTCTATCGCAATGGCAGGTATCCTGAAGCAGCTTAAAAAAGGAGACACAGACGTCCTTATGAGATCTGGTGACTTCGAAGGATATGGAGATGCCAAATCCGTAATCCAAGATCTTGCTGGAAATATCATCTCTCAAGATGATGTTGAGCAACTCGCAGTGATTGCCTTAGAGAACTTTGGTTCTCCAAGTCAGCTTCACATCGAGCCTGCTGCTCTGTCTGCATTTGTAAAGCAGTTCTATCCTCAGTTCAGAAGTATGCCTGGTCTAAGTAATCAGACTGTTGGCTATGATGTGAACAAGATGGTCACTACTGCAGGAACTGTCGATTTTAAACCAAACCTCTTCTTGAGACCACGTGCTGGTGCAAGAGGCTTAGCAGTATCCGCACTTGCTCCTGCACTTGGTGCATTCTCAGTGACTGGATCAAGCGTAGGCTCTGGTTCACCATTTGTTACCGCAACTTATCAGGTCAAGATCACCTTAGTAAATGACGCAGGTGAGAGCATCCCCTTCCAAGAAGCTAATGGTGTGGCTATGACTGCTGGACAGAACGTGCAGTTGGCAGTGACCAATATGCCCGCAGGTGTCAAGTACATGAAAGTGTACATGTCAGCAGCTGGTGGTGCAGTCGGATCAGAGAAATTTGTAGGTAACTTTGCTAATGCAGGGAATGTTAACTACATTGTATCTGGTAAGAAGCAACCTGGACTTGGTGAGGCCTTCTTGTTAGACCTTAGTGCTGAGTGCATGAAATTCAAGCAACTGGCGCCGCTGAGTAAGATAAACTTTGCCATCGTGACAACTGCGTTAGAATTTGCGATTGTTATGTACGGGGCTCTGTTCGTGTACACTCCGCGCTTCAATTGTGTATTCGAAAACTGTGGAAAGTAATAAGTAGCTAATATTATTCAAGATTTTGCAAAAGGCTCGGTGTGAATCGAGCCTTTTAATTTTTAAGAGTATAATCATATTATGAAAATATGTCTTGATTGTGGTAAAGAAATTAAAAATAGAAATTATTGCGGTAAATGTGCTACAAAGCGATGGCGATTAAATAACCCTGGTCGCATGGAAAAGTTATGCTCTGAGCATTATAAGATTCATAGAGATAAATATATCGAGCGAGCCTCAAAATTTAATAAAGAAAATCCTGACATTGCTAATGCTCGTAGTAGAAAGTATAACAAAAATCACCCAACCAAATCAATGGATAGATATTACACAGATATTCAATATCGTATAATTAAAATTCAGCGCGCAAGAATTAGAGCAGCATTGAAAGATCTAAATAAGAGTCAAACAACTAAAGAATTATTAGGTTGCTCTATTGATTATTTAAAAAAATATCTCGAGTCTAAATTTCAACCAGGTATGACTTGGGAAAACTACTCCCGAACTGGCTGGCATGTTGATCATATTGTTCCAATCTCATCCTTCAATCTATTAGATTCTGTACAACTCAAACAGGTCTGCCATTATACCAATCTACAACCATTATGGGCAATTGACAACTTAAAAAAAAGCAACAAACTCCCTCCGTTATCTAAAATTAATTTAACAATGCCATAGTTTCTATATACGAAGGTATAATATATCTATAAGTATTTTATCAAGGAGAAATGATATGGCAAGGCCATCTGTTTTATTTGTTGGCAAAGTTATTGGATACTGGACACTGATACAAAAAGTTAATAAAAAATGGCTATGTGAATGTAAGTGTGGTACAAAGAAAGAGGTTGCATCAACTTCTCTCACCGCTGAAGTATCGACGTCATGTGGCTGTTTAAGAAAAGAATTGCTAAGAGGTATAGGAAATCCGATGCATAATCCGATAACAGCAAAAAAAGTTGGTGCTGGAGTACGAGCTGCCATGACAGCCACAAGCAAGATGCAACATGCTTTATCTATGAATACTCCAGCGGCCAAAGAAAAAAGAAAGGCTACTAACAATATTCGTTACGGCGGCAATAGTCCTGCATCATCGCTCGATATTCAGAAGAAAATGACAGAGACTAATATGACTCGCTTTGGATATACCAGTGCAGCTCAGTCTCCGATAATAAAACAACAAGTTGAAGATTATTGTATGGATACATATGGTGTTACTAATATAATGAAGCTAGATTCCTATAAAAAGATAGTCTCTGATGCTGTCTCTAAATCACGCCGAGATAGTGGCATTGAAACACTACCTAATGGTCTCATTGTAGTAGATGAGTGCAGAGTTCAAGGAGTACTTCCAACTACGTATAGAAATTGGAGACGTGAACTTGGTGCTGATATTGCCCAACAAAAGTTATATGGTGATCGACTGATTTTTCGCTCTCAACTTGAAGTAAAATTAGTAGCTCTACTTCAACCACTTACTTTAAAGGGCGCCACAGTAGAGATATGGAATAAGAAGGCTCATCCTGACCTTCGATATAGGCCAGACGTAAGGATATCAATTGGTGGCAGAGAATTATTTATTGATATAGACGGTTTGTATTGGCACTCATCTGACCCTGAAGTAGATACTGATTCCTACCACTTAGATAAAGCTGCCGATTTTCTTAAATTAGGAGTAAGTCTACTGCAATTTCGTGAAGATGAATTATATAACAAGGAATCAATTATATATTCTATGGTAGAGCATAAAATTGGATTTACTTCTACGAAGTATGGTGCTAGGAATTTAATCTTGGGCACTGTTTCTCAGCAAGATGCAAGTATATTTTTATATGATAACCATCTGATGGGCAATATTAATGGCGTCAAGAGTGTCGGTCTATATGATGACAATCAGCAACTTATTGCCCTACTGTGTTATAAAATTATTAAAGATGAGAAGATGATTGATATCTCTCGCTTCTGTGTCAAGAAGAACACCTCAGTATCTGGTGCCTTTTCTAGATTATTGAACTATATTGAAAAATCAACTCCAGATATAAATAAGATACAGAATTTTGTTGACTATCGCTATAGCATAGGTAATAGTAGCATACAGAGTGATTTTATACTAGATAATATCCATCTAGGCTGGAGATGGACAGATGGCAAGAACACCTATGACAGGAGAAAATGTATGGCCGATAAAGAACTAGGTCTTTCTGAAGTAGAAAATGCTAAAAGATTAAAATGGTATAAACTATTTGATGCAGGACAAGCTAAATTAATTAAGACGCTTCGAAAGGATCCCTCTAATGCCTGACCAAATCCAATCCCCCATAACTCGCCCAACCGTCTACCTCTTAATTGGAGCTCCATCGGCCGGCAAGTCATGGGTAGCAAGTCAACTGCTTGATAGATGTACATACATATCCTATGATGATAACCGTAAGAAGACTCATCTGGATCTACTGAGAATTCCGTCTACCAAACCTATCTTATTTGACCCATGTTTTAAAATCTCAACAATTATCCGTAGACACTCAGATGAGTTCAACTTTGTCATAGTGTGCATCTATGAAGATGAAGCAACACTTCGAGCTCGCATGGCATCTCGCAATGGCAAGTGGACAGATACTATCCTTAAACGCAATGAACAAGTAAAGAAGCGATTTGAAAAATATAGCAATGGTGGTTTCCTCGGTTCCTCTCAAGAATGTCTCATATTTCTCTCTAATATCACCCCTCAAACCATGGTAAAATTATAATATGTCTGAAATAAATTACAATCTAGATGAATTAGAATCATTCTTCTGTGAAGAAGAACTTGCCAAGACTACCAGGAAACAGATGGAAGCTATGTTTCAAAACATGGCACTCCTCCGAGATCCAAATTCTACTAAAGCAACACGTGATGCCGCAATAAAGGCACTAGATGCCAATAGAAAGGCGATTGAGGCACAGAAAACAGCACCAATTATTATTCCTGCTGCTAGGAGAGCAATGAAAGAAGAAGCTGCAGCAGAACGAGCCGCGGCTAAGCAATTTAAGGTAAGTGGTAAACCAGCCACTCTTGGCGTAACAAAGTCACCTACTCAAGATATATCACCAACAAAACCAGTAGAAAAAGATATTAGTGCTCATGCACAGCATATTATTGATAATGCCTTACACCTTACTCATGACCTTGTGCAGGGAAAGAATCATGACCTTGCACACAAAGTATTCTCCTCTATTCCAAAGGATGCTCTGTCAAAAGATTTGCAAAGCTATCATCCTGACTATACCCATTTTGGTATCTCACCACATATGTGGACTGCCTTGCCGGCAGATGATAGAGAAGCAACACATTTATTCTACGATGATGCAGTTGCTGGCAAACTGGATCATGATCCAGAAATTAAAACTATAGCAGATCGAATAAGAGCTATAAAGAAACCTACACCAGCTGCTGTGCCTACAACTACTGCACCTGCTGCACCTGCTACAGCTGCACCTACACTTGCTACACCTACAGTTGCTACACCACCCGCTACACCACCAATTGTAAAACCTGAGTAGACTTATCATTTCTGTAATAGGTTATTCTTACAAAAGTATAATAATCTTAAGGAGATATAATGATAAAGACAAAATATTTATGCATCGAGGGAACGGAGGGTGTCGGAAAGACTACCCAGGTTAATCTTCTTACTAAGATTCTTCGCAATAAAGGGTATTCTGTTATTGCGACAAAAGAGCCGGGAACACCACTTGTTCCACTTACCATGGAGTTGCGTAATATTGTACTCAATAATAAGTACGACAATGAAATAACTCCAATAGCAAGAGAACTCCTCACTCAGGCAATAAGATCGATTCACCTGGAGAAGGTGATCCTTCCCGCTATGGGTAAGTACGACTATATCATTCAGGACCGCGGCATGCTATCAGCGCTTGCCTACGGCACAGCCTGTGGCAATTCGCCTGACTTCATCCACAGTTTGATGAGACACCTTTTACCTGAACAGCAGGACATCTATCACTTATACGATACTGTTATATATATGCGCGGAGACAGTATTGCTGGATTACAACGAGCAATTAATACAAAGCAAGAATATATTGCTGGTGATGTAATGGAATCACGCGGCAATGATTTTATATCTAGAGTCGACAGAGAGATGCTAAAGTACTCAGAGCTCTTCTCATGTGTTAAAGTAGATGTAGACGGCAGGAGTATCGAAGATATCCATAGCGAGATAATGTCGAAAGTAATTTTAAGCAAGGAGTTGAACTATGGCAAAGATTTCTGAGAAGAAGAATTTAATTATCAAAAAATTTATTAAGCAATGCACCAAATTAAATCGCTTGCCAACAGTCGATGAGTTTCAAAAAGAAACTGGTGTCACTAAGGATATGGTGAAACATCACTACGGTAATATAACTAAATTATTTGAAGCAGCACAAGTTGCAAACCCCCAGGCGTTTAAAAATAGTTTACATAATGTTTTTAATATTAAAAATGTTAATAAAATAAAAAAAGAAGTTAAGAATTTTCAGCGATTTATCATCACATCAGCAGTGACAGGTTGCAAAGTCAACCAGGATTTTATGGCCTGTATTGATACATATTGTAAGGTAAAAGATGCAAAGTTATTGGTACTGATAAGTAGTGATCCAGCAGCTAAGGTCACATACAACGGCTTTATTGATCCATTAATTCCACATGAGAGTGTGGTTGCGGCCAATATGAGTTTAAACAGTAATTTACACCTCAGCACCATTCGACTATCTGCAAAGCAGATTGAACCGATAACTGGTTTATCACGACTAGGCCAACGCAACGGTAGTTTTATCTTTGCAAGTCCAAAGCAAAGACTTAAATTGATACCTGTAGCTAACTCTAAATATCCACATGCAATCATGACTACAGGCGCAATAACGAATCCAGACTATAGCACTGACAGATACATGAGTGAAAGAACCGCGTATATCGGATTACACGACCATATTTTAGGTGCAATTATTGTTGAAGTAGTAAATAATATTGAATTTCACTTTAGACAGGTACAATTTGTTGGTGATAGTTTTGTTGACTTAGGAGAAGAATTTAAAACTGATGGTACTTTAAATAAAGTAGATGCAATGGCAGTAGTACTCGGCGATATACATGTTGGTGAAACGGATCTAACTGCCATTAAAGCATGGAAAGAAGTGATTAATTTACTCAATCCTAAATACATATTACTTCATGATATATTCAACGGCAGGAGTATAAATCCACATACTAGTGATAATATTGTTGAACGAAGTCAATCAATAAATGACGGTATTTCACTATGTAATGAAACACAAGCTGTTGCAACCTTTTTAGAAGATTTAAGTATATTTAACAGTGAACTAGTTGTGGTTAAGAGTAACCATGACACGTGGTTGAACACTTATCTAAGTAAAGCACTATATGCAAGTGATCCGCAAAATCACGGTTTTGCATTAAAACTCGCAGATGCTTTTGTCAATAACAAACAAGATCCATTGCAATATGCAGTAGAATTACATTGCCCTGATTTAAAAAACCATATAAAATGGCTACAAATAGATGAGGACTTTAAAGTTGCTGGCTGTCAGCTTGCTGCTCATGGACATATTGGATCAAATGGTGCAAAAGGAAATATTGTGAGTATGGAAAATAGTTATGGAGATTCGATAACAGGACATTCACATTCACCGCAGATTTTGCGACATGCAATGTCAGTGGGGACTAGCACTTTTTTACGACTTTCGTACAACAAAGGTGCCTCTAGTTGGCTCCAAAGCTCGGCAATTTTATATAAAAATGGAAATAAGCAGTTAATTAATTCTTTCGAAGGAAAATGGAGATTGGAAGAGTAAACTATACCATGAGAAAATTAACGTTAAGTTTTGTAAAAGAACTTACTGTCCTATAATCTTCCCGACCTCTCAGTTCAGGTTGAATCCATAGTATAATAGCTATTATAACCTTTATAGGAGCAATTACACTATGCGAACAGCTAATAATGCCTCACAAAACTTAAGACAGGCAGAGACAGGTCTTGTTTTGGTAGAAGTCCTCACTAATACCACTGGCACTCTATCTCTTGATCCTTACACTACTTTCCGTGTACGAGCTACTGGCGCTACAACTGTCACTATAGATGGTATACTAGCCATGACAATGATGGCCAATGAGATTGCCATTTTTAATTCTGGCTCTGGTATAACAGATGTCAATACTAGTAAGCGAGCAACCTCTGTTACAGTCGTTATTGGAGCGGTTGCTGCCTTTGTACAAGTAGCACAAGAGAATCTACGCTAATAGGAGGAATACATGGAGCTAAATAGCTTTAGAGATCTCCTTTTAAAGAAATCCCAAGATAATCCTGCTCTGCAGGATCTCATCAAGATGGTTAAGGACGAGGTCATACTAAACAAGATATTAGAGTCACTAGAGAAAATGGCACGACCGCACGCATCCATGGGGCGCGGTGCAAATGCTGGTGTCGTGGCCTTTGCTAACCAGATGAAGAACAAGGATGTCGAGATGATGCGCGACTCCCTCGGCCACCACATTGCTCACCACAAGGCTGCACTGAAGGCCGGCAATAGAGAAGTGGCCGACAAGCATCTCAACAAGATAATTCCGCTGATGCACCTAGCTGGCAAGAGTGCAGCTCACTCTGGTGGACAACTTGGCTTTGACTATGTACCACTAGAGCCATGGGAAAGTAATGCCACTACTGTCGACAGGAGACCTGAAACTGGCAAGTTGATAGAAGGAACTAAGGGATTGGGACGTCGTCCAGCAAAGAGTTCTGGCAAGTCTAAGTATGGAGTCTCCAGAGCTGTGTCAAACTATCACTATCTAGAGATGCCACCTCATGGTGGTCATCCTGACCAGAGTAAATCACAGCATACCGGAGGATATCCATTCGAACATACCCTCCTAGGAAATCCTGCTAAAGTAGATTCTAAAGAGGCTCATTTGCATATACCAGAAGTTGAGGCAAAAGGTGAGTTCACTGCTCATCCATTTGACGAGCATCCTGTCAATAAGATAGTAGATCTATCGCAGAGTGAACTCACTCCAGATAAGATGGATGCATTTGCAAATGAGTTAAATAATTGGCATGAATCTGAGCCACATAAGCAGTGGACACAGGGAGTCAAGGAAGCATACTCTGCTGATCCCGAGGCATATAAGAGTAGGGGAAAGACTAGACCAGCACACCACTTTGAGGATCTCAAGCTACAAGAGCAACCTGAGCATGCAAGAGCATATGCAGCTCAAGAGGCTGCAGCAGTACCGCCTGAATCACAGAGCGAAGCAGTGTCAAAGCTAGCTGCAACACCAACTACATCAACAGTGATAAGAAGACCTAAAGCAGAAATAGACTACAGTGCTCTTCCAGAAGCACTCCGCAACAAGTGGGGAAAGAAATAATGCCAGTAGGAGTTGTAAAATCACCTAAAGATGAAAAAAAATGGGCCTCCGCAAAGAAAGCAGCTAGCAAGACTATGTCGGAGGCTTCAGATGGAGATAGATATTGGGCATTAGTGATGTCGATCTTTAAGAAGATGGCAAAAAGCGAAGTCAACTCTATATCTGATGCTATCGATGCTCTGTCAAAAGCTCGTCAGAAGATGTCTGACGAGTATGATCCCAACGAGGAGTCATATGAGGATGAGAGTGAACCTGAGACTGCTGGCATGAGGGAGTTTGATCCTGAGGCTGATGAGAGTGAGGACTGGCTTGCTGCCAATGATCCTGAGCATGCTAAAAAAGATGAATATGAGGAGTATGATAGTGATGAAGATGAAGATGCTCACCAGCGCGGAGTAACAGAGGATCTTGGTGAGGAGCCAACTACAAAAGAAGTTGAACCAGAAGATGATATAGCAGAAGCAGAAGCCCCAAAGAGATCTAGATTTGAGCAACCTTCTAAAGAGGATATCACAGCAATGCGAACTCATACTAGACCATGGGAGCAGAGAGCCAGAGATATAGGTAAACTTCAGGCCGACCCATCTCAGAATCCAGTACTAGCACATCAGGGTAATATCATCGAGGCAAGAAATAAATCGCATGGTGATCGTAAGGCAGCGTACCAAGCACTTACCTCATCAAAAGACTATCAAAGTGCTGACCCAATAGCTCAGATGGAGATGGATGATAAGTTCGAGTCAAATTGGCGCTCTCAGAACCCTGAGCACTTAAAATCTGCAATGCAGACCCACCATGCAGCTCACCTTGCCGGTGAGAAGGGACATGAGAAGCACGCAGCAGCAAAGGAAGAGAAGATAAGAAATGTTCTCGAAGGTGGACTTGGTGGTGGTCAAGAGACCTTCTCTACTGAAGCTGGTCTACAGCATGCTGGTGGTGCAAGGGGAGAAGAGGGAACAGAGGGTAGTATTACTCAAGATCCAGCTGCGGCATTTGCTATGGGTAATCAGGAGTTCATTAAGCAGTATGCTAAAGACTATGCTAAGAAGGGAAAGAAAGTTCACAGTGCAGAGGATATGGAGCACTATGACGAGGGATCAAAGCGAGATATTAGCCGTATACTAGGTCCAGCTCCAGCTAAGGATCCTAAGTTCGAGCAATTCTTTGCCCACTATCACCCTTTAATAGGTATGAGT
>Ga0315276_10007052_pt1 | contig 10383 bp, 8 predicted proteins | sample YL17G05_0_MG_FD_204542 | JGI IMG/M metagenome (GOLD analysis project Ga0315276, IMG submission 204542) | Sediment microbial communities from Yellowstone Lake, YNP, Wyoming, USA - YL17G05_0 | ecosystem: Environmental > Aquatic > Freshwater > Lake > Sediment | place: USA: Wyoming | collected... | reverse complement strand
CCACACGTGCAGATCGTGCTCGCGCGTGTAGCCCATCGCACCGGAGAGCTGATGCGTCTCGTTGAACACGCGACCCGCCGCGGCGAGCGCGTGCGCCGCCGCGGTCGCCGCTGCTTCTGCCGGCGCACCCGCCCACGCTGCTTCGAGCGTCAGCCAGCGCGCGCCCTCCGACCAGACGAAACACTCCGCCAGCCGGTGCTGCACCGCTTGGAACGACCCGATCGCGCGACCGAATTGCCGGCGCCGCTTCACATAGTCGAGCGTGACCGCGAGACTCGCGCGCATCGCACCGACCGCCTCGGCCGCCAGCGCGACGCGCCACAAGCTCGCGAGTCGCTCACCCGAGCCCGCTCCGAGCGCATCGCCGCGCTGCAACGCATCCGCCGCGATGCGCCCCATCGGCACGCCGAAGTTCGAGCGCACCGGCGTCGCATCGCCCGGCCGCAGCTCCGCGGCACGCGCCACGTCGCCATCGACCACCAGCAGCGTGCGCGCGTGCGCCGCGAAGCGCACCGGCCCGGTCGCATCCGCCATCGCCAGCGCCACGGGTCCCGCAAGCGCACGATCCGTGAGCCCCTCTGCAACCAGCGCGCCCGCACCGATCGCGACGACGCCACCCGCGCGCGCCACCGCCTCGACCAGCAGCGCCGCATCGAGCAATCCCGTCGCGGCAGAACTCGCGACATCGAAGAACCCAGCTTCCGAGAGCGCCGCGTCCAGCGCGAAGTCGTACTCGCCCTTCCCCGCCACCTCGATCGCGCGCGCCGCCCCGGCATGCTGCGCCAGCAGCGCATCTACCGCCTCGACGATCGCAATCTGCTCGTCACTCAACTCGAAATTCATATCCGCCCACGCGCAATAGCGAGCTGGATGGGGGGGCGCATCGTGATCACTCCCGCGGCAGCCCGAGCACACGACTCGCGATCAGGTTGAGATTCACCTCGGTCGTGCCGACCGCGACACCCGCCGTCATCGCCAACCGGAATTGCGCATCTGCGAACGACCCGTACTCGAGCGCGTCGGGACCGAAGAGGTCGAGAGCGAGGTCGGACACCGCGCGCTCCGCCAGCGTCCCCGCGACGCGCGCGACATTCGTGTCCGCGCTCGGCGGAAGTCCATGCGCGCGCTGGTCGATCACGCGATAGCTGAGCAGCCGCGCCGCTTCGCAGACCGCGCGCGCCTCGCCGAGCTTCTCGAGGACGGTCGGGGCGTCCAGCAGCCCGCGCGAGCGCGCGCGTTCGGCCAGCACGTCGAGCGTGAGCGCCGCCCGCGCGTAGCGCGCCGCACCGACGCGCTCGTACTGGAGCGCGTAGCCGACGACTTCCCAGCCCTCGCCTTCGGGCCCGAGCCGGCACGAGACGGGCACCCGCGCGTCGCTGAAGAACACCTCGTGGAAGTAGCGGTCGCCCACCACCGACGGGATCTCGCGCACCGTCACGCCGGGTGTATCCATCGGCACCAGCAGCACGCTGATGCCGTGATGTCGCTTCGACGCGGGGTCCGTGCGCACCAGCAGGAAGCAGAACTGCGCGTGGTTCGCGTACGAAGTCCAGATCTTCGAGCCGTTCACCAGGTACGCATCACCCTCGCAGCCCGATGATCCGGAGGGCTGGCCGTCCGATGATCCGGAGGGCTGGCGCTGGGCGAGCGTGCGCAGCGCCGCGAGGTCGGAGCCCGCCTCGGGTTCCGAGAAGCCCTGACACCAGAACGCCTCGCCGCGCGAGATGGGCGGCAGGTGCAGGCGCTTCTGCTCCTCGCTGCCGTAGCGCATGATCGCCGGGCCGATCCAGTTGACGTTCATGTACTGCGGACCGCGCGGTTCGCCGCGCGCCCACAGCTCCTCGCCGAGAATCGCGTGCCGCCACGGACCTGCGTCGCGACCGCCGAATGCCGCGGGCCAGTGCTGGGTCAGCCAGCCGCGCTCGGCCAGCGCCGCACAGAAGCGTCGCGAGAACGCGACTTGCGCGTCCGAGCCGGGTCCCCCCTTCGCGATCTCGTCCCAATCGGGCGGCAGCTCGGCGTCGAGCCACGCGCGCAGCTCCTCGCGAAACGCGCGATCGTCAGCGGACCAGCCGAACTCCACACCGCACCTCGGCCGAAGGCGAAGTCACGGTATGTCAGCAGACTCGCCGCGCCAAGCGAGGAGCAGTGGCTTCCGGTCACTCGTATCGCAGCGCCGCGATCGGATCGAGGCGCGCCGCCTTGCGCGCGGGATAGAAGCCGAAGAACACGCCCACCGCGCCGGAGAAGAGCAGCGAGCCGAGTACGGCGCCGGGCGAGATCAGTGTCGGCCAACCGGCCAGCGTGGAGACGAGTCGCGCCGTCGCGACCCCGAGCAACACGCCGCCGATTCCGCCGACGAGACTCAGCACGATCGCCTCGACCAGGAACTGGAGCAGGATGTGGCGGCTCTTGGCGCCCACCGCCATGCGGATGCCGATCTCGCGGGTTCGTTCGGTCACCGAGACCAGCAGGATGTTCATGATCCCGATGCCGCCGACCAGCAGCGAGATCGAAGCCACCGCGAGCAGCAGGCGCGTCATCACCTGGCTCGCGCTCGCCGAAGCCTGCATCATCTCGTTGAGATCGCGCACGGTGAAGTCGTCGTCCTGACCGGGCTGGATGCGGTGTCGCTCGCGCAACAGCTCCGTCACCTGCTCCTCGGCCGCGACGATGTCGCGCTGCGACACGGCGGTCACGAAGATCATGTCCACCGAGCCGAGGATCGCAGTGCCGAGAACGCGGCGTTCTGCGGTTCCGAACGGCATGATCACGACGTCGTCCTGATCCTGGCCCCAGGTGGTCTGGCCCTTGCGAGCGAGCACGCCGATCACCCGAAAGGGAACGTCCTTCACGCGAATCGTCGCGTCGATCGGGTCCTCGCCAGGACCGAAGAGGTTGTCGACGACGGTCTGGCCAAGCACGGCGACGCGATTGGCCGCTGCATCGTCGCGCTGCGTGAAGAAGCTGCCCTTCGCGACGGGCCACTGTCGCACGTTCGGGTAGTTCGCGGTGGTTCCCTGCACCGAGGTGGACCAGTTCGCGTCGCCGTACACGACCTGTGCGATCGAGCGCTTGAACCAGGTGACGTCCTCCACCGCCGTCGCGTCGGAGCGGATCACCTCCCCGTCGCGCACGGTGAGGGTGGACATGCCGCCCCAACCCGACCGCGCACCGCCGCTGGTGGTGGCGCCGGGAATCACCATCAGCAGGTTGGTCCCCAGACTCGCGATCTGCTGCTGCACGGCGACGTTCGCGCCGCGCCCGATGCTGACCATCGCGATCACCGCGGCGACGCCGATCACGATGCCGAGCGTCGTCAGCGCCGATCGCATCTTGTTGCGGTGCAGCGCGCGAAGCGCCGCCCGCACCGTCATCAGGAACACCCTCACGCGGACGCCTCCACGCGAACGGCCGTCTGCCGCAGGTCCGAGATCACCTCGCCGTCGCGGAATGTGATCACGCGGTCGAGATAGGCGGCGATGTCCCGCTCGTGCGTCACCACCATCAGCGTGATGCCCGATTCGCGCTGCAGGCGCTGGAAGATCTCCATGATTTCCCGGCTGGAATGCGTGTCCAGATTGCCGGTCGGCTCGTCGGCGAGCAGCAGTCGCGGCCGGTTCACCAGCGCCCGCGCGATCGCCACGCGCTGCTGCTGGCCGCCCGAGAGCTGGCTCGGCGTGTGATGCTCGCGGCCCGCGAGTCCTACCGCGCGCAGCGCCTCGCGTGCGCGGGTCTCCTGCGCCGCGGCCGAAACACCGGCGTAGACCAGCGGCAGCTCGACGTTCTCGATCGCCGACGTGCGCGGGATCAGGTTGAAACTCTGGAACACGAAGCCGATCTCGCGGCTGCGGATCTCCGCACGCTCGTCGGCCGAGGCTTCGAGGATCTCGCGCTCCCCGAAGCGCAGGCTGCCGCGCGTCGGCCGGTCGAGACAGCCGAGCAGATTCATGAACGTCGACTTGCCCGAACCCGAAGCGCCCATCACCGCCACAGCTTCGCCCGCATCGATCGAGAGCGTGACGCCGCGCAGTGCCTCGACGCGCATGTCGCCGAGTTCGTAGACCTTCCAGAGGTCGTGCACTTCGACGAGCGGCGCCGGCATCGCTCAGTGCACGCGTCGCGGCATGAACGGTGACGCCGCTGGCGTCGGCCCAGCCTGCTCCGTGCCGCGACGGAGCGCCACCACCACCGCCTCGCCCGGTTCGATGTCGCCCGAGAGCAGCTCGGCGTAGCGGTCGTTGTGCAGGCCCGTCTGGATCTCCACGCGCTGGAGGGCGCCGTTGGCGTCGAGCACGTAGACCGACGGCGTACTCGGCTCGGCCGGCTTGGGGGCAGCGGTCGCGCCCGCTTCGGTCGCTTCCGGCTTGAAGCGCAGCGCGCGCAGAGGAACGCGCAACACGTCGTCGCGGCGCGCTGTGGTGATCGAGACCGTCGCCGTCATGCCGGGCTTCAGCGCGAGGTCCGGGTTCGCCACCTGGATCACGACGTCGTAGGTCACGACGTTCTGCACGGTGATCGGCGCGTTGCGCACCTGCACCACGTTGCCATCGAAGCTGCGCCCGGGGTACGCATCCACCGTGAAGCGCGCCGGCTGCCCATCGTGCACGCCGCCGATGTCAGACTCGGAGACGGCCGCGTTCACCTGCATCTTGGTGAGATCCTGCGCGATCTTGAACAGCTCGGGAGTCTGGAAGCTGGCCGCCACGGTCTGACCGACGTCGACGCTGCGCGACACCACCACGCCGTCCACCGGCGAGGTGATGTTCGTGTAGCCGAGATTGATGCGGGCTTCGGAGAGTTGTGCCTCGGCCTGCTGCACGCCGGCCTGGTCGAGCGCTAGCTGCGCCTTCGCCTGGGCGTAGTCGCTGCGCGCGGTGTCGAGGTCGTTCTGCGCGATCAGGTTGCGCGTGCGCAGCGTCTGGTTGCGCTCGAAGTTGAGCTGCTTCAGCGAGAGGTCGGCTCGTGATTTCTCGAGCTTCGCCCGGGCGTTCGCGAGCGCCGCCTCGGCCTGCAGCACCTTCACCTCGAACGGGCGCGCGTCGATCTTCGCGACGGGCTGGCCCTTCTTCACCGCCGAGTTGAAGTCGGCGTAGAGTTCGAGGATCGGGCCCGAGACATAGGTGCCCACCGTCACGGTGGTGACCGGATTCACGGTGCCGGTGGCGGTCACCACGACCTCGATCAGACCGCGATCGGCGCTCTCGGTGAGAAAGCCCGCGGCTTCGGGCGTGCTGCCGCGCCACCAGAACCACGCCCCCCCGGCGACGGCAAGGAGAGCGAGCCCGGCGGCGATCCACACGCGCGGCGAGCGCGCGCGGGTCCTCTTCTGATTCGCGTGCGGCGCGTTCACGGTGCGGAAAGCTCCTGGCCGATTGCCTGCTCGAGAGCGGCGACGGCGATCTGATGGTCGTAGAGCGCGCCGACGCGTTCCGCCTCGGCACTCGCGCGCTGCACCTGCGCGTCGGTGAGTTCGATCACGTTGCCGACGCCCGTCTCGTAGCGGCCCTGCGCCAGCTCCAGGTTCTCCTGCGCCTGGCCAGCGGCGCGTGCGCTCACGTCGATGCTCTCGGAGAAGCGCGCGACGTCGAGCAGCGCGCGACGCACTTCGAGCCCGATCTGCTGGCGCAGCGTGCGTTCGTCGGCGCGCAGTGCGCGCAAGTTCGCGCGCGACTCGGCGACGCGCGCGGCGGTGAGCCCGCCGCTGAAGATCGGCACGTTCACGCTGGCCCCGAACACCCAGTTGTCGGCGAGCGGGAACTCGCTGTTCGACCAGCCGTAAGAAGCATCGGCGCTGACGGTGGGCAGGTGCTCGCGCTGATGCTGCGCGACGTCCTCTTCGGTGGCGCGCTGCCGAGCGAGCAGGCTCTGCAACTCGGAGCGGCTCTGATAGGCGGCGTCGAGAGCGCGCGCTTCGTCGAGCACCACCGTCTTGCGCTCGAGTTCGTCGACAATTTCGAAGTCGAGCGGGGCGTCGAGACCAAGTGCGTTGCGCAGCGTCTCTTCGGCGACGGTCGCGTTGTTGCGCGCGGCGAGCAGGTCCAGCTCGGCTCGCGCGAGCAGCACCTCGGAGCGCGTCACGTCGATGCGCGGCGCGAAGCCGACTTCGTTGCGACCGCGCGCCTGCTCGAGCTGCTGGCGGTTGCTCTTCACCGTCTCTTCGGCGACGGCGAGCAGGCGCCGCGCGGCGAGCAGGTCGAAGTAGGACTGCTTCACCTCGTAGACGACTTGTTTGCGTTGGGTGTCCGCGTCGGCGCGCAGCGAAGCTTCGCGGGCGCGCGACGCCTGGATCGCGGCGAGGTTCTGGCCGAAGTCGAAGAGTGTCTGCGAGAGCGTGAGCGCACCGCTGTGGAAGTTGGAGATGGTCGACCGCGAAAGCACGCCGATCGAACCATCGCCCGCCGACTGGGTGCGCGAAGCGAAACTCGACTTGCGGCGGTCGGACGAATAGAAGCCGCTCAGCTGGGGCAGGTAGCCCGAGAACGCCTGACGCACGCGCGCGTGGCCGCCCTCGACTACGGCCGCCGCGGACTCGAGGTTCGGCCGGTTCGCGAGGGCGATCTCGATGCACTGCGCGAGCGTCTTCGTCTCGGAACCCGCCTGCGGCTCGGGAGGCTGCGCGGTTGCCCGGACGGCGAGCGCGAGCCCAACGAGCAGCGCGAACGCGGCTCGCCCCGCGACGCCCCGGTACCGGCCAACCACTTCCACTTCGCGCTCCGTTGCGACGTCACGACTGTTCGCGGAATTGCGTGTCGGGATAGCGATCTCCCCGCGCCCTGCAAGCGAGCCTTGATCGGGATGCCGTGCGGACTTTCTCCCCGCCCCGAGTCCAGGTATAGAGACCTGCGAGGCCGGCGTCAGGCTTACCGAAGAGGAGCGGCATGCGCGGCCCGAGCTTTCCGGACTTCGACCCCACAGCGCCCACGCTGATTCGCACGCTGGCGGCGCGCCACGGCGACTGCGAGCTGATCGTGGGCGACGACGGGCGGCTCAGCTACACGCAAGCCGAAGCAATTTCTGCGCGCATGGCGAGATCCCTGCTCGCGGCCGGCGTCGGCAAGGGAACGCACGTCGGGATCTGCTTCCCGAATGGACCCGCTTGGGTGCTCGCGTGGCTCGCAGCGACGCGCATCGGCGCCGTGGTGGTGCCGCTCAACACGTTCTTCAAGGCGCGCGAACTCGGCTGGATGCTGCGCCACGCGGACGTCGCGGTGCTGCTCACGGCGGCGCGGCTCGGCAGCAACGACTACCTCGCGCGACTCGAGGAAGTCGCACCCGAGCTGCGCGACGCAGAGCCCGGAGCGCTCCGCACACCGGCGCTTCCCTACCTGCGCAGCGTGTATGCCTTCGGCGGCTGCGAGCGCGCCTGGGCGACGCCGGGCGAGTCGCTGCGGGACGACCCGCGCAGTGACGCGATCGATGACGCCTTCCTGTGCGCCGTCGAGTCGCGCGTCGCGCCCGCCGATCCGATGCTCATTCTCTACAGCTCCGGGAGCACGGCTGATCCGAAGGGTGCCGTGCACACGCACGGCACCGTCGTGCGTCACTCTTTCCAGCTCGCACGGCTCCGCGAGGTGCGCAGCGACGATCGAATCTGGTCGCCGATGCCGTTCTTCTGGGTGGGCGGCCTGGTCTTCGGGCTACTCGGCACCATGCACGCCGGCGCGACTCTGCTCACCGAGTCGGTGTTCGACCCGGGGCGCACGCTGGCGCTGCTCGAGCGCGAGCGAGCGACCGCGGCGGTCGGCTGGCCGCACTTCGGCAAGGCGCTCGTCGAGCATCCCGATTTCCCGAAGCGCGATCTCTCGGCGCTGCGCGCCGGCAACATCCCGAACCTGCTGCCGCCCAGTATTTGCCCGCCCGATCCGGAGCTGCGACCGAACGGCCTCGGCATGACAGAGACCTGCGGCCCGCACACCTACACGGGCGAGGGTGCCCTGCCCGAGGAGCGCCGCGCCTGCTTCGGCGCGGCGATCCCGGGCGTCGAACACAAGGTCGTCGACCCCGAGTCGGGTCGCGTGCTCGGCGCCGGCGAAGTCGGCGAAATCTGCGTGCGCGGCTACTCGCTGATGCAGGGGCTCTACAAGCGCGAACGCGGCGAGAGTTTCGACCACGACGGTTTCTATCACACGGGCGATGCCGGGCTCTTCACTGAAGACGGCCTGCTCTACTTCAAGGGCCGCCTTGGCGAGATGATCAAGTCGGGCGGTGCCAACGTGACACCGAGCGAGGTGGAGAGCCTGCTGATGAGCTTCGTCGAGGTGAAGCAGGCCTACGTGGTCGGCGTTGCCGACGCGCAGCGCGGTGAGAACGTCGCTGCAGCCGTCGTGCTGGAGCCGGGCGCGGGCGTCGCGGCGGAGGAGATCCGGACACGCGCGAAGGCCCAGCTCGCCGCCTACAAGGTTCCGCGCCACCTGCTGGTGACGGTGCACGACGATCTGCCCTTCACCGACAGCGGAAAGATCGACAAGCGCAAGCTGCGCGACTTGTTGGAGGCGCGCATCGCGGCGGGCGAGGTCTAGGCCGCCGAGAGCGGCACTGGCTCCTCGCCCGGCGATGTCGCGTGCGGCGCGGTGACGAACGCGACGACGCCACATGCAGTTAGCAGCAGCCCCGCCCACTGCCGCGTCGACGCGACCTCGCCGAGCAGCAGCCAGCTCGCGCCGAGCGAGAGCAGCGGGATGCTCGGCACCACGATCGCCGTACAGCGCGCGAGATCGAGTCGCGCGATCGCGCCGTACCAGACCAGCGTGCCGAGGAACGAGAGCACGGCGCCCTGTAGCACGAGCACCGGCAACATACGCAGCAGCTCGGGGGTCGCAGGCAAGCGCGCGACGCCACCGGTCACGAACCACAGCAGCGCCAGCACCGCACCGCCGTAGACATAACGCGCCGCAGAGAGCGTTCGCGGCTGCACCGACGGCAGGCCGCGCAACACGATCAAGTGCGAGACCTGCCAGCCAAGCGGCGTCACGAGCAGCAGCGCGTTGCCGAGCCAGCCCGAGAATCCGGCGGGGTTCAGCGCCAGCACGATGCCGCCCACGATCGCGAGCACAGCGGCGAGCCGACGCGGTGTGAGTGGATGACCAAGGAAGACGCGCGCCAGGAACAGCGAGTAGGCGGGCTCCATCTGGAGGCAGAGCGCCGTCTCGACGGCCGAGCTGCGCCGCGCCCCTTCGAAGAAGAGCAGAAACGTGACGGCGGTGCCGAGCGTGCCGATCGCGAGCAGCGGACGACGCTGGCCACGCGCCCACAGCGCGGCGACTTCGCCGAGCGCCATTAGCACGAGGAACGCGCAGAGACCGGCGACGACGGTCGTCACGGTTGCGACGAAGATCGCGTCGGCGCGCGCGGTGGTCAGCTTGGCCACGGCCGGGACGAAGGCGCCGTTCAGCGCGCAGAGCCCCGCGAAGAGCAAGCCGAGCCGTTCCTGCCGCCTCGGATCGGCGCTGTGCTGCGTGCGCTGCATGAACAGATCTCGCGGGGGAGCGGGCGGAGCTTGGCACCCTACGCCGGGCGCGGCAACCAGAGCGCAGGACTCGTTACGCTGCGGGCATGCGCATCTCGACCTGGAACATCAACGGACTCCGCGCACGGCTCGAGCTTCTGCTGCTCTGGCTACGCGACCGCAAGCCCGACGTCGTCGGACTTCAAGAGCTGAAGCTCCAGGACGACCAGTTTCCGCGCGCGGAGATCGAGGCGGCGGGCTACCACGCGCTTGTGCACGGGCAGAAGAGCTGGAACGGCGTCGCGATCCTGTCGCGCGAGCCGGCGGTCGCGACACAGGTCGGGTTACCCGGGCAGCAGCAGGCAGGTGCGCGACTGCTCGGTGCGCAGGTCGGCAACCTCCATTTTACGACGGTCTACTGCCCGAACGGCAAGCACACGGGACACGACGACTTTCCGGCCAAGCTGCGCTGGTTCGAGTCGCTCGCGGCGCATCTGGCGGCGACCGCCAGGGCGGATCGCGCGGCCGTGCTGTGCGGCGACTTCAACGTCGTGCCGGCGGCGATCGATTCGTACGACGAGGAGTCGCTGCACGGTTCGATCTTCCACACCGACGAGGAGCGCGCCCGCCTCGAGCGCCTCCTCGCTGCCGGCTTCGTCGACGTCTTCCGCGCCGTTCACCCCGGAACGCAGGCCTTCTCGTGGTGGGACTATCGGGGCGGCGCCTTCCACCGCAAGCACGGCCTCCGCATCGACCTGCTGCTCGCGACCCCCCCGGTCGTCGCCCGCGTCCGCACCGCCGAAATCGACCGCGAGTTCCGCAAGAAACAAAACGACCTCACCCCCTCCGACCACGCCCCCGTCCTCGCCGACCTCGACTGAGGAGAAAGGGGACGGTCCTCGCCTGTGCCTGGCTTTGGAGTTTGGGGACACACT
>Ga0315276_10007051_pt1 | contig 10384 bp, 7 predicted proteins | sample YL17G05_0_MG_FD_204542 | JGI IMG/M metagenome (GOLD analysis project Ga0315276, IMG submission 204542) | Sediment microbial communities from Yellowstone Lake, YNP, Wyoming, USA - YL17G05_0 | ecosystem: Environmental > Aquatic > Freshwater > Lake > Sediment | place: USA: Wyoming | collected... | reverse complement strand
AACAAATACCCAAATTGCAAGCATCCACAGCAGTGAGGTTTTATTTCCAAAACGGGTAGAAACTCTTCCGAAAATAAACGCTCCCAGAATCGCTACAACTTGAATTATCAGGATTGTCATGATCAGCTTGGTATCAGTGATTCCCAGTTCTGCTTTACCAAAAAGAGAAGCAACAATAATGATGGTTTGAACACCCATGCTGAAAAAGAAGAAGGAAAGAAGAAACCGGTACATGGTCTTATGTTTTTTGATGTAACCAAATACATTAAAAACCTCATGAAATCCTCTGGTAAAAATGGTTACATCCCAATGAACCACTTTACGTTCTTCACGCAAATAGTAAAAAGCAATTTGGGAAATGGTCAACCACCATATTCCCACCTCAATAAACGAAAATCTTATGGCTTCCAAACTGTCAGAAAATCCAAACAACTGATATTTTTGCAACGAAAAAATATTAAAGATCAGCAATATCATACTACCGGCATATCCAAATGAAAAGCCTTTGGCGCTGATGCGGTCGTGTCTATCGGATGTAGCAATAATTGGCAAAAATGAATTATAATAGACAAGGGAACCGGCAAAGCCTAGAACAGCCAGCATCGGAAGTAAGAGTCCCAACCCGATGTTTTCACCTTTAAAAAAGAACAACCCCATGCAGGCAAAGGAACCCAGCATTGTAAAAGATTGCATGAAACGCTTACGATATCCGCCCAGATCGGCAATTCCCGATAACGATAAAGTCATTAGTATGACTAAAAAGTAACCCAGTGCAATAGCGTATTCATACAAAACGGTATTCTTAATATTCAAACCCATGAACGTCACCATTTCCGAACCAAAAGCTTTCTGAGTTACCTGCTGATAGAATATAGGGTATAACACGGTATTCACACTTAAAATATATGCGGAATTGGCGATATCGTATGAACACCAGGCATTGATTACTTTAGGGGAATTTACAGGCAAAATCGGTCTTTTCATATCAATCTTATTATTGTACAGATAAAACTACAATTTTTATTTGAATCAGATTCATCTACTGCATCGAATATTCTGGCCTTAATATTTTTATTTTATGCTTTAAGCTAATTCAATTAACTAAAACTCACTATATTTGGATGATACAAGCAAAATTCTTATGAAAAACTTGAACTCATTCCTTCTCTTTTTATCGAAGATGTTAGCTTTCAAAATCAGGCTGCTGCTTCGTTTTCGGTACAAGATTTCGATTAAAGGATCAGAAATTTTACAAAACAATTCACCAGTACTTTTTTTACCCAACCATCAGGCATTGATTGATCCGATCATTTTACTAAGCCATATCTATCGGTTCTCAACCGCGATTCCGGTCGTTTCAGAGAAATACTTCAACATGCCTGTAGTAAAATGGTATTTTAAACGACTGGGAGCAGTCCGGGTCAGTGATCTTGAAACAGGTAGCCGTGATACTCAGGTTTTAAAATCAATCACCCGCTCAGTTTTTAAAGGGTTCCGACGTAACAAAAATATTGTAATCTACCCCAGCGGACAGATTGCAGGGCAAGGTTATGAGAAAATTTTCAATAAAAAATCAGCATATCATATTGTTAGAACAATCCCTGAAGGTGTTCAAATTATAGGTGTACGTATAACTGGCTTATGGGGAAGCATGTGGTCGAAAGCAAAGACTGGAAAATCACCGAATTTTTTCGTCCAATTATTGAAAGGGATTTTTTATGTATTGGCAAATCTGCTATTCTTTCTGCCCAAACGTATTGTCAGCATAGAATTTGAAGATCTCACCTCAATCGCTAAAGAAAAGGTGATTCTAGGACAAAAACCATTCAATTCATTCCTGGAAGATTTTTATAATCTGCATGGGGAGGAATCGGTACTTTTCCTGAAGCACATTTTCTATTTACCACAATCGAAAAGAAAGGTAGCTGAAAGGATTTCAGGTTCAGCAGAGGAAGTCCATGATCTGGCATTACCGACTGATGCCGAATCAATTCCTGAAGACACATTAGAAAAGGTAAAAAGTATTGTTTCTTCGGTTTTAAACATTGATCCTGATCAATTATCGCTAAATTCAAATCTTGTTTCGGATTTGGGTGCCGACTCGCTCAATATTGTGGAAATTATTTTCGAACTTGAGAATCGGTTTAAGGGGTTTTCTTCTCCTGAAATCAATGAAATAAAGACTATTGGAGATTTATGCCTGATGGTTTTGGGTCAATTCAGTACAAGCTCTGATTTAAAACCCTCCTATCTTGATCCAACTTTATCCAGGGAGGGTTACATCCACGTTGATCCTGAAAAAAATATTCTCTGGCAATTTCTGGATACTTTCACGACCAATCAAAAGGAGTACTTTGTTTACGATGCTATGGTGGGATCAACCAGCAGAAAAACATTCCTGTTGAAAGCAGCAGTTGTCTCAGAGCTTATTAAAAAGAAGGTGAAAGGTCAGCATGTTGGAATTATGTTGCCAGCATTGCAAAGCACTACCTTACTAATCATTGCGACTTATATGGCCGGAAAAATTCCGGTAATGCTTAACTGGACCGTAGGGAAAAAGGTGCTGGAACATTGTACGGAAACTGCAGGCGCCGAAGTGATTATTTCAGCCGACGGCTTTATCAAAAAAATTGAAGAACAACTTCCTGAAAGTATCAAATCAAAGCTGCTATTGTTGGAAAAGGAAATTCCTAAAATCAGTATTACCTCAAAAATAAAAGGATTGATTGTTTCCAAATTTCCAAAACTATTCCTGAATTACAAGCATATTAATAACACAGCTGTAATCCTGTTTACATCCGGAAGCGAAGCTTTGCCCAAGGCTGTACCCTTAACGCATCTGAATATCACCAGCGATTTGCATGGTACTTTTGAACTGATCAGGATTGAGAATAAAACGATCTTTCTTGGATTTCTTCCACCGTTCCACAGTTTTGGATTTACTGCATTAGCTGCTCTGCCGCTGGTTTCAGGGATTAGGGTTGCCTATACTCCTAACCCAACCGATGCCAGGGAAGTATTGAAAATTTTAAAACATACCAGGTCAAATCTGCTGGTTGGAACTCCTGGCTTCTTAAAGATGTTGATGGCTGTCGGATCTGCATATTATTTTAAATCGATTCGCTATGTTATTTCCGGAGCTGAAGCTATGCCCCTGGTATTAAAGGAACTTTTTGACAGTCTAACCACTGAGGCCAAACTACTGGAAGGCTATGGAATTACTGAATGTGCTCCAATACTTTCCGCCAATCCTGTGGACAAGCAAAAAATGAATAGCGTCGGCAAATTTATACCTGGTGTAGAACACCTGATTATAGACCTGGGGACAGGGAAACAGGTACAGCCAGGTCATGCAGGAATGATTTATGTGCAGGGGAAAAATGTGTTTCATGGCTATTTAGGTGAAGAAACAATTAATCCTTTTGAAGAAATCAATGGGAATACCTACTATAAAACCGGAGATCTTGGATATCTGGATGAAGATGGATACCTGTTCATTACTGGCAGACTTAAACGGTTTATTAAAATTGCAGGGGAAATGATCAGCCTCCCGTTTATTGAAAAAATATTGTTGGAAAAATATGGCGATCAGGAGAAACAAGTATTGGCAGTGGAAGGGTCTGACAAAAAAACGCCTGCGCAAATTGTGCTGTTCACCACACTCCCCATCAACCTTGATGAAATAAACAACTATCTTTTAAAAAATGGAGTAGCTCCTATAGCCAGAATAAAACGCATCATTGAATTGGATGAAATTCCGGTTTTGGGAACCGGAAAAACCGATTATAAAGTTTTACGGAAGATGCTCGAAGAGTAAGGAATCACGATTGGATTTTGCGGAGGATGCCATGCTCGAAATGTCCGACCTCACGGATAGAAACAGGCACTATTAATTTTTTTCTGTTGGTTAACAGATTCCTACCAGTTTGGAAGTTCTTCGGTTTCAACTTTAGACTGTAAAGGGAGCCAGAAACTGGGTAAGGAATAAAGTAAGGAAAAAGGGTGAATTTAGGTGGTTTCCTCCATTTTTAATTAATCTCCAGCTAATTTCGGCAATCCTAACGGGGGTATGAAATAAAGGAGGTTCTAAGTATATTAACATCTTTACAATATTGATATATAGATATATATATCGCTTATAACTTGATCATGATTGGTCCTCCCGGAGCCGGCAAAACCATGCTGGCCAAGAGATTACCGACTATCTGGATATAATCAATAGTATTTTATAAATTAATTTCTGTAATAAATTACATGCACAACTAACTGACAATTAACGACATGAAAATCATTGTGTAATGATAATTGAATTTTTCTTCTCCAATTTTCTTGGTCTTGTTGTATATTATATCAACGCAACCAATTTAAAAGGAGATATATTATGGAAACAAAAAATCGAATTGTGAGAAAAAGAACAAGAGTTACCACAGAAAGCAGGATAGTAAGAAAAAGGACAAGATTCCCTGCAACGACCGGTAACATTGTCAAAAGAGTCAGAAGGGAAGTCAAAAAAATCACTTTTGATGAAATTACAGAGAGTCTTTCTGATACTAACAAAACAAAACTGTTATCCATTCAAACGGAAATCCAAGGTAGGTTAATCAATATCAAGAAAGATATTTCTTAACTGGTTTTGTCACTTAGATTTTGATTGGGTTGCATTATTAGCCCTTTTAGTTGCAATTATTTCAGTTCGTAAATCAGCTAAATACAAAAGGAAAACCTTAGAATTAACTAAAGATCACTATAGAAAATCTGTTAAACCTTTAATCACTGACATTTATTGCTATTATGATTTTACGGTTATTTTATGTAACAGTATAAATTTCAGAATTTTATATAATAAACCGTACAATTAAATAAAAATTATTAATGTATATTTACAGATATATGATTTTGTCAGTACAGATAGTATGCGTTTTGCAGTATTTATGCAAAGCAATTATTCTGTAACTTTTTAATAATTAATTCATTGAAAGGAGAAAAATTATGTCACAGAAAATTTTGCAAGTCAATCTGAAGTTCAGCATTCCAAGAGCCGATCTGGAAGCGGCATGGCTTCCTGCCGCCCAACCGATTGCCGACGTGCCCGGTCTGCGCTGGAAGATCTGGTTGATGAACGAGACAGAACACACGGCGGGCGGTATCTACCTGTTTGAAAGCGAAGCCGCTGTGCAGGCGTATATGGCTGGCCCTATGGTGGCAGCAATGATGGCCAGTCCTGTCCTCAGCAATATCGACGCCAAGGTGTTCGATATGCTGGAAAGTCACACCGCAATCACCCGCGGTCCGGTGAAGTAGGCGTTGGGTCGTGCTGTCTACGTGATGACCGGCGGGGTGGGCGACTACCCCTCCGCCACCACGCTCGTACTAATCAATGTGAGGTTGCGATTTGTGTTGAATACCTAAAAATATTGTAAATTGGGTTTTGAATCTAAAGGTTGATACAATTATGTTAAAAGCAATCAGAATAATAAAATACACATTTGCATTTTTTTTTGTTTTATTTACTGGTACCTGTTGTGCTTCAGTAAAGAAGAATAAAGTCAATTTTAAGACAAAGGAATCATTTTGTAGTCTTGCGCAGCTCGTGGGTGTTGACACATACTATTATTCAGCTTATTATCAGAGAAAACTGAAAAAGAGTATAAAAAAAATAGGTAGGCCATAAACTATTCGCTGTTTCTGAAAATAAGCTAATCATGCATAAGAATTATCTCAGAAGGTTACTCCTTTCTCACAATAATAGTTTTTACTGGATAGACATATATTACCAGTCAGGCTTTAATTTCGATAGGTTGACAGACATTTTGTGAATAAAAAAATGTTAATCTGTTCATCTCTGTCATATCGACAACCTTAAAGCCGTACTTTTCCAAAAGTTCTGAAACATCTTTTTTATCCAGATTGTGATCTGTCCTAGAGTCCAGAAAATTATTGAATCTGGTTGATAACCCTGAAAGAAATCCATTCCCATTAAGAGTTTTACTGTCAGAAAAGCATCCTATGAAATTGACATTCGCAGGTAAAATACGAGAGACAGTATGCAAAAATGTATCCAGATCTTCTATCAAATTCAGTTTTTTAAGAATTATAAATGTTTTGACTGTTTTTAAGTCATTTTCATCATAATAAAAATGGATATTTGGAGAGAGTATTAATAATTCAGTTTCCTTAAACAGATTAAATCTATTTAGGTAACGGAAAAAGTTTTTGCCACCTTCGGCGGTCAAACTAAAGTTGTCTGGACTAAAATTGGGTTTTCCGTAGGTGATCATTTCCCTGTTATAGTTGGTCTTGTAAAAATAATCATTATTAAAATAGGGATAATTTAAATCTGAAATATATTCCGCTATTTTACATTTTTTTCTTATTTGTTCTTTCTTGCATTGAACGCTAACGTTTACAAATTATCAATCATTTTAAGGTTGTCCATTTATTCAATTTGGATTATCAATTTTAATTCTTTCTCTTTGATTAGCAACTTTATAGCCTAGAAGGAAAACCATCTTTGAGACTTTTTCCATTTTATCAAAGTCAATCTTATCAACATCATCTCTTGTACTGTGAAGGTCTGAATGGATCCCTGAGATGAAAAGAAATGTCGGGACCGCTTTTGCAATAAAGCTTGCCTGATCGCTGCTTCCGAATTGAAGATCTTTCCCCATGTCAATAACTTTAAGGCCAGTTTGTTCAGATGAGATTGTTAACATCTTCAGAAGTTCTGTGCTTTCATGAGCTGTATATGCCAATACCTCACCGGGTTGTGTGACTGTCAGATCAAATCCCATGAATTTAATTGTATCAGATGGCATCTTTGACCTTCCAATCATATCCAGATTAATATTCAGCAGGGTTTTCTCCATCGGGATTACGGGATTGTCTGCATAATACTGTGAGCCAAGTAACCCTTTTTCCTCTCCATTGACCCAAGCAAAGATTATTGTACGCAACGGTTTTTTCTTAAGGTTCATGAATGCCTGTGCAATTTCGAGCAATGCCATCGATCCTGAAGCATCATCATCTGCTCCATTAAATACCTCTCCTCTATCATTAACTCCAGCATGATCAAAATGAGCAGTGTAAATAATACATTCATTTTTCAGAAAAGGATCAGAACCCTCAATCATTCCAACCACATTTGGGCTGAAAAAATCCGTTGATCCAATATCGATTTTGATAGATGCTGTAATACCCTGTAATTCAACTGAAACAGGATTTCCCCCGACGATAATCTTATCCTCCATCTGTTTAAGATTATAGCCTGTTGTTTTCAGCAGCATATCGGCAGCATGTTGTGTAATAAATAAAATCTGAATCTCTGCAGGAGGATTTTTCTGATCTTTAATTGAAACCATTTTCATTCCGACTCTGGCTGGTGCCATCTCTGCTAAACCTGAAACATAAGCATCCGAAAATTTATTTTTTGGGTCGTATACATACAGAATAGCTTTTGATTCCTTACTTAAAATCGAAATGATTTTGGACTGTTCAAGATTAATGTCAAATATGGTATTCCCATCTCCCAGGATTGATAATTGAGGATTTCTTAACATGATAAGCACAATTTTATCCTTCAGGTCAACATCCTTAAGATCATTATATCCTTTCTCCTTATCTTCATATCCGTAACCCGCAAATACTACCTTTCCTGTAACATCCATTGTCATTGAAGGTGTGGATAAGTAGACAATAGAGTCGGTAGAGTAAATAGCATCTCCTTTATTGTCATTGATTTTTAAAAAGGTCTCATCGGGATTGATTTCTTTTGAAACAAGAGGTATCATCTGAAAATAATCTCCTGTTTTAGGAACAGGTTTCAATCCTATTCTCATCAGATTCGTTTTTATGTAGAGGGCGGCTGCATCATTCCCACGTGTACCTGTCTCACGTCCTTCCATCTCATTAGAAGCAAAGAAAGTCATATAAGCTTTCAAATCATTTTTATTAATGGAAACCAGACCCTCTTTTTGTGCATTAGTGGAAAGTGAAAATGCCAATATGGCAACAAGGATGGGATACAATTTCTTCATGATACTTGTCATTAAATAAGGTATTTTATGTTCTGCCTTTCATCAAATTTAGCTCAAATTAATCAATTATATAATATGCATATCAGGATCTTTCATAGATTAATAATACTGTTCATCACTTAACATCTTGAGAATTGAACTGAGTCTGTCTCTCGGAAGAATGATTACTTCATTTGTTTATTTATTTACCTGATCAAATGATTTTATCTGCCTTCATGTAATTATCTGTTTATAACCTTAACAAGGTCAACATCAAACAATATTGGAGTGTAACCCGGAATAACAGGATAATAACCAATTGGTCCGTATGCAAGTTTTGATGGTAAAAGGAATACTGCTTTCCCTCCTTCTTTCATATAGGTAATCCCTTCATCAAATCCGGAAATTACCCATCCTTCATTTACAGGAAAAATAAGTGTATCGATTTTCCCGACATTGGTGTCAAAAACCGTTCCGTCAAGGAACTTTCCGGTATATTTTACATAAGCAATATCATGAGTCACCAGGGAAGGTCCGGTGCCAATTATCAGATCAGAATAATATAACCCACTGGACTTTAATTGAAAAGGAATAGTTGGATTGTTAATAATATAATTATTAATCTTTATTTCTTCTATTTGCTCATTCGCCTGATCAATTGTAGTAAATGAAATTGCCATACCATAACCTGTACCAGCACTATTCGTTGCATATGCTCTCACAAAGTACTTTATGCCTCCATTTAATCCGGTAATGTTGCTTGAAAAGCTTCCGGGACCCACATCATCTTGAGTTTTATTGTCTGCTATTGTGGGCGTAATATTTGTACTCCAGCAAACACCCCGGGCAATTATTGCACCTAAGCCCTCATCAGTAATTATTCCTCCACTAATGGCTGAAGTTGCTGTGATACTGGTTATTTCATTTGTGGTTAAAGCAGGAATTTTGTCCTTTTGGCAGCCATAATTGCACATAACGAAAAACATTATTATACATGGCCCAGAACGATAAATATTCTTCATGGTTTGAGAATTATTAATTAAATGGTTACATCTTCTTCTCCAAATGCGCTAAATATCTCACAATACCAGGACTTATTATGATTATAACCATTATTGTTTGTTGAATATCTTTGAATTAATTGTATGCTTTGCCAGTTCTGTATATTTCTTTGCTTCTTCAGTTAATCCCATTTTATTAAGCATATCGCTCAGTTCCAAGCAATCTTCAGTGAAAAAAAATGGTTGCTGATTTTCAAGTTGATAGAAAAGTTTTTTTGCTTTTTCCCTGTCCCCGGTTTTTAGCGCCCTCTTAATGTGTGCCAATTCAATATAATCATACTCCATAACAAAAGTGTCTTCAGGCCTTCGATTAACAAATTCCGGATAGTTAGTTACTTTATATTTTACTCTTGCTTTGTCAACCAAAACCGGAATAGCAGCATTACCCCTTTCATCGATATGTGTAAGGAACATATCGGTATAAGGACTAAGACTTTTTGATGCAAAGACTATCCATTTACTATTGGGCGACCAGGAATGCCATGAATTCATTGAATTAAAATTGCTTTTAAGCATTCTTGCCTTTCCTCCCTTAACAGGAACTATATAAAGACGACTATCAGGCATTAAAAGCATAAAATTTTCAGCCTGACAATAAATCAGCCATTTCCCGTCAGGAGATACTGCCGGAAAGTAATTGCTTTTATCATTATTTGAAGCACCTTTTATTGGTTCAGCCCTTCCTCCGTTTCCATTGTTAAAAGGGATAATGCACAAATTGAATTTAAGAGTCTTCTTTCTTTCAACAAATTGGTCAACAAGGAGATTATTCTGCACATTAATTTCATAAAGATCACTATCCATCGGCATGGCATCAGCTCTTGAAAAAATGATATTTTTCCCGTCAGGAGTCCAGACAGCATTGCTTTGCACATATTCGTCAAGGTCTGCACCTGGAAGTTCTTTTAAAATGTGTGACTGTCGGTCGTAAACAGCTAAATGGCCATTCACAGGGAAAAAAAGCTGAGAATAAATAATATTTTCAACTGGAAGAATAGAAAAATTCTTAATTACCACACGATCTTTTACAGTTGTAACAATATATCGGCTATCGGGAGATATTTTCGAAAATAGACCAAAAGTTCTTCTTTTTTCAATTTTCGACCACGATCTAAAATTGTCAAGATTAAATAAAATAGTATCCTTTATTGGTGATACAAAATAACCTCCTTTGTCTCTTAGCCCTGCGTCTAAATCTAAACCAATTGTATTTCCGTCAGCACTAAATGAATGGCAATTACCACAAACAGGAAACCCTTTCATTGCAATATGAGGCTGGTTTTTGCTACCGAGATTTATCAGCATAAAATT
>Ga0315276_10007044_pt1 | contig 10388 bp, 10 predicted proteins | sample YL17G05_0_MG_FD_204542 | JGI IMG/M metagenome (GOLD analysis project Ga0315276, IMG submission 204542) | Sediment microbial communities from Yellowstone Lake, YNP, Wyoming, USA - YL17G05_0 | ecosystem: Environmental > Aquatic > Freshwater > Lake > Sediment | place: USA: Wyoming | collected... | reverse complement strand
CTAGAACTTCATCGAAGATCAGGGACGAACATTTTTTCGTCGTTGCTTGACGTACTTTTTGATACTGACGGCTTTATCTTCGAGCTCACATTTTCCCGCCGGCGGCGGAGCGGTCCACCAAAGATCACGCAGCAGATCGCGGCCGGAATTCGTTCCCGTGCCGATATAGACCCGCGAACCGAGCACGAATCCCACCGCCGCCCCTCGCGCCGGCCCGGTGAAGCCGGGCCCTTGTTTCCAGGTATCCGTCCGGGGATCATATTCCCAGAGATCGCCCAGGACATCGGCCTTCGTTTCGGATATGGACTCGGTGCCCGTGCCGATATAGCCTTTTCCGTTGAACGAGAACCCGATGGCGCGGAACCGAACGGGGCCGGGAAATTCGGCCCTGCGTGTCCACTTATCCGTTCGCGGATCGTATTCCCAAAAATTCTTGACGATCTTTTGCTGCCGCTGTCCTCCCGACCCGATATAGCCTTTGCCGTTCAGGACGAAGTAGGCGGACCAGACGATCGCCTCCGGCATATCGGACTTACGCGTCCATCGGTCGGCCTTGGGATCGTATTCCCAAACCTCTTTCAATTCGCCGCAATCGTTTCCTTTGCAGGTCATCCCGCCGACGATATAGGCTTTGGGGCCGATGGCGAAAACCGCGGAATGGTCCCTGGCGGCGGCGGGGAGGGGAGTTTTCTCCGTCCAGAGATCCGCGGCGGGATCGTATTCCCAGAGGTCGGAGAATCGATCGTCGTCGCCGTACCCTAAGCCGATGTATCCCTTTTCGCGGATCGAAAAGGCGACGGCGGCGCCCCGAGTCCTTCCCGGAAGATCCGCTTTCCGCGTCCAGACGTCGCGGCCGGGATCATATTGCCAGAACTCGTTCCGGGCGCTGTATCCGGAACCGACATACGCCTTGTCGCCGATCGTGAACGCGGCCGAAAACCAGGTCGGCGGCCCGCCGAAGGCGGCCGCCGGCCGCCATTCCCAGGCGTGGGAATTCTGGAGTGGACCGGAATATACGGCCAAAATGGCCATAACGAGGGTTACCGCCAGACCGATCGATCTCTTCATTTGACCTCCCTAAGGTACTCCGTTCTCGTATCTATTCGAACATCTAGGTTAGCTAAAACACGGTTTCGACGCGGATGCCAAGTGCGCGGAGGGCCTTGCCCAACCTCACCGATTGCGTCTTGAAGAAGGTATCCGATAGAGCGTCCAGCAGTCCGTGGCGGGCGTAAAAGGCCTTCACCGCCGGGACATAATTCATCCGGTCGATGAGGACCCTGTCGACGGCGTCAGCCAGGAGCGCGGCCAGCTTCTCCGGATTCCCCGGAAGCAGCGGGCCGGCGAAGGCGAACGTCGACACCCCCGCAGCCTTGAACTCCCTTAAAACCTCGATCCTCTCCCCCACCGGCGACGCCTTCGGCTCGAACATCCCGGCGATCGTCCCGTCGTCCGTGGCGATGGTGAAGCCGACTTCGACATCGGAGAGCCGCCGGATGACGTCGAGATCGCGCCGGACGAGGGCCGATTTCGTCTGGATCTCGACCGGGAAGTCGCGGCCGACCAAAACTTCGAGCGAGCGCCGCGTCAGCGCGTAGCGTTCTTCGAGCGGCTGGTAGGGATCGCAGACCGAGGCGAACCAGATCGTTCCCCTCTTGGCCTTGACGATCTGCTTGGCAAGAAGGGCGGGGGCGTTGACCTTGACGTCGACGAACTTCCCCCAGGGCTCGCTGTGGCCGCTATATCTCCGCATGAACAGCGCAGCATAACAGTAAACGCAGCCAACCTCGCACCCGGTGTAGGGATTGACGCAGTAATCGTGGATCTTAGAGACGTTGAGGATGGACTTGGCTTCGATCTCGCGGACGAGCGGCGGGGACATAGGCCCATTATAACAAAGAGGGACAGTCTGCTGTGGGGGCAGTCCCTGCTAAGCGGCTAGGATATCCCGGAAGGCCTTGATCGCACGGTCGACATCTTCGTCGCCGACGTCCTTGTGGGTGACCATGCGGATGCCGCCGAGGACGGCCAGGGCCAGGATCCCCTTCTCCTTCATCTTGTCCAGCATGGCCGGGACGGTGATCGTCGGATGCTCGAAGCCGAAGATGATGATGTCGGTCTCGACGGTCGCGGGGTCGATCGTTATCCCGGGCAATCCGCTGATCCCACCGGCCAGCTTCTTGGCCCGGGCGTGGTCGTCCTTGAGCCGGTCGACCATCTCGGTCAGGGCGATGATGCCCGGCGCGGCCAGGACGCCGACCTGGCGCATGCCGCCGCCCAAGGCCTTCCTCAGCCGCCGGCCGAATTCGATCCGCTCCCGGTTCGCGACAAGCATCGACCCGGCCGGAGCCGAGAGCCCTTTGGACAGGCAGAACATCAATGAGTCGACTTGCTTAGCATACTCCTTGACCGGGACGCCCGAAGCATGGCTGGCGTTGAAGATCCGGGCCCCGTCGAGGTGGACCTTCAAGCCGTGTTCGTCCGCTAGCTTCCTGACGGCTTTGAAGTTGTCGAGGGGCACGACCGACCCGCCCCAGTTGTTGTGGGTGTTCTCCAGGCAGATGAGCGAGGTTCGCGGCGTATGGACGTTCGGCTTCCGGATATTCGCGAGGACGTCCTTCGGGTCCATGGCCCCGCGCTCCGATCTTACCGGCCGCGGCGTCACCCCGGATATGAAGGTCATGTGGGTCGATTCCATGTTGTAGATGTGGGACCTCTCCTCGACGATGGCCTCCTCGAGGATGTTCGTCCACATCTTGACGGCGATCGAATTGGCCATCGTTCCCGACGGACAGAAGAGCGCCGCCTCTTTGCCCATGGTCTCGGCGGCCAGCGCCTCAAGCTTCTGGACGGTCGGGTCGTCGCCGAGGACGTCGTCGCCGACCACGGCTTCGGCCATGGCCTTCCGCATCTTCTCCGTCGGCCTGGTAACCGTATCGCTGCGAAAATCAGAATAAGTGATCATCGTTCGTCTCCTCTAAGGGCCTCATTATATGAGAAACCTGCTCGAGAGGCAACGTTCAGCCGGTTTACTAAGTTCCAGATCTATGATAATAATAGGCGTTGAATTCCTGATCGTGAACATCGCATATGGCCAAGAAACTGCTCTATAATCTGGCCCTTTCTTCGCTGCTCTTTCTCATCCTTTTCTTCCTGAGCGCGGTCATCTTTTCCCAGGTCCTTCTCAAAAGCGAGGCCGTCACCGTCCCCGACCTCGCCGGCCAGACGGTCGGCCAGGCCCGGGCGGAGCTGGCCAAGAAGGACCTCTCCGTCTCCCAGAACGGAACGGAATCGAGCGACCGCTGGGAGAGAGGCCTTATCGTCCGGCAGGACCCGGCGGCCGGGTCGAGGATCCGAGTGACCAAGGTCGTCCGGGTGATCACGAGCTCCGGGAGCGAAAAAATCACCGTCCCCGACCTCGTCGGCAAAAGCCTGGACGAAGCGCTGACCATGCTCCAGGCGGGCAGCCTCACCAAGGGCAAGCTGACCCAGGTCCACACGCCGCGGCTTTCCGCCGGCCGGATCCTCGATCAGAAGCCGGCGCCCGGCGCCGTGGTCGAGCGAAATTCCCAAGTCGGACTGCTCCTCAGCCAGGGCGACGTCGACGACTACTTCATCATGCCCGACCTCATCACCCGCCGGGCGGACGGCGTCATCGGCCGGTTGAAGGCCCTGGAATTCAAGGTCGCCGACATCCGCTACGTCTATTACCCCGGGGCCGCGGCCGGGATCATCGTCAAGCAGGATCCGCCGAGCGGCTTCCGGGTCCAGAAGAGGAACAGGATCTCGATCGAGGTCAGCCGCTGATGGTCCGCATCGCCCCGTCGATCCTGTCCGCGGATTTCGCCAAGCTCGGCGACGCGGTCAAGCTCGCCGAAAAGGCAGGGGCGGACCTCATCCACGTCGACATCATGGACGGGCACTTTGTGCCCAACCTGACCCTCGGGCCCCAGCTCGTCGCCGCCATCCGCCGCGAGACGCGCCTGCCGATCGACGTCCATCTCATGGTCGAGAACCCCCGCGCCTTCGTCCCCCTGTTCCACGAGGCCGGGGCCGACTGGATCTCCATCCACGTCGAGGCGACCGCGCATCTCCACAAAGACCTGACCATGATCCGGGGCCTCGGGCGGAAGGCCGGAGCGGCCCTCAATCCGGCGACGCCTATCGACACCTTGAAAGAAGTCCTGGGAGAGCTCGACTTCATCCTGGTGATGTCGGTCAACCCCGGCTGGGGAGGACAGTCCTTCATCCCCTCCTGCCGCGAGAAGATCAGGAAGCTGAGGGATTGGATCCGCGCCGAGAAGCGCGAGATCCCCATCGAAGTCGACGGCGGGATCAAGCTCGACAACGTCGAGGACATCGTCCGCGCGGGCATGGAGATCGTCGTCGCCGGGTCGGCCATTTTCGAAGCCCCCGATCCCGCCGGGGTCATACGGGCCATGAAAGAGATCGCAAGGAAGACACCATGAAGAAACATGCCACGCTGAAAACACTCGCCGCTTGGCTCCCCCTGCTGATCATGTTCGGATCGGCGACGGGATGCCACAAGAAGACGGTCGAGATCACGCCGGACCTCTCCTCCTCCGACGAGGCCCTCTACCGGCTGGGCGAAGCGGAGATGAAAAAGGACACGGAAAAAGGCATGCTCTATCTCCGCCAGATCATGGATTCGTTCCCTAAGAGCTTCTACGCCCAGCGCGCCAAGCTCATGATCGCCGACGCCTATTTCCACAAGGGCGACGAGAGCAGCCTGCTCCTGGCCGCGGCCGAGTACCGGGAATTCATCCGCACCTACCCCTACTCCCCTTCGGCCGCCTACAGCCAGTACCAGGTGGCCATGACCTTCTACAAGAAGATCCTGAAGCCGGGCCGCGACCAATCCAAGACCACCCAAGCCCTCGCCGAATTCAAGAAGGTCATCACCGACTTCCCCGCGAGCGACCAGGCCAAGACGGCCCAGGAAAAGATCAAGGACTGCGAAGAGCGGCTGGCGGCCCATAGCGCCGAGATCGCCATAGGATACAACAAGAGGCGGGCTTACCGGGCCTCCATCAGCCGGCTGACGGAGATCATGACCAGCTACCCCGACTATTCCCGCCTGGAAGAGGTCTATTTCTACCTCGGCGACTGCCATTTCATGATAAGAATGTACGACCAGGCCATTCCGTTCTTCACCAAGGTGATCACGGATTACCCCCGCGCGGCGCTGGCCAAAGAGGCCACGAAGCGCCTGGCCGAGATCGAGAAGCTGAAGAAGGCCGCTCCGAAGGACAGCAAGGACCCTAAGATCAAGAAGAGCTGACCCCGAAGGGGTGTGGGAGGTTTCCTCATGACAATGCGAAGCGGGGGGGCTCGGCGGCTCATTTCCCTGGGGATCGCGCTGGCGTTCCTCGCGGCGCGCGCGACGGCGGCGGAACCCAAGGTCAAAACGTTCATGGCCGGATTGGATTTCGACCACTTTGCGAGGACGATCGTCTGGGACGGCGACACGGGATCCTCCGCTCTCCGGGCCAACTTGGTTTCGGCCCGCGCGGATCTCGGTTTCGGGAAGGGGCTGACCTTGAGCCTCTCGGCCGGCCTGTCCCTCACCGGCTTCGATGGGCTCGCCTTCGGGACGCTCCCCATCACCCTCGAATACGACGCCTCGCCCATGAAGGGCCTGGTCCTGGGGGCCGGGCTCGAGGCCCGGCTTCTCAATTCCGGCCATTTTGAGATAAAAGCAGCCGGCCGGTTCGTCTCTTCCTTCGGGATGTCCAAAACATGGCCGCTCGAGGGGTTCTCCGTCGAAGGGGAGGCCAAAGGACGGACGAACTGGATGGAAGCTTCCGCCGGCCCCCGGCTGGCCTACATTTTGTCCGACGCGTTCGTCCCCTATCTCGAAGTGAGCGTCCGCTGGCTCCGGGCCGATTTTCGGATGGAAGAAACCCTGGATGACCTCGATGGCCTGGAAACGAAGCGGATCAATGGTGACCTCTTTTACAGCGTCGCGCTCGGCGGGGACGCCCGGGTGTCCGGTCGGCTGACGCTCAAGGCCAAAGCGGGGTTCGTCCCCCGTGCCGGAGGGGCGGACTCCCTGGCCTCCGTCGGCCTCCTATACGCGTTTTAAAGCAAGGAGAGGAACATGAAGGTCCCGGCTAAAAGGTCAGTCAAAGCGATCCCGGCCCTCCTCATCCTTTTGTTCGCCGGACTGGGCACCACGGACGCCGGCTGGATCAGGCAGACGAAGCTCGGCGACCGTTTCCTTCGGCGACCCGCCCGCGTCCAGCGCTTCGAGAGGCCGGCCCTCCGGCGCGGCCCCCGCTACGCCGCCGACCGCGTCCTCGTCCGTTTCAAGCCCGGCGTGGCAGACGCTTACGCCGAGGGTCTGCTCCGGTCCTACGGGTTCTCCTCGATCAGGCTGATCCCGCGGATCGGCGTCTACAGCGTCCGGACGTCGCCCGGGGCCTCCGTCGCCGAAACCCTGGCCATGCTCCGCCGCAACGGCGACATCGAGCAGGCCCGGCCCGACTACCGGGCCCGCCTGGCCGATACCCCCAACGACGAGTTCTTCGCCCGGTATCAATACAACCTCCGCAACCTCGGCGGCATCCTCGACATCGGCCCGGGTTTCCAATTCCCGATGACCGCCGGCGCCGACATCAAGGCCGCGCTCGCCTGGGACGCGGCCTTGGGCGATCCTGAGGTGGTCATCGCCATCCTCGATTCGGGCGTCGACAGGACGCACCCCGACCTCGCGGCCAAGGTCGTTTCCCCCGGCCGCGACATCGCCAACGACGACGACGACGCGACCGACGACCACTGGCACGGCACCCATGTCGCCGGGATCGCCGCCGCCGACAGCAATAACACCGAAGGCATCTCCGGCGTCGCCAGGAACTGCAAGATCCTGCCCGTCAAGGTCATGGACGCCGACGGCAACGGCCTCTACAGCTGGATCATCGACGGCATCATCTGGGCCACGGACCAGGGGGCCGACGTCATCAACCTCAGCCTGGGCGGGGATTTCGACGATCCCTTCCTCGAGGAGGCCTGCAAGTACGCCTTCGACCGGGGGGTCGTCGTCGTCGCCGCGGCCGGGAACGACTACGGGGGCCCCGTCGTCTATCCGGCCGCCTACGACGATTACGTCCTCGCCGTCGCCGCCTCCGATTTCAACGACCAGGCGGCCGATTTTTCGAGCTCCGGCCCGCAGGTGGACGTGGCCGCGCCCGGCGTCTACATCCTCGGCCCGGCGCCCCAATGGTACGTCGGGAAAGGCAATCTCCCCTATGTTTTCGCTTCGGGGACCTCCCAGGCGGCGCCCCACGTCTCCGGGATGGCGGCCCTCATCAGGAGTCTCAAGCCCGAGCTCGAGCCCGCCGACATCATGAAGATCATCCGTTACACGGCCGACGACGTCAACGCGTCGGCCGATCGCGGCCGCGACGACCACATCGGCTACGGCCGGATCAACATGGGAAGGGCCCTCGTTCCCTACATCCTCAAGTAAACATGATCAAGCTCCTGCGGGTCAGGGACCTGGCCACGATCGAGGACCTCGAGGTCCACCTCGACCGGGGCTTCTCCATCCTGACCGGGGAGACAGGCGCCGGCAAATCCATCATCATCGACGCCATCCGTCTCATCCTGGGCGACAAGGGCTCGCCCGACCTCGTCCGCACGGGCCGGAAAGAAGCGTTCATCGAGGCCGTCTTCGACGTTTCCGGGCGGCCCATCGACCTGGACGGCCTCCCGGAGCCCGAGGACGGCGAACTCCTCATCCAGCGCTCGATCAACGGCCAGGGGACGGGCAAGGCCTTCGTCAACGGCGTCCTCGTTCCCGTCCGCCGGCTGCGGGAGCTCGGCGGCCTGCTCATCGACATCTACGGCCAGAACGACCACGTCTTCCTGCTCCATCTCGAGAACCACCTCGGCTATCTCGACGACGCCGTCGACGACCCCGGCCTCCTCCGGGACACGGCCAGGTCCGCCCGGGACCTCAGGCGCCTCGTCCAGGAGAAACGGGACCTCGAGGCCAGAGAGAAGGAACGCGCGCAGAGGCTCGACTTCATCGACTATCAGGTGAAGGAGATCGAGGCCGCGCGGCTCCGGCCCGGCGAGGACGAGGAGCTCCTCCGGGAACGCGAGATCCTGAAGAACGCCGGAAAGATCGCCGGGCTGGTGGACAAGGCCCTCGACCTGGCCTACCTCGGCGAGGACTCCATCATACCCCGGCTCGCCCGGCTCCGGTCGGTCCTCGGCGAGCTCTCCGTCTACGACGCCGCTTTCGGCGAGTTCCCTCAGGGCCTCGAGGAGGCCTCCATCCTGCTCCGTGACGCCGCCGACGCGCTCGTACGGTTCAAGGACAGGAGGGCCGAGATCCCGGAGGACCCGGAGACGATCGAAGAGCGGCTGAGCGTCATCGAAAAGCTCAAGCGCAAGTACGGCATGACGATCGAAGCGGTCGTCGGGCACGGCGAGGCCCTCCGGGGCGAGCGTTCCTCGCTTGAAGCCGGCCGCGAGAGGCTCCAGGAGCTCGAATCCTCCATCCGCGCGAAATTCGGCGAGTATGCGGACCTCGCTGCCCGGCTCGGCGCCGAACGGGCGAAGGCGGCCGAAAAGCTCGCCCGCCTCATCGAAAAGGAGATCGCCGTCCTCGGCATGAAGAAGGCCCGGTTCGAGGTCCGGTTGACGGACGTCCCTCCCGCGTTCGACGACGCCGCGACGATCCGCGACCAGGGCGCCCAGGACGCCGAGTTCCTGCTCTCTCCCAACCCGGGCGAGGAGCTGCGTCCCCTGAAGAGGATCGCTTCGGGCGGCGAGCTGTCGAGGATGATGCTGGCCCTCAAGTCCGTGGGCCAGGACAAGGAGATCCCCAAGACGCTGGTCTTCGACGAGATCGACGCGGGGATCGGGGGGAAGACGGCCGAATTCATCGCCCGGAAGCTCCGCCACTTGTCCGCCCGTCACCAGGTGATCTGCATCACCCACCTTCCCCAGATCGCCGCTTCCGCCGCCCACCACTTCCACGTCGAGAAGAAGGTCGAAAGGGACCGGACCTTCACGAGCGCCCGCAAGCTCGGCCGCGACGAGCGGGTCGAGGAGATCGCCCGCCTCGCCGCGGGCAGCCGGCTGACGGCGGCCTCCCGGGAAGCCGCCCGGGAGATGCTCGACGCCGATCGCGAAGGAGAATGACGCCATGACCCGAGCCGACGACGCCCTCTCGCTATTCCGCCAAGGTTTCAGCTGTTCCCAGGCGGTCGCCGCCGCTTTCGCAGGGGACTTCGGCCTCGACAGGGATACGGCGCTCCGCGTCTCCCAGCCCTTCGGCGGCGGCATCGCCCGCAGGGCGGACTGGTGCGGCGCCGTCACCGGCGCTTTTCTGGCGATCGGGCTCAAGCACGGCCGGACCCGGGCCGAGGACGCCGCCGCCCGGGACCGGACCTACGCCCTCGTCCAGGAATTCATCGGCCGGTTCACGACCCGCCACGGTCATGTCCGGTGCAAGGACCTTCTAGGTTGCGACATCGGGACGCCCGAAGGACAGAAAAAAGCGGCTGAGGCGAACCTCCACAAAACGCTCTGCGAGGATTACGTCCGGGACGCCGTCACGATCCTCGAAGAGATCCTCTAAGACCCCCGCATGAACGATAGCCTGAGCGGCCTGAAGTATTTCGTCCGGACGTTCGGCTGTCAGATGAACGAGAACGACTCCGAGCACATCGCCGGCATCCTCACCCGCGCGGGGGCCGGCCGGGCGGCCGGACCGGAAGACGCCGACATCGTCGTCGTCAACACCTGCGCCGTCCGGGAAAAATCGGAGGAAAAGCTGTATTCCTATCTCGGGCGACTGTCCGGCCTGAAGAGGAAGAGGCCTTTTCTTCTCGGCATCGCCGGATGTGTCGCCCAGGTCCGGAAGGCCGACCTTCTCAAGAAGAGGCCGTTCGTGGACTTCGTCGTCGGGCCGGACAACTACCTCGAACTCCCCGCCATGGTCAGGAACGCGGCCGAAGCCCCCGCCGTCATGACCGATCGGGGCCGGGACTGGATGGAAGTGGGGGCGGAGGCGACGGCCCGTGAGAACGTATGGAGCGCCTTCGTCCCGGTGATGGAAGGCTGCGACAATTTCTGCGCCTACTGCATCGTCCCTTTCAGCCGCGGCCGGGAGAAGTTCAGGCCCCTCACGAACATCGTCGATGAGGTCCGCTCGGCGGCCGGCGCGGGCGCGCTGGAAGTCCAGCTGCTGGGGCAGAACGTCAATTCCTACAAGGACCCTGAGTCAGGGCTCGGGTTGGCCGGGCTCCTCGACCGGGTCTGCGCCGCGCCCGGGGTTGAATGGGTCCGTTTTATCACCTCCCACCCGAAAAACTTCGGCGACGAGATCATCGAGGCCATGTCCCGGAACGCGA
>Ga0315276_10007041_pt1 | contig 10390 bp, 10 predicted proteins | sample YL17G05_0_MG_FD_204542 | JGI IMG/M metagenome (GOLD analysis project Ga0315276, IMG submission 204542) | Sediment microbial communities from Yellowstone Lake, YNP, Wyoming, USA - YL17G05_0 | ecosystem: Environmental > Aquatic > Freshwater > Lake > Sediment | place: USA: Wyoming | collected... | reverse complement strand
CCGCTGCCACCGCGCGTTCGGAAGCACCTCGGCCGCGGCGTCCACGGTCAGCTGCGCCGTCGCACTCCTCCACGACGCAAAAACCGTCCATCGAGACATTAAGCCAGAGAACGTCTTCGTCGCGGATGACGGACGAAAGTGCAGACCGACTTGCGCACGGACGAACTGGTGCGATATAACTGCGACGTCTCGACCGCCCACCGAAATGGCCGGTTTTGACACGTCCACAAATGGCCGCTTTTGGGTGTCCACCGAGGGTCAACCAGAGCACGCCTGACTTTCGACACCGTTGCTATCGTCTGACGCTACCCCGGTAAGCCGACATCAGCGGACTTGTTTCAACCGAACCTTGGGCCCCAGCTTGTACATGTGCCCGTCCGTATCCTGTTCCTCGGGAGCCGCCTCTTCGTACACATTACCGTTGCCGTGGACGTAATAAGTGTGTGAGCCCCGCACGATGCGAGCCATCGGCGCCGTCCGCAACCAGCCGTACGGCAGTGAGTTGATAGCAAACACGTAGTCCCGACCACGGGATTCCGCGGTGATGCCGTGACGAGTGAGGATTCGGTCCACGTCAGCGGCACTTATGGACTCTGGCACACGGGTCTGTCCCGTTTTCTCCCACTCCATCAACCATCCTTCGGCGCTCACACAGAAGGCGGCATACCGACGATTCTGCGCATCATTCACCAGGACGATGAAGTAGTCGGGGTGGTTCAGGGCGAGAGACTTTACGGCCACCACACGAGCCAACCGAAATGTCTCCCAGTGACCGAAATCGTCGTAGAGTGCCTTCCAGTCGGGTTGGGAGGTGATCTTCATCCGCTCCATCCCTGCTTTGAGGTTCGCTAGCACATCCGCCGTACTGGTTCCACCAGGTCTCGGAAGGTAGCCTCGACCAGACGGTTCCTTCACCTGCCCGCTCTTCGCAAGGCCTGTGGACCCTTGTAAGCTCAGTCTCGACCCAGATGGTGCCGCGGCGAAGGGGAGGCCCGTGGGCAGCAGTGACCGCCGGGCGCCCCGAAAGGCGTGGTGTCCGCGGAGAAGCGCGACGGGGACAGTCGCGGCCCCTCGAAGCGATGCCAAGAATGTGCCGACGGCCGCACGGCCGAAACCGCCCGCGCGGGCCAATGGGTGCTGAGGCGCGGTCGTCAGGTTGGCGCCAGACAGGGAAACCCCGCCACCAGGCGTGCATTGATCCGGACCCGAGTCGTTCGGATCCCAGTAGCATCCCCCGGCACCATCGTCCTTCCACCGGCCGCCCCCAGGTGGGGGGCACTGATCCGGGCCCGAGTCATTCGGATCCCAGTAGCATCCCCCGGCACCATCATCCTTCCACCTGCCCGGGCCTGGAGGAGGAGGAGCGTCTGGATCACCAGGGTAGGTGCCGCCTTCAGCGTCGAATGCAGGACTAACAACCGCCGCCGGCGGGCGATGGGAAGATCCGGGCGGGCAATGTCAACCATAAGGTCGTCCCTCAGAGAGACCGCACCGGATCATACGCCCTCTTTCCTCGCGAGTGTGCGGCCCACTGAACGATCCTCAACTCACCTGAGTTCAATGATCAGAGCCTGACGTCGTTGCCGCCGACTGCGCATGGATCGGTACTTGCCGCCTGTCGGGCCGGGAGATACGCGCCAACTTGCGTCGCTCCAGAGACGAGAACCACGGCCAGGACGAGCAGCCACAAGTCCAGTGGTGCGACGCCATAGAGATAGCTTTGCAGCAGCCTTCCAGCCGCGCAGGCCATGCCCACCCCCACGAGTCCGCCAGATAGCGTGGCCAGTAACGTCCGCCTGATGACCAACCACCTCAAGTCACCAGGTAAGGCACCGAGGGCGGCACGGACGCGCAGTTCGTGGCCGCGACGTGTAACATCGTACACCCCGACGCCGAATGCGCCGAGGCCAGCTATGGTACCGCTCAGCAGGGCGAACGCCAGTGACACCACCAGAAGCAGCTTCCTGGAGCCGACACCTCCGACCGACCGGCTTAGAAGGCCGTCGATATCTGTTATCAGGGTGATGTGAACTTCGCCGTCCACCGCCTTTAGCGCTGCGCGTGCCAGCGCTGCAGTATTCACTTGCCCGGGCAACTGTCTCAGCACGAACTTGGGCCGAAGTGTACCCGGACGTACGAGCCCGCTCCCGGGTTCCTGCAGGTAGGTCGTATAGAGCGCTGGCTTGGCCAGAACATCCAGGCCGAACATCTTGACGTCGCGAACGACACCAACCACTTTCCATTCGACATCACCGAGGCGTCGCCAAGCTTTCACATCCAGCAGGAGACTCGGATCAGATCGCCTAAAGCGAAGCTTGACATCCTGATCCTCCAGGCGGGGCTCGACAAGCTCCACGCCACGCCCAATGCAGCCGGCTGGGCAGAGGCGCCTCGCCAGAGCCTCGCTCAGGACCAGTACTCGCGGCGCGGAATGGTCGTCTGACGCAGTGAATTCACGGCCCGTAACGATAGGCACGCCAAGAGCTCGGAAATACCCGTCGCTCACCACCCACCGAGCGGCAATCCAGTCAGTCGTAACTATTCGATGATCGATCGCCAGTGTTGTGGGGTACCAGTTGCCCCAGAGGACTGGCACCCCGAACGCCATGCCAGCCGCCGTCATTCCCGGCGTCAACCGCAACTGTCTGAGGCTGCGTCCTATAAACTCCTGTTGGCGTCCGAAGTCGTCAAACTTAGCACGAGGCAACCGGACGTCCACTGCGAACGCGTTCCTCCCGTCAAATCCCCAGTCCGTCTTTGCCAAGGAAACAAAAGTCCGAGTCATCAGTCCGGCGGCGTAGAACACACATATCGCAGCCGCCACTTCTGCGGCCACCACCCCCCAGCCATACGTTCTGCCGCTTCGCCCCGTGGACGAATACCGAGCTTCACCAAGAAAGGCCGAGGGTGATGCAGCATCGAGAGACACGACCGCCGCAAGGGCAGGACCAAGCAGAGCCGCCAATCCCAACGCAGCGCTGCACACCAGAAGTCCTATGTCCGCCGCACCGCGCGGGTAACTCGGCAGGCCTACGAGCTCTAGCCAAGCTGGCACCTTGGCAGTCAACTCAGCTGAAGCCCAGCCCAGGACGGTGATAGGGACGCACAGCACCGCGCATTCGAAAAGCACGAGCGAGCCCAGGTCTCGGCGGGTAGCACCGAGGGCCATCCGCACCGCGAATTCCCGACGCCGCCCCAGATAGATGCCCACGAGCAGGTGAGCTACGTTCAGGGATGCCGCACACTGAACCAAGGCGCCGCAGAAGAGCAGCGCCAGAAGGGCTTTCTCGTACTCGGCAATGACCACCTGCAGCAACGGAAAGACGCCAACTTGTCCGTCAAGACTGTCCGCGTCTCGATGAGCGCTCATCACCACCGCGACTCTTGTGCCTGCTTCGGTAACGCTGGTTCCTTCACGAAGCCGTCCGATCACCAGAAATGCGGGCATGTCACTGTTCGGCACGAGTTGGCGACTCGACATGGACAGCCACAGCGAGCAGTCTTTGTCAGGGAAGAAGAAGCCAGGCGGCATCACGCCGACAATGGTTGCCAACTGGCCAGACACATGCCAAGACGTACCGACAATGGACGGATCGCCACCGAATCGGTTACGCCAGAACTCGTAGGAGAGCACCGTCTCAAGCTCCGTCGGCGCCAACCCACGCGGAAACGACCTTCCAATCATTGGCCGAATGCCAAGTAACTCAAACAGACCAGGGCCGACGTGCGCGGCCCGAACGTCCGAGGCAGCCTCGTCTTCCTCGGAGAGAGTCACGCCGTCGATGAACGGCGCGAGTCCGGCAAATACGTCGTTGAGCGTCTCGGCGCGCGTCAATTCGTTGGTGGATAGCCCCGTCTTGGAATTCTCCTTGCCCGCGGACCAAAGAAGAACCAGCCGATCCGCCATAGGGTAGGGAAAAGGTGCGAAGAGGGTCTTCTGAACGAGGCGCAGCGTCGCTGCCGCAATACCGGTAGTTGCCACCAAAATCCCTAGCACTAAGACCGCCGGAAGTCGGTGGCGTCGGAGCAATCTCAGGCCACACAGCAGCTGGTGCATCATCGGGGCGGGCGGCCGACGCCATCGGGACTAGCTTGAGCCTCTCGGGGTGTAGGCCGATTCCAATGAGACCCCATCAGCCACCATGACGCTGCGCCGGCGCTGAGAGCGGCGAGCCAGCAGACGCGGGCCAAGTCTGCGCTCATCACCGAGACAGCTACGAACAGAAACGCGACGTTGCGAAGCACCATATGCCACCCAATTGTGGCACGCCCGCCAAAACAACCGCACGAGAGATCTGATCGCCCTCTTGAGAGACTAAGCGCCAAGGCGATGGTGAAAACAACGAGCATGAGAGACGCAACGGCACCGGCAAGCATGGGGGTGATCCCCAGCACCAGTGCGCACCCGACCACTATCTCAACCAATGGAAGGCCCAGAGCGACCCCAGGAGACCAAGCGCTGGGGAGTAGACCAAGAGCGCCAATCAGCTTGGCAAAGTCATTTCGACTGGTCAGCTTCAGGATGGCAGCCAGAAGAAAAAGAACGCCCACGACGAGGCGTGAGAAGATCGCCAGACTGCCCGCTGCATCAAACAACGGACCAAAGGACAATGAGAAAACGAGGGTGCGCTGTTGAATCATGGCTACAAACTTCAGCGGCGGACCCACGGCGTCGAGGACTCAATCCTGGGGGCGGGTGTGCTTCTCGACGGCCCGTGTTAGCACTTCGGCTGCACGACTTCCTGGAGCGTAAGTGCTCTAAGAAAGGTCGGCCACACACACACGAAGATCGCAACGCCGGACAGTCAGTCGGAGTCTGGACCCCAGTGTTGAGTGGCGTAGACGTCGCAGGGCGCGAGGTCAGGGAGCGAGTAGAAGCCTGTCGTCTGACAACTGCACGAACACAAGTGAAGCCGACGTTGGGCCGCGCACTCGACTCTCTAGCACACTCGCGGTGCTGTGATCACAGCAAGGTGTCGGCCCCAACACTCAGCGCCGGGCGCTCCCCCTCTTCCGGACTAGTAGACGCAGCAATCTCCCGGGCAACACCAGGTGCAATCCGCATAGCCCAGGTTGCAGCAGGGTATGCCACCGCAGTCAGGGGTGCAGTTTCCCGGTCCCTTGCAACCCCCGCACCCGCATTTTCCTCTGCTTGCCTCGAGAGTGGGCATGAAGAACCCACCTATGGCTACCAAGAAGGACCGAGCCCGGGACGACGGAGTCGGCGGGGGAGGCACGATCGGTGCACCGTAGGTACCCCAGGCCGTAGGTTGGTCGCGCGGAATCGAAATTCGAGGAAGCTGCCCTTCAAAGATGACGCCGTCCTGGTTGCTCCAGAACGCATGGCCTGACCCGATCTCTCGAACAACCACAACATACCGGTCCTTCTCAACGGTGAGCAGAGACTCGAGTGAATCATCTAGAAGCGGAGGCACTTTGGCCTTCAAGTCACTCAGTGCTTCCGGGGTCAGTTCTTCGGTCTTCCCGAATCCGCCGTGCCTATATCTATAGTACGCCTCGCTGGTGTTCATGAATCGAATCCAGGCCAATGCCGCGAGCTCAGACGCCGTCCGCTGCGGGCGTGAACCGGATTGGGGGGCGGCAACCAGACCGGCATACCCAAACGGCGCGAGGAGAGTACCTAGAGAGAGCCCAGACACCTTCAACCACCGACGACGATCCCAAGGTTCCATGGCAATCCTCCTCCTGAATCTCATTCCGGTGCTACTCCGTCACACCGGACATATACGGGAGCGATCGTGCCCTTCTCGGCTTCCACTGTCAACGACTATTAAGGGACAGCGGGTGAGCGACCGTTGCGCGCGGTAGCGGTCCAGTTCCGTGAGCAGGCGTGGGGACAGGATCGTGGAGTGGTCCGTGCGCCGCTTTCCCTGCTCGACGCGGATCATCAATCGCTCGCGATCGAGGTCCGTGAGCTGGAGCCGCACGACCTCGCTGACCCGGAGGCCCGCGGCGTAGGTGGTCATGAGGAGCACTCGGTGTGTGGGGTGGCGCGGGCTGGAGAGCACCCGCTCGACCTCCTCGACACTCAGGATGTGCGGCAGGCGTCGTGGCTTGCGACGCGGGGGCATCGCCATCGCGAGGTCGAGCCGCTTCACCGTGTGCGTGTAGAAGAAGCGGATCGCGGAGGCGGCCACGCTGACGGAACTCCACGCGAGATGACGCTCTTGGGTCAGGTACAGCAGGAAGTACTGTACCTGCGTGGGGTCGAGGGTGTCCGGCGATTGGTGGTGGTACTTGGCCAGGTCCGTCAAGGTGGCGAGGTACGACTTCTGGGTGGACGCAGAGAACTCCCGCAACGACATCTCGCGCACCATGCGATCACGTAACACGCCCATGGGATGCCTCCGTGCTGAAGGGACACGCGACGCTCACCATGAGCGTCACACGGAGGATACGGGAGCGGAGATGGGGGACGAGACGGGATGGGTCCGGCGGGCGTCGATCAGCAAGGGCGACTACGAAGTCGGGTCTCGCGAGAAGGAACCCTGCGAAGCGGTTCGTTCAATGCTTCCTATTGTCTCGAATCGAGAGCGGAACGCTCGAATCGCGCATAGATCCGGCGAGGCGGATCTCCGCATAGGAGGGTCAAGCCGAGTCGGGCACTGGCTGCGGTCACTGGGGGTAGACGCGAACGAGCCGACCGCTATCCGCGCGGACGGAAATTTCTTCAGGCGCCACCCGCCACTCACCGGGCGGCATCTCGCCCTGATGTTTCGGGAGGAGGGGCACGCCTTTGACCAAGGCAACGTGGGCACCCCACTTGTCGAGAATACGTGAGACTGGGGCAAGGCCTAACTCGAAGCTCGGCCTGCGTCCCTCAGTCAAGATCGCCCGCGCCACCCGATCCTCACGGTAGTAGTACAGCGTCCTGCCGAGCGGCCCCCACACAAACAGCGGATGCCGCTCCTCGTACAATGCGCTGTGTGCCGCGGCCACTTGACCCGCCAACGACCGTACGCAGCCCATCGGGTCGGTGACCGCCTCGTCGGCAAAGTGCCTGAGGTACCACAAACGATAACCTCGCGCGAGATCCTCCAGCGGGGGGGGGGCCGATTGCGGACCTGCGCGCCGCTGCCATGCGCTCTGGTGCGTTCCGACTTCGCGCTCAATTGCCACAACCTCGATTGGCTGTCGGAAAAGTTCTGTGATTCGCAGGCGTACGCCACTTGCCAGCGGCTCCGGCGAACGCCAGTCCGGCGTGACCACTGACCGGAGTTCGTCAGGTAGACGAGGAGCGGGCACATCGAGCGTCTCCGGGCCCACGCCACTGAGGCGAAGCCGGAGGGTGTCGGTCGACAGCAACTCCACACGCTCCAGGACTCCATGAACGTAACCCACTTGTGGGCACGTACCGAGTCCGGACAACACTCGCCGTTCGGAATGTGCCAGCATCGCGACGGCGACAGCGACTAATGCCCATCGATTCATGGCGTCAAAATCCGAGCCTTTCTCGAGCCTTCCCTGAAGCGGATGGCCCTGTCCCCCCGGTCGTCCTGGACGGCGACGTGAGCGACGTCGTCGACATAGTACGTTTGGCCCGCCGCGGAGACGGCGAACGATGATCTGAAGGGCGCAGGTCCAGGAGAGAAGTCAGTATCGAGGTGGATTCGCCGAGCCGAGGTGCCAATGATGCCGAGTCGCGACCGAAGAACCCCGAGTGCCCATGCGGGAGACTTTGGCATGGGCACGTCGTGCCCCTCGACCACACTCACCGACATCAGCCACCCTTCGTCATTGACGGCGGCGAGCGCATAGGGCTCACCCGCTGTCGTCCTCAGCGTGACCAGATAGTAGCTCGGATGAGCACTGAGCGACTCGGCTCGCTCGACTCCCACCACTCGAACCCGGTCGCTGTCGAGCGAAAGCTCCTCCCACCCCGGTATCGTGTCCACTCGCGCCTGGCGAATGCCCGCCCGGAAATTCGCGACAATGCTCACTGCATCGGCGGCCTGTGGATGCGGTACGAAGACTTCATGTCGAGGCCCGCGGACCCGGTACGCAGCGCCGCTCGGCTTTGTCGTACCTTGGCGCAGGGGCGCTGACTGATTTCCAGTCCAGCCCCGGGACGCCAGTGCCGATGGCCATCGCAGAAGCCTAGCGAGCAGGCGGGGAACGGCGGGTAGCCATCCAAGGCGCGCTGTCGCTCTAGCGGGGGCGCACTGATCGGGGCCAGAGTCGTTCGGATCCCAGTAGCAGCCGCCATAGCCGTCGAGTTTCCACCTTCCGCTGGGTTGTGAAGACGGCGAGCACTGATCGGATCCGAAATCGTTCGGATCCCAGTAGCACCCACCGGCCCCGTCGTCCTTCCAACGACCAGAAGTCGGAGGTGCGGGATCCCCGTAGTACGTCCCTCCGTACTGGTCGAATTCGGCAAGCTCCGCCTGAGCCGCGTACTTGCTCGACGCCTGGATGTTCACGACGCAGCCGTGGTTGAGGCACCCATCCATTCTGACTTGCATCCAGTACTCGGCAGTGTCGACGATGTTCGGGGCCCATTCCGAGTCGTGGAACTTCATCCAGTCCGCATTGGGTTGATCGGTGGCCAGGCGATGCCAGTAGCCGCCCTTCAGGATGACGTAGTGATAACCACTTCGTGTGAGTACGATGGTGGGGTGGCCGTTGACCAAGTTCTTCTGCTGGTCCGCCACTGCTATCCGGCGTTCGGCGTCGACGTAGTAGACCACGTTTGTCGGCACTCCCGTGTAGTGGGTTACTGCGGCGCTGACCACCTGTTGAGAAAGGCCGCCACCGGCTCCGACCTCCCAAGGGTAGTTGGAGTAGGCCCACCACTCGATTTCTGGCTGGACGGGGAACTGGCCCCTGTAATTTGCCCACATCTGGACCGTCGCCTCACCGCAGTACTGGTCTGACTCTTGCCAGTGGTAGGGAACTGCCAACTCGGAGGCGCCGCTCGCAGGAGTGTTGCTCCACGGGACGTAGCAGGCTGGGCCACTAAGTACACCGGTTCATAAGTACGGCAACGTATTCCGTCAAGCAGCTGGCCGCAACGCGTCGACGGCGGGCGTGAGCTTCTTCATCAACGCGTGGAGGTCATTTTTGGTGAATCGCCAATCAAACGGCGTGGCGATGGACTCGTAGTACCGCTCGAAGCCCAAGAGTCGGTCCTCGACGTCGGCCAGCGAGCTGAAGTCGTTTGGCGTCAAGGCCTTGCGCTGAAGAATCGAGAAATAGATTTCGATTTGGTTCAGCCAACTGGCGTGGATCGGCCCATGCACCGGGACGAGGGTCGGGAAGGCCGTTTGCAGGCGCCGGACGGAGGCGTCGCCTCGATGCGAGGAACCATTGTCCATGATCCAAAAGACGCGGCGCGCCGCGCGGTAGGGCGACTGACTCATGACGTGTGCGACCAGTCGGTCGAACGGCGCGATGCCGGTCGTCTGCTCACACCGGCCGAAGACCTTGGCGCGGTGCACGTCGAGGGCCGCCATGTACGCCCACGCGCCGCCCCGACGGTATTCATGTTCGACCCGCATCGGCCGTCCGGGCTCTGGGGGCGTGGAGGGGTGAATGCGGACGCGGGCTTGAATACTCGTCTTCTCGTCCGTGCTGAGGACGTAGTCGCCAGCGTCGAGCGGTCGTCCCTGCCACTGCCGCGCGTAGAGATCGAGAATCCGTCCGGCCTTGACGGCGAACGCGGGGTCGCGCGGAAAGATCCACGTGCGATGTTGCCACGGCCGAATCGCGTCGGTGTGGAGCCACCGCCACACGGTTTTGTCGCTGATCGTCGCGGTGATGCCGGCGCGTCGCACTTCGCGGGCGACATCCGCCGTGCTCAACCGGGAGAGCGGCACGCCCAATGTCGCGGGTAACTCACACGCGAGCGCTTTGACTTGGACGACGACCTCTGGGGGGAAAAGCTCGGGGCCGGCCCGAGCGGGCATGCTCGTCGAGGCCAGCCAGGCGGTCATAGAAGAAGCGCTTGCGCCACAAGCTGACGACGTCGCGGCCGACGGACAGTGCGGCTCCGATTTCGTCATTCCCGAGGCCCTCGGCCGCGGCCAACACGATGCGCGCGCGAACCACTTGAAAGTATGGCAACGTATATTGGCGGGCGAGACTCTCGAGGGTGCGGCGTTCTTCCCGTGACAGCGTGATGGTAAATGGGCTGTGTCTGGGCATATACCTCCTCTGCTGGTAGAGGAAGAATACGACGATCGATCCGTTCGATGCAATAAGAATACGTTGCCATATTTATGCCGACGCCTACTTAGGGCGGTCCGCCTCGGGACAGGCGCGCACCCGATTCGGGGGCGTTTGGGCCGGGTCGTAGCGCCGGCGCGTCCGCGCGCCGACACGCTCCTTCCGCACCAGCTTCACCGTCGGCAAGAAGAGATTGTGGAAGAGG
>Ga0315276_10007040_pt1 | contig 10391 bp, 12 predicted proteins | sample YL17G05_0_MG_FD_204542 | JGI IMG/M metagenome (GOLD analysis project Ga0315276, IMG submission 204542) | Sediment microbial communities from Yellowstone Lake, YNP, Wyoming, USA - YL17G05_0 | ecosystem: Environmental > Aquatic > Freshwater > Lake > Sediment | place: USA: Wyoming | collected... | reverse complement strand
TGGTCCGCTTGCCGAATGAAAAAAGGTCCACCACAGAGCGCAGAGACCGTCCGATGAGGCGTTGGATCTCGTGGGTGCGTCCGCCGATCCTGCCCGTGGCGGATTCCCGGGTCGTGCGGGTTTGGGTGGAGCGAGGAATCATTGCGTACTCGGAGGTCACCCATCCCTGGTTCGAATTCTTGAGAAATCTGGGTACGTCTTCTTCCACGCTGGCCGTGCAGATCACCCGGGTCTCACCCAGTGAGATCAACACCGACCCTTCCGGATGTTTGAGGAAGTGGCGGGAGATTTTTACCGGGCGCATTTCTAAAGGTTTCCGTCCGTCGGAACGCATACAAAAAATATAGTGGATTGATCGAGGAAAGTCAAATCGAATAAATACAGGCGATGGGTACGAGGCAATGGGCAATGGGCGTTAGGCGGAAAAGATTATTCATCGAGGTTTCTTGTGCCTTCAGGCCTGGGCTAAAGCAAGTCGATAAGATACAAAGGTGATAAACGGAAGCTTTGTTGAAATAAAGCAACCGTCGTGGTAAATTGTTAAAATACATTGAAAAATCTATTATCTTAAGACGGGGGGAAGCCTATGAACAAGGCGGTTCTTTTTCTCATTCCATTGGTAATCATCGGGGTCTTGGTCATTGCCGGATTCGGCATCTACAACGGCTTGGTAAGCGCCCAAGAGGAAGGCAAAACAGCCTGGGCGCAGGTGGAGAATCAATACCAGCGGAGAGCAGATTTGATTCCCAACCTGGTGGAGACGGTTAAGGGATACGCCCAGCAGGAAAAGACCGTCCTGGAGGAGGTAACCCGGCTGCGCAGCCAGTGGGGAGAGGCGCGGCAATCCGGGGACATCAATAAATCGGTGCAGGCTGCCCAGGGGCTGGACAGTGCTCTGTCGCGGTTGATGGTGGTGGTGGAGCGGTACCCCGAGTTGAAGTCCAACCAGAATTTTATGAAACTCCAGGATCAACTGGAAGGAACGGAAAACCGCATCAGCGTGGAACGCCGGCGGTACAACCAGGTCGTGTTGAATTACAACCGGAAAATTCGCACCTTTCCGGGTGCCTTCTTTGCCGGTTTTTTTGGTTTCGAGAGGATGCCTTTGTTTGAGGCGGAGGCCGGGGCCAAGAAGGCCCCCACGGTGAAGTTTTAACGGCTTTGTAAAAAGGCCATCTGTCCCGCGCTTCGCGGGATTGCGCTGCGCCCAGCGTCATTGCGGCGTACTGCTATGTACGCCTCATTCCTCGGTCTTGCGCGCCTTGCATCTGGGCCTTTTTACAAAGCCGTTTGGCTTTTATGGTTTTTTACGGAGACTGAGGTTTTGAAAAAAAATTTCATCCTTCCCGGGCTGATCTTCTTCCTGTTGTTAGTCCCGGCATTGGCTCTGGAAGTGCCGGAGAGGCCTGATGATCGGGTTACGGATAAGACCGGCACGCTTTCGCGGGGCGAGATTGCGGCCCTGGAGCAAAAACTGGCCGCTTTCGAACGGGAGACTACGAATCAAATCGCGGTCCTGTTGATCCCATCGCTGGCCGGGGATAGCCTGGAAGATTATTCCATCCGCCTGGCCGAAAAATGGAAGATTGGGCAGAGAGGAAAGAATAACGGGGTCATCTTGCTAGTCGTTAAAAATGACCGCAAGCTCAGGATCGAGGTCGGCTATGGGTTGGAAGGAGCCTTGCCGGATGCCCTGGGGGGAACCATCATCCGCAATGAAATTGCCCCCCGCTTTAAGGATGGCCATTTCTACCGGGGGATCGATGCCGGCGTTACGGCCATCATGGCCGCCACGAAAGGAGAATATAAGGCTGCGAAAAAAAGGACGCATCGGTCGCCAAATATACCCTGGCTGGCTTTCTTGCCATTCCTTTTGGTATTGGCGATTTTCGCCATCAATTTCATGGGACGAAAGCGGCATTATCATTCCGGGGGTTCCCGGGGCTGGAGTTCGGGAGGGGGCTTCTTCGGGGGCGGGTTTTCGGGGGGGGGTGACAGCGGCGGCGGCTTTTCCGGGGGAGGCGGGGATTTCGGCGGCGGCGGGGCCAGCGGGGACTGGTAATGGGACGCAGATGGACGCAGATTTCCAGGATTTTAAACATAAAGAATTGACAGAGCGGATCATCAGAATATTTTACAGAGTCTATAATAAACTGGGCTATGGCTTCTTGGAAAAGGTTTATGAAAATGCCATGATGGTGGAACTGGAAAAAGAGGGTATTCCGGCCGTTGCTCAATCGGCCATAAAGGTATTCTATGAGGAAGAAGTTATGGGGGAATATTTCGCCGACATACTCGTGGCGGATAAGGTAATTGTAGAGATCAAGGCGGCAAACCGGCTGGTTGAAGAAAATGAGGCGCAGTTGTTAAATTACCTTAAAGCCACAAATATTGGAATCGGTCTCTTACTCAATTTCGGTGGTAAACCAGAGGTTCGACGCAAGGCTTTTGATAATATACGGAAATAATTTCAGCGTGGATCTGCGCTAATCTGCGTCCCATGTTTTTCAAAAAGCATCCGAAGAAATTTTTTTCAAATGAAGATCAAAGACGGATCGTAGAGACGATCCGGAAGGCCGAAGAGCGAACTTCGGGGGAGATCCGGGTACACCTGGACCGGCACTCGGAGAAAGATGTGCTTAAGAAGGCCCAGAGAATCTTCGTCCAATTGGGGATGAACCGCACCAAACATCGCAACGGAGTCCTCATCTATTTGGCTACCGATCACAGGAAATTCGCCATCGTGGGCGATGATGGAATTCACCGGGTCGTTCCCGAAAACTACTGGGAAGACGTAAAAGAGGAGATGCAGAAATACTTCCGGGAAGGAAAATTTCTTGCAGGACTGTGCCTGGGCATCCAGAGGGTCGGGGAGAAACTTCAGGCCTATTTCCCGTCCGAGAAAGGGGATGGGGATGAACTCCCTGACGAAATCAGCGAAAGCGGGTGACGCCTTGGGCTACGATCCTGTGGAGAGGCATCGGAAAATTGAAAATCTGGTGGTCCGCAAGAGGATCGGAGGGGACTCGAGGAAATATTACCGATTCCGGCCTGACCGCTGGTATGGGGGCATCATTACCGCTGATTGCGCAGGCTGCGGGTTGGTTTGTAAGTTCTGCTGGGTTCGCAGCGAGGCCGTTCTCGAAGGCCGGGAAGGCGGGGAATTTCTTACGCCCGATCAAGTGGCCCGGAAGATCTTGAACCTCGCCCAAGAAAAGAAAATTCGCCAGGTACGAATCAGCGGAGGAGAGCCAACCATCGGGCGGGAGCATCTCTTCCACCTGCTCAAGGCGTTACAGAATAAGCATATTCGTTTCATTCTGGAGACGAACGGGATCCTGATCGGGGAAGATGAAACGTATGCCCAAGATTTGGCCCTCTTTCCTTTCCTGCATGCGCGGGTTTCCCTGAAAGGGTGCACCGAGGAGGAATTCGCCCGCTTGACGGGGGCGGACCCCAAAGGGTTCCAGCTGCAACTTGCCGCCCTGGTGAATTTGTTGAAAGCCGGGGTGAGCGCCCATCCGGCGGTGATGCTCTCCTTCTCCGGAAGGGAAGCGATGGACTGGCTCTACCACACCATCTGGAAAATCGACCCGAGAATGCACAGTGAAGTGGAGCGGGAAGAAGTTATTCTATACCCGCACGTCCTGGAAAAGCTGCGCCGGGCAAAATTGGAGTATCATTCAGCACATTTCCCCGAAGAACCAGGGGAAAAGGGGAAACGGGGAAAAGGTGAAAAGGGAGGGGGAAAAATAATCGTTTCTTAGCTTTTCGCCCTTTCCCCTTTTTCCCTTTTGCCCGCTGCCTTTTTCGGCAGAATCATCACGCCCTCTTCCGGGTCCCCAATGACCATGGCGTTCCCCCTGCGCTCCTCTCTGGCCACTATGGCGCAGGTCAGAGCGTCGAGCTCGTCCTTGGTCACATCGGGCCGCGACCAATTTCCGCGCAGCTTGAACCGCTTCAGGCCTCGCTTCAACCCGGGCAGATCTTTCTGACGGGGGATGGACCAGATGTCCTGGGCGGCGCCGGGGTAGGTCTCAAAGACTCGAAGACCCATGGCTTCGAGTTGGTTCTTCAAGGCCAGGCCCCGAACGGTGAGTTGGCGCATGGGACCCAGGGTGATGGGGAAAAATTTGATTTTCATCTTCCGGAGCTCCAAATCACAGAGACGAAAATGCGCCTTCCCAGAGCAGGCGCATTCATCCCTCAGGCAGCATCTTCCCTTCGGGAGCGACAGGGGGGCGTCGATGGCCACAGTCTGGACGCGATCCCCGATGGCCCGGAGGATTTCTTCATCGGTATAAAGGACAGAAACGTCGGCCCGATTTCCCTCGAGTAGACAGATTCCTGAAGGTCTCTTTTCGCTGCCCGCGAGATCAAGGCCGACGAGTCTTTCATTGTGGGCGGTCATCCTCACCTCCTCAAGAATTATCGCACGATCTGTTTTTTGGTCAAGGCCGCAAAAAAATTGGACGCAGATAAATGCAGAAAAAACGGATAAAAGGAATTGAGGAATTGCAAATTGAGGAATTTGGAATTGATTAATTCCTAAATTCCTGAATCCCTCAATCCCTAAATTCTTAATTTTTTGACTTTTGTCTTTATTTTATCTGCGTTTATCCGCGGAAATCTGCGTCCGGATTGATTTAAGGTTTTTTTCCCTGGATCCCGAAGCTATTGGTATAATAACAAAGATTTGAACTGCCACGGTCAATATCCTACAGGGGAGGAGAGAAATGGCCAACATCAAAAGGAAAAAGGGAGTCATTGGCATCCTGACAGGGGGGGGAGACGTTCCCGGCCTGAATCCAGCCATCCGGGCGGTCACGATCAGGGCCCTCAAGGAAGGGTTTAAGGTCATCGGGATTCGCAATGGATGGAAAGGTCTGGTATCCATGGCCCGTGACAAGAAGGCCGGATCAGATGGTTGCTACGAGGTTCTGACCGAAGAGATTGTCAACCGGGTAGGACGGACCGGGGGAACCTTTCTGCACACCTCCCGTACGCGCCCCAGCCACATGCCCAAAAACGAGGTGCCGGAACAATTCCAGGATAAATACCACGACGAGATGAATGACCTTACACCGGAAGTCCTGGAAAATCTTGATTTCCTGGGGATCGATTACATGATCCCGATCGGGGGCGATGATACTCTCAGCTACGGGGTGCATCTCTCTAAAAAGGGCGTCAAGGTGTTGGCCATCCCTAAGACCATGGACAATGACGTTCCGGGAACGGACTACTGCCTCGGCTTCAGCACCTGTGTAACCCGTACGATCCAGATGACCCATAGCTTACGGACGACGGCCGGTTCCCATGAACGGATTTTGGTGATCGAAGTTTTCGGGCGCTATGCCGGATTTACGGCCCTGCTCCCCACGATGGCGGGCGCGGCCAATCGCTGCGTGATCCCGGAATATAAATTCAACGTTGAGCACCTGACCGAGTTGTTAGTGGAGGACCGCTTCACGAACCCGTCCCATTATTCCGTCGCTCTCGTCTCCGAGGGGGCCATGTTTGAGGGAGGAGACATGGTCTTCCTAAAGGACGAAAAGGACATGTATGGCCACAAGAAATTGGGGGGTATCGGCGACCTGGTCTCGGACCAGATCCATGGGATTTCCGCCAGGTTCAACAAGGGCCGGAAAATTAACGTGATCAACCAGCGGTTGGGATATTTGGTCCGCTGCGGGGACCCGGACGCCTTAGACTCGATCGTTCCCATGGCCTTTGGCAATCTTGCTTTAAACCTCGTTATCGGGAAGGCCCACGGCCGGCTGGTTTGCCTTCGCAATGGCAAATACGACAGCGTACCGATCGATGTGGTTACGAGCGGGAAGAAGGTGGTTGACGTGGAAAAATATTACAATCGCGACCGCCTGCGCCCCCACTATGAGAGCTTCGAGTCGAAACCGCTGTTTATCATGACCAGCGATTATTAAAAGGGGTGGGGGAGCATCCAATTTCCCCTGTCTTCATCTAAAGAGTAGCTGGACGAGGGATTTTTAGTATAATGGAGAGGAGGGGGAAATATGTATCGAAAAATTTTGGTTCCACTGGATGGCTCGAAGCTGGCGGAGTGTGTTCTTCCTCATGTAGAGGCCCTGGTCAAAGGAAGCCAGGTCCAAGAAGTGGTCTTTGCCCGCGTTCGTGAGCCTTTCCGGGGATTCAGCGGCGCGGATTATGTCATGAACGAACGTGAAATGGCCCGCATTGAATCCGAACAGATCGCTGCCGCGGAAAAATACCTCAAGGAGGTAGTGAATCAAGTCCGTCTTGGCGGCCTTAAGTCTCACGGGGAATTGCTCAAGGGGCCGGTTGCCGAGAGCCTTGCTGAGTACGCGGTTAAAAACAGCGTGGACCTGATCATCATTGCTACTCATGGGCGCTCCGGGGTAAGCCGTTGGGTTTGGGGCAGCGTGGCTGATCGGATTCTGCGCAGCTCGTGCGTCCCCGTCTTGATGGTCCGGGCGCCGGGGTGTGTTCCGGGCATTTAGAACTGACGGGAAGGCGAGAAAGGCGAGACAAGGGAATGGTCGGGCTTCCGTGTATCCGCGTTCTCCTTTCGCCGTGTTTTTTTCCGCGTTTCCCCATCTCCTTTTCCCCGCGTCTCCGCGTTTCGTTTTTTCCATCCCATTTTCTCCGTGTCTCCGTGTCCCCGGGTCTCTGCGTCTCTCTTTTCCCTGCTCCCGGATCGGCCCGAGAATCATTGACAGAAGGATCATGAAGGCTGTAAAGTCAATGCCATAATTCATCGAAGCGGTGCAAAAAGGGGAATTAAGGAGGGAGGTTTGAAATGACCGAGCCAAAGATTTACCGAGAATACGGAGAAGACCTGGAGAGGCGATTGCGACTCAAAACCTTTCCCCTGGCGTTGAAGCTGTTGGAAAAGGAGAAAGATATCCCGGAGGGGGCGAAGAGACCCCTGAAGGATTTTGGCCATCACCTGTCACTCTGTCAGATTTTACAGATGTCGCGCCGGGAAGGAAAAACCCTGGCCATGCTGAAAGAAGACCACTGGTGTTTCGAGCCGGTCGTGGGTTACGGACTGGGGGAACCTCCCGAGTATTTTCTGGAGGGGCATAACCGTTATCCGAGGGATGTTGAGACCTTAGCCGCCGGTAAGAATTATGCGCTGGAGTTTCCTCGGTTGGAGGTCGGGAAATACGTCGGAATTGCGTCGGCTCCGCTACGGACAACCAGTTTTGAACCTGACGTCGTTATGATTTATTGCGATTCTTCTCAATTGTGCCTGCTGCTGCTGGGCAGAGAATACAAAGAAGGCAATAATCTGAAGTGTTCTCTCTCCGGCCATGCTGCTTGTGTATATGGGGTCATCCCGGCTGTACAGAGCGGGGAATGCCAGGTGGCTGTACCCTGCCGTGGAGACCACTACCGGGCCATGGCCGGGGACGACGAAATGATTTTCACGGTGCCGAGGGGGAAATTGGAGGATTTGATGCTGGGCCTGCGGCGCATTGAAGCGACGGGTTCCAAGCTACCCCAGGGATATGGTCTCCTCCCCGAATATCCCCTGCAGGAGGCTTACAAGAAAACCGCCCAAATGATGGGCTATATAAAATGAGATAAAAGTCTAAAAACCCCCTTCACCCTCCCTCTTTCCTTCAAGAGAAGGGGTCGTAATGTCATGAGGGCGGGGTGATGGGGCACTCTCTGTGGAAAGGAAACTTCATGAAAAATCGTGAGAAACTTTTGGGAGAGATCCATGAACTTGCCCTGCAACATGACATGAACTATTTCGGCTGAACCCAGGCCGTTCTTGCAGCTCTGCAGGAAAAGTTAAATGTAGGAAGCCAGGAGGTCTTTAAAGCCGGGAGTGCTCTCGCGGGCGGCGTGGCCAGGAGAGGCGAAACCTGCGGGGCGCTGACGGGCGCCATCATGGCGATTTCCTGCCTGGTCGGGCGGGAAAAGCTGGAAGACCGGGAGCAATACGGAAAAGCGATGGTTGTAGCCGGTCACGTTTATGACCAGTTCAAGGAGCAAGTGGGCCACACTCTTTGCTGCGAGATTCATAAGATAAAGTATGGCAAAGTCTATCGGCTTTTCATCCCGGAAGAGGGAAAGGCCTTTCACGCGATGGGTGGCCACGGCAGAAAAGGATGCCCCGAGGTTTGCGGGATTGCGGCCAAAATCGCCGCTGAGGTCATCCTTGACATTAAAGAGAAATCCGCTTAAGCGAACCCGCGAACGTTATAGGGAGCGCCAAAACAAAGTTGTCATAGCGAACAGTCCAGTTTTTCACCGGATACAAAAAGATCCCCCCATCCCCCCTTTAATAAAGGGGGGTAAGGGGGGATTTGGGTGATAGCTATAGGATTGCTACAGATGGTGTCGACTTATTTGAGTCGTCCATCATACATAAATGCTTTATTTCTTCTGTCCTTCCGTTTCCATGCCGTAAATCCAGGAAAGTATGCCTCCGTCCATGTTCTTGATTTTATCGAACCCGGCATGCTTGAGCTTCAGGCTGGCTTTGTAGGAACGAAGGCCAGAGAAACAATGGACCGCCGTCTCTCGATTAAGGATGCGCAAACCCTGGCAAATTGCGCAACCGTGCGGGCGATTAGTTTATCCCTCTCTTTTATCAGGCCACCGATATAATAAGGGAGGCCGCAGCCGGCGTAGGAAATCTCGCCCTCTTCCTGATATATGGAAACCTCCATTTCAGGGGCACATCTCTTCGCCTTGGCCGCTGCCTTGGGGCCGGCCGCAACCCCACCGATCACCAAAAGCTTCTTATTCATCTTCCCGTTCCCTCCGCAGAAATCTTTCTTTACTCAACAGGTGCATAAGAATTTCCTCAAATACTGCTTGGGCCCTTGCAGGCAAAGGGGGAAACCGATTTTTGCGATGGTTACGGGACCTCACTGCCGGTGCCCTTTGCCCCCCCACCCTAACCCTCCCCCTCGGAGGGGGGAGGGGAGGGTGGGGGTGATGCTCTTGATTTTTTTTTAACAACGTTTAGGTTTAATCAAACCACATTTCTCCAGCCAGATCAAGGATCCATCCAGCCCGCAGGCGGAACTTTGCTCGCGAAACCATATTATGTCATCGGAATACACGGGCCTTCCCTGGCCGGTATTGGTTTAAGAATCCGGGCGTTGTGCCGATGATTTTCATGGGGGAGAGAAACCGCCAACTTCATTATTTCATGGGGAATATTGCGAAAATGATTTGTCCGAAATGCCAGTATGAGCAAAGTGATAACCCGTTGGAATGCCCAAAGTGCGGCATCTTTTTTGAAAAATATTATAAATATAAGAATCGATTGGAAGCAAAGAATATTTCATCATTCGCTGACGATGACCCGAGTAAATACAATATTTTCATAAAAACCATTTTCCCTATTCCGGAGAAAGTAAATGGATTTCAATTCTGGGGAAGATTATTGACGCTCTTTATCGTGTTGATCTGGGGATGGAAATTCATCTTATCTTCTCTAGAAGATGATGCGGTGCTCGGCTCATTTATGCACCTGGTCAACCTTCCGTTTCATGAAGCCGGCCATGTATTTTTGAGACCGTTTGGGAGAGTGATCCATTCACTAGGGGGCACCCTGGGGCAGCTCCTTATGCCATTGGTTTGCCTTGCGGTATTATTGCTTAAAACAAGAGATGCCTTTGGAGCATCCATCGCCCTATGGTGGTTGGGGCAAAATTTCATCGATATTGCGCCATACATCAATGATGCCCGGTCATTAAGATTACCCCTGTTAGGGGGCAATACGGGTGATAGTTCACCGTATGGGTTTCATGATTGGGAATTTATCCTTACAGAATTGAAGCTCTTACGGTATGACCGCATGTTCGCAAATATGTCGCATAAGTTTGGCACATTGACCATGCTAACTTCTTATGTTTGGGGAGCATATATTCTGAAGAAACAATACAAGAATTTGAAATCATCAAGCCCGTGATCCATCGCCGAACCGGAATGCGGGATAAGCGAGGATCTCCTTGTAGAATTTGAACCCAATGCCGAAGTCGGATTTCTAACCCTTTCTAAGATGCAAAGGGAACTTTCAAAAATATTTAATCGCCGGGTAGATTTGGTGCCGAAGGAAGGCCTCAAGCCCAAAATCCAGAGGGCGGTGCTTTCCAGTGCGCAGGTGCTCTTTGCGGCGTGAGGAATTCAGTCTCACCGCTGGCGTTTGTGGATTTTATAGTTCGCCATGGACCTGGAGTCGAGGTTGATTAAGCCGTACTTCTTCGCCCAGTCGATGGCCTCCACGAATTCCTCCACGGTGAGTCCCCGGGCGAGCTCGGGATATTCATAAGCCTTGTACTCCACCCGGTATTGGGACATGATGTTCACATAGGTGGTTTTGGGAAGGTTCTCCGCCACCCATTTGACGAATTTCTCTGTATCCG
>Ga0315276_10007039_pt1 | contig 10391 bp, 6 predicted proteins | sample YL17G05_0_MG_FD_204542 | JGI IMG/M metagenome (GOLD analysis project Ga0315276, IMG submission 204542) | Sediment microbial communities from Yellowstone Lake, YNP, Wyoming, USA - YL17G05_0 | ecosystem: Environmental > Aquatic > Freshwater > Lake > Sediment | place: USA: Wyoming | collected... | reverse complement strand
GAAGTCCGTCGTCCGGACGATCCAGAACGCCATCCAGATGGGCCGGATCTCCCAAGCCTACCTCTTCTCGGGGATGAGGGGGACGGGAAAGACCTCGGTCGCCCGGATCCTGGCCAGGGCCCTGAACTGCGCCAACGGCCCGACGGCAAGCCCCTGCAAGATCGAGGGCAAGGACGGCGCGGACGACAAGAACAAGCCCTGCGACTATTGCGCGGCCATCAGCGAGGACAGGGCCATCGACGTCCTGGAGATCGACGGCGCTTCCAACCGGGGCATCGACGAGATCCGGGCCCTCCGCGAGTCGCTGAAGTACAAGGCGATCTACACCCGGTACAAGGTCGTCATCATCGACGAGGTCCACCAGATCACCAAGGAAGGCTTCAACGCCCTTCTCAAGACGCTCGAAGAGCCGCCGCCGAACACGGTCTTCATCTTCGCGACGACGGAGTTCAATAAGGTCCCGGCGACGATCGTATCGCGGTGCCAGCACTTCGAGTTCCGCAAGATCTCCCACAAGGACATTATCAACCATCTTGTGGAGATCGCCAGGAAAGAGGCGATCACCATCACCCCCGCCGGCCTGGCCATGATCGCCGAAGCCGCCGACGGGAGCATGCGGGACGCCCAGAGCCTGCTTGACCAGGCCGTGGCCTTCAGCGGCGAGAACATCGGCGACGAGGACCTCAAGACGATCCTCGGGACGGTCGGCCCGGATGTCATTTTCCGGTTCTCGACGGCCGTCCTCGAGGAGAAGCCCGAGGACGTTTTTCCCCTGGTCGAAAGCGTCGCCGCCGCCGGCTATGACCTCCGTTTCGTCTTCGGCAAGTTCATCGAGCATTTCCGGGCCCTCCTCCTCGTCCGGTCCGTCGATAGGCCGGAGGACCTGCTCCTCGCCAGCGCCGAAGAGCTCCAAGCCCTGCGCGTCCAGGCCTCGAAGGCCACGCCCGAGGACCTCCTTCGTTACCTTCTCGCGCTCCAGCAGGCCGAGGCCGGCTTGAAGTACTCGGCCATGCCCAGGATCTATCTCGAGGCCTTCCTCATCAAGCTCTGCCACTTTCGCAAGATCGTGCCTCTCCAGGAGCTCATCCGCGACGTGGAGGCGCTCAAGCGGGAGCCCCAGCGGATCCTCCCCAAGCCCCCGGGGACTTCGTCGACCGGCGCCCCTTCCACCGGAGGAACGGGACGTCCCGTCCCGGCCGGTGAGACGCCGCCGGGCCCCGCTCCGGCGGCCAAAGCCGCCCCGCCGGCCCAAAAGGACATCTTCAAGCGTGTCCTCGATAAACTGGCGGTCGACAGGGCCCCGCTGGCCGCCCTGTTGGCCCAGTATTCGTCGATCATGGTCAGGGACAACGTCCTCGAGGTCTTTTTCGCCAGCGGCAAGGGCTTTTTCGTCACGAGCATCCAGGAGAAGGACATCCGGGCGGTCGAGCGCGCGGCCTCGGAAGTGCTGGGCCGCGAAACGAAGGTCCGTTTCGCCGAGGAGAACGCCACCGACGGCGGCCCCATCCGCCCGGGCCGGGAGCTCGAGGCGGCCCTCAAGGACCCGGCCGTGCAGTTCTTCATGAACACGTTCAAGGCTTCGGTCCTTTCGGCTGACCCCATCCCGGCCTCGCGCGAAGCCGGGCCCAAGGGTCCCGGTCCCACGGAGAACGGAACATGAAAAACGTCATGGACCTCCAGAAAATGATGAAAGCGGCCAAGGAGATGCAGGACCGGCTCCAGCAGGAGCTCGCGGCCCTGCGCGTCGAGGGGTCGAGCGGCGGCGGCATGGTCAGCCTCGTCCTCGACGGCCACAAGGCCCTGCAGTCCATCCGCATCGAGCCCGAGGTCGCCGATAAGAACGAGGTCGAGATGCTCCAGGACCTGATCGTCGCGGCCTTCAACGACGCGGCGGCCAAGGTCGACGAGGCCCTGGCCCAGAAGCTGGGCGGCCTCGGCGGCGGCCTCAAGATTCCGGGGTTGTTCTGATGTTCGAATACGCCCAGCCCCTGCACGAGCTCATCGAGGAGCTGCGGCGGATCCCCGGCATCGGGGCCAAGACCGCCCAGCGCATCGCTTTTCATTTCCTCGGGCTCCCGACCGAGGACGCCGACCGGCTGGCCGAGGCCATCCGAGAGGCCAAGAGGAAGATCTTCTACTGCGGGCGCTGCAACAACATCACCCACGTCGACCCCTGCCTGATCTGCACCGACACCCAGCGGTCCGACGAGTCCCTGTGCATCGTCGAGGAGCCGTTCAACATCTCCTCGATCGAGAAGACGGGCGCCTATAACGGGCGCTACCACGTCCTCCTGGGCGCCCTCTCGCCGCTCAAGGGCCGCGGGCCCGACGAGCTCCGGCTGGGGAAGCTCGTCAAGAGGATCGAAGGTGGGACCTTCAAGGAGATCATCGTCGCCACCAATCCGACGGTGGAAGGGGAGGCCACGGCCCTCTACCTGCACCGTGTCCTCAAGGAGTTCGGCGTCCGGATCACCCGCCTGGCCATGGGCCTTCCGGTCGGCTCCGACCTCGATTTCGCCGACCAGGTGACCATCAAGAAAGCCCTGGAAGGAAGGACGGAGCTCAAGGATTGACACGACACGCCGCGAACGGCGTTCGAACATATCGAAGGAGTCCGACATGAAGAAGAATATGCAGACGATCGATGGGAACACGGCGGCGACGCACGTCGCCTACGCGTATTCCGAGGTGGCCGCCATCTACCCGATCACCCCGTCCTCGACGATGGGGGAACTGGCCGACGAGTGGTCCGCCCAGGGCCGCAAGAACATTTTCGGCCAGAAGGTGGACGTCGTCGAGATGCAGTCCGAAGGCGGCGCCTCCGGCGCGGTCCACGGCGCGCTCTCGGCCGGCGCCCTGACGACGACCTTCACGGCGTCCCAGGGCCTGATGCTCATGCTCCCCAACATGCACAAGATCGCCGGCGAAATGCTGCCGACGCTCTTCCTGGTCTCGGCCCGGTCGCTGGCCTGCCAGTCGCTGTCCATCTTCGGCGACCACAGCGACGTCATGGCCGCGCGCAACACGGGCTTCGCCCTGACCTGCGCCGGCTCGGTCCAGGAGGCCCAGGACCTGGCCATCGTCGCCTACCTGGCGACCCTCCGGAGCACGATCCCCTTCCTCCACTTTTTCGACGGCTTCCGGACATCGAACGTCGTCGAGAAGGTCGACCTCGTCTCCTACGAGGCGCTAGCCGGGCTCTTCGAGCCCCAGTACCTCGAAGCTTTCCGGAAACGCTCGCTCAACCCCGAGCGTCCCATGCTCAAGGTCGGCCAGCAGAACCCGGACGTGTACTTCCAGGGGCGGGAGACCGTCAACAAGTACTACGCCGAGTGCCCGGGCCTCGTCCAGCGCTACATGGACAAGGTGGCCAAAGTCATCGGACGTCAATACCATCTCTTCGACTATTTCGGGGCGCCCGACGCCGACAAGGTCATCGTCATGATGGGTTCGGGCGCTGAAACGGCGGAGGAAACGATCAACTACCTGAACGGGCGCGGCGCCAAGCTGGGGTTGGTCAAGGTCCGGCTCTACCGGCCCTTCGATTCTGCCGCCCTGCTCGCGGCCATCCCGGCCTCGGCCAAGAAGATCGCCGTCCTCGACCGGACCAAAGAGCCGGGCTCGATCGGCGAGCCGCTCTACCTCGACGTCGCGGTGTCCCTCTCCGGCCGCCCGGTCAAGGTCGTCGGGGGCCGCTACGGCCTGTCCTCCAAGGAATTCACCCCGAGCATGGTCAAGGCCGTCTATGACCACCTCGACGGCCCGGCGACGCACGGGTTCACGGTGGGCATCACCGACGACGTCACCCACACCTCGATCCCCGTCGGCCCTATCCTCGACACGGAGCTTCCCGGCACGGTCCGCTGCAAGTTCTACGGCTACGGCTCGGACGGGACGGTCGGCGCCAACAAGAACTCGATCAAGATCATCGCCGACCATACGGAAATGTTCGGCCAGGGTTATTTCCAGTACGACTCGAAGAAGTCCGGCGGCGTCACCATCTCCCACCTCCGCTTCGGGAAAAGCCCCATCCAATCGCAGTACTTCCTCAACACGGTCGATTTCGTCGCCCTCCACAAGCCTTCCTACATCGGGCGGCTGGACATCCTCGAAGGCATCCGGGAGGGCGGGACGTTCCTCATCAACTCCGACTGGAAGGCGGACGAGGTCTTCGAGCACTTGACCGAGGACATGCAGAAGACGATCATCGCCAAGAAGGTCAAGGTCTACACCATCGACGCCCTGAAGATCGCCGGCGAGCTCGGGCTCGGCCTGCGCATCAATTCGATCATGCAGGCCTGTTTCTTCAAACTTTCCGGCGTCCTCCCCGCGGACGAGGCCATCAAGCTCATCAAGAAGGCCATCGAGAAGACCTACGGCCGCAAGGGCCAGGAAGTCGTCCAGATGAATTGGGACGCGGTCGACCGGTCCGCCGCCGCCCTTGAAGAAGTCCCCATCCCGGCCAGGATCACCAAGTCGGCACCCGTCACCAAGATCGTCCCCGACGACGCCAGCGCCTACGCCCGGGAGGTCATCGATCCCGTCACAAGATTCAAGGGCGACAGCCTGCCCGTCTCCAAAATGCCCCTCGACGGGGCCGTGCCCACGGCCACGGCGCGCCTCGAGAAGCGCGGCATCGCCGTCGAATCCCCGAAGTGGATCCCCGAGAACTGCACCCAGTGCAACCAGTGTTCTTTCGTCTGCCCCCACGCCTCGATCCGGGCCAAGCAGATCGCGCCCGCCGACCTCACCGGGGCGCCCGATGGATTCGCCGCGCTCAAATCCAACACCAAGAACGACCGGGGCCTCCAGTACCGCGTCCAGTGCTACATCGAGGACTGCGTCGGGTGCGGCTCGTGCGCAGAGGTCTGCCCGGCCAAGAACAAGGCCCTGGTCATGACCCCCATCGCGGAGTTGCGGGCGGCGGGCGAGACCCAGAAGGCCGAATTCTTCGACCGGCTCCCGGACAATGTCGTCGACGGCATCAGGCCCGATTCGCTCAAGGGCAGCCAGTTCCTGCGGCCGCTGTTCGAGTTCAGCGGGGCCTGCGCCGGCTGCGGCGAGACGCCCTACGTCAAGCTGGCCACCCAGCTCTACGGCGACCGGATGATCATCGCCAACGCCACGGGCTGCTCGTCGATCTACGGCGGCACCTTCCCGACCTCCCCCTACTGCGTCAACGTCGAAGGCAAGGGGCCCGCGTGGGGCAATTCGCTCTTCGAGGACAACGCCGAATACGGTTTCGGCATGCGCCTGGCGGTCGACGCCAATCGCCGCCTGCTGGCGGCTTCGATCGAAGGCGTTCAGGCCGCGGGAACGACACCCGAGCTTACGGACGCATTGGCCAAAATGAAGGGCGCCTGGACTTCGACGGGCGAGGAGGCCAAGGCCGCCGCCAAGGCTGTCAGGGCCGCTCTGCCGGCCGCACTGGCCAAGGCCAACGGGGCCAAGCCGTACCTCGCCAAGGTCGACGAGCTCAAGGATTTCCTCGTCGAAAAGAGCGTCTGGTGCATCGGCGGCGACGGCTGGGCCTACGACATCGGCTACGGCGGCCTCGACCACGTCCTGGCCATGAACCGCAAGATCAACGTGCTCGTCCTCGACACGGAAGTCTACTCCAACACCGGGGGGCAGGCCTCCAAGGCCACGCCGACCGGCTCGGTGGCCAAGTTCGCCGCCTCGGGCAAGAAGACGGCGAAGAAGGATCTCGGCCGGATGGCCATGAGCTACGGCTACGTCTACGTCGCGTCCGTGGCCATGGGCGCGAACATGAACCAATGCCTCAAGGCCTTCCTCGAGGCCGAGGCTTTTCCCGGCCCGGCGATCATCATCGCCTACTCGCCGTGCATTAACCACGGCATCGACATGAGCAAGGCCCAGGCCGAGATGAAGCTGGCCGTGGACACGGGCTATTGGCTCCTCTACCGCTACAACCCGCTGCTGGCCAAGGAAGGCAAGAACCCGCTCCAGCTCGACTCCCGGGAACCCAAGCTCGAATACGACGCGTTCCTCAAGAACGAGGTCCGCTACCGGACGCTCGTCCAGCAAAACCCGGAGATAGCCAAGGAGCTCTTCGCCCGCGCCGCCGAGGAGGCCAAAAAGCGCTACGAGTCGTACAAAAAGATGGCGGAGTAGGGGATCCGTACGGGATCACGTGCCCCGGAGGAGGTCATCCTCCGGGGCTTTTTTTTGTCTGGACATCGACTGTTCCCGCAGAGCAGAATAGGGAAAGGGAAAGACGACAAAGGAGGCTGCCATGACCGTGAAAAAACACGCGGCCCTTGCGGGGCTGGCCCTGGCCGGGCTCGTCGCCCTCCAAAGCTGCGCCGTGCTCAACGACATGACGGCCGCGCTGGCCAATCTCCAGAGGCTTCGCTTCAAGCTCGGGGAGGTCCACGGTTTTCGCCTCGCCGGCATAGAGATCGGCGGGAAAACGCGGCTCGGTCAGTTCAACGCCATGGACGCCCTCGGCTTGTTGAACGCGTTCCGCGCCAAGAAGCTGCCGGCCGAATTCGTCCTGGACGTCCTGGCCGTCAACCCCAACGACGGAACGGGCGGGACGCCGCGGACGGCGAGCACCTTGACCAGCCTGGAATGCCGGCTCCTCATCGACGACGATCCGACCGTGACCGGGAATATCGACCAGCCCATCGAGATCCCCGGAACGGGCCAGGAGTCGGTCCTCCCCATCCGGATCTCGATCGACCTTCTGGAGTTTTTCGGGGACAAGCGCTACGAGGACCTGATCGACCTGGCCTTGGCCATCGGCGGCGCGAACCGGACGGCGACACGGCTGACTTTGGACGCCCAGCCCGTGGTGACGACGCCGCTTGGCGCCATCGCCTATCCGGGGCGGCTGATGATCGTCAGCAAAGAATTCCGCTGAGGCCTAGAAGACCGTATACCGGCCGTTTTCCATGATGACCTCGAGGGACGCGTCCGGGTGGCGGAGGACGACGGAACGGACGAGGATCCTCGGCTGGGTCGCCGGGATATAGATGCGATCCAGGTGGATGACCTCGGCGGCGGAAGAGAAGTCGGCCGGGCCCACTCGTCCTCCGAAGTGGTCGCTCCGGCCGAAAGCGACATGCAGCCCCAGCTTCTCGTCGAGGAGGATCTCGCCGGCCGGAAGCAGTCCGAAATCGCCCAGGACGCCGAAGCCGAGCTCGGCCATGTTCCCGTAGGCGGGCTCTCGTTCGAGACGGGCTGCCTCGGCTTCGCGGGCCGCTCCGGAGCCTCGAACGGCGACGGCCCTGTTGCCCTCGACCGTGAACATGACGATCTCGCCATCGATCTCGACGGGGAGGAGGCCCGCCGTCAGGCTGGCTTCCTTCTTTTCGCCCTCGAAGGGGACGATGTAGGCTTCTCCGCTGGGCAGGTTTCCGGCCGTCCCCTTCACCGGGAAGCGTCCGCTGCTTTCATGGGCCGTGCGGTGCCTGAGGTCGAAGACCATGTCGTAGCGCTGCTTCCCGTCCGTCAGGAACTCGACCTCGGCCGCTTCGGCCCTGTCCAGCTTGGCCTTGAGAAGGCCGACGCGGCGACCGACCTCGCCGTAGTCGATGCGCAAGGCCGGGATCATCCGTTCGGAGAATCCGGGCATCGTGGCGGCGCGGAAGAGGTGGCGTCCGGCCGCGTTCTTGAGCGGGGCCGTCGCCGAGTATTCGGTCGGGGCGAGGAACAGCTGCGTTTCCCGGAAGATCGTCTCAAAGGGAAGGATCTCCCCCCGGCCGGCGAGCCCGGCGGCGTCGCCGGGAAGGCCGGCTTTCATGATCATGGCTTCGGCCGGAAGTTCGGCGTTGTTGGAACCGACGTCGGGGTAGGCGACGAGCAGGACCGTCTCCAGGGGAACGGCCGCCGCTCCTGCCTTGAGACGAGCGTGCCAATCCTCGGCCATGGCCCTTCGGGCCATCCAGTCCGGGTTGTCGCGGGCGGGGTCGCGCGGGACGTCGACGAGGATCCCGAGGGAGCGGTCTCCGGCGTGCCCGGGGAACACGGAGCGCACGAGGTCGACGAGGTCTTTTTCGTTCAAGCCAGGCATCAGCGGTCTCCTTGCGTTTGAGTTGCCCCGGCCGGCCCGATGGTCACCTTGAGGGCTTTTTCGGGGGCCAGGACGGCGCGAATGTAGGCGTTCATGTCTTCGAGCGTGACGGCATCCAGGACTTCAAAGAGACGCTCGAGATGTCCATAGCCCAGCCCGAGCACCTCGAAAAGCCCGAGGGCCCGCATCCGGGGGGCCTTGGCTTCCGTCGCGCGAAGGAACTGGGCTTTGGCCATCGTCCTGGTCGTTCGGAGCTCTTCATCCGTTATCCCCATTTCCTGGAGGCCGGCGAGAACCGCGTCGAGCGCCTCCGATGCCCGGGCGCTCTTTCTGTTCTCGGTCTCCAGAAAGGCCTCGAGGATGCCCGAGCTCTTCGTCCAGGTCACATGCGCGTCGACGTTGTAGGCCAGCTTTTCGGCCACTCGCAATCCCCAGAGACGCGATCCCGGCCCCTTTCCGAGCAGGGTCTCGAGCAGGTATCCCTTGGCCTGGTTGAGCGCGTCCGGGGCTGGAAGCGCGAAGGCGCGGCCGATATAGGTCTGTTTCGTGTCCTTAGGAAGGGCGATCTCGCGGTTGGCCGGAAGGGCCGGCGGAACCGGAGCGATGGCCACGGCTTCGCCGTCCGGGAACTTGGCGAAATACTTCTCGAGGAGGGCCCGGACGGGCTCCATCTCGAGGTCCGTTCCAACGCAGAAAAAGAGGTTCGGCTTGGTGAAAAAGCGGCGGTAGAACGCGAGGGCTTCCTTCCGGCCGATGTCCTTGAGGCTCTCTTCCGTCCCGTAAACGGCGGTCCCGTAGCCGTTTCCGCCGAAAAAAGCCTTCAGAATGGCGCCTCGTCCGGCGATGGGGGATACGTCGGCGTCGGCCCGCCCGTAGAGCTTCATCGTTTCCTTCACCCGCCCGATACGAAGACCCGTGATGAGGGGGTCCTGGATCATCTCCGAGCCCGCCCGGAGGGCCCTTTCGAGGTTTTCCGAGAGGCACTCGATGAGGACGATCGAGCAGTCTTCCGAACAGAGGAGGCTGAACTGCGTCGCCTGGGACATGAGGTCCTGGACCTTGCCTTCGTCGGGGATCTCGAGGGTCAGGCGCGTCGCGAGGTAAGCCAGTCCGTCGACGGCGGCCGGGACGGCGGACAATCCGCCGCCGGCGAAAAGCGCGACGACCGTAGTCGGCGAGTTCATATCCCTGTGATAGATACAGGGGAGGCCGGTTGACAACATGAATTTTTCGGGACGCTCCTTCCAGGGCGTCTCCCGCGGGGCAGCCCAGCCCGTCATTATCAGGGCCGCGCAAAAAAACGTCGCGGCAGCGCGTTTCATTCTTTTCCGCCCTTCCGCGGGACGATGGAAACGACGGCGCATTCGCCCTTGCCGAAGTACCTGGCCGCCGTCTTCCGGAGATCGCTCGAATCGATCTTCCCGATCTCGTCCAGGTATCGCCCGGCCTTATCGCGCGTGTTGAGGAGGAGGTGCCTGGCCAGCGAGCCGGCCAGCTGCAGCCCGGACTCTTCGGCCCGCCCTACGCCTAGCCGGATCTGGTTCTTGGCGCTCTCCAGGTAGTCGAAGGCGGACATTTCGGCCTCGCCGAGGAAATCCTTTTTCGAATAGGCCTCGTTTTGGGCCCGCTTGAGATAGCCGACGGCGGCGCGTTGTATGGCCGGCATGTCCCGGGGATCCATCTTGATGGAGACGATGGCCGCGCCGCCGAAGCGCAAGGCGAGGTAGGCCATGGAGACGGTTTGGACGGGATCCCGTTCGCCGCGGAGAAGGGCGGGGAGCAGGGGGTTGACGCCTCGGCCCAGTACCTCCGCGAGCACGTTCATGGCGTACTGGTCGGCGTGGTTGTAGTCCGGGGCCACGAAGCCGATGAAGAGGTAGCCGTCCTCGACATCGCGCTCGAAGCGCTGGTCGACGGTCTTCTTCAGGGGGAGGGCGATCGGAAACGCCTCGGGAGAGAACTCCGTCTTCGGCAGCGGGCCGAAGACGTCCCGGACCAGCCGCTCCATGCCGGGGGTCTCGAAATCGCCGACGATGGCCAGGGCGCAGTTGGCGGCGACGAAATATTTCCGGTAAAAGCCGAGCAGGTCCTCGGCCGTGGCCGTCCGGATGACCTCCCGCCGCCCGTAGACCGAACGTCCGTAGGGGTGCCCGGGAAAAAGGGCCTGGAGGACGATGTCCATCGCATACCGCTGCGGGTCGTCCTCCATCTGGTTGTACTCTTCGAGAAGGATGTCCTTCTCTTCGTCGAGTTCGGTCGGACTCAAGTCGAGCCCGAAGAGGATGTCCTTCTGGTTCCGGAGCGCGAATTCGGCGTGCTCGGCGGGAAGCGAGATCTCGAAAAGGGACAGGTC
>Ga0315276_10007038_pt1 | contig 10391 bp, 14 predicted proteins | sample YL17G05_0_MG_FD_204542 | JGI IMG/M metagenome (GOLD analysis project Ga0315276, IMG submission 204542) | Sediment microbial communities from Yellowstone Lake, YNP, Wyoming, USA - YL17G05_0 | ecosystem: Environmental > Aquatic > Freshwater > Lake > Sediment | place: USA: Wyoming | collected... | reverse complement strand
AGGCGGTAAGTCAATAAATTTTACTTGATAGCAATAAGCTTAGGCTTTGCTTCCTCTGGTAGATTTTTTGTAAACTTAACCGATAAGATACCATCTTCTAAGGAAGCATCGCTAACTTCAAAGTATTCCGCAATACGGAAACTCTTTGAGAATGAACGATTTGCAATTCCTCTAAATTGGTATGTCGATTCGGGATCAGTTATCTTATCACCCTTAATTGTTAACACACCCTGGTGTTCTTCCATTGTTACTTCGTCCTTCTTGAAGCCTGCTACTGCAACTTCGAGGTAGAATTCAGTATCTGAAATTCTAACAATGTTATGTGGGGGATAATTACTTGTCGGAATCTGAAAGTCCCTGAATACAGGTCCAAATCCAACAGATAAAGCTTCGAGCTGGTCGAATAGGCGTGAGAAGTCGTGTCTTGACATAATATACTCCTTGTTAAGCAAGTTTTAACGTGTAAAGCCCCACCATGGGCACTTTACAAATTTATTTATCTCTGATATTTAACCAAATACTAGAAATAGAACAATTATTGCTATTATAGCACCAATGACTAGAATAGGTTTCATATTATTATTGCTGGCAGATGGTTCCACAACAGGTCCTGCTGTGGTATCGATAACTGGTATGACTGGTTCTACTGGTTCTACCGGTGTAGCAAAGCTAAATGGTTCCAAGAACTTTTGATCATATAAGGATTCAGATCCATCTAGCTCTGGAATCTGCTTAAACTTATTTTCCACCATATATCCCTGCATATTTGTGACTAGGGATCTATAAGAAATCGCTGAATCTGCAGCCACTACCTTTAGTAGTGAGGCCGTAGCAGCACCTTGTGGCACACCGTTAATAACCGCGTCTGCAGATGTTTGATTTGCCATGCATCCAGCAATCAATAATGCACTCGCATTAACGTCTCTTGAAGTTTGCCAATCAACCAATACCCTGTTCTTTAGTTTCTTAACAATACCTGCAGGTGGCTTTAGGTATCTCGAACCTTTTTTCTTTACTGGTGCGGCAACTTCTTTTGTACCACCTAGTGTTCCACTTTGATCTAACATTGTTCCAGAATGGCAACAATCAAGTATTAGAGTGGTATTTACACCATTCGGTACCTTATCAAATGTTTGGCGCAGGGTATCATCGGTAATAACCTTATCTAGCCAATTTAAATCCACCGGGCAAATAATTTCTTCAAATCCATCGGCTTCAACTGAGCTGACTAATTGTGATCCGTGACCGCTGTAGTGAAAAACAATAACATCGCCTGGGACGGTATCAGCCACCAACCAATTCATTCCAGCAATAATGCCGGCAGTTGTTGCTTCTTTTTCAAGTATCATCTTAATTTCGGTGAAGCCTTTACTTTCTAGTAATGCCTTCATGTTGTTGGCATCGTTAATGCAGCCTTTGAGTGTATTAGATGTTCCTACATAATTAATACCAACAATAAGAGCCTTTTTCTTCATATGTGTATTCTCCAGTAATACACATATTTATCGCTTCTACTTAATAATTAACTGGGTACTACTACAGCAGTCCATTAATCTATCATAAACTGCTGGATCAACATTTATACATCCAGAACTAATATACCTATCCTGAATATTGTTACTCCTAAGTCGTTCGGCTCGCTTCTGTTTAGGATTTAATAACCATACTCGATGGATAGCATATACCTCATCATGTGTTTCATGAAATTGTAAAACATCTCCACCATATCCGGGATCAGCAGTAATACGTTTTCTCAATGTGTATTCGCCTACAGGAGTAGGCACATTTTTACCCAACAAAACAGGGTGACATTCCTCTGTTCCCTGATAGGTAAAACAGATAGTTGCGAGTGCAATTGATACGATAACTGGCATATGTGTAGTATAAATGGAAAAGCTAGCCGAAGCTAGCTTTTCCTCGAGTAATTTGACTTACTCTTTCTTCTTCTTTACCGGTACTTCTACAAATACCTCTTTGGTAACAACCGGACCTGGTACAACTACAGTCTGGATGACTGGCTTAACAGGCTCAGTGACCATTGGTGATACAAACAAGTATTCACCCGGACCCATGCTAGGACTCCAATTGTAACCTGCACAAGTCAGATCACCCTTCAAATCCTTAGTACACGGAACTTCTACAACTCTCGGCCAAATTGTGGCAGCAGTCGGGAAGTGTGGCATGTACTGCGGAGCATGCAGAATGTTATTTTCAACCTTTGCGTTGTCAACAACCTTTGCATTTTCGGTACCACCGACAACATTCGACGGTGTACCGGAACCAAGCACTGCCTTACCTACGTTTACTTCGGCAGCGAAAGCAGTTGAAGTAACTGCTAAGGCCGCCATGATGATTAGATGCTTCATGGCGTCTCCTTATATTACTTCGATGCTGTCACTAGTGCTGGCAAGCCCATACGATCACGAACGATCGGATCAGTCGGTTCAGCAGATGCTACGGCAGCGGCTGTCGACGAATCAGCAGCAGTCTTTGCAGCCTTTTCCTTAGCAGTTTGTGGGCATACGAAACCAGTCAGCTCAAGAGCTTCCTTGTTGTCTGCATCCTTGCACATTAGCGCAAGAGCGGCAGCCTTCATACCCATATTCCACAGTTCGCGACTGTTCTTCAGCATCTTACAGTTGCCGTCGACCCAGCTTGTACCGAAACCAATACCAATTCCAGGTAAGTTGGCTGAACCGGATGTCGAACCCATGCAGGTGTCGTTCGAGCTGGTTAGAGCAGGACCGTCAACCGATGGTGTGTTCTTAATCTTAGCATCAGCAGCGTAACGAATGGCATCAGCTTGGAGCTTGGCAGCGGCTACAGTAGCAGCAGCGTCTTCGGCACCACGATTTGCACCTTCGGCAGCAGCACGAGCAGCGTCAACGGTATACTGGTTGTCACCAGACACGATCGAAACTGTAGTAGCCTGACCACCAACTGTGGTTGAATTACCGCTTGCAGCATTCGAGTTGCCCGAAGTTGCAGAACCATTGGTCTGCGACTGTGTGCTACCTACATTGCCCACGGTACCCTTGGTCGAAACATTGCTGTTTCCAGAACCAACAATGGCCTGACCTTGGAGTTGACCTTGCGCCTGACCTTGGACTTGACCTTGCTGTTGTGCAGCAATTGCAGCAGCACCGGCTACAGCGGTAGAACTGGACTTCGCTGAGCCACCGTTACCACCGTTACCACCGTTACCACCTTGGCCCGAGTCGCCCTTGTCGCCCTTGTCGCCCTTGTCGCCATCATGGCCGTTGGAGCCGTTGGAGCCGTTATTGCCCTTGTCGCCCTTGTCGCCCTTGTCGCCATCATGGCCGTTGGAGCCGTTATTGCCCTTGTCGCCCTTGTCGCCCTTATCACCGTTATTGCCCTTGTCGCCCTTGTCACCCTTGTCACCCTTGTCACCCTTGTCGCCCTTGCAGGGAGAGTTGACATTGCCGACACCGTTACAACCTGTGTTGTTTGGCTCGCCGCCGGCAACAGCAAATGCAGAACCTGCAAATGCCATGCAAACTGCGAGTGCTAATAGACTTTTCTTCATTTTGTATATCCTTTAAGTTATTTGATCAAACGACCTTATGTCGTTATGTGTACTGTTAATTAGCCTATCTAACTTACATTACACATTTTTTCTGAACTAACTAACTTTGTCAGCTCAATGCACTGTACTAACAAAGTTCTGTGTGTTAGTGCATGACCAGACTATAACGTAACAAATTGTAAAAGTCAAATTTGGCGCCATGAAAAAGGGCCCTCTGGGGGCCCTTTGTGCAATAGTTAACGATCTTTGGCAGAATATCAATATTTCTTATCTTTATGCCAGTGTCCAGTCTCAATCATTTCTTCTACCTTGCGTTCCCAACGCTTACGAGCTTGTTTCTTCATGCGCTGACGTGCAACGGCAGGCTTCTCATAGGCCATACGTTCCTTTACTTCCTGTAAAAGCCCAGTATCTTGTACTTTCTTAGACCAGGTACGAAGTGCTCGTCCAAAGTCATCATTTCGTACTTCTACAGTAATGCCGCGTGTTTTCTTGCCGTCTCGGTATCTACTATTCATTTGCTGCTCGTTTCTTTGCCTTGTAAACATGTTTAATTGTGCCATTGGCATCAACAAATATCTTATTGACACCTTCCTTTGCTAGTCTAGGCAAAACAAATTGGACAGCCTGGAGGTCTTTCTCCATTATCGAGCGCAACCCTCTTGCACCGACTTTTTGCTTCAAACATTGCTCTGCTACGTTATGTAGGTATTTATCATCGAAGTCTAAAGTGACCCCTTCATATTTAAATAATGCTTTAAATTGGCTGACAATACTATTCTTGGGTTCTTTTAGGATTCTAACAAGCATTTCCACTGTGAGATCGTCAAATACAACAGTGACTGGACAACGACCAACAAATTCCGGAATAAGACCATACCTAATAAAGTCCTCTGGCAACGATGTTTTTGCAATCTGAGAGAATGGTATCTTGGTATTAAGCAAAGCTCCTATGCCTATGCTTGACTTTGAACGATTCTTGCGGATTATTTCATCCAGCCCAACAAACGCACCGCTACATATAAACAATATGTCTTTTGTATCAAAATCAACCGGATCATCATAACCATCCTCTATCTTTATAACAGTTCCTTCTACCAACTTGAGCAATGCTTGTTGTACGCCCTCGCCGGATACATCCTTATGCACAGTAGCTGACTCACTTCTGCGACTTTTCTTATCAATCTCATCAATAAAGACAATTCCACGTGATGCTTTTTCTAAATCATCACCAGCATTCTGAATAAGACGTTTAATAAGACTCTGTACATCATCACCTACATACCCTGCTTCGGTTAGAGTGGTGGCATCACCAATTACATAAGGTATGTCAAACATCTTAGCAATGGTCTTTACTGTAAGTGTCTTACCACAACCACTTTCACCCACCATTAGGAGATTGGATTTTTCTATTTCTGTCTTGGTTTTATTATTGATGCGCTTATAATGATTATATACAGCAACGGCTACCGCAATCTTAGCGTCATCCTGCCCTATGATATATTCATCTAACCCTAATTTAATTTGTTCAGGAGAAGGGATTTTATCCTTTTTCTTCTTTATAACCGTTGCTTCTTCTTTATGTAATATGTCGTATGTTACATCTACGCACTCATTGCAAATATAGATATTTTTTCCACTGAATTCCGGTCCTTCAACCATCTGTTCAACTTGATGTCGTCCTTTGCCACAAAAGGAACAGTTGATAATCTTCTTGATTCCGGTGTCTTCAGTATTATCCATATTAGGACCTCTTAAATTCTGCCAACCAACTCAATGCTTTAGGGTACTTATCGTCTTGACTAGCCCACGACGAGATTTTTTGCCGAAAGGGCGGGCCGGGCGTATCCGTCTCCACAACTTTGGTTTTCTCTTCTCTAGGCTTTTCTTCTTCATTTACTTTCTGTGGTATAAAATGTGGAGTGTTACCGCGTAACTCCCTGGTAATCGGATCATCGACAAGTATTACCTTTGATAACGTCGTATTCTCCACAGCGGATGCGGATTCAATCCTAGAAGAATATTCTCCGTGTGTCTCAACTTGAGTAGGAGTTGGTTGCCTAACGATGGCCGGCGCGAATGCAGACCTTCGGTTTGACGATATTTTCTCCAATGTTGCTTTGATTTCTTCACGACTTATCTCAGGTATCTCTTCCTCTTTATGTGTGTCGCCCTCGGTGTAGGTTGTATTCTTGAGAACTTCACGTATGATATCAAGAGGGTCCTTGTAAGTAGTAGTTTGGCCGCCCCCAATAATCTGTTGGCCCGGCGTGAATAATATACCTTCAACTTTATCAGTTTCTTCCGTAACGGTTTTCTCTTCCTCATCTAATAATCCCACAGTTTCCGGCAATATCGAAACATGTATCTGGTCTTCTTTTGTTTCTGTGCCTGATGCCGATACATATTCCCGAGCCTGGATGGCATTATCGTTGATAGATGCTTGTGCATCTTTATTAGGCGTTTCGCTAACCTCTTTCCTAACGGGGGAAATAACATCGACGGCGACAGTACCTGATCCATCGGGTCCGGATGGCGGAATTGCTTTCTCTTTCTCATCCCTTAACCTTAATAATGTGTGATTAGCCGCAACCAGCAATATAACAGCAAGTGGGTCAAGAGTCGAGACTATAAGAAGTGTGAATATGCGAACTGCTGCCTCAATATTCTTGGTAGCATTTTCTTCCACGCCATAAAATAGCTCTGCAATGTACCTAATAGGCCCTACATCCAATTGCATCTTTCTAACTTCGGATTCTAACTTGAATTTATCAGCATTTAGAGTATCAATTCTCTTCTGAGCAGCGTCGCTGTCATCTCTTAATTGCTTACGTTGCGGTGCCTGACTCTTTCTAACTGATAAAGACCTGTCTGTTCTATCTTTGCCAAGAAAGGAATTGACTGTAGCATCTAATTGTCCAATAACTTTTTCATTATCAGCAATTAATGATTTCTCTCGATTAATTTGGTAGTTTAGTGTTTCAATTTTTGCCGAATTATCAATGGTACCGGCACCTTGTTCCAAGTGCCCCTTTGATAAGAATCCGAATACACCAATACTGGTAGCAACCATTAATGCTACAGTGAAATAGATTAATGGTCCCTTTAGTCGCCAATTAGAATATTTCCAATTACGATAAATCCAACTTATGGTTACAAGCTTCGCAGACTCTGTTACTGCACCCATTATAAGTGCAGCCATTGGAGCACCGGCATAGATTGCCATAAATCCAACAATAGAGAACCAACCAGCAACGGCAGCCAAAGATAAGGCTGTAAAAAGAGTTAATAGTGCAAATATCATCTAGTATTTAGCACTACTAAACCTAGGTCAATCAGCAAATTCGTTATCCTCGCGATGGCCGACTCTCATTGCCATATTAGACGGTGTTTCCCGAACTTCGACCTTGCTGCACCATAGACGAGCTGCTTCTTGTGCTCCATAATTCGGCAAGAAAATTGTATTAATGTATTCATACAAGAAATCTGCCAAACCTTCACATCCAGTCTTTTCAACTTCTGTAATTTTTGCTAGTCCTAGTTCACCAAGGCGCTTGATATCAGCGTAATGTGGATCATCCTGTGCTAACAATAGCGCATGGTCGAAGTGTTCCTCAAGAAAATCCTTGAGTGGCTTCAATCCGCCGTAATCCATTGCCCAATTTCTAACATCAAGTGTATCACACTCAAATTCAAACTTAAAGCTTAGTGCATAGCCATGAACTAAATTGCAATGTGAATCTGCACGCCATTGACGATACGCAAGTGGTGCCAAATGGGAGTATTCCTTTGTCGAGACATATTTTGCCATGATTTATTCCCTCCCAGTGGAGACTAATCTCATGAACTCTGCCCTAACCTGTGATTCATTCTTGAAGCAACCACCCAATTTACTTGTCACTGTGCTAGAACCGACATCTTCAACTCCTCGGCTTTTTACGCAGAAGTGTTGTGCCTGGACAACAACTGCAATGTTGTCGGTTTCTAGGATAAATTGCAAGGCATGATAGACTTGTTCAGTCAACCGTTCCTGTATTTGTGGGCGCTTGCTGAAATACTCGACTATTCGGTTAATTTTACTTAATCCTAACACTTTCTTATTAGGAATGTAACCTACAGTAGCCAATCCGTCGATAATAACAAAATGATGCTCGCAATTCGATTGAACATTAACATTTCTTTCTACGACCATCTCATCGTATTTCATCTTGTTGTCTACAGTCGTGCATTTTGGAAATGCATCATAATCTAGACCCCAGAAGATTTCGTTTACATACATCTTGGCAACACGCTTCGGTGTTTCTATTAAGCTATCATCACTTAGATCTAATCCGAGTGTTGCCATGATAATTTCAAAGTGTTTTTCGATAAGATCAATCTTATCCTTGCGATCGGTCTTTGTATCAAAGACTGGTGTCTCTACACCACACTTTACCAAGTGTGCGTGAACTTGTTGACCCAGAATGGGGTCGCATTTTGTTTTATTGTATGACATTTTGGCATCCTTCCTTAAGCGGATATGAGTTTTGAAAAGTTGTAACCTTTGTGTTACATCTTTATTTATCCGCTAGTAGACGCCGTGCTTACTTTTTAGGTTATTAAAGTCCTGATTATAGCGAGGTGTGAATACATCGGCATGCAACACCTTTATCAAAGATTGAAAATCACTCTTCAATGTTGCAATTTCGGACTTAGCATTCATAAGATCGAGCATCATAATATCGTGCTCGTGAACTATCTTAAGTAGTAATTGAGGATTCTCCTCGTTGCCCTTCAGCCTTGCAACAACTTGCTCAGATTCGACAAATTCTTTTAGCTGTTCGACACCCAGTGCCCCGAATAGCTTATCAAGTAGATTAATCTTCTCTAATTGTTCATGAGAAATAGTGATCATACCTGGCCCAGGATATGTTTTCTGAAGGCGTCAACTGAAATAGGAACGATTGGCTCGATCAATTCGAGCATTGCTTCGGCATAAACACGAATTTCATACTGAGCGTGCAAATGCAATCTTAATTGCAGGAAATGGAATAAATTGTGTAGGTCTACCGTGCCAAACATGTGACTATATGTGCCGACAGGTAATACCGAGCGTGCTAATTCACGTGGGCAACCTTCAGCAATTAGTTTCTTGTATACTATAAATGCATCGCTCGAAATATCATATATGCGACGACGCATACTCTCTGCTTCTGGATGCAGTTCATCTGTTCTCATCTGCTTGTTTGATGCCGATTGAGTGGTAATCTGCGCAACTTCAGGCACATAAAACTCTTCTGGAAGTTCTGCATACCTGGCGGAGATTTCATTGAAGCTCCAGGTGCGGTGACGATGCCATTGTCTAAAGACAAAGATAGGTGCTTTTACATCAAATGTAAAGACGCAAGATTCAAATGGACTTGTGTGCTTATTTTTTAACAGGTAATTGAGTAGTTTGGTATCTTTGCCATCATCTTCACCTGCACGCCATTCGGCATCGTATGATACTCTAGCGTTACGAACAATGGACAGGTCGCTGCCCATACTCTCGACCAACCTAACGTGGCCGTGATCTAATACTTTTCTAAAATTCTGCATCTTTGGGTCCTAAATTGTTATTTAGAAGACCCCGACAGCGTTCAACATACTTTCAAATTGGTCTTGGCCAGGTCGATTTAACTTTTCCTGCCAGGGTGTCGAATACATATTCCTCGGCACTTATTTTTTTGATTGTATATACCGGATCAGTGGTAGGAATATCAACACGTACTTCATAATACTTCTTCAACCAAATTAATTGTCGAGTATGAAGCATGGTCGGCATCCAAGCGAAACAGAGGTAATACTTGTCGGGTTCTATCATTGCTCTATATTACTGGATAGTTATACGAAAGTCAAAGCGTTTCGGCAAGCTTTCTGATTATATACTCTTGTTCAGTAATATTCTCAATGAAGTCGGTATGCAGATATCCCTCATCGTAATGCGACAGTGGTTCATCTCCATGTGACCATAAATCATACTTCTTAAAGTAAAATTTCATCCAAACCTTTGTGCCATCAGAGCACATGACAGGGCGAAGTGCAAACCTCTTTCTGTATTCTGACTTCGACGTTAGTCCTGGATCATTTCTCCAGTTTGGTGGATCTGGTACTATATATCCCATTAAGAAACGGGGCCGAAGCCCCGCCCAAGTTATTCCACCTTTGGTGGAGGTAATTTGTAGAAATCGTGGTTTCCAACCCTCATTGTCTTCCGTAATTCATGTCTCCAGGCCGGTTGGCTTGTATACGGATTATGGAAGTGGGTTGCCCCAAGTGTGTTATCTTCGACGTCTCCGCCAAGTATCGTAATTGCTACAATACTTGCGACCTGAAATTGATCAACCACTTGCTGGTTAACAGATCCGTCTTTATTTCTAACAGGTATTTCTTTACCCTTCTTGTCATTTTCGCAATACCATGAAAACGCACAGACAAGCTTCTTACTAACTCTGGAGATAGCAGTCTGTTTGACTACATCGCAGATAGTATTTGGAAATCGTGAATCATTAGCACGATTTAGGGTAACAGAAGCAACTGCAAATTGACCTCGTATATCTTCATTCCTAGCTTCATAGTAAATGTTCTGGGCCAAGCAATATGCCTGTTCCGGATCAACTTTTGATGTGTCAACGTCTATTCCGACGATGCTAGCTGTCTGTAAAAGATACACAAGGAGGAATTTTGCTGTAAGCATCTTTCTTTCTCCTATAATTCCCTAGTTGGATATACCAACGGGCTAGTATTTAGCCCTAGAGATTGCTCATTATATACAAAGTGAAGTCAAAGGTCAAATAATGAAAAAATAGTCTAAACGAAAAGGATT
>Ga0315276_10007034_pt1 | contig 10394 bp, 8 predicted proteins | sample YL17G05_0_MG_FD_204542 | JGI IMG/M metagenome (GOLD analysis project Ga0315276, IMG submission 204542) | Sediment microbial communities from Yellowstone Lake, YNP, Wyoming, USA - YL17G05_0 | ecosystem: Environmental > Aquatic > Freshwater > Lake > Sediment | place: USA: Wyoming | collected... | reverse complement strand
CTGGCGGAGCAGGTCGCTATCCGCGAGGCGCAGCGATGCCTTCAGTGCAAAAATCCAAAGTGCGTCGAGGGCTGTCCCGTCGGTATTGATATACCCGGTTTTGTAAAGCTCGTCGCCGAAGGGGATTTTTTAGCCGCGGCGGAGCTGGTTCGCAGGGATAACGACCTGCTCGCGGTAACTGGACGGGTTTGCCCGCAGGAGATTCAGTGCGAGGTGTTATGCGTGCGATGCAAAAGCGATGCGCCTGTTGCAATCGGCTGGCTCGAACGATTTGTCGCGGATTATCAGATGCAGCACCCGTCGAAAACCAAGCCGACGGCTGTTAAAAAGACGGGCAAAAAGGTCGCGTGTATCGGTTCAGGGCCGGCGGGCATTACCTGCGCGGGCCAGTTGGCCAAACTCGGTTACGATGTAACTGTTTTCGAGGCGTTCCACAAGGCGGGCGGGGTGCTTGTTTACGGAATACCCGAATTTCGTATGCCCAAAAAAATCGTCGATGCCGAGATTCGCAATCTCAAGGCGATGGGCGTAAATATCGAGACAAACGTCATCGTTGGCAGGACAGTAACAATCCCGCAGCTTATGAATGACGAAAAATTCGACGCGGTTTTTATCGCAGTGGGCGCTGGGCTGCCTGAATTTATGAATATCCCCGGCGAGAACTTCAAGGGGGTATATTCGGCCAACGAATATCTCACGCGTGCCAATCTTATGGAGGCATACAACCCCGAATCGGATACGCCGATTATACGGGGCAAGCGAGTTTGCGTTATCGGCGGCGGCAATACCGCTATGGACGCGGTGCGGACGAGCAAACGGCTGGGCGCGGAGGAGAGCATCATTGTTTACCGCAGAAGCACAAAAGAGATGCCCGCGCGGGTCGAGGAAGTTCACCACGCGGAAGAGGAAACAATAAGGTTCGAGATGCTGACCGCGCCGCTGGAAGTCCTCGGCGACAAAGAGGGCTGGGTTGCAGGGCTGAAATGTATCAGGATGCAGTTGGGCGAGCCGGATGCCTCGGGCAGACGCCGGCCTGTGCCAATACCCGGCTCGGAATTTACCATTGATTGCGACCTTGTGATTGTAGCTATCGGCATAGGCGCAAATCCGCTGCTGACTAAGACGACGCCGGGCCTGAAACTTAACAAATGGGGTTATATCGAGGCCGACGAAAATCTTATGACCAGTATCCCCGGCGTATTCGCGGGTGGAGACATTGTCCGCGGCTCGGCGACGGTCATTTTGGCGATGGGCGACGGCAAAAAGGCCGCACAAAGCATTCACAAATACCTGTCCCGCTAATCAGCGAAGGACACCCAACTCTTGACCAAACGCCTTATTCCTGCTAATCCTTATTATATGTCAGTTAATTTTAGCCAGATACCGGAAGTGCTTGACGAGCTTCGCGCGGGCAAAATGATTATCCTTGTGGATGATGAGGACCGCGAGAACGAGGGCGACCTTGTCTGCGCGGCGGAAAAGGTAACGCCTCAGATTATTAATTTTATGGCGAAATTTGGGCGGGGGCTGATTTGTCTGCCTTTGACGGGCGAGAAATGCGACGCACTTGCGCTTCATCCGCAGGTTCAGGATAACACTGCTCGGATGCATACAGCTTTTACGGTCAGTATCGATGCTGCTGATGGTATCACTACTGGTATCAGTGCGGCGGACAGGGCGCACACCATACAACTGGCTATTGCCGATAAAACCAGGCCCGCGGATTTTGCCCGGCCAGGGCATATTTTTCCGCTTCGGGCGCGTGAGGGCGGGGTGCTTGTTCGCGCGGGGCAGACCGAGGGGGCGATTGACCTGATGCGATTGGCGGGGATGAAGCCCGCGGCGGTGATTTGCGAGATTATGAACGACGACGGGTCGATGGCCCGTGTGTCGCAACTGCTTGAATTTTGCAAAAAGCATAACCTGAAAATTACCTCAATCGCCAAGCTGATTGAATATCGCCTTCAGCGGGAGACGCAGGTAAAGCGGGTCGAGGCGGTGCATTTGCCGACCGATTTTGGGGATTTCAAACTCATCGCGTACGAATCGCTTTCCTCGCCTGAGCCGCATCTTGCGATTTGCAAAGGCGGGGTAGGCGAACTGGATGAATATGGCAAACCAATTCAGCACGATGAGCCGATTCTCGTTCGGGTGCACTCGGAATGTATGACGGGGGACTTGTTCCGGTCGCAGCGATGCGAATGCGGCAGGCAATTAGAAGCCGCGTTGCAGTTGATTGAAAAGGCGGGCAAGGGCGCACTTGTTTATCTCCGGCAGGAAGGCAGGGGCATCGGCCTGACAAATAAACTGCACGCGTATAAACTACAGGAACAAGGATTTGATACGGTGGATGCGAATATCGAACTCGGCTTTTCGCCCGACAAACGCGATTACGGCATAGGCGCACAGATTCTTCGCGACCTGGGCCTCAAGCAGATTAAAATTCTCACCAACAACCCTAAGAAAATCAATCGGCTCGAAGTTTACGGCATAAAAATCGTCGAGCAGATTCCTCTTCAGGCGGTCCCAACGTCCCACAATATCGACTATTTGCGCACCAAAAAGTATCGCTTCGGCCACATCTTAGACAACGATTTATAACCCACTGTTCTTATTTTGATAATCCTGTGAGTTGAAAAACCTCCATATCTCTGTGGTCGGGGGCTTTTTTCCCCAACCTCGTGATTTTTTGCTTATTTGTTCAATTCTTCCCGGATGGTTTGCGGTAGGGATGTTTCGAGCTGCGGGAATTTTTCGATGATACGGAAGATATCGGCCAAGTCCTTTTGCCGTTTGCTTTTGCGCCTGGTCTTGTCCGAATACGCCCAGACCTTGCCCTGTAACACGTCTTCAATCCTTGCGACCCTCATTGTGTACCCCAGCACGTTCCTGCCATCGGCATTTGAAACAAACTTTTGATACCGAGGGTCTGACTGAAGCTGAATCCGCAGGTCGGAGTTGACGCTGGTGAGATTGACGCTATGCTCGAATTGCTCGATTTTCAGGCCCTGCTCTTTGGCCGCATTGCAAATAGCGCCTACATCTTCATTGGCCGCGACGACGTCCATATCCAAACTTACGACCGGCTCAACATAAGCGTTTACGGCAAGTCCCCCAATCAGGCAATACCGCGAGCCCGTTTTGGAAAGGATGTCCAGAAAAACCTGGATAATGTCGGATTTTCCGTTTGCCAGCCGGTTGACGAATTCTTTGCCAGTCATAGCATTTGTCCTTATGCCGAAGATTTAAGTTCTCCTGCCCCTTATTATTATAAGTATAAGCGGGGAAAGCAAGGGGGAAAGTTAAAAGGCAAAAGTGTGGTAAGAAGCTAATAATCTGGATTCCCCCTAAGGGGGAATGACAAGGGCGTGACAAAGACAGATTCTTCGGCCCCTGCGGGGGGAGGCCTTAATGTAGCACGGGCTTCCAGCCCGTGCGGACACGGCCAAGATGGCCGTGCTACGAGAGCGTCAATTTGTTAATCCTGCTATTGCCGCTCCAATCAAAGTGGCGTTATCGACGCTGATAATCTCGTAATAAATCCCGAGTTTATTTTCGAGGTATTGTTTGAGGTAGAACTCGACGCGATTCTTTAAGCCCTTCATCTGGTAAAACGTTGTGCCTTCGGCGACGATGCAGATTGGGCGTGAGGGGTCGGTGCCTGAGCCGGATTTGATTGCCATAGCGGATAGGTTAATCGCGGTAAGCTTGGCGGCGCGTTCAGTCAGGCGGTCGGCTATATAATATAAGGTAAGGGAGTCATTGGCGTTGCCCTGTTTCGCGGCGTCGGCGAGGGGGTTGTTGCCATAGGGATAGAGTAAGAAGGCGTTCATATCTTTTGTGTCGAGTTCGGAGATTTGCCAAAGGGCGTTTGCGACGCCTGTCGAGAATAGGCCGTCATCGCAGGCCTTGTGAATTGTGGCCAGACACAGGGGGCCGAGGTATGCGCCGGAAATCATTTTCTCGAATTTGTGGACGCCGGGGTTGACGGTTGATTTGTCGAAGGCGGCGTCGATTTTGCCTTGTTTTATTTTGCCGAAGTTGCCGGATTCGGTATTGATAATCTGGCTTTTCAAAAGGTCAAGATTCTTCGTCTTTTTGATGTTGCTGTTTTTTTCGACGTAGCAGGTATTAGTGCCTGTGCCTAAAATGAAGCCGATGTATGAGCCGAAGGAGCGGTTCTGGCAGCCGACGCCCGCGAGGAGGGTAACGACGGTGTCGTTTAAGAGGACAATATGTTTGTCGCCGCCGAGGCCCATAGACGCAAGCGCGCGGTTGAGGTTTTCGCCGACGAGTTGACCGACGACGTCTTTTGCCTTGATTTCTTTTGAGAAGCGTATCAGCCGGCCGTCTTTGTTGGGGAATATTTCGACGGCGTATGAAAAGCAGAAGCCGATATTTTGTGCTGCGCCGGCGACGTCCTTGAGATAGCCCGCCATAACCTTGAAGAATTCATCTTTGCCGATTTCGTGCTGCACGCCTGGCATCTTGTAGAGACGCAGGTTCTCGATAATCGCTTTTTTCTGGTCGTCGAAATAGACGGTAGCGACCCGGAAGTTTGTGCCGCCCGCGTCAACGACGATTACTCGTTTGTTCGTGGGGACATCAGCCCCGACTTCGATATATGTTGGAATCATATCGAGGGTGCTTTTTTTGCCGGCCAGTCCTCGCTGCATCTCGGACAAAAAGGAGTCGATTACCAAGTCGATATCGACATCGAGGTAATCCATCTGGCATTTTCTAAGGAAGCGGGTGATGTTACGCTTTATTGCTTTCACTTTTAACACTCCTTTTATTGATTATGTCTTACTTTTTATGGCTCGTTAAAGGCAGAAGCCAGAAGTTAGAAGCGAGAAAAAAGTTTTCAGCATTTGCTGGTTGCATTAAGCAGTTTTGAAATCATCGAACTGAGCATTTTTTCGAGTTCAATAGTGTTGGCTTCTATATTCTGAAACTCTGATTCTGGTAAATAATAAATATTTTTTGCTATTTCCATTTGTGTTTGAAGTTCATACAAAGAACCGCTTGCCATCCGCAGAAAACGGATATAGTCGCCGGATGTGCGTCTGCCATATCCCTCGGCGATATTACTGGGAATTGACACGGCACACCGTCGTATCTGATTCGTTAAGCCATAGGTGTCTTCTTTTGGGAAAGACCTGCTTTTTTCATAAACCAGCGTTACGAGACTCATCGATTTTTGCCAAACCAGGAGATCTTTATATCGTTTTATCTGCCCCATACCCTTTCTTCTGCCTTCTAACTTCTCGCTTCTCCCTCTCAATCGGCGTAGCCGGCGGGGTGATTGCTGTGCCATTTCCAGGCGGAGGCGACGATTTTTTCGAGGTTTGTCCATTTGGGCTGCCAGCCGAGTTCGGTTCTGGCTTTGGCGGAATCGCAGACAAGCACGGGCGGGTCGCCCGGCCTGCGAGGCGATTCGATGACCTTGATTTTTTTTCCTGATACCTTTTTTACTGTGTCAATCACCTGACGGACGGAATAGCCCTTTCCTAGCCCTAGGTTGTAAATCGATTCGGCTTGGCTTTCGAGTTTTTTCAGCGCAAGTAGATGCGCCAGGCAAAGGTCTTCGATATGAATATAATCGCGGATGCAGGTGCCGTCGTCGGTGGGGCAATCGGAACCGAAGATTTTGATTGCGTCCAATTTGCCCGTCGCGGCGAAAATAGTCAGCGGGATTAGATGCGATTCGGGCCTATGGTCTTCGCCGAGGGTGCAGTTGTGTCCTGAACCGCAGGCGTTGAAATATCGAAGTGCGACGAAATGTAATTTGCCGGCTATGACCTGATGGTGGCACATTTTTTCGGCGGCTAATTTTGTTTCGCCGTATGGGTTGATTGGATTTTTAGGTGCTTCTTCGGTGATTGGCTGTTTGTCGGGCATTCCATAAACCGCGGCGGTGCTGCTGAAAACGAATTTGCTAACGCCCGTTGTTTCCATTGCGCTGAGAAGCGTCTGTGTATTGGAGACGTTATTTTGATAGTACTTGAGGGGATTGGTTACGGATTCGCCCGCTTCGATAAATGCGGCGAAGTGCATCACGGCTTCTATTTTGTGTTTTTTGAGGGTCGCGGTCAGGAGGTTTAAATCCGCCAAATCGCCTTTAACGAACTCGCATCCTTTTATCGCGGCTGTATGTCCCTTGCTGAGGTTGTCGTAGATGATTGGCTGATGGCCTTCGGCGGCGAGGCAAGCCACCATATTGCTTCCGATGTACCCGGCTCCGCCGGCGATGAGTATTCTCATTTATTAGATTCCTTTTTAGTCGCTGCGAGTTGTTTTTTATCCGCCGTCAGGCGCGACTCGATGCGTTTCAAAATTTCCGTTTCTAATTGATTATCTCTGCCGAGGTCTGTCCAGGTCAAGTTTGATTTCTGCTCGTGGCCGAGTTTGAACTTTTGGATGGACCTTTGGTCCGGGGACATTACGGGTTGGTTCTGTCCGGTGGCGTTTTGGCTTTGGGGCAAGCTCAGCCGTTGAGTGGTTGCTCTGCAGTTGATGCAGAGTTGGCCGGCTCGTTCGCCTATGTTGAGTTCGACGGCTCTGCGTATACTGTGCAGGTCGGCTTCGGAGCGGTTGAATGAGCCGACGCTGTCGGCTCGCCAGAACTCGAAGGATTGTGAGCCCGATAATGGGGCGGTTCTTATGTAGCCAGCGTCGACGTCGAATTTTTCGATACTAAAGTGCATCCCGGCAAGCACCCGTTCCGCGGCTGTCATCGCGTCGGCTTTGGTTGCAGCCGGCGGACAGAGTTGTTCTATTGTCTTTGTGTATTTATTTTCCGCGCAGCCGGCCAGCCAAAAGAGCAGCGAGCAGGCGAACAATTTGTTCAATATCGATTTATACATTCTTAATACCTCAATCATTCCGCCAATTCAGCATCCGCGGATGATTATATTGCAAGAGGCAAGCGCTGTTAAAGGGTTTTTTGGATAATGGTCGATGAAGTTAGTAATAGTATTAACGCGGAATCTCTATGCCTTCAGTTCAGACACAGACAATTGCGAACAAACTTGACGAATTGCCATTGGGTCGGCTGGTTCGGGACTTTTTAGGTTACCTGACAGTCGAGGGGGGATTGTCTGACAACACAATTCAGGGTTATGGGCGGGATTTGAGGGATTTCCTGGAGTTCTGTAAATCCAGCAAGGTTAGCGAACTGAAACAGATTACGCCCGCCCTGATACAGAAATATATGATAATACTGGCAAAGGCCAACAGGGCGGAGGCGTCGGCGAAGAGGGCACTGGTGGCGATTCGGATGTTTTTGCGGTTTGGCAAGCTAAGTGGGCTGGTTGAGGATGATTTTACGGGGATTCTGGAAGGGCCTAAGCTCTGGCAACGGCTGCCGATAATATGCTCCAAGAAACAGGTAGTGGATTTGTTAGAGGCACCGTCGCCGAAAGAGAAGTTTTATCTGCGCGATAAGGCGATGCTTGAATTGCTTTACGCGACGGGGGTCCGGGCCAGTGAAGTTGCGGGCTTGAAAATAGCGGATTTGAATCTCGACGTGGGGTATTTGCGATGTATCGGCAAAGGCAGCAGGGAACGGGTGATTCCGCTTGGCAGGGTGGCGGCGGCGGCGACGCTGGAGTATCTGAAAAATATGAGGCCTAAGCTGGCAAAGTCGTTTAGCGGAGATTTTTTGCTGTTGAGTCGAACAGGCAGGCCTATGGGCCGTATCGAAATCTGGCGTCTTATTAAAAGATATGCCGCCCGCGCCGGGATGCCGAAAAATTTGACGGTGCATACGCTGAGACATTGTTTCGCGACGCACCTGCTGGCAGGCGGTGCGGATTTGAGGAGCGTTCAGGAAATGTTAGGGCACGTGGATATATCGACAACGCAGATTTACACGCACGTTGACCAGGAGAGATTACGGGAGATTCACAGGAAATACCACCCGCGACCATAGATTTACAGGACTATTTCAGAATCGGCGGTTGACGTGCGTGGTAATGCGGGTTTATCATCGGGGTTGATGGACGTAATGATGAATAATCAGTTCAGGAAGATGCTGGGAATAATGATACAACGGTCGTATTTGGTTATCTTACTATTATTGGCGGGATGTCAGCAGGGGGCGACCAAGGTTGACAATATGGCATCGCCTGCGGAGGTGTCGCCGAGGGTGGAGACGGACACTCAACTGAAGGTAAACCAGGAGGCGCTGTTGCGAGGGGCTACGGAAGATGTGCGTCTGGATGCTGCGACGGTGATGCTTTTCAGTGACAGCACCCGCGCAAGGCAGGTACTGATAGATACGTTAAAACAATCGGAAAACAAGCAGGCGAGGATGGCGGTTTGCAGGGCGCTGACAGTCAGCAGGGAGACCAGGCGGCCCGTGAGGAACAAGAATGATTTTATTGAGCCGTTGGCGAATGTTTTGAAAACGGAAGAAGGAAATCCCGCCAAATTCGCAGCAGAGGCATTGCTGATTTTCGATTATGATGAGATAGCGAATGTGCTGGAATCGATGGCAAAGGACGAAGCGATGCCCGTCAAGGCACGATTGAACGCGATATATGCGATGAAGATGCAGCTTGATATAAGGGCGATAACGAGGATTGCGGAACTTATAGAGGACAAAGACAAACAGGTTTCGGACGCAGCAGGCGATGCGCTTCGGTCGATAGGCATACCGGTCAGCAGAGACGCAAGAAGACGGGCGCAAATTTTAAGCGAATTGCGAAGCAGGGGAATGGAGCGATTTCAGCGTGACTGGCTTGTTCGGCAGGAATCGCGGGTAAGCGACCTGGAGAAAGAAAGGGAGCTGTGGCGAAAACTGTATATAAGCTCGCTGGACAGGATATATGAGGGTCTCAGTGATGAGGGGCAGCGGGGGAAGTTTCTGATTGAGCAGTTGGGCAATTCTGAGCCGACGATTCGGCTGTGGGCGCTGGGTAAGGTTTCGCAGTGGCGCATTGGGACGCAATCGAAGCTGCCTGCGGAGCTTGGCCCTGTTTTGATGAAGCTGATTTCCAATGATAACAGGGACGTGCGTCTTGCGACGGCGAAGTTGCTTTCGCTTACGGGCGAATTAAGCTCGGCGGAGCGGCTGGCGGAGCAATTCAAGGTTGAGCAGGATGAAGAAGTGAAGCTGGAATTATTTGTTGCCCTTGGCGCGGCGTGCCATTATGCGCTTGTTCCCACCTCCGGGAGTCAGCTTTCGCCGGAATTGCGCAAGCAGACGCTGGAATGGGCTGCCGGGTACTTGAACGATGAGGACGCGAGAAAGGCGCACAGGGGGGCCGAAGTAATAAGGAAACTGCTTGAGCCGGGCGGACTTTCGGATGACGATGCCGCCAAATATATGGATATGCTTGTCGAAAGATACGGCAGGGACAAGGCCAATGGGGCGCTGCGGGGTGATTTGCTGGGAACAATGGCGCGATTGTGCGGACAGAACGTTTACAAGCCAGAGTCGGCCAAGAGATTCGCGGGGCCTTTCGAGCAGGCGTTGAGTGATGAAAGCGACTTAGTCAGAGAGGCGGCAGTCGATGGCCTTATATGTGTTGACAGGCCAAGGGCGCTCAAACTGCTGGCGAAGGATTTCGTGAATGACCGCAGCCAGATTGTCAGAGACAGGGTTATGGAACTGGCGGGGGAGGTGGGCGGCAAAGACGACCTGTCGTGGTTGTGGGATAAGCTGGGAGCCAATTCCGAAGGCAAGACGGCGTGGCAGGCGATGCTTAAGATATTTAACAACTGCGACGTCAATGTTGTTGAGAGCTGGATTGGCAGATTCGATTCCCAGGCAGGCAAAGGGAAGCTGTCCGACGAGCAGTGTGTATCGTTTTTTGAGCTGGCGGAACGCAAGGCAGTTGCGGAAAACAAGGCGGAAATGGTAAGGGCCACCCGGGAAAAGCTGGCACAGCTTTACACAAAGGCGGGGCAGTTTGAGCAGGCGGCGGAGTATTTGGGCAAGTTGCGGGGGTCGGCCAAAACCGCGGAGCAAAAAGAGGCGTTTTTGGGGCAATTAGTGGATGTTTATCTTCGCTGGCCAAAGGTGGAGGCGGCAACGCAGCTTGTTGGTAACTGTTTACTGGAAAAGGATTTGGGCAACGACAGTGCGGTTATTCGTTCAATTGATGCGTTTTTGGATAATCCGTCGGAAGGGTCAGACCCCAATATGGTGTTGAAATCACTGCGGAGAATAAAGTCGGCTGACCAGCGTCCTTTGTGGCATCAGCACCTGGCCCGGTGGGGCAAACGGTTCGGTCCGGCTAAAGAGGCAGAAGACCCAAACGGCGGCGGATAGCAATACTGATAAAGGCGTTGATTTTGCGGGGGTGGCTGTTAACGGCCGTCTCAAAAAGACGGCCTATATGAGGGGGTAAAAAAAAAATTATTTTTTTATTTTTTTGTGTTTGCAG
>Ga0315276_10007032_pt1 | contig 10398 bp, 8 predicted proteins | sample YL17G05_0_MG_FD_204542 | JGI IMG/M metagenome (GOLD analysis project Ga0315276, IMG submission 204542) | Sediment microbial communities from Yellowstone Lake, YNP, Wyoming, USA - YL17G05_0 | ecosystem: Environmental > Aquatic > Freshwater > Lake > Sediment | place: USA: Wyoming | collected... | reverse complement strand
AGACAGGAGCCCGCTTCCATGAGGCGATTGACCATTTTGAGGCTCAAGGGACCCGGGATGCGTCGGTAGAAATGAGTGGGGCCCTGAAAACAGTGGCGTCCAGTTTAATCAAAATGGCTAACGATATCCGGTGGATGGGTTCTGGCCCTCGCTGTGGAATTGGCGAAATCCGTCTCCCGGAGACTCAACCTGGCTCCTCGATCATGCCGGGAAAGGTGAACCCTGTGATTCCTGAATCCCTTATCCAGGTGTGCGCCCAGGTGATTGGAAACGACTCGGCAATCACTCTGGGGGGGCTCAGTGGGAATTTTGAACTTAACGTGATGATGCCATTGATTGCTTACAATCTACTGGAATCGATCCGCCTCCTCGCTAACGCCATCGATAACTTTTCCGAGAGATGCATCGAGGGACTGGAAGCAGATCGAGAGCGGTGTGAAGAGATGATTGAAAAAAGCCTGGCTCTGGCCACTGCCCTGATGCCAAGAATCGGATATGATGAGGCCGCCCGAATCGCCAAGAAGGCCTATGAACATAGAAAGACAATCCACCAGGTAGTCGAGGAAGAAGGGCTCTTTTCAAAAGAAGATATAAACCGCCTACTCGATCCTCAGTCGATGACAGCTCCGACAAGATCGGTCAAAAAGAAAAATCGAAAAATACGGAACAAATAGCCTTGACATACTCCATAAATGGTGCTTATTTAAACTCGATAAAATCAAAAGTTATAATGAATTAAGAGGGAGCAATCGAGGAAAGGGAGGGACATTTATGTATTTTATTACGGTCTCAGAAATGCTTGGAACGAACGGTGAAAAGATTGCAAATCAGGTGGCTCAAATTTTGAATTATACCTATTACGGTGAAGAAGAACTTTTTAGGGCTGCCGATGAGCTGGGTTTTCTTTCTGACGTTAAGAAACTGGATGAAAAAGGCCCGACCTTTCTTGAAAAATTTTTTAGCGAAAAGCCCAAAGTCTATCTCGATCGATTACAGTCCGTCGTTTATGAGGTGGCTAAAAAGGGAGATGCTCTATTTTTCGGCAGGGGAAGTCAGTTTTTGCTGAACTCTTTCGATTGTGCTCTTCATGTGCTTGTCACAGGCTCTATAGAGAAGAGGATAGACCGAGTGATGGAAGAAAGAAGGGTGGAGAGAGAGGTTGCTGAAAAGATAATTCATCTATCGGATCATGACAAAAGGGGATTCTTAAGATTTGCCTTTGATGAGGAGTGGTTGAATCCCCATCTGTATGATCTCATCTTGAATACCGATAAATTGAGCATCGATTCTGCAGTGAAAATTGTCATTGATGCGGCAAGATCGGATGAAATCAAAACATGCGGAATCGATTCTGTCAAATCGCTCGGAAAGCTCTCGTTACATCGAAAAATTGAAGCCGCCTTCCTTGAAGCTGGACTCACCCATCCAAATCTTTTTTTCACCGTGGAGGATGTGGATTCCGTGCGGTTTTATGGTCTTGTGAATTCTTTGGAAAAAAAGGAAAAGATTGAAACCGTTATGAAAGGAATAAAAGGGATAAAGAACATTATTAATGATTTGACGATCTTCAAACCTTCGAAGGGCGGGATGTAGTCTCAAGGTCCTATTCGAAAATGGCTGATTGAAAGAAGCCTTGTCTGCTTCAAATACCATTTTGAATCTTAAACAGTGAAGAAAGGAGCCGAGGATGATCTTCAAACAGTTCAGAGATGGGGAGGGTTGCCTCTCCTATCTTATCGGTTGTGAAAAGAAGAAAGTGGCTGCTGTGATTGATCCATCTACCCATACTCTTCAATATCTTCAATCTCTCAAAGGAAATAACCTTAACCTCCAATACGTCATCGATACGCATACGCATGCAGACCATCTCTCCGGAGCTGGCGCATTGGCGCAGAAGGTTGGCGCAAAGGTCATCATGAACAAGGAGACACCGCATCAGCGATCCATCGGTGCGGAGAAGGCCCCGGAGAATATTAAGGAGATTCTGGAGAAAAATGCTAAGATCTCCGTCGATCTATTCATCGACGAAGGGGAAACCATTAAGGGTGGAGAAATTCCCATCCATATACTTCATACTCCGGGACATACCATCGATACGATCTGCCTCCTTCTGCCTGATAGAATTCTCACCGCTGACATTCTCCACATCGGACAGGCTGGGAGAACGGACCTCCCGGGCGGAAGTTCAGAAGAGATGTACGAGACCCTTTTTAAAAAGATCTTCCCCCTTTCTGACGATCTCTTGGTCTACCCTGGGCATGATTACAACGGCAACATCAATTCCTCCCTGGGCTACGAGAAAAAGAATAATGAATTTCTGAAGCCGCGCTCCAAGCCGGCATTTGTCCAGTTCGTGGCTAAGTTCTTCCCGGAGATTAAACCTGGAATGCAGTGCGGGGTGAAGACGATCGTCGGCAGTGGCGAAGGAAAACAGCCCACTCTCCAGGACGGTTTAGGAGACCTGATCATTGACTATATGCAACGCCATCCCGAGGATTATACCACCACCATAGATCAATTGAAAAAACAACTCGATGCAAAGGACAAGTCTCTTTACTTACTCGATGTGCGGACACCTGGCGAGGTTGCTGGAGGGTATATCAAAGGGGCGGCGAACATCCCCATCGATGAACTTCCAAAAAAGGCGGAAGAAATACCCAAAGAGAAGGAGGTTGTGGCTTACTGCCTGAGCGGGGTCCGATCTGCTCTGGCCACCATGTACTTGAGGGCGCGGGGTTTTAAGGTGAATACCCTCGACCATGGAATCCACGAGTGGGAAGAAGCAGGCTACCCCATCGAGAAATAGGTCCTATCATCTCTTTGATTAGTCTTCTTTGTTTAAAAACTTCACTGCCTCTTCAACAAATTCCTTTAGAAGTCCTCATCGAATTTTTTAATGTCATTCCTTCCAAGTATTGAAATAATCGATTTGACTTCTCTCCCTCCCCCAATTTAAGTTTTCTATAAATGTCTAAACTGTGGGGCAGGCGTTTTGTGTGTCTGATTACTGTCTTCTTTTGAGCAAGGATTCAAGCAATGATTTATCTCGATAACCCTGCTACCTCTTGGCCAAAGCCTCCTGAGGTTAAAGAGGCAATGGTGAAATTCATGGAGGAGATTGGAGCCAATCCAGGTCGATCCGGACATCTCCTATCGATCGAAGCCGCCCGCATTTTATACGAGACAAGAGAGACCCTTTCCACTTGCTTCAATGTGAAAGACCCTTCAAGAATTGTCTTCACCCTCAATGCCACCGAATCCATCAACTTGGCCTTAAAGGGTTTACTGAAATCCGGGGATCACGTCATCACGAGCAGTATGGAGCACAATTCAGTAATGAGGCCTCTCAGGGATCTTGAGAAGAAAAGAATTGAACTAAGCATCATCCCCTGCTCCAAAGAAGGCATGCTTGACCCACAAGATTTGGAAAAGAAGATACAATCCAACACCAGAATGGTCGTCCTCAATCATGGTTCAAATGTTATAGGAACACTCCTTCCAATTAGGGAAGTGGGCCTGATCGCAAGGAAACACAATCTCCTCTTCTTAGTCGATGCTGCCCAGACTGCTGGGGCCTACCCTATCGATATGGAAATGGACCAAATCGACCTTTTAGCCTTTACTGGGCATAAGAGCCTCTATGGACCACAGGGGACAGGAGGACTGGTCATGGGTGAACGTGTTGAGGAGAAAGAGATGATTCCACTCAAACAGGGTGGGACAGGAAGTCGATCCGAATTTGAGGAACAGCCAGACTTCCTCCCGGACCGCTTTGAAAGCGGAACTCCAAATGGAGTCGGCCTTGCTGGGCTTCTGACAGGCGTTCATTTTGTCTTAGAGAAAGGGGTTGAACAAATCCGTCAACACGAGATTGGGTTAACTGAAAAACTCATCGAGGGGTTGAAAAAAATTCCTCAGGTCAATCTCTATGGTCCTGAAAATGTAAAGCATCGAATCGCAACGCTCTCCTTTAACATTGAAGGACTCCCTCCTTCGGATGTGGCCCTCCGTTTAGAAAGAGAATTTGGGATCCTCTGCCGGCCTGGACTTCACTGTGCCCCAGCAGCCCATCGCGCCATTGGAACTTTTCCAGAGGGAACAGTTCGATTTGGGCTGGGCGTCTTCAACACCGAAGATGAGATCAAAGCCTCTATCCAAGCGGTCTCCGTTATTGCAAAACAGCAAAGATGATTCAATTTATTTCCCCCCTCACCCTTCTCATCTCCCACCAGAGGCTGTGTCGTAAGCAATGAGAACGTACTTCTGCTTCAACACGGAACAGGCGGTCGGGTGATGAAGCTTTAGAGCGGAAACCTTTCATCGCTCAGCGTTGGGGTGTCAAGCCCATGAAAAGAATCCCGTTTCCAAAAAGGCCGATTACCCATAACTTTAAATGACCGCATTCTAAAGCTGAAGAACCTGACTGCCTGTTCCGTTAGAATCGACTCTCCATCACGATTACGACACAGTCTCCCAGGGGAGAGGGAAATCTATAAGGGGAATCAACCAAAATCTCCTCCCCCTTGATGGGGGAGGGCGAGGGTGGGGGTGAAATTATCTATTTTCTATTTAAATAGATGAAAAGAAAAATCCCTCCGATGATCATAAAGGAGCTAAGGACCTGGCCCATGGTGAAGGGGCCCATGATAAACCCAAGCTGGGGATCCGGTTCTCTAAAGAATTCTACAAAAAAGCGAAATACCCCATAAAGAGAGAAAAAGATCGCTAAAAGTCCTCCGGTGGGAAGCTTTTTATCTTTCAAGAGCCATAGGATCAAAAAAAGAACTCCTCCTTCCAATGCACTCTCATAGAGTTGAGAGGGATGGCGAGGAAGGGATCCACCTTTTGGGAAGATCATACCCCAGGGGACTTGGGTTACCCGGCCATAGAGCTCTCCGTTGATGAAATTTCCGATCCTTCCTAAACCCAATCCGATAGGAGCTGTAACAATGATAAGGTCTGCAATCCTCCAGAACGACTTTTTATTCTTCCACGAGAAAAGGATCCCAACGATGAGGACGCCGATTAATCCTCCGTGAAACGACATTCCACCATGCCAGATGGCAAAAGCCTCAAGGGGATCGGCGAGGTACATCTTGAGATCATAGAAGAGGACGTATCCCAAGCGGGCCCCCACCATTAAGCCGAGAATAAGATAAAAGTAGAGGTTCTCTACATCCAGTTTTGAAATGTCAAAATCTTTTTTCTTCATCTGATACCGGACGAGCAGATAGGAGGCAAAAAATCCAAAGACATACATGAGCCCATACCAGCTCACTCGAATCGGCCCCAATTCCACCAAAATCGGATCAATGTTGACTTTCATCTTTTCCCTCTTATTTCTTTCTCCTTCACTTTTTGATTTTATTGGAGAATGAATGAAGATTCAAGCCATTTTACTAATCCTTCTTTGGTGACATTGACGTCCAATAAGAATCTTTGTATAATTTTTGTAAATTTATGGATGAACTTTCCAGAAAACAACAAATCCTTCAGGACCTGAAGAAATTCGTTCTGTCAAAGGCCTCCATCGTCTACATCCTCTCGGATGAAGAAGATCGGCTGGAGGGTCTTCTTAAAGAATTATCTTCTACATTCCAACCCAAACCGAAACTCCTCATCTGGAACCCCTTCCAGGGTCTGACCGGGGAGAATGAAAAGATTGAGAATTCAACAAACCCCATTGAAGCCTTAGACAAAGTAATCCAGCGAACAGAACAAAACCTTTATCTCTTCGAGGGGCTCCATCCTTTTCTAAAGACAGATCCCTTCGTCTCAAGAAAATTGAAGGATGTCCACCGCTCCCTTCGAAATCGATACTCCACCCTGTTTATCATCGCACCCGTTCTGGTGGTCCCCGATGAACTTCACCGGGATATGATTGTATACGAACTCCCCATGCCGGATGCGATGGAAGTGGAACGTATCCTGATGGGAGTGATTTCTGGAAGTCCCCACGCCTCTGTGCTGACGGAATCTCTCACACCGGAATTGAAGGATCGGATGATAAAGGCGGCCCTCGGCCTCTCTCTCGACCAAGTCGCTCGCGCCTTTCGAAGCGCCCTGATCGGAAGAGCGACCGCCGATTCCTCTCTGATTGATGCATTGCTCGAAGAAAAAGGACAACTCATTAAGAAGTCAGGAATTCTGAGCCTGGTCCAGAATGGGCCTGCCTTCGAGGAGATCGGCGGGTTGGAGAACCTCAAAGACTGGTTGAGGAAGAGATCCAACATTTTAGGCAATGAGGGAAGGTCTTTTGGTCTCCAACTCCCGAAGGGGGTTTTGATCACCGGAGTTTCAGGATGTGGTAAGAGCCTCTGCGCAAAGGTCTTCGCCTCTTTTTGGGGAGTTCCCTTGCTCCACCTCGACATGGCAAGGCTCTACGATAGGACGATCGGAGAACCTGAGGAGGCTTTACAGATTGCCCTTCGCACCGCTGAGTCCGTGGCACCTGCTGTGTTATGGATTGATGAGATCGAAGCAGGCATCAGCATTCAAAGCCAGAAAGCCGGAGGTGGAACTCAATCTCGAGTCTTTGCCTCATTCCTTACCTGGATGCAGGAAAAAAGCGCCTTTGTCTTTATCGCTGCTACCGCCAATGTCATCGAACTTCTCCCCCCTGAGGTGTTGAGAAAGGGTCGTTTTGACCAAATCTTTTTTGTCACCCTTCCCAATCCTCAAGAAAGAAAGTCCATTTTCTCCATCCATCTGAAGAAGAACGGGACGGATCTCTCCCAGGTCAATTTAGATATGCTGGTGAAGGTCACGGAGGGGTTTAATGGTGCTGAAATTGAGCAGGCGGTCAATGGCGCAATGATTGAGGCCTTCAATTCGAAGCGAACCCTGAACGAACAAGATATCGTCATCTCTGCCGGAAATATTGTCCCCCTTTCCACTACCATGAGGGAAGAGATTGGAAGGATGGAACGCTGGGCCTATAACCGAGCCATTCCAGCCTCCAGATGAGAAATAAAACCCACTGCCGACTTTCCCGTCAATAATCGTCTCGATCCTCTTCGTCGTCTTCGTCGTCGTCTTCGTCTTCATCCTCGTCGTATTCTTCGGCCTCTTCATCCTCTGCCTCTGCCTCTTCCTCATCCTCTCTCTTTTTTCGGTTCACTTTCAAATTGATCTTTTCCAAACTTTCATCACCGAGGTCATCGATCACTTCATTAAAAAACAATGCGAGAGAGATCAGATACTCCTCTGGTAATTCCCGAAACCAGTCCATGACCTTCTCAGCCATTTCCATCTTCTCATTGCTCGAAGAATCCTCCAAAAGATCAATGGCCTTACGATAGTGTTTATTGAACGCCCGGATCATAAAACTATTTCAACCTCCTTTAGATCGGAATTGGACTTTCCACTCATCATCCTAAAACATTATACTTTCATTCTGTGTGACGGGCAATAAAAAAAGCCTCTCTCTTTAAGTGAGGCTTTTTACTGGTACCGGAGGTCGGAATCCCTTCAATTTGCGAACTTGTCCTGAGCGAAGTCGTAGGAGGGCAGGCTCCCCGACACGGGGTGGAAGCCCCTCTGGATTTTGAGTCAAGACCCAACCATCAGGCCATTTCCCATCATTTTTAATTACTTATAAATCAATCGGTTGCAAGAGTCAAGTTGGATTAGTTTGGGGCGTCTTGGATTATTTTAGGTTAAGACGGTTACATTTTAGTTACAGTCTTATCACGTAGACCTTAAAAAACAAGATCAAATTCGGAGCACAAAGAATCCGGGGACGTCCGATGCAGGCGACATCTATCAGGATAATCACGAGGCAAAGCACCATCCACACCCCCCTACCCCCACCAGTCGTCATCCCGCCCCTTCTCTTCCATGTCTCCTTGGTCGGTTGGGTCCCTCTTCCCCGCACATATACCTCCTCCTAAAATTGTTTGGGTTGCTATTTGGGACTCCGTCAAAATGTTTTTGGGTTGGGTGCGAAAAATATTCCTCTTATAAAGAAGTCCCCTGAGGGAGTATTCTCCCCAACGCTTATTTTTAAAAAATGGAAGGCATCCCTCATTTCCCTTCCAGGAAATATTTATATTTTCCCATTTATCAATCTTTGCGTTCTTCTACACTTCCCACAATCAGTTTCAAATACCATTGGAGAAGATCAAGACGAGTGTCACCCATATCGAATGGCTCTCTTTTCGCTTTAGGATTATCTCCAATATAATTGGGGCCCATTTTCTTTTTTTCTGAATAATTTCATTAAGAGTCATAATCCGTTTGCCTCCTTAAATAAAAACCGGATTGCCAATATTACTACGCCACTACAATCCGGTCATTCGGGTTTAAGTTCGGAAGCCTGGTAATCCCAAAAGATCAGAACCCATGGTCTTCTATTTACAAATTAGAACAAATATAATGCCACTCTAATACTACTACGTTAAGTTAAAAATGAAAAACCAATACTTTCAAACACTTCCGTCTTCTATCGAATTCGAGTGGCGTTTCAAAAGCTAATATCAAGCCCTAAATACGGGCCTTATAGTTATTCTTAAATCAATTTAACGTAGTAGTACTAATAAGTCAATAATTTATCGCACCTTACATCGTATATGCTGGCATAATGACTCTAAATCAGATCGGATATTAATCTATTGATTAAGGATTCCTGTAACTTGTCGGGCCACCTCTAGAAGTAGCTCATCAGCCATCCAAGATCCAATTATTTGAAGTCCCATAGGCAACCGATCTCTGGAAACTCCAGAAGGAATGCTCACCGTTGGTAAACCTGCATAGGTCCATGGGATATTCATAATCGGATCTCCTGTGTTATCAAGACCTCTAGGGGCAGCACCAACTGCTGCAGGAGCAATTAAAACCGAGAGATTATTGCGATCCATAATGTTTAGAATTGCAGACCGGAGCTTCTCTCTACCAGCACGACACTCAGCTAGAACATCTGACCTAACAATTTCCCCTTTTCTTATCAGTTCAGCAGTTTTCTTATGGTATCTATCTGAATATCTATAAAACCACTCTCTGTGAACAAAGGCAGCTTCAGCAGCAGCAAGTGTGCCAAGACGCTCCAATATCTCTTCAATGTTTGTGAGCATCTCAACAGATTGGATTTCAAATCCAGCATTTAATAAGTGCTCACAGGTACGGCGGAAATGACTTAACCCTTCCTCGCCAGTCTTTTCTAGATATGGCCCTTCGGGCACGCCAAAAACTAACGCTGGCAACTCATACACCTCAGTCCAACCTTCACAAAGCACAGAGGCTACCAGCATAGCCCCCTCAACATCAGCTGTAAAAATACCCACATGATCCAGTGACGGTGCAATAGTAATGACTCCTTCCAAAGGAATTCGATTATAACTCGGTTTGAAGCCCACTACTCCACAATAAGAAGCAGGCCGGAGAATAGAACCGCCTGTTTGAGTGCCTAGCGTCAAAGGACAAAGTCCAGCTGCAACGGCAGCAGCAGAGCCACTACTTGAACCACCTGGCGTATGGTCCAAATCATAAGGATTGCGGGTTGGACCCGGTGCAAAGTAGGCAAACTCTGTTGTTACAGTTTTTCCAAGTACTAAGGCTCCTGCGGATTTTAAAAAGGTAACAGCCTTTGCCTCTTGACCTTGAAGAACATCTGGAGGAAGCCGACTACCTGCTCTAGTGTGAAATCCTGCCACGTGAAATATGTCTTTTACACCGAAAGGAATTCCATAAAGTGGTGGGCGGGATACAGGCTCCGGAAACTGAGATTCCAACAATGCTAATTCTATACGAAGACGCTCAAAAGGATCTGGCGTTTCTTGAATAAAAGCATTTACCCAAGGTTCCCTTTCAACAAAAAGCCTCTCTAATTTATCTAGGTAATCTCTAACAGAGAGCCGACCCGTTCTAAATCCGTCCGATAGCTCAGTAATTCGATCTGGGTTCTTTTCGACCAGTGATGGTATCTTCATCTAAATCATCTCTCATTTTTCTTTAATAAAATCCTAACGTTTTGCTCGGTTTTTTTTCGCGGAAATTTATCTGTGATACTGTAGTATAACTTAGTCATTTTCAAATTTCCTTACTTTTGTGGGGTTGCTATTTGCTGATTGAGTTCGGATAAATGGTTTTAGATTTTCTTTCTTCATATCAATATATCGAAGAATGGTTTCTCAAAGATTTGTAATAGCCCATGGTTTTTTGAATTCGTTTTTAAGTGTCTAAGATGGCCTAATTGGATTACGCATAAACTATATTTGTATAAACAAATATTTTTCTCCCAAAAATCACTCTATCAGTACTCGATATTCAGAAGGCCTTCGATCGCGGAAAATTGGGAGGATCTTCTTGGCCTCGATTATGTCATACAGATTAATTTCAACAGTTACCAACTCGTCCCCTTTTGTCTGGGACTTCGCTATAACCACACCACCAATCGGATTG
>Ga0315276_10007029_pt1 | contig 10400 bp, 5 predicted proteins | sample YL17G05_0_MG_FD_204542 | JGI IMG/M metagenome (GOLD analysis project Ga0315276, IMG submission 204542) | Sediment microbial communities from Yellowstone Lake, YNP, Wyoming, USA - YL17G05_0 | ecosystem: Environmental > Aquatic > Freshwater > Lake > Sediment | place: USA: Wyoming | collected... | reverse complement strand
GCAACTTCGAATTATCGGAGCGTCTAAGCAGTCGCAGGTGGGTCACCATGGTATTGAAAGCTTCGGAGAGCCGGCCGATTTCATCGTGGGCGTCCACTTCCACCACCAGGTTCAGGTTTCCGCCGGTTATTTCGTTAGTCGAGCGGATCAGGCGTTGGATGGGTTTCAATATCCAGCGGTTGCTGAAAAGCAGGAATATGATTGCCGTAAAAAAAGCGACTACCAGGAAGAGAACCATGTCCCGTTGGGCTTTGGCAGCTTTGCGCCTGGCATTGTTATTGGCGTCGCTCATATTCTGTTGGTTCATATGGAGGATTTCGTCGGTGGTGTTTTTAATTTCCTTGAATAAAGGGAAAAGGGCGTTAAAGTAAGTATCTTGTGGGGAGGGGGACTTTTTATCGATAATTAAATGAAGTTTTTCATTGTAAAGCGTGAATAGAGATCTAACCTGGAAAGCTTTCCTGGGTTCATCGGGGAGTGTTAAATTGTTTGCTTCAACTTCCATAGCGGTTTTAAACAGTTCGATATTTTTCGTGACCAGGTCTTTTCCTTCCTTTTCGTAGCCCAGCAGCAGGAAAAGGGTTCCGCTGTCGATTCGTTCCAGGGCTTCTTTCATTTGTTGGCAGGCGATGACGCTGCGGTAATTTTCCCGGAGGATGACATCGATGGATTTCCCCAGCAGGTTAAAGCGGTTAATGCTCTGGATGCCGATAAAGGTGGCGATCAGCAGTAAAAAACAAAATATCGCAAAAAGTTTTTGCCTCAAAGTAAATTGCATGTTTAGCTCCTGGGAGTATAAATGCAATTACCATGCCAAAGCACAAATCGGTAGGGAACTGGCACTGCCTGTTCCCTATAATTGCCATTTGGGAAAAGGCAGCGTCTGGGAACAGGCGGTGCCAGTTCCCTACAATAATGGTTGCAATCATTAAATTATGCAATGTTTGGAAATAAATCAGATTGCATTTTGCAATCCGGGCTGGTTAAATCCCGTAGGTTTTCCGTTTTCGCCAGAGGGTAGCCTGGTCGATGCCGAGGGCTTCGGCGGCTTCTTGCAGAGTACCGGCAGCCGCTAAAACCCGGCGGATATGGATTTCTTCGATTTTCGCAAGGCTTATTTTATCTCCCAGGTGGGGCAGTTCTTCGCTTCCCAGTATTTTTTCCGGCAGGTATTCTTTGCCCACAGTTTCGGTCTTACAGAAAATAGCCGTACGTTCGATCATATTTCTCAGTTCGCGGACATTGCCGGGCCAGGAATAGTTTTTAAGAAAAGATATGGCCTCTTCGGTAAAGCCGGTAAAATTACGGTGGTTGTGTCGGCCAAAGAAAGCCAGCATCCGGTTGGCCAGGTTTTCGATATCTTCTTTTCTTTCTCTCAGGGGGGGGATTTCGATCTCCACCACATTCAAGCGGTAGTAGAGGTCTTCCCTGAACCGTCCGTCTTGCACGGCTTTTTCCAGGTTTACGTTGGTGGCGGCAATTAAACGGACATCCGCGTTCCGGGTAATATTTTCGCCCACCCGTTCGTATTTCTTTTCCTGGATAAACCGCAGCAGTTTCGGTTGGATGGACAGCGGTAAATCCCCGATTTCATCCAGGAACAGTGTGCCTTCGCGGCACAGCGAAATCCGGCCCGGGTAATCTTTGACGGCGCCGGTGAAAGAGCCCCTGGCATGGCCGAAGAGTTCGTTTTCCAGGAGTTCCGCGGAAAGCGACGGGCAGGAAACCACCACAAAGGGTTTATTAGCCCTTTGGCTCCAGTCATGGATGGCCCTGGCCAGGATAGTTTTCCCCGTGCCGCTTTCGCCTTTCAGTAAAAGATTAACATCCGCTGCCGCCACTTCCCTGGCCACGGCCATTACCTTTTCTACGGCGGGGTTTTTGCTGGAGAAATCGATTTCCGGGAAATTGGAATCCAGGTTTGCTTGAAGGTCTTCGATTTGTTTTTGCAGGGTTCTCAGTTCGAATATTTTTTCGACGACGATTTTGATCTGGGAAGGGGTAAAGGGTTTGGGGATATAATCGGCGGCCCCTTTGCGGATGGCTTCCACCGCCGAATCGATGGAGGCGTAAGCCGTGATAACCACTACTTTGGCGCTGGGAGAATGAGATTGCAAATAAGGAAGAAGATCAAGGCCGTTTTTGGTTCCCAGGCGCAGGTCCAGGAACACCACATCGAACAAACGTTGTTTGATTTCTTCGACGGCGTCATCGAAATTACTGACAGTCCTGACCGAATGGCCTTCGATTTCCAGGCACAGTGAAATCGTTTTACGGATATTAATCTCATCGTCCACCACCAGGATGTTTAATTGATCCCGGCTGTTTGATTTTTTCTCAATCTCGTTCATCGTCGATTTCCTGGAAAAGTTAGCAAATGAGATTATACTTCATTTGGAAGAATAGATCAATTTTAACCTGTTCCCCTGCCGGATGAAAATTTGAAGAAGGAACAGGCAATGCCTGTTCCCTACCGGATGAAAATTTGATATAATGGGATGGCTATGGAAAATACAGGTATTCTTTTTTTTATGGTGAGCATTGTAACTTCTGCCGCATCATTGATCTTCGGGATGAACCGGCACATTTTTAAAAACGTAAACTTTGCAAAAGGAGTGAAATAATATGGCGAAAAAAAAGGAAGTGGAAGGAATAATGGGTTTTTTTGGCGTGAATAAGCCGTTATTTGTGGAAAGGGAACTGACCGGCGATAATATCGAGCGCTTTGTAGATAGAGATGAATTACTGGCGCGCTTTAAATCCGCCATCCAATTTAAAAAAACCTGTGCGATAACAGGCAAGGAGGGATCGGGGAAAAGCTCGTTCCTGCTAAAATTGATGATGGAGATGAAAAGAGCGATGTACTGCGATTATTTACAATTTTCTTTCCCAAGCAACGAGTTTGATAAATCAAGATTGCATTTTTTAAGGGCGATTCTTCACAGTATACTGTATTTAATCGATAGTAATGATGCTTTATTAGCCCTTTTCGATAAAGACCAAATCGCATTTGAGAAAAAACGCCTTGAATACTCGATTACTATCGAAAACCAGGTTAGAAAACAGGCGAACGTGGATGGGGAAATCAGTGGGGGTGTAAAAAATGATTTCTTCAAATTGATGTTACCCTTTGATGTCGCGGGAAAAGTTGCAACCAGCCGTTCTAAAGAGGAGGGAAAAGGTGAAACGATCGATTATCCCGTTCACAATGAAAATACACTTTATGAGTCCATTACGAAAATTTCCCAGGAATTGAGGAACCCTATTGTCTTATTTATCGATGAACTGGATAAAATCGGGAGGTTTCCTCTCGAAACCCCGGAATGGGATCGGGAGTTGATAAAAATTCTTGAATTAAGCAGGGAAATTATGGCCAATGATAAATTGATTATGGTTTTTTCGCTTCAAGATGAATTATACCAAAAACTCTTAAAAGCCAAACAAGGAAAGGAGGGGGGCTCGGTTATAGGGCTTATAAATTATTTTAAACGATTGGGCGGATTCGATTGGGAATTCGCAAAAAGTGCCGTGATCCAATCATTGAAAGTTTCCGGTTATCCTGGGGCAATCGGGGACCTATTTGAAAAAGGCGTGCTGGAAATAGTGCTTGATGTAGTAAAAGGGAATCCCCGGTTGTTTATGACTTACCTGTCGGAACTCTGTATCGAAGCTTACCAGGATAACCAGCATACCATCGCACTGGATTTATTAAAGGAATACTTGTTCGAATTATTCGAAGAGGAAATGACCGAAGACCGCTGGCAGGAACTCTTGAAAAAGGCCGCTTAAAATGGAATTGAAGGGCATTATAACAATTATCATTGCCGCTGTCGGCCTCTTAATTGCCGCGGGCAGCCTCATAGTGGCTATTTTAGCGTATCGCTCGAAAAAGAAGCTGCAAAAGGAAAACCTTGAACTACAGCGTAAAATGCTTGAATACCATAAAGAAAAAGACGCCGGGGGGGAGTTGAAGGAGAAAATCCAGGAGTTCAAAGATACCCTGGAAAAAGGAAGCGATAGGGATATCTACTGCCAACATATCATTCAAAAATTCAAGTACCTGGATTTTACCGGTTTGAATGCCATCCTGCAAAAACCGCTTTTATTGGAAAAGATTTATGTGAAATTAAAGGCCAGGCAATCGTACCGATTGGCCGATTATCACACCATTGCCGATTTTAAAAAATTGGAGGAGGACGAGGAGAAAAGCCTTGACATAGGGGCCGATGAAGATTTTGTCGCGGTCTTCGAAAGCCTGATCAACGAGTATTCCCGTAAACGGGAGCCGTTGAAACTGGTCATCCTGGGCCAGCCGGGCAGCGGCAAAACCACGTTGATAAAATGGATTGCCCTCCAATGCTCCCGCGAAAGAGAAAGTCTCTTTTCCAATTTTATCCCGGTGTTTATCCCGCTGAAAGACCTGGGCCGCGACCCGGGGAACACATACCGGAAAAAGAATATCCGCGATTTGACCGTGGATATGCTGAAGAGGGAAACCATTTCACCTTCTTTTATCGAGGATTCCTTTGAAAAGAACCGGCTGTTGTTCCTGCTGGACGGGCTGGACGAAGTGGCGGATGAAAACCGCCGCGGGGAAGTGATCGATTGGATTCAAAAACAGGATATCGGTAAAAATACACTCCTGGTGAGCTCCCGGTTTTCCGGCTTGCAGGAAGCCAAAGGATTGAAATTCCCTGACGCTTTCCCTATCTTTGCCGTCCGGGATTTCGATATCGCCGATATCGAACGGTTCCTGGAAAATTGGCATCAATATAGCGAGTTCGCCGTGGCCGATTTTGAAAATAAAAATGGGGCGGTGCAAAAAGGGAAAAAGCAATATGAAGATTTGATGGCTATTATAAAGAGCGGCGGATACCAAAACCTCCGCCAATTGGCGGTGAATCCCCTTTTATTGACCATCATCGCCATTGTTCACCGCACCCGCGCCGTTTTACCCAGAGAACGCCATAAATTGTACGAAGAATGCTTTAAGGTAATGATCGAGCTGTGGAATGTGGCCAACCGAAAACTAAATGTCGGGTTTTCCGTGGAAAGTAGTATGTACAATCTTTCCAGGCTTGCTGTTTTCCTGATGAAAGAGAACAGCAGGGAAATGGAACTAACGGATATCAAGGGCCTGCTGCCCGGGGAAATCGAAGGTAAGCCGTTGGATTTTTTCTTGAAAGAAATGGTATTAAAAGCCGGGTTGCTTTATGAATCCGCAGGAAAGTACGGGTTCCTGCTTCGTCCTTTTCAGGAGTACCTGGCCGCCTGGCATTTTGCGCGAAGTAAAAATCAAAACGCCATCCTGCAGTACAGGGATAAAGACCATTGGAACGAAATATTTAAACTTTTCGTAAATATAGCCAATGCCAGAGAATTCTTTGACGAAATAATCACCCACCTATTTAACTACGAAAAAGGATATTGGCTGCACTTATCATTATGGAATGCTTGCCTGGAAGATGTTGTAATATTAAAGATTAGAGAAGAATCGGAAATGAAACTGGAAACCAGGATCCGGGAATTCATGCCCCCGGAAGAACAAATTAAATGGAATTCTTATTCCCCTGGCGAGTGCTTAAAACACTTTGCAAAGCTTGACCGAAGCCAATTGAAAAAGTTCCAATTCGATAACCCCCAATACATTGCCGGGGAGATCGCCAAAGGAAATTACCACGTTTTGCAAGAGGAAGCCATTTCCGAGGAAACCCTGGATAAGGTCGAGCAAATTGTCGTCTTCGATATCCGTACCATTGAAAAACTACTGGATTTTAAGGTAAATTTTGAAAATCCAAAAGAAAACAGGCTCCCCTTAAAAGCGTTTGTTATCTTAAAAAGGGCCGATTATCAAAAGTGGCGGGAGCTCATGGTAGAAGTAATCACGGCGCCCAAAGACGAAAAAATTCACCTCAATGCATTATATATTTTTAAAAAGGTAAATTAGATGAAAGGAGAAACAATATGGCAAAGGATAAGAAAAAAACAAATGAGCTTTTCGAGTTTTTTGGGATAACGCGGCCCCTTTTTATTAATAAAGCGTTAAACGGGGAAGACAGACAACGCTTCGTCGATAGAGAATATTTATTGAAATATTTCAAAGCAGCCGTCCAGGGGGGCAATAGCTGTGCTATAATCGGCAGCCCCGGCTCAGGGAAAAGTTCGTTTCTTATAAAGCTGAAAGAAGAATTGAAAACATCCGCATATTGCGATTATTTGCAATTCTCATTCCCCCCGGATGAACATGAAAAATCCAGGATGCACTTCTTGCGGGCGATTCTCAGGAGTATCCTTTATTTAATCATGAATGAGGAGGAACTTTTAAAACTCTACGATAAAAATGAAATAGAACTGGAGAGAAAAAGGTTGGAGTATTCCATTATCATCGAAAACCATACCAAAACTCAAAAAAGCATCGAAGGCGGTTTTGAGGCGGGTATTAAAAACGATCTTCTTAAGATGCTGATCCCGGTGGATATATCTTCCCACGTCGATGCAAATAGGACCCAGGAGATTGAAAAAGGAGAAACCTTTGATTTTCCCAGTCATAATGAAAATACCCTTTATGATGCCATCGTAAAAGTAACTCGAAAGTTAGATGAGCCCATCGTATTACTTATCGATGAGCTGGATAAGGTGGGACGTTTTCCCCTCGAAAATCCCGAATGGGATAAAGAGGTAATCAAAATATTGGAATTGAGCAGGGAGATTATGGCTAATGAGAAATTAATCATGGTCTTTTCCCTGCAAAATGAACTCTATGAAAAACTGGTCAATGCCGAAAAGGGCGAATATAATGTATCCATATTGGGGTTGATTAATCTTTTTGAAAAATTGGACGGGTTCGACCTGGAATTCGCCAGGTCGGCGGTTGCCAGGTCATTGGAATTCGCCGGGTATGCGAAACCCCAGGAGAACCTTATTGAGAAATGCGTACTGGAAATAATCCTCGATGTAGTAAAAGGCAATCCACGGTTGTTTATGACGTATTTGATCAAGTTGTATCTAAAGGCATCTGTATTGAAACAACCGACGATTACCCAGGAATTATTAAAAGATTACCTGTTCTCATTGTTCAAAGAGGAAATGACCGAAGACCGCTGGCAGGAACTCTTGAAAAAGGCCGCTTAAAATGGATAACAATAACATCATATTAGTTGTCGTATCAGTTGTCAGCGCCTTAGCGGCGGTTGGCGGTTTGGTGTTTGGGGTTTATCAATACCGGAAAAGTCGAAAATTGGAGTTGGAAAAGTTTGCATGGGACCGTCAAAGGGCTGATAAAAATGAAAGTGAAAAAAAATCCGTCCTTTCTATAAATATTAAAAATAAAAAAAATGATGCCCAGGTTTACTGCCAACATATTATTCAAAAATTCAAGTACCTGGATTTTACCGGTTTGAATGCCATCCTGCAAAAACCCCTTTTATTGGAAAAGATTTATGTGAAATTAAAGGCCAGGCAATCGTACCGATTGGCCGATTATCACACCATTGCCGATTTCAAACAGTTGGAGGAAGAAGAAGAGGAGAAGGAAAAAGACAAAAAGACCGATGAGGATTTTGTCACGGTATTTGAGAAACTGTCCCGGGAATATAACCGCAAGAAGGAGCCGTTGAAATTGATCATCCTGGGCCAGCCGGGCTGCGGCAAAACCACCTTGATGAAATGGATTGCCCTCCAGTGCGTCTGCGAAGGGAAAAACGTCTTTTCCAATTTTATCCCGGTATTTATCCCGCTGAAAGACCTGGGCCGCGACCCGGATAAAACTTTCAGGGCTAAGAACATCCACGATTTGACCCTGGCTATGCTGAAGGGGGAAACCATTTCACCCTCTTTTATCGAAGATTCCTTTGAAAACAACCGGCTGCTGTTCCTGCTGGACGGCCTGGATGAAGTGGCGGATGAAGAACTGCGCAGGGAAGTGATCGACTGGATTCAAAAACAGAATATCCGCAAAAATACTCTCCTGGTAACCTCTCGGTTCTCCGGCTTGCAGGAAGCCAGAGGATTGAAATTCCCTGACGCTTTCCCTGTTTTTGCCGTCCGGGATTTCGATATCGCCGATATCGAACGGTTTCTTGAAAATTGGTATCAAAATATCGAAATCGCCGTGGCCGGCGACGAGGATAAAAATGGGGCGGTGCAAAAAGGGAAAAAGCAATATGAAGATTTAATGGCTATTATAAAGAGCGGCGGATATAAAAACCTCCGCCAATTGGCGGTGAATCCCCTTTTATTGACCATCATTGCCATAGTTCACCGCACCCGCGCCGTATTGCCCAAAGAACGCCATAAATTGTATGAAGAATGCTTAAAAGTAATGATCGAACTGTGGAATGTGGCCAACAAAAAGCTGAATGTCAGCTTTTCCGTGGAAAACAGTATGGACAATCTTTCCCGGCTGGCCGTTTTCCTGATGAAAGAGAACCGCAGGGAAATGGCGCTGCCGGAAATCAAGGACCAACTTCCAGGGGAAATAGAAGGGAAAAAACTGGATTTTTTCTTGAAAGAAATGGTATTAAAAGCCGGGCTGCTTTATGAGTCCGAAGGAAAGTACGGGTTCCTGCATCTCACTTTTCAGGAGTACCTGGCGGCCTGGCATATTGCGCGGGGCGAAAATCAATTGGAAATTTTGGAGTATATTGATAAAGATTACTGGAGTGAAACATTTATGCTTTTTGTTAATATTGGCAATGCTCGGCAACTTTTTAATGAGGTCATCGATAACCTGTTGGAAAAAAAATACTGGCGACAAATGCATCTCTGGAATGTTTGTTTATGGGATATTGTCGTAGAAAAGACTCAAAAGGAAATAGAATTGAAATTTGCTAAAAAGATTTTAGACATTCTTCCCGGTATCGAGTATAAAAAAGAAAGTGGCCGGTTGATTCAACGGTTGTATAATCATTACCCCCTGTACAAAAATGCCAAACGATTCGAAAAGGAAGGTTGGAATTTATTTAATAATGCCTTACATCCATATGTCCAGTCAATAGGAAGTTCGATTTTAAACCAGGTCGGAGGCGAAGTTCAAAAAGAATTAATAGAAGTATTAAAAACAAGGATAAATGATTTTGAGAAACAGGTAGAGAAAAATCACGATCGATTATTGGATTTTCTATACCGGGATAATAACAGTTTTATACTGCTGATCGCCGGGAGGAAAAATGCACTCGATTTTAATTTTGCGTTAGCAAAAATAAAATCGCAGGATTCTTTTCTGACATGCGTTGCTTTCAGGGACCTCCGATACTTCCGAGGCATACGAGAACTCCGTGAATTCCGAGACCTACCAGAACTCTTTGACCGCCTAAACCTCCACATACAAGGCATAGGATACATCTTTGCCACACGACCGCTACATTACCATAAATATTTGCTTGATCTTATAAAACCACGAGAAATCAGCGTCCTCCGAGTACTCCGAGACCAATTTACAAAAAAATTTAAAACCATCATTCAGGAACATAAAAAAGAGATCGATGCGTGGGCCGATAAGGCTATGGCAAAATTGCATGCGTTACCCGACGAGAAATTATTAGAGTATTTCCCCGGCACAACAGGAGAGGATTTAAGAATCTTTAGAACCCATTATCCCCCTTTTATTGCCGGTGAACTAAAAAAAGGTAATGACGGCATTTTTAAAGACTTGAATATCGACCATGAATTGCTGGAAGAAACGGAAAAACGAGTAGACTCCGCGCAAGGGCAAGGAACCTTTTACGAAATCCTGGTCAAAGTCTGCGCCGATAAATCCCCTGAAATGAAAGCCAAACGAAAACCGGTTATCCAATATCTCCTTGATAAAGAAAAACTAAGAATAGACCGGCCCACTATCCTCGGCCTTTTAAATTTCGACCTTGACCCGGATAACGAAGAAAACCAGGCCCTGGAACTAAAAGCCTTTTATTACTTAAGTAACAAAGACTGGGCCAAACTCCGGGAACTGGTGGTGGGGGTCGTGGAAATCCCCCCCAATAAAATCATCGGCTTAAACGCCGTTTATGTCTTCAAATATATCAATTAAAACAGGAGCAGGAACATGAAAGAAACCATCGATATCCTCCAATTTTTTGGCGTAAACAAACCGCTGTTTGTAATGTCCGGATTAGCCTGCGATAATACCAAACGGTTCGTGGGCAGGGAAGAACTCTTAAAATATTTCATCATCACCATCCGGATGCGGCAAAATTGCGCCATCGTCGGCGAACCCGGCTCGGGAAAAACCTCCTTCCTCTTGAAACTCCGGGACATGATGAAAGATTCGATATACAACGATTACCTCCAGTTCTCTTTCCCGGTCGAAGAAGTGGATAAATCGAAACTCCATTTTTTAAGAAAAATATTAAGAAGCCTGTTATACTTAATAGCCAACAATAAACAACTGCTGGAACAGTTTA
>Ga0315276_10007028_pt1 | contig 10402 bp, 9 predicted proteins | sample YL17G05_0_MG_FD_204542 | JGI IMG/M metagenome (GOLD analysis project Ga0315276, IMG submission 204542) | Sediment microbial communities from Yellowstone Lake, YNP, Wyoming, USA - YL17G05_0 | ecosystem: Environmental > Aquatic > Freshwater > Lake > Sediment | place: USA: Wyoming | collected... | reverse complement strand
GGAACTGCAAAATGCTTTATAGACTTCCCGATTTTTTCCCCTATGATATCCTTAGAGCGCTCTATTTCATTTTTCCCGTCTTCAAGAGGCATCACAGGAAGAAACGGATGAGTAACCGTATGGGCACCAAATTCCACACCATTATTTGACATTTCTCTTATTTCTTCCCAGTTAAGCATTATCCTTTCCCTTCCATTCATAGAAGGTATATCAATCGTCAATATCTCAGCTAACATATTCAAATATTTCTCTCTCTGGGAGTTTCTCAGGTTCAGCATTGCTCCAAATAGCTTTTTCAGAGTCTTTTTCCTATCTTGGAGCGATGATATGTGTAATACATCATTCCCGAACAGCGCTCGGAAACGTAAAGTCTTAACCGTTGTATTCAACAGCATATACTCAATATCATCCACCCAGAGACCCGAATTTGTTCCGACGAAACCTGAAGTTAGATAAATTATAACGGGTATTCGATGCTTTCTTATCGCTGGAAATGCCAATGCATAATTGTCTCTATAACCGTCGTCAATTGTTATGGCAACTAATGGTTCTGTAAAATATTGCCCACTTTTGAGAATCGATGCAATATCATCCATACTTATAATCTTATAAAGGCGCTTTACATGAGCAATTTGTTTCTCGAATTCTTTTATCTCAATATATGGCAATATCTTCTTTTTTTCGTTTTCCCCAAAACGATGGTAAAAGAGAATTATCGCACAATGATTTTTCCTGATCTTTTTCACCAAAATAATAAAAAGGTGCAGCAAGCCTGAATAGAAGAAAATAAAGTAGATGACATGTTTTACAAAATATTTAACTTTTCTAAGCATGTTTAAATCCATTTTTTAAATATCTCTATAAGATTTGCTCTTATCTCCCTATCCAACAAGAGTACAATGACCGAATAAATAATCACTCCGCTGGAGACTTGCCCGATAAGACTGCTGAGATGACTGCCTGCATGAATATTTTTTACGATAAAAAACATCACAAGAGATGCTACAAAATATATCGAGATATTCTTCACATCAATTTTGAAACTGAATTCTTTGAACGCATAATAGGTAATTACACCTGTAAAGAATACATAGGAAATGAGTGTAGCTTGTGCTGATCCGACAATTCCGAAAATCGGTATTAATAACACATTTAAACCAATATTTAAAAGGCATGAGATGAATGTAATATTTGCAATTAAATGCGTTTTTTTACTTATGAACAGACCGGAATTCAAAATGAGAGCGCAGGCATGCACAAGCTGACCGATAATAATATATGGCAACACTGGCGCTGCTTCAATGTATTTGCTCGATGCTAAAAAAAGAAGAAGATTGTCACCTACAGCTATGAATCCGAAAACAATGGGAAGCATGATCAAAAGATAATAGCGAAACGTTTTGGCAAAAAAGATCTTCGTTTCATTTTCACCCTTATTAACAAGTATATTCATATATATCGGATCCATTGCATAGCTTATGGAATAAATCATCATGTCGTTTACATACGTTGCCAAATTATATCCCGCAGTGTATATGCCAAGCGCTGTTGTTCCTAAATATATTTGAATAAGATATCTATCTGCATAATTGAGAATCAGAGCGCCAAGTTCGACCCATATAAGAGGAAATCCGTACCTAATGATCGCTTTAAAAAAATCTGGTGAAAATTTATTGAGGCTTATTTTTCTTTTGCCTTGAAAATAATAAAAAATAATCAAGTAAATGATTGCCCCCGAAATAACCTGACCAATATAGAAGCCATACAATCCTTTAAAAATATAAAATGTAAAAAAAATACTTGCTGCAAGTGATCCGTACCTGCCTATTATTGCTATGCCATTATAAATTTTGGTTCTTTGTTCAGCTCTCATAAAGCAGGTTAAGATATCACTCATGGCATTGATAACAATAAGCATTGCAACAAGCGTAAGCAAAATGGCGATATCTTCCCTCCAATAATGTTTAAGTATTAATTGTGCCACTAACACAAAGATAATGCCGATGACAGCAGTTAGTAATAGAGAACCCCAAAAGATAGTTGAATAAAATCTATCCAGTTGTTTATTAGCCTTAAATTCTGCGTAGTAGCGGACTATGGAATTGGGGAATCCGAATTTGCCAACAGCCAGCGCAATGAACAGAGTAGTTGAAATTAATCCTAATGTACCGTAATCAGATACAGAGAATATTCTTGTCAGAATCGGGAATGAAATAAACCCGGCGGCCATAATAATAAGCCGGCCGGCCAAGTAATGCGACGACTGTTTAATTAAAGTTTTAATCTCTGACAAGATTATGCCCCGCTCTTGTTGTATACCTTTTCGAATTCTTCGATGATGCGAGCCATATGCTTCAACGTAAGATCCTGATGAATGGGCAGCCCGAATAACCTTTGCTTTAAAAGCACTGCGTCAGGGAAGTCTTCCCATGGAACTGCAGGATTAAACCTACTCCACCAAGGATGAGTTACAACACCTCTTTCCCTCAAACGTTGATATAAGTTTTCCCTTTGTTCGGGACCTTTTAGGACAATAGGGAAGAATAATGGACAAACACCGCGAGGAAGTTCCCTGAAAGGCAAGTCTCCTCTTGCATGCTCAAGGAAATAGTCAAGCAGGTATTGAAAGTTTTTTCGTCTTATATCCTTGACCCTTTCAAAATCTGTTTGACTTAAAATTGCTTGAGACATTGCTGACATTCCCCAGGAGCAGACATTGTCGTTAAAAATATATGAATCGGGACGAACAAGATAAAGACCGCTCGGATGAAGATATTTTCTGAATCCTGCAAGAAACATCCTGACAATTGAAAAAGAATAATAAAGACCGTTATATAAAATCTGGGTAATTTTTTCTCCATATGAATTGTTATCAAGTATAGTTCTGTTTTTTAATAGTTCAGCCGCGTAATAAATTGTCGAAAAGAAATTTGGATCTTCAGCATCATGCCGATAAGTAATATCCTGATTATTAATGACTAATACACCACCATGAGGTACAGGTAGAGTCTTCAGTAGGCTAAAAATTGAAATATCTCCATAAGAGCCAAGGGCTTTTCCATTGGCATTACTCAGGAATGCATGAGCGCAATCTTCAATAAGCAGCAGTCTGCTTTCCTTACAGATATCTTTAATTTTTTCAATAGGTTGTGGGAATCCTAAGAAGTGTGTTACTAAAAGCGCCTTGACTTTGTTTGTATATTTTATTTTTTTTAATAGATCATTAAAATTAATGGTTAAATCGCTATTGATCCGATAATATACTATTCTTATCCCGGCATGGAGAAACGGTTCTATTTCTGTCCAACAATTATAGGATGGTAGTAATACCGCGTCATCAGGTTCGATACCTACTGCCTTGATTCCTGCTGAAAGGGCGTAGCGTGCACTGAAGAAGTAATAACACCTCTGCTGGGTTAAAGGAAAAATATTAATACTTCTATTATGGTTAGAGAGAAATTGACTTAAATAAAGTGTCGGCTTACCGTTGATCTTCAAATGTATATAGAAATATTTTTAGTTTGTTTTAAGAAGTTTGTGAACAACTAAATTTTTAAAAGCTCTCAAAGAATTATGGTTGTTAATAGCAGGCAAAATATTTTGAATCAAGAAATTTAAAAATTGTCCTTTTGCATTTTTATTAAAAATTAATACCCCTTTTCTTTCCCGCCTTTTCTCAAGCCATCGTTTTTTGTGCTCATCATCACCTCTAAGAAAATCTATAATGTGTACATTATCTATATCTATCACGTGTCTTATCATTTCAGTGTACCAAATTGTTCCCGGTCCAATTTCTTCATATTTCTCATCATATGCTGTTTTTTGAAAATATGCGCATTTGCCGTATACAATCGCAAACCCCATTCCTATAGCCACTTGATCCAGCAAAACAAGGCCTAAGCGTAACCATCCTTTTTGGGCAGTTTTTTTAATCCAATCCATAATAAAGTCGTATCCTAACGCTTCCCTCTTTTTCCAGCTTTTTGAATACACCTCAAGATAAATATTCATATGAGTTTGAATTTCCATACTGTCGGTAATCACCCTGAATTCTATATTTCCTAATCTTTTTGCTTTATTAAAATTTTTTCTTATAACAGCTCTAAAATTTCTTGACCTGTTCTTGAAGTATAAATCACTTGAATATGTAATCCCTTCTGAGTACCAGTTTCCAAAGCAAAAATATTCCTTATTTTTCAACCGACTATTCTTAACAATCTCACTCAAATAAAGTAAAGCATCATTTTCTTCTGGTATTGGCTGTAAATCAATTACATCCCAAAGTTTATAAGCATCCCTGAAGTATAGAAAAATATAATTGAGATTTTTTTTTCTCTCTTCGTAATTATGTTCTCTAAAGAGAACATATCCAATTGGCGAATACACATTACCTATTAATTCAATTTTTCTAATATTAATCCCTTTGAATCTTTCTTCCTTTAGGAGAAAGGGAGCGATCATTTCGATTTCCCCATTTTTATAAAGCAATAAAATGAATAATTTGTCGTCTTTTAGAAAATGGCCCAACCATACCTTAAACCAGTCAAAGCAGAGAAAGGGGAAGTATGAACCATGATTTTCTGCAAGGTTATCCCATACATTTCTTAATTTCTCAAACTCTTGCAAGTCGGCTACGACTTTCACAGAATATTCATTATCTGACAGACACACTGACTTGTGCATAGTCTAATTTCGCGAATTAGAAGATTTCTTCAATAGACCCGATATGCTGTTTTTGACTGTCTGCAAAACCCGGCTCTTGTCAACCACAGGAAGAATTGAAATGGTCAGAAATGCAAGAATATACCCTTTCATATTGTTATTGAATATGACAATTCCCCTTCTTTCTCTTCTTTCAGGTGTCCAAACTTTTTTATATTCTTCATCACCCGTCAAATAATCGATGGTATTCACTTTATCTTCATCAATAACATACCTGCATAATTCTGACGATAGAATAGAACCGGGACTGTACTTCTTGTAAGCCTGGTCATACAGTAAGCTCCATATATATGCCTTTTTCTGGCAAACAATCCATCTTTGCGAAGCAATAGGAACGTCGTCAGCATAAAGAAATGCGAATCTCAGCCACCCTTTTTTGCAAGCCAATCTTGCGTATTCCTGAACAAATGTCTTATCACTCTCTGGAGCCTTCCAGGATTTTCCTCTTATTTCATCATATAAATCTAAATATTTTTCTAATTCATTATCATCAAACTTAATTTCCATTTTTACATTAAACTTTTTTTGAATACGTTTTTTATTATATTCAATATTTTTTCGAAATGATTTTTCTCGATTATCAAAATACTGCTCAGATGAATAATTGATTTCATCCAGATACCAATTGCCAGTGCAAAAATATTCTCTAAATCTCATATCGTTTCTTATTACAACATCTTTGATAAGAAAAAAAGTATTTTGCTCTGTAGGTAATCTCTCGAGTTCTATAATATCCCAATCTCTGTAAACTTTGATTAAATTTCGTAGCATTACTGATAATCGAACTTTCTTCTCCTCTTCTGTCGAATGCCCGAAAAGAAAATTTCTGATTGGAGAATGAACATTGCCGATCAGTTCAATCTTTTTGACCTTCGCAATACCTCTATAGGTCTCTTTTCTAAGAATGAATGGAGCAAGAGCAACAGCCTCACTCCCTCTAAAGAGAATTACTATTAATAGCTCAGAACCATCTGAATAAAATCTAAGAAAAAGATTAAACCATTCGTGACAGAGCCAGGGGAAATAGGAATCATTCTGACCGGCCAGATCGTTCCAGATATCTTTTAAGTTTTCAAAATCTTCAATCGTCCGGATTACTTTAATTGAGTAATTCTCATCGATCTTATATTGATTTTTTTTCACTACCACCCTTGAAGACATTATGGCTTCAGATTTTTTCCGGTAAACGAGAAGACGTTTTCTCAAGTGTAATTTTAAAGAGCCTGCTCATTCCTCTTTTCGCTTTTCCTTTTAAGAAAACCCATGCGGGCATGGGATCGTCTCGATCCCATAATGCGTATGATCGGAATCCCTTATGTGGTGATATGAAGCCTTTAAAATTCATGCGATTCCAGACAGTCTTTTGCAAGCAATAGAACTCAAGAGGTTCATTAATCCATTTGACCCCTGTTTTGATACCGCCAACTGGCCCGACTTTCTGTCCGAGCGCATCGAGATAAGCAATATATGGAATGTCAACGCCAGAACCTGTACAGATACCTTCCTGCGTATCAGGTCGACCCACAGTAGGCTCTGTAATGTAGTACTTACCGTCTATTTTTGACCTCTTGAACTCAACTGAACAGAACCCAACATAACCTGCGGCTGTCAGCAATCTCACTGACTCATCGGCAATTTCCGGAATTGCAACAGTCTCCGCTACGCTCGTTGAACCTGTTAAATGAGGATACTGCCTGAGCTTTCTGCCTGTGCAAAGAGCCAAAGGCTTCTTATCCCGGTTCATATAGGCAAGGCAGAAATACACTTCCGAGTCTCCACCCTCAATCCATTCCTGTATTACAAGAGAAAAATTTTTGAGCTGATATTTGTTGATTAAATTGCTAAGATCTTTCTTCGATTCTGCATAGAGAACTTTAAGCCGAATTGCTTCATTCCATTTTTGATCCCGAAATTCAGGTTTAACGATGCAAGGAAACGAAATATCCTGAATACTGGATTCTATATCGGATGATGCATCGAGAAAAACTGTTTTTGGAATCAAAAAAGAATTTTCAAGAGCAAACGTACTAAACCCTCTCTTGCTTATTTGATTAAATACTACATCATATGGAGGGAGCACAAACTTGAAAAACGGTTTAAGTTCTTCTGCATATTGAGAGACTGTCAAGACAGCGTTATCATTCGTGCAAAAAAGTACAGGTTGTTCTTTCATACTTCTTGATACTCTATGAATTAAAGTATCAACTAATGCCTGTCCCCAAAGAGCACTCTTCAATTTTTGTGAAATATATTTACTGCTTTGATAATAACTGTGTGTATTATCGTCATATAGCCCGATGATTCGTATCCCCTTTTGCCCTAAACTTCGCACGATGCTCATCGAAGCATCATTAAGCCCTGCAATAACAACGGGGGGATATTTTGTAAGATTTCTCACGTCAGAAGGTATTAAATAAAAGAAGCGATCAATAATGATTCCTTAAGCATCTAAGTCTTTGAACGATATCTGAGACCGTATAACTTCCGGTAACTATCACGTCCAATCGCTCTCCTAACAAGATTTTTTATTTTTTTTGACAATAACATCGGAAAGATCAAGGCCTCATTTCTATCAAGAATCTTTTTAAACGTATGACTTTGAAATTTATTCGATATATTTATTCTTTTCATTACAGGCAGGTTTTTATATTCGTGCGAAAATCCCGGTTCAGAGGTACAGACAGCCTGATAGCCCGCCTCCTGAGCCAGCTTCAGGACTTTGTCATTAAAAACTCCATGAGGAAGGCTGAGAAACTTGACCTGTTTCCCGAGATCATTCTCTAATATTTTCTTCGATGTCTCAAGTTCATACTTGATTTCTGCTGTGCTGAGTTGAGCAAGCGGCTTGTGGTTTACCGTATGTGATTGCATTGAAATACCTGCATCGCTCATTTTCTGTAACTGAGCCCAGTCCATATAGTTCGACTGTCCGATAAATCCGGTGATGACAAAAATTGTTGCAGTCAGTCCATATTCTTTCAGTATCGGAAATACATTTGTATAATTGTCCGCCCATCCGTCGTCAAATGTTATAACCAAGCTCTTTTCTGGGACATGAGTATCTACATTTATATGTAACGAAGTATTTTTCAGACTATCTGTCATTCCGCACTTGATGCGGAATCCAGTGACTTTCTGGATTCCCGCCTTCGCGGGAATGACGTCTTCTTTTTTTAAAGGAGAGGGTAAAGATAATACCTGATCAAGGTGAAGCGTCTTGTAGCCGTCTTTATGAATGTATTCCATCTGTTCCCGGAATTGGTTAACCGATAAAGAATATGCAGGGTTGGTATTTCGGATCTTTTTGGCCCGCTCCTGCACGTTCAGAACAGTGTGATACATCAATATTGGTATTTTGGGTAACGTAAGCGGCATGACAAATATCAAAAAGGAATCAAGAGATCAATTGAGAAAAGCATAAAAAAAGAAGGTAGCCGCAGGCTTCAGCCTGCGTTCATTTATTTGTTTCATAAGCTTACATAATTCCATCTAAAACATCCTCCAACCTGCATCCAATAGCACCAATATAAGGATACTCCTGCCATGATGATACAATTTCTTTTCTGACAGGATTATCAAGAATATATCTTGCCTGTGTCGAAAGATCCTCATGTTCCCGTATAACATGGTCATAAAAATCTTTTTGCCACTTTAACGATGATCCGTTTGCAGACATCCAAAATCCTGTCTTTTGCTTATAGCTTATTATTGTCTTGCTTATGTCTGAACTCGTTTTCGTGCCCCTTATTACTAAATGCTGGTGATCTGGCATAAAACAATAGACAGGCACAATGCAGTTTTCCTTTGCGACAACTGATGTCAGGATATCAATAAATATGTTTACAATCGCAGGTTCAGTGAGTCCTGAGCTTTTGTTTCCATTTCTTCTGAGACATAGGGTAAAGGCAACAGATACCTGACCTTTATAGTACTCTTTTGGTAATCGGTGTTTTTGCTGTCGGACGGACATTGAAAAAACGCAGGCTAAAGCCTGCGGCTACATCGTTTTTCCAGGTTACTTATACAGTTTTAAAAATTCTTCAACCGTTAATTCGGCTTTCGCTATTTGATTTTTCAACAAGCCCTGTTTTATCGGTTTGCCTTTATGAACTGGGATCGACAAGATATAATGACTTCCCTCTTTCGTGAGGTGAACATGACTGCCTTTTTGCCCCCTTTTCTTCCATCCCGCCCGCTCAAAAGCCTTTATAACCTTCTCAGGCCTCAGATTGTTCAGGCCACTCAAGAGGCCTTCTTCATTTTTCTCTCTTCTGCTATTACCTCAAGATGTCCTTTGATCGCGTCCTTGATCATCTCAAGTGCCTCTTCAATGGTGTCCCCCTGTGAAGAGCATCCAGGAAGAGAAGGACATTCTATCCAATATCCCCCGTCCTCTGTATCCGGATGAAGAATTACAGAGTATTTCTTGCCCTTAACCATCACTTCGTATTTCTTTTCTTTCTGCATAGCTACAACCACACCTTTCAGGCTTTCTACTATTTCGCCCAGGGCAATAGAAAAGACAACCTGTCCGCTTTTCAGGGTATCAATAATTTTCTTACTGGCTTTAGTCAGCACAAAGATTGTTTCTCCATCAGTTAAGAACCTCAGTTCCGAAAGGGGTTTCTGTACCTCTGGCATGTTCTTTTTCAAATAACTGATAGCCTTCCTGATCTTCTGAAGACTAATGCTTTTATCCATTAAAGTCTTTGCTACCCTTAGCTGAATAAGATCCTTGAAAGAGTAAAGTCTCACAGAACCATAACCAGAGGCTTCACGTATAGAAGGCTTTATGAAATGGGTTCTGTCCCAGTAATCTATCCGACGTGTGCTTAAGTTCGTTATGTTAACTACCGCTTTTGTATTGAAATTCATACCATACCTCTTTTCGTTTATAAATACATTAATGTAATTAAAATACTAAATGAAATTATTAATGTCAAGTTCAGCAGTAACCCCCTCTTTCCCCCTTAACCCAAGGGGGAAGTACTATGCCTCCCCTTAAGGTAAGGGGAGGTGTGGAGGGGTTACTGCTTTTAGCATTTCGCCTTCAGCGTAGCGATCCTCAAGCGTTAGAGCTCCTTAATCGCTTTTCTCACTCGAATCCTCGAACCCTTTTATTTATTTATGTATTCGGTTAGCGTCATCGGCTCTATATTCATCGGGTCATTATCCATGTAAAAATGATGCCAGAGGTCGAAGGTAAGGAGAAAGAGGATCCTGTTGGCTTTTGCGTTGTAAAAATTTTGCCAGTAGATTTTGTTTCCCTGCACGCTCTCATAATGTGCAAAAATGCTCCTCATGCAATCCAAATTAAAATACTCCTTCATCACCTCTGAATTCAGCAGATGGTAGTAGATCCGGTTCCGCATTTCCTTATCTCTAAGAAAAATCATGACCGGCACGAACCCGCCCTGTTTGGGCTTCGTCATGATCTCGGGCGGCAGTAAACCTTCCATAGCCTTGCGGTGAAGGAGTTTGGTTTGAACCCTGCCTCGAAAGTGATCAAGAAGACCTCCGGACCTTTTGAGTGGATAGTCAAGGGAAACCAGAAAATCCGTGACCTCTGTATCGAGATAGGATTCTCTCAGGTTTACATCCAGCATATCGGCCATGCGGCCCGCTTTCACCATAACATTCTCGTTAACATAATGCCTGAGATCCTGGTTCACCTGGGTTT
>Ga0315276_10007027_pt1 | contig 10402 bp, 9 predicted proteins | sample YL17G05_0_MG_FD_204542 | JGI IMG/M metagenome (GOLD analysis project Ga0315276, IMG submission 204542) | Sediment microbial communities from Yellowstone Lake, YNP, Wyoming, USA - YL17G05_0 | ecosystem: Environmental > Aquatic > Freshwater > Lake > Sediment | place: USA: Wyoming | collected... | reverse complement strand
CACCTGCAGATCATCGGCGAGGCCGCCAGCAAGCTCTCCGCTGATCTCAGGATAGCTCACCCTGAGGTCCCATGGCCTCGAATCGTCGGGATGCGTAACGTCCTGATTCACGACTACCTCGGGATCGACATTGATATCGTTTGGGCCGCAGTGGAGCGCGATCTGCCCCCGCTCAGGGTTCAAATCCAAGCCGTCCTGAGGGCCTTCAAAGACCAAGTGTGAGTCCTACGTCTCCTGCGACAACCTTTCACTGCGGGCAACTCGACGTAGCGACCCCTGCTTCCCGTCCACCCCAGGAGCATTTCCCCCTCTCGTAGCGTACGGACAGCTCAGGATGCAGCGGTCGGCAGGGCCTCTCGCAGCCGGCTGACCAGAGCCAAGTTGTCGCCCGTCAAGTCGGGCTGCTATGACGTTCGCTTTCGGGCGTAACTCCTGCGACGCCCGGCGAAACATCCGCCCGCAGACGCCACTTCCCCAGCGAACCGCGATCAGGCCGAATGCCTCCGCGAACTCGGCTTCTAGCGCCAACACCACGAATTCCCCCCGCTCAGCCCTGGCTGGTCCAGGGCCATTTCGAATCGGAGATCGAGAGATGAAGACCATCGAAACCGACGGCAAGTCCCTCGTGCTCATGCGGGATCTTCCGGGAGAAAACGGTTCCCGGCCTGAACGTCTCCTGGCCCACGAGCGCGTTGCTCTGCTTCCTTCGGTACCCACCGGGGCCACACTCATCAATATCGATGCCTTCCTTGCCCAGGTCCGCCAGCTGGGGAGAGAAATCAAGGTGCAGCTCGTGGCCATGGATGAAGAGGTGGACCTGGTGCTGACCGCGCTTCTCTCTGGCGACACCGTATTCTTCCTGAGCCTCCCCGGCGCAGCCAAGACGACGCTTGCGCGCCTCGTGGCCAAAGGGGTGGGGGGCAAGTTCTTCCGGCGCAACCTGACCCCGGACACCAGTCACAACGACCTGTTCGGCCCCCTCGATCCCACCAAGGTTCAGCAGGGCATCTGGGGCCGCAAGCTGGCCGGTGTCGCCACAGCCGCACTTGCGAATATCGACGAGGTCTTCAAGGGCTCCGGCCCTGTACAGCAGATGCTGCTCGACGCCTTCGAAGAGCACATCCTGACCGAGCCGGACGCCGTGCATAACCTGCCGCTGCTGCTTGGCGTATCGGCCAGCAACGAACTCACCAACGCCAAGATCGAAAACGCCTTCTGGGATCGGCTGATCATCCGCAAGCAGGTCAACTACCCGACACGGGATGAGGACTGGGAAGCCCTGCTCACGAGCGTGCACGGGACCATTCCGATCAATACCCAGCTCGACCCTGACGAGATCATGCTGGTCCAGGGGCTTGTGGAACTCAGGGCCGGCCAGATCCCGGCCGAGGTTCGCAAGCGCATGGTCCGCATCAAGTCGCAGATCGCCTCCAAGGGCATCCCGATCTCTCCCCGCCATTTCATCGCCTGGTCGCGCGTGGCCACCGCCCGCTCGCTCCTTCTGGGCGAGCAGCGCGTTACGGCCAAGGCCATCGCGGTGGGCGAGCACATGCTGTGGATCTCTCAGGAGGACATCTCCACTGTGCGGGACATCGTCCGCAGCCTGAGCGATCCCCAGAGAGGCCTCCTGCGGGCTGTGGAGGCCGACATCGAAAACATCGTCGCCGCCCTCAACGGCCCGACCGCGGAGCTTTCCGACCTTGTTCAATGGCAGAAGTCGATGAGCAAGCACGAGGCCGCCCTCAAGAAAGTCACCGACCTCGAGCACCAGGCCGCCAAAGAAGAGCTGATCCAGGGCATCCGCGACGCGTCGGCCATGCTGGTTTCGCGCTCGGCGGAAGTGATGGAGCAGAAGGCTGCCCAGAGCACGGCGGGAGGGATGAATCATGGACTATCTGGACACGCTTGACGCCGAGGTCTACCTGCTCGATCCGCCGCCGACCGTCTGGGATCGGGTCCTGCTTCTCGATCACGCCACATGGTTCGAGAACAAGGATCTGCAAGTCCTCCAGATGGCCGCCGAGAAGACCCGTGAGTTCAGCCGCGATATTCCTCGCGAAGCCTGGTTGGGCCTGTACGCTTCTGCCAATCCCCTGAGACAGGGTTCGCCCCCAGGGATGGCCGTCGTCCATTCGCTCTTCAAGCGAGCGGAGGATCTGCCCGAATGGCGACGTCTGCGCATGACAGCCGGGATGGATCCTCTTGCCGCCGTCTTCGGCGCGGCCCATTTCGTCGTCGATCTGATGGACAAGCTGCCGCCCGAGGTCAAGGAGCCGATGCGCTCGGCCCAGCGAGCGCAGGACCGGGTCCAGAACCTGCAGGACCAACTCGCCGCCGCCCAATCGCTGACGAGCGGCCGAACCGCCGGATCTCCCGATTCGGGGAACGGCGGTCCGGGCCAGCTCTCCCTCTCGCTTCAACAGATCGAGCAGCTGACGCACCAGCTGCCGGTGGAGATCGCCGAGGCCGAGGCGCAGGCCAGTGCCCAAGAGCAGGCCGCGCTTGAGGCACTCGATGCGGCTCAGGCGAGAACCAGGCACTGCCTGGCGCAGGCGATGAATCAGTCCGCCGATAGCCTCAACCACCTCCAGAAAGCCGCCGATGAGTTCGGAGTCGGCTGGGGGCTGGGCGCATCCCGAGGTGCGACGCGCGAGCAGATCGCAGGCCTGCATCAGCTGGCCGATTTCCTGCGGAAGTCGCCTGATCTCCGCATGATCCTTGACTGCCTCGGATGGGCCAAAGCGCTCGTCACACAGGAGCGGCGCAAGAGCACCCGCGGTCGGCAGAGCTTCACCCACTACAAGGTCCAGGATCTCGACCTCGACGCACTTGCGCCGGATGAGCTCATGTCGCTCATTGCCTTCGATCCGTCATCGCCCATCTACCTCGACTTCCTCTGTCGAGCGCTGGATGGCTCGCTGCTGCACGCCCAGTTCGAGGGGGAGGACTACGCCGGCCGCGGTCCCATCGTGTTCCTGCGGGATGAGTCTGGCTCCATGGGGGGCTGGAGACGCGCCACGGCCTGCGCGCTGCAGCTGGCGCTCATGGTCGATGCCCGCAAGGAGGGTCGCCGGTTTGTCTCCATCCCCTTCTCGGACATCGGTGAGTTCGAGGTCTACGATCCCGGTCCCCGGCCGGATCCGGCCGGACTGATCCAGCATCTCGAGCGGACGTATGGGCACGGAACCGAACCCTACGAACCGCTCAAAACGGCCGTCCAGCTGATCAAAGACGATCCGTCCCTGAAGGCCGGCGACATCCTGTGCCTCACCGATGGGGCGTTCGGTCGTCCAGCGGAGGACTTCCTCCAGCTTCTCGAGGAAGCTCGCAGCGAACCCGGCCTCAAGGTCGTGGCCGTGGTCATCAACGGACACCCCGGCCAGGCCGACTTCGCTGACAAGGTGGTGATGGTCAGCGACATCGTCCGCGAGAGGGATCGCCTTGCCCAAGCAATCGCCCCACTTCTCTGAGCGGAGAGTCCCATGTACCTGATAACCGCCCCGCCAGGCGCCGGCAAGACCAGGCGCCTGGTTTCCAGCATCCAGGAGAGGCTCTCCGAGGGCGTCTCTCCGTACATGATCATCGCAACCACCTTCACCCGTGAGGCAGCCAGGGAGATCGCCGAGCGTCTGGGGAACGAGGTGCCCATCCGCACGCTCCACGGACTCGGCCACTGGCTGATCCGCCTCGCCCACCAGACTCGCGGTGACAGCGTCCCTCGCGTCATCTCGCAGGACAAGTCGCTGGCGATCATGGAACGCGCCATCAAGGAGCTGGATGCCAAGTATGTAGAGCCCCGCCAGGCGCTCGACGACATGGCCAGGGTGCGCGAGCGGGGAGGTCGGGAGGAAACCTTGCATCCCCTTGTCCAGCAGGCCATCAGCCGCTACATGGCCATTCTCGAGGCAGACAGACTGCTTGACTTCACTGGCATCCTCGACGCGGCTCACCGCGAGCTGGAGAACCCTGACCTGCGGGAGTTCCTGCGCGGCCAGCGGGTATTCGTTGATGAAGGCCAGGATGTGAACCCCCAGACCGAATGGCCGATCCTGGAAGTACTGCGGCAGGTCGCTGAGGAGTTCGTGGTATTCGCCAGTCCCTCCCAGCAGATCTACGGCTTCCGTGGCGCGAGCTGGGAAAAACTGTGCGGCCAGTTCCCCGATGACCTGCAAGTCGAGACGATGCGTGAGAACTACCGCAGCACCCCTGAGATCGTGCGAGCCGCGGCCCGCCTGGCCGGCCCGGACGCCGACACTATGGTCCCCACGCGTGAGTCCATCGGCTCACCCGTCGTCGCCGTTGATGCTCTCAATCCCGAGATCGAGGCGGACTTCGTGGGTCGTCAAGTTTCCCGCTGGCTGGGGCAGGGTGTGGCGCTCGAAGAGGTGGCTGTCCTTGCACGCGTCCACACGATGCTCAACAGTGTGCAGATGGCCCTGCGGGCTCGCGATATTCCCTTTCAGATCGTTGGTGGCCGCCGAAGCCTGTTCCATCGGGAAGAGACCGAGGCCGTCCTCGGCTACCTGCGCCTGGCGCTCGACCCGATGGACGACAGCGTGCTCGAGTCGATCATCGACTTCCCGCCCTGTGGCATCGGCGTGCGCACTCGCCACGATCTACGCGGCGATGACCGCCTCACCTGGGACCACCTGTTCAAGGCCGTCGCCGAGCCGAAGCGCCTCCGGCCTCAGGCGATCCGGCGCATCCTGCAGATCTTCGACCTGCGAGAGCAGTTCGAGGAGATCGTCCAGGCCAGGTTGCCGCTGACCCATACGATCAGCCGACTGCTGGAGTTCAGCGAAGTGCCGACGTACCTCAACGGTGAGGGAGACTTCCATGCTGCCCGATCGGTCAACGACCTGGTCGCTGCGAGCGTCGAGTTCTCCTCGCTCCGGGACTTCGTCGAGTACCTCCAGTATGAGGTGCATCGCCCGCGTGAAGCGAAAGGCGTGCAGCTATCGACGCTCCACGCAGCCAAAGGGCGAGAGTGGGATGCGGTGATCATCCCGGGTTTCCAGGAGGGCATGATCCCTCTCGAGGGGGCCGACCTTCAGGAGGAAAGGAACCTCGCCTTCGTGGGGATGTCGCGCCCGCGCTTCCATCTCACGCTGTCGCTCAACCGGACACTGCCGCCCAGCCAGTTCCTCGCACTTCTCCCTGTCCAGGTGACAAGCTGGCTCTCGCACTAGGGGCGTGCGGGACCCCCCGGTGCTAGAATGTTCCAGGCAGGCCGATGGATGAGAAACCCGATCTGATCTTCACCTTGCAGAAAGCAGGTGTCGCACTCCCCCGCCACACGGAGCGCCCCTTCTTCGTGTTCTGTCCGTTTCACAAGGACCAGCGGACGCCCAACATGCGCGTGGATCCGCGGCAGGGCGTCTTTCACTGTTTCGCCTGCGGCGCCGGTGGGGACGCCATTTCCTTTGTAGGGCTGCAGCTCTTCGGCCCTGGCTTCAACCACCGCGACGCGCAGATGTTCAAGCAAGTCTTGGAGGCGCTCGAGCGCTATCAGGTTCCGAAGGTCGAATACCGTCCGCCGCCTCGTCCCAAGGAGCTCAGCCGGGATATCGTCCAGGTTCTGACGCTGGCTGCGCGTGTCTACCATCTGGCGCTGATGGGCAAGGCCGGCGCCAAGGCCCGCAAGCTGCTCAAGGACCGCAGGATCGACATCGAGGACATGCGGCGCTACCGGCTGGGGTACGCGGCTCCAGGCGCGCTGGTTGGTGCGCTGGCTGGCTATCCCCCGTCGCTGCGCACAGCGGCCGAGGAAGCCGGGCTGTTTGTGATGGGCAAGGACGACAAACCAAGGGAACTGCTTGCCCGACGGATCATCTTCCCTGATGTGATGCGCAATGGCTCGGTCCAGCATATGCTCGGCCGCTCAACGGATCCCAACTCGAAGGCGGCCTACAAGTACTTCGCCCTCAGCGGGCTCCGGCGCACCATCTGGGGACTGGGCAGAGCCAGCAGGACCAAACCGGTCATCCTCACCGAGAGCACGCCGGACGCTGTCAACCTGCTCCAGATGGGGTATCAGGGAGCGGCCGTGGGCGGGACCGGGATCGCCTCCTACCTTCTGCAGGCGCTCAAGAAGTTCGACCTGGTCATCCTGCCTCAGAACGACGAGCGCGGCCAAGGGGCCGTCTGCACCTGGAGTGAACTGCTGGTGAAGGCCCGCGTTCTGTGGGATTACCCCTACGCCGAGGGCGAGAAGGACCTCAACGACCAGGTGAAGCGCTGCGGGCTGGCCGAAAGCAGTGCGACGCTTCGCCGAGCACTCCTGCAGGTCGGGGTCCGGATCGAGATCGGCTAGGTTCACGTAGCCCGTGAGCACGGCACAACCGCGGTCCGCATACCCTGGGCAGGGAGCCTAACTACGGAGAACTCGTGTTATACTCCTATATAGGAATGTATAACGGCCCGAAAGGAGCACCTGGTCATGGCACTGAAGGTCTCTGAGAAAGGCTGGGTCGTCATCCCAGCAGAATTACGCAGGAAATACGACCTCAAGCCTGGAACCGAAGTCTACGTCGTGGACTACGGGGGGGTTCTCAGCCTTGTCCCTGCCGCCGAGAATCCCCTTGAGCAGGCGGAGGGCATGCTCCGTGGGGAGACGCGGCTCACGCAGTCTCTGCTTCGAGAGCGCAAGAAGGACTTGAAGCGTGAGCGCTGACCCTGCGTACTACATCCTGGACAGCTATGCGCTGCTTGCGTACCTCGGCGACGAGGCAGGCAAGAAGCGCGTCAGGGAGCTTCTCGGGAGTGCTACCCGCGGACAAAGCCGTGTCGCCATGTCGCTGATCAACCTCGGCGAGGTGCTCTACATCACGGAAAGGGAGTTGGGACTCGCGAGAGCGCAAGAGGTGGTGGCCATGTCCGAGCAGCTGCCTCTCGAGATCGTGCCTGCGACAAGGGAAGCCGTGTTCCTCGCGGCTCACATCAAGGCGCGATATCCTGTGGCCTACGCCGACGCCTTCGCGGTTGCTGCCGCCCGATCACTGAATGGCGTTCTCCTGACCGGCGACCCAGAGTTTGAAGCGGTGAAGGAGCTGGTGGAGATCGAGTGGATACAGCACGCGTGAAGATGGGCAACACCGTTCTGCTCCCCCGAAGGAACATTCCCCCCCAAGTGATACGGTAGAAGTCGCGCGGCGCAGTCGAAGCGCTGCGCCTTCCTCGAACTCGGCGTCCAGATCGAGATCGGCAAGGATCCCCAGCGCCGTTCCGCGCTTCCGGCCGCGCCGTCCCTCGACGCGGCCTCCTTCCATTTGGAGATCCGCATGAACATCTTCGAAGAGGTCTACGCTCAGCTGAACGCGCTGCCGCCCGGGGAGCGTGTCCACTTGCTCCGGCAGCTTCTGCCGCCCCAGGAGCTGTTCGCTCGCATGGACGGAACCCGGTTCATCATCCGCAAGCGCGGGCTGCGGATCTTCGACACCTCGACCCTGCTTACGCAGGCGGGAATTCCGGAAGACGATCCCCGCAACCAGGTCTTCCGGGAGCTCCGTGGCGGTCTGCTGGACCGCCAGATCCCGGACGTGCTCCGCTCCATCGCTGCCCGCATCGACACGATCTGCGCCCGCAGCGGCGCCATCCAGGTTTGGGAGGGAGGCCGCAAGGCCTGGTGGGTGCCGGTCGCCGGCACCAGCAGGTTCGAGCGGGCCGTATGGGAGGTCATCCAGGAGTTCGAGGCTGCCCGGGACCGGCTTCTGCTTGAGAACTACGAGGGGGTGCGCGCTACAGCCGAGGAGCGCTGGAGCGAGTCGTCGCTGGCGGCGTGGGACAACCTCCAGAAGCTCGGCAAGCCCATCAGCCGCGACGAATTCGTTACTTCGAGCATGGCCACCTTCGCCGATCTGTTCCCCACACGGGATGAGATCCGCCGAAAAATCCATGTCGACCTGGTCCCGGTCCAGCGTCCGCTGCCGGAGAAGGTCGAGCGAATCCTGCTCGACTTGCGCGAGGCAGAGAGGAACAAACTGGAGGCCGAAGCCGGAGCCGCCCGCGAGCAGATGCGGTTGCACGACCTCGAATCTCAGGTCAAGCAGGCCGAGGTCGCCAACCTGCGCCACGAGCGCACGCTGCGCGACAAGCTGCTGCGGGAAGCGCTCGATCCTCAGATCGAGCAGGCGAAGGAGATCCTGCTCCAGGCCCAGGCCAGCCTGATGCGTGTGGCCAGCGAGATCTTCGACGTTCTGGAGTCGGGCGGTGACGTCTCGCCGGCCACTATGGGCTCGTGGAACCGACGCCTCGAGGCCCTGGCCGTCCTCAGCAAGGGGAATGTTCCCCTCGAAGAGGCTCTCTCACAGCTCAAGAGGCTCAAAGAAGATACCAAAGCCCAGGGCAGGCCCAGCCCTGAAGCTCTCAAACAGGCCAGTACTCAAGTGGAGAGGGCTTTCACCGAACTTGAGAGGCGCGCCGCCCAGGAACTGCATGCCGATCAGATCTGGCAGCTGATGCGCGGCGGCCGGGGCGAAGAGGCGCTCCAGAGAATCGCCGAGATCCGCAACCGGGCTAGCAACAACCTCAGCGAAGTCGATGCGCTGTGGAAACTCGTGTCAGGCATCGCGGCGCAGAACGAGATGCTGGCGGAGCATACCGCAGAGACGGTTGACGCCGGCAAGACACTGATCCCTCAGGAGGTGCTTCATGGGTAACGTGACACTCCACAGCCGCTACACCGTCCCGGTGTCCTACCGGGAAAGCGGCGTGGCTTCTTGGGGCACGCACGCCGTAGCTAGAACCGGCCACGTTTCGCCCCAACGGGCCTGTCCGGCCCGATGCAAGATGTTGAGCGCCGCGTTCACATCGCGGTCTAGCGATAGGCCGCAAGAGCACGACACCCAACGGTCTGCCAAAGAAAGGTTCTCAAACACGGTTCCACAATGAGAGCAAGTCTTGGACGTATAGGCTGCCGCTACCAGATACACCACGCGACCGGCTCCTTCCGCCTTGTGCGCGATGAGCTGTTTCAGGTAGCTCCAGCCCGCATCCAAAATGCTCTTTGCCAGGTGGCGATTGCGGACCATGTTCCCAACCTGCAAATCCTCCAATGCAATCCGGTCGTAACGAACAACCAGATCGTGCGCCAGCTTCTTGAGAAAGTCGCTGCGCCGGTTGGCGATGTGTTCGTGTTGCCGCTGCAAGACAGCGACGGCCTTACGCCGATTGCTCCCGCCCAACTTCCGGCGCGAAACCCGGCGCTGCAAGACGCGCAGCCGGGCTTGCTCGGCCTGATACCACTGCGGGTTTTCGACCGCCTGGCCGTTGGAGAGCGCGGCCAGATGATGCACGCCGACATCTATGCCGACTTCGTCCCCGGTCGGTGGAAGTGGGCTGGCTCCGACTTCACAGCCAAAGGCGGCGTACCACTGCCCCGCTTTGTGCAGGAGCCGAACAGTCTTGACTGCACCCTCGATAGGCCGATGCCAGCGAACCGGGATGCGCCCAACCCCCGACACTTTCAAGCGCCGACCGTCCAGCTTGAAGCCGTTGCCATATTCTTTCAAGCCAAACCCGTGAAAGCGGTCGCGGCTCTTGAAGCGCGGGTAGCCGGGAGTCTCGCCTGCCTGCACCCGTCGAAAGAAAGCATTGAAGGCTTTGTCCAAATCCTGCACCACCACCTGCAAGATGTGGCTGTGGATGGGCGCGGCGTAGGGGTTCGTATCTTTCAGTCCCTTCACCTTGCGGAGTTGGGCATACTTGCCGATGCTCCGCTTCTCTGTTTCCCAAGCGGTCTTGCGTTCATCCAGACAAGTGTTGTACCAGCGGCGGCACGTCTCAAGCGTCTGGGACAACAGGCGCTCTTGGGTGCGCGAGGGATACAGCCGGTACCTAAACGCTTTGAACATCTACAACCCCTTCTGCGCGGCGATGTACCGCTGGATGACTTCGCTCGATACGTTGCCCGCTGTGCTGGCGAAGTACGAGCGCGTCCAGAGCGACGGCAGCTTTTTCAGGGACGAATACTTCTGCCGCAGTTCATGGGAGGTGAGGCCCTTGCACTCTTTCACGACCTCCGCAGCCGAGGTCGTCGGCCAGGCTCGGACAAACAAATGAACATGGTCCGGCTGAATTGCCAGTTCGATAATCTTCCAGCCCTGCTCGGCGCATTTCTTTTCAATCAGCGCCTTACAGTCTTTGGCGATGGCCCCAATCAGAACAGCCTTGCGGCGCTTAGGAGTCCAAACCAGATGATAGACAATCAGATGAACGCGGTGTTCGTCCCGCTGGTATTCATTAGCCATGTAGATAGTATAATACTATCTACAGTCATATCAAGCGCAGTTCTGGCTAAAGCCAAAGAACAAACCCGCCTAACCACTGCGGTTACACCCGTCTCGGTGCGCCGGGGCGGCGGAAACCGCGTGGCTTGCGGCTGGTTTCAATCGGTCATCGTTGC
>Ga0315276_10007026_pt1 | contig 10402 bp, 8 predicted proteins | sample YL17G05_0_MG_FD_204542 | JGI IMG/M metagenome (GOLD analysis project Ga0315276, IMG submission 204542) | Sediment microbial communities from Yellowstone Lake, YNP, Wyoming, USA - YL17G05_0 | ecosystem: Environmental > Aquatic > Freshwater > Lake > Sediment | place: USA: Wyoming | collected... | reverse complement strand
CCCATCATCTTTCCCTGCAGACTCGCAGGGAAGACTACAATGATATGTGGGGTATATTTTTTCTATGCTGGGCATAACTTAAGAATTGTCAAAACAAGAATGAATGGTGAGTAATTACCCTTGACAAATAGCGCATTTGTTCTATAATTTAGGTGATTAGAACGTTTGTTCTTTTATTATCCTAAAATTTCTATTTCAAGGAGGTTATTTATGAATCGTTCTGCTAAACAATCCATCACAATCACTCGTATCACCCATGGAATTGGTAATTCTCGGGGCAAGTTTTTTGGTATCCTGATCATTGGTGCACTATTGGCCTTCGAATTGTTCAACTACAGCACCACAGATTTCGCCCTCAATGATCTTCTCGGTGGTTTACGCTTTCTCGGTGTGCGTTGGGCGACTATCCTGGCAATAGCTTTCTGCGGGATCGATTTTGCAGGCATCGCACGGTTATTCACCCCGCAACAGGGCGCTGGCGAACCCAAAGAGGTGTGGTACCTCTTCGGTGCCTGGATGCTGGCTGCAACAATGAATGCTGTACTCACCTGGTGGGGCGTCTCACTGGCTATTATTAATCATCAGTCCTTGGGAAGCGCAGTCTTTCCTTCAGACACCTTGATCACAATTGTCCCGGTATTTATTGCAATTATGGTGTGGCTGATAAGGGTTTTGATCATTGGTACTTTTTCCGCTGCTGGAGAGCGTTTATTCAGTCAATCTGAAGGGATTCATCCTCCCCGCCCTGCTCCAACATTGAAGACCGAGGAGGTAAATGTTAGGCCCTCACCACCACAATCGGTTGCATTTCATCCAACTCCAAAATCTCAATCCGTTTCAGTTCAACGTCCAAATGGACGCCCAGAACCTACTTATGACCCGGCTGGGATGACTGGATATAAAGTTTCCAATAACCAAACCAGGCAATAAATTTAAAACAAGAGCGACCATATCATAAGTGAATAAGGTCGCTCTTGTTCGTTTGTGATCGCTTGTATTCGTTTCTATTCGTTCTTCAGCATATTTTTTAAAACAGTATTTAAAACTCCACCGTTGCGATAGTATTCAACTTCTATTGGCGTATTCAGTTTCGCAATTGTTCTAAATGTTATCGAAGATTGATCATCTTTATTCATATTCACTATTATTTCAATATTTGGATAGATGTTATCATCCAATCCATCGATGGTAAATATTTCAGTTCCGGTGATCCGAAGGCTGGCTGCGTTCTCACCAGGCATAAACTGGAGCGGCAGAACGCCCATCCCCACCAAGTTTGAACGATGAATGCGTTCGAATGATTCTGCGATCACTGCCCTTACCCCCAATAATCTTGTTCCTTTTGCTGCCCAATCACGGCTAGATCCAGTTCCGTAATCTTTCCCTGCGATGATGATTAAGGGAACACTCTCCTGTTGGTATCTCATGGCAGCATCATAAATACTCATTTTCTCACCTTCAGGCATGTGCAGCGTAATTCCACCTTCCACACCTTGTACCAGTCTGTTCTTTAATCTTATGTTCGCAAAGGTGCCTCGGGTCATCACCTGGTCATTTCCACGCCTCGAACCATACGAATTGAAATCTCGCGGATGCACGCCATTGCCAATTAGGTACTTTCCAGCCGGGCTGTCACTAGAAATTGAGCCAGCAGGCGAAATATGATCAGTAGTTATGGAATCTCCAAGGAATACCAACAATCTGGCAGAAATTATTGGTTTGATATTTGAATGTTCTTGGGCATCATTTATGAAGAAAGGAGGCTCATGAATATATGTGGATTCTTCATCCCATGGGTAAAGATTACTATCACTGGATTTTATAGCATTCCATGTCTCATTTCCAGTGAATACGCTTTGATACTTGTTAATAAACATCTCTGTAGAGACGTTTTGTGCAACTGCCTGAGAAATCTCCAGGTTCGAAGGCCAAATATCTCTCATATAAACAGGTTTCCCATCCAGATCAAATCCCAAAGGTTCATTTTGTAAGTCGATGTCGACAGTTCCGGCCAGAGCGTAGATGACAACGAGTGGAGGTGATGCCAAATAATTGGCTCTCACATATGGGTGGATCCGTCCTTCAAAATTCCGGTTACCTGAGAGCACGCTCACTGCCACTAGGTTCTCGCTGGTTATGGCTTTTACGACTTCGCCAGGGAGAAGCCCAGAATTCCCGATGCAAGTGGTGCAACCATAGCCCACCACATTAAAGCCTAACTTCGCTAATGGTTCAAGTAAACCAGCTTTTTCTAAATATTCCGTAACCACCCGAGAACCAGGTGCCAGACTAGTCTTGACATAAGGTTTGACACTCAGACCTCTTTCGACTGCTTTTCTGGCCACCAGACCTGCAGCAATCATCACCGACGGATTGGATGTGTTTGTGCAAGAAGTAATGGCAGCAATCACCACAGCCCCATGAGTCATTTTCAGAGCATGTCCATTTGCCCCAAATTTTACCGACTTTTCCAATTCGTCTTCTTTGAGCTCAAAACCACCATCCTTAGTGGGGGCAGAAAGCGAATTTCTGAATGATTTCTTGACGTTAAATAACGAAACCCGGTCTTGAGGACGTTTAGGTCCTGCCAGGCTGGTTTCAACCATACCAAGATCGAGCTCGATTACTTCGGTAAATTCTGGATCAGGTGAATCATCCGTTCTGAATAAGCTTTGTTCCTTGCAGTAACGTTCCACAAGATCAATGACATCATCTGTGCGTCCAGTCATATTTAAATAACGCAACGTTTCATTATCCACAGGAAAATATCCAATGGTTGCCCCATATTCTGGAGCCATATTTGCAATCGTTGCCCGGTTGGGGAGAGATAGGGATGATAATCCAGATCCAAAGAACTCGACGAATTTATCAACCACACCCATCCTGCGGAGCATTTGGGTTATCCACAAGGTCAGGTCGGTTGCAGTGATTCCTTCTGAAAGTTGACTGTAAAGTTTTACACCGATGACATCCGGAGTGAGTATGTCTATGGGTTGGCCAAGCATGGCAGCTTCCGCTTCAATCCCCCCAACACCCCATCCCACCACACCCAATCCATTAATCATGGTGGTATGTGAATCGGTACCAACCAGCGTATCAGGAAAGGCGGTATATTCATCTCCTTTTTTTTGAGAAATAACTACCTGCGCTAGATATTCTAAATTCACTTGATGGACAATTCCAGTTGCTGGAGGTACTACTCGAAAATTATTGAATGAATTTTGCCCCCATCGCAAGAATTCATACCTTTCACGGTTGCGTTGGAATTCCAGTTCAGCGTTCCGCACCAAAGCATCAGGATTGGCAAAAAAATCCACTTGGACTGAATGATCGATCACCAGATCGACTGGGACCAAAGGATTGATCTTCCTGGGATCACCTCCCATTCGAGCAACCGCTTCACGCATTGCAGCAAGCTCCACGATTGCAGGGACACCTGTAAAATCTTGCATGATCACCCTGGCTGGGCGAAATGGTATAGGTGACCTATGGGCTTGTTTGGGTATCCAACTGGCGAGATTAATCACATCTTCGAGTGAAATTTCTTTCCCATTGCACTGGCGTAGCACTGATTCAAGCATGATTCGTATGGAATATGGGAGTCGGGAAAGTCTGGTTACTCCTTGACGTTCTAATCTATCAAGTCGATAAATAGTAAACTTTCCCAGTTTGGTTGACACCACATCCATAGCTTGAAATTGATCAATCTCCATAAACACTCCTTGCTAACTGCCTTCAATAAATGAATGCAAATTATAGTCCAAATATGTGGAAAATACATTAATTGGTTATTTTAATAGATATATATATACAAGGGTATGTATATCTATGCGAAAGATGCGTTTAAATCGGGGACTGGTCAGTTCTTCGATGCACCAGGGCATCCGTCATGCGGATCACGCGTGTTAAATAAGGAAGATCATGTACTCTAATAATATCCGCCCCACGCGCGATGCCAATCGTGACCGCAGCAGCAGTTCCTTCAAGCCGTTGGTCCGTAGGAAGGTTTAAAGTATATCCAATAAAAGATTTTCGAGAAGGGCCTAACAATACTGGAAAACCCAGCTTTTTTATCTCATCCAACCGATCTACCAATTCCAGGTTCTGTTCTACTGATTTCCCAAATCCAATACCCGGGTCGAGGATAATCTGATCATCTGAGATACCTGCAGAATGCGCAATGGAGACACTCTCCAACAACTCCTGCTTGACATCTTCAAGCAGATTATCATAGGGGATACCTACGTAGCGTCCACCTAAACGCTCTTTGATCTCAGCATGTGCCCATGAGCTGCGATTGTGCATCAGGATCACTGGTGATCGATATCTAGCCACCACGCTTGCAAGATCAGGGTCAGCATGTAATCCCCATACATCATTGACCAAATGCGCCCCCTGTTGGAGCGCTTCTTCAGCAACACTGGCTTTATACGTGTCTATCGATAAAATTACATCCAGTTTTGATGCTACTGCTCTGATTACTGGAATAACGCGCTTTATTTCTACTTCATAACTCACCTGTTGTGCTCCTGGTCGTGTGCTTTCTCCCCCGATGTCGATGATATCCGCTCCATTTTCGACCAAATAGATAGCCCTTTCAAGGACCGCACCGATGTTGAGGTTAATCGAATCAGGATCCAAATCTGGTTCTAATAAACCATCCCCGGAAAAACTATCGGGAGTCAGGTTTAATATTCCCATGATGTACGTTCTAGAGCCCCAGTTCAGAGAATGTGAATTTATTGTTATTGATTTCATCATTGGGTTTCTATTTTTAGAAAGTTGGAAACCACTCATAAAACAAGTCGACCTGACTGCTTTAGCACAAACAACGCGTCAAGAGTCACAAATGGATTGGAATAGACTTTACTTGTTCCTCCCCAGTTCACACGTGAGTGCCCAGATAGTTTCTTGTCATCCACCCGGTAGTATTTATCTTCCGCTGGAAATCCTCCATCAGGTAAACACTTATTCTCAAGAATATCTAGGCTTTCAATGCAACGTGGATCATTGATGAAACCAGCCTCGGATATAACCTTCAAAGCGAACAAGATATCATAATGCCAATAATTGGGATAATGTAATTTGATAAAATTTTGGTGAATGATTTGACCGCCTCGTAGCCGTTTGATGAGATGACGTTTTAGAAAAATCTCGGACGCTCGATCCACAGCTTGTTTTACTTTTGGATCGCTTGATAAATGAAAATACCAGGATAATCCTCGCAATGGAATCAAAGTTTCATTGAACGAAGAAACAGATGCTTCCGGGCGCTTATCGCAATTCCAGCCACCATCCTCCCATTGCCATTTTAATAATCGTGCAACCAGTTCCTCCGTCCGACCATCCGACAATCCCAGAGCAAGGGAATAATATATGCAGTTTCCTTCTTGTGAAGCACACCGCCTCACCCGCCCATTGATCATCCTGATGTACATCTGGTGATCCTTCGATAACAACCACTCATAACATTGTTCCATCAAAGGTCTAAGTGATTCATCACCTTCTGGGTAACCCAGATCTGCCAGGATCGATAACACCCAGTGAGCGCCAAACCATTTATCATAAGGATGATATGGGATACACCCATCATCTTTTCGATCGCTCAACAACCGCTGAATGATGGGCGAGGTTTCTAACTCATTCCTCGAATTTCCGATATTTGGTATAGAATAAGGCTCACTCGATAAATTACGAGCAACTTTCCAACGGATGATTGGATCAGGGTGTTCGGAAAGGAATTTTAGTATATCTTTAATTTCCTTCTCCATAGGGTGCCTCCTTTTCCTTGATACCCAACAGAATTGCCAACACATCCTCAGGTAGATCAACCTCTGGTAATTCCTGGCTACCATAACTTTGACTGGCACGCTCACGTAATGCCTGCCACAATAACTGGCGTTCATCAGATTTAACAACCAGGTCGTTCACCGAGCTGGCTCCCAACAGGTATTCACCAGTGGTATAGAGAAATGTGATCCTGCGCCAGGTTTCTGCGAGAATAGGTTGAGTTAAGCGCTCCAATGGACCAAGTTGGATTTTATAGTATTCCTCCTTCGCGCGCGGATGGTCAGGTTCGGTTTGTAAAAGCTCTCCCCGGGTAGTCAATTCATGCCCCCGCACCGGGGCAATATACTCTATGCGCCACTTCTCATCCCCAAACGCACCGGTTTGGTAAAAAGCCAGAAAATCGACAGCCACAACCTTTGGAGCTGTCCGTAGTGGGATGCGATACCATCCCAATAACCTGGCGATCTCCAAATCCCGTTGGTTATTGACCACCGCAACCAAAACGAGCGAAGTGGGGTGGATCAAAGTTTTCCTTTTATCCGATACCTGCATCGGCATTGAATTCTTCAATCATCGCGTCAATCTCCGGCACTTGCTTTTGAACATCACTCCAATAATCCGGGTCATACCACTGGGACTGGATCTCAGCGTATGTTTTTCCTTGCTGCTCTACCCAGGTAAAGTACTTCAGGTTGTGGACTCTTTTACGGTCTGCATAAGATAGCTCAAGCATATGATCCGTTGATTCGCTTAAGAGATAACGTGCAAAATCAGCTGCTGCATTATTTTCTGTATACTCGCCATACTCTTGATGCATTTCCTGTAGGCGGCTCCCGTACAGCTCCATCGAATCAGTCAGGATGGTCAGGATGACATCATGTTCACCGAGCTCATAATATTTAGCCATCTTGATTGCAGAGAGCACGTTAGATATTCCTGAAAATCCGAAAAGGTCCAATTTACTGACGATATTCCCTGGCACACCCATTTTTGTTAAATACAATCGACCTACTGGCTCATTAAATAACCTTGCAAGATTGACTATGGCATTGTCGTCAATGGCAACAATTAAATCGGTATTCTTGACGTTATGGATCCAGGGGACGTGCTTGTCACCGATCCCTTCAATTCGGTGTGAGCCGAATCCATTTTGCAATAATGTCGGGCATTGTAATGCTTCACTGGCAACGATTTTACTGGCTGGGAAGCGCTGTTTCATGAAATCACCACTCCCAATTGTTCCTGCTGATCCAGTGGCAGATGCCATACCTCTATATTCATCCTTGGGACCCATGATCTTTTGTAAAACTTCTTCCATGGCGTGACCAGTGATTTCGTAATGCCAGAGGTAATTTCCGAATTCTTCGAATTGATTAAAGATCATTAAATCCTGACCCGACTTGCGCAGCTCCCAACATTTATCAAAAATCTCTTTTACATTTGATTCGCTCCCAGGTGTTTTGATTGTCTCACCTGCAATTTTTGATAGCCATTCGAAACGTTCCTTGCTCATACCTTCGGGTAAAATGGCAATCGATTCACAACCCATTAGGGCAGAGTCATAAGCGCCTCCTCGGCAATAGTTTCCCGTTGACGGCCAAACGGCTTTTTGGCTTGAGGGATCAAACTGACCGGTGACCAATCGGGGAACTAAACACCCAAAAGCCGCGCCAACCTTATGAGCACCAGTCGGGAACCACTTTCCTACTAATACAACAATCCGAGCGGGAGACCCTGTCAGGCTTGCAGGAAGTTCTAGGTAATTTACTCCACCAAATCCTCCACCTTGAGCTTTGGGTTCATTATGCCAGGTAATTCGGAACAGGTTGCGAGGGTTGACATCCCAAAGACCAATCGTGCTCAACTCTTGTTGGATTTTTCCTGGAACATGTGCATGGTTTTTCATCTGTGAATAGGTCGGGATGATAATATTCATCTCCCGTACACGTTGGATGGCACGCTTCCGGCCTTCATTGTCTATTGTCATATCGATTTTCATAGTAATTCTCCTTATTAATCTTTAGACGGTGCTTCCCTTACGATATATAGGGGTCGTCCCTTTGCTTCATCATATATTCTGCCGATATATTCACCAAGTATGCCGAGTGAAATAAGCTGTACCCCTCCCAGGAATAAAACTGCAATCAGGGTAGTGGTTTGCCCTAAAAATGCATGTAAACCAACAATTCGAAGGATGATGACCACAGGAATAGCAATAATGCTTATCCCAGCAGTCAAGAATCCCAGGTACATTGCCAACTGAAGGGGAAAATACGAAAAGCTGGTAATGGCATCCATGGCAAACTTGAGCATTTTTTTAAATGGATATTTTGTCACTCCTGAATAGCGGGTAGCCCGTTTATATGTAATTCCTGTTTGCTTGAATCCCACCCATGCAGACATACCACGCAAAAAACGATGCCTTTCCCGCATTCCTCTCATGACTTCTACGACCTTATGATCCAACAAACGGAAATCGCCTGTATCCATTGGAATGTTTACATCTGTGATTCGATAAATCAACCTATAGAAAAGCGAAGCGCTGATCAGTTTTAACCAGGATTCTCCTTCTCGCTCCGAGCGTTGCGCATAAACTACTTCATAACCTTCCTTCCACTTGGAAACCAAATCGAGGATCACCTCTGGTGGATCCTGAAGGTCAGAGTCGATGATCACTATAGCTTGACCCTGTGAATAATCCAACCCGGCTGTAACGGCTAATTGGTGACCAAAATTACGTGCAAAGATGACTGGCTTGATTTGCTCATCTTGAGCTGCAAGCTTTCGGATTTCATCGGTTGATCCATCCGTGGAACCATCATCAACCATCAATAGTTCCCACGCTTCTCCAGTCTTCTGCAATGTCTCTTTTACCCTGCGATATAACTCAGGGATATTTCCCACTTCGTTATATATGGGCGCAATAACAGAATATACTATCTTATTATCCATAAATACCTATTTCGAATTGGTTTTTATCAATATAACGATATCTCATTGGTTTTCTGACAACGAATTCAGACAATTACTTTCTTTAATGCATTCAGTGTTGGTTCAATTATCTGTGGTTCTTTCACAGCCTGCATTGCAGCTCGAACATCCTTTAATCCGCTCCCCGTATTAATTACAAGCACAGGCTCATCTGGTTGTAATAAGCCAGATCGAATGGCTTTCACCAGACCTGCATATGATGCTGCACCAGCAGGTTCAGCAAAGATCCCGACCTTGCCCAGATCAGCGATAGCTGACACAATCTCATCATCTCTGACGACGAGATATCCTCCTCCAGTTTCGCGAGCCGCCCTGATCGCACGCACACCATCCCGGGGAAGATCGACCGAGATGCTATCTGCTAATGTATTGGCACTAACTGGAGTGATTATTTCCGTACCAACAAAATACGCATTGGCTATAGCAGCCGACCCTTCCGCCTGCACGCCGAATATCCTGGGCATGCTTTCAAGCCAGCCAAGAACAATCAGATCTTTAAAACCTTTATACAGACCTGAGATGATATTTCCATCACCGACAGAGACGAAAACAGAAAGCGGTTGGGTTAGTCTCGGTTGCAAATGGACCATCCATTCCCAGATTTCTAGCGCAGCGGTTTTCTTACCCTCGGCGGTGAATGGATTGTAACCAGTATTCCGGCAATACCATCCAAATTCATTTGATGCTTGAATAGTCAAATCAAATGCTTCATCATACGAGCCATCCACAAGGTATACACTTGCACCATAAATGAGTAATTGAGCGATTTTTGCTGGAGGGGCTGTGCGTGGTGCAAAGATCACCGCCTTTTGACCAATTGCAGCTGCCATCCCCGCTAATGCCGCCCCTGCATTCCCTGTTGAAGCTGTTACAACAATTTCTGCACCGATCTCACGAGCCCTGGCAACAACGATTGCACTCGCACGATCCTTGAAAGATGCAGTCGGGTTGCGACTCTCATCTTTGATCCATAGTTTATCTAGACCAACATTTCCAGCTAAATTTGCAGACATATAGACTGGTGTCCATCCAGCAGAATGTATTGGGGTGTTTATTCCTCCGGGATCTGGCACAGGCAATAATGGTTGATATCGCCATAAAGAGTATTCTGTAGAAGTATAAATATTGTCAGGACTGAAATTCTTTGAAATCCAGTTGTAATCTAAAACAATATCTAAATTTCCACCATCCTTCGGGCAGGTGTAAATTGCATCATTGGGTGAGTATTCTGATCCACAAATGGAACAATGATAGCCTTTTAAATTATTCATAGCTACTCTGATCGATATACCATTCGAATCTGTAGAATAGGATTATAATCCGCGTTCGCCCCGAACGTACGGGATACCAAGTGCTGCAGGTGCACCAATCCTCTTTCGAATCGCTTCTCGTGAGCCAATCACTAAAACAATAATAGTAAAGGCATATGGGAGCATCTCGAGAAAGAAACCATAATATGGATTATAGTAGAAGGGATTGGCTAGACCTAATATCATCGTTGGTCCTTGGATATCCAGGATCAAACGCCGTAATGCACCAAAAACATACGATCCAAATACTGCCCTGAATGGATCCCATTGTGCAAAAATAACCAAACCTATTGCGATCCAGCCTTGACCGG
>Ga0315276_10007020_pt1 | contig 10407 bp, 9 predicted proteins | sample YL17G05_0_MG_FD_204542 | JGI IMG/M metagenome (GOLD analysis project Ga0315276, IMG submission 204542) | Sediment microbial communities from Yellowstone Lake, YNP, Wyoming, USA - YL17G05_0 | ecosystem: Environmental > Aquatic > Freshwater > Lake > Sediment | place: USA: Wyoming | collected... | reverse complement strand
GACGACTACACCGACCCGGCCCCGGCCACCACCTTCGCGCACCTGGACGCCAGCACGAACCTCTCCCGGAAGATCTCAGAGCTGGGGATCTACCCGGCGGTGGACCCGCTGGCCTCCACCTCCCGCATCCTGGATCCCCGAATCCTGGGAGACGAACACTACGACACCGCCCGGGCGGTGCAGTCGGTGCTCCAGCGCTACAAGGAGCTCCAGGACATCATCGCCATCCTGGGGATCGACGAGCTTTCGGAGGACGACAAGATCACCGTCGTCCGGGCCAGGAAGATCCAGCGCTTCCTCTCCCAGCCCTTCTTCGTGGCCGAGCAGTTCACCGGCATCCCCGGCAAGTACGTTCCCGTGGCGGAGACGATCCGGGGTTTCAAGGAGATCGTGGCCGGAAAGCACGACGAGATCCCGGAGCAGGCCTTCTACCTGGTGGGGAACATCGAAGAGGCCCTGGAGAAGGCCGAGAAGATGAAGACGGCGGTCTAGGAGGCGCGGGGCGGATGCTGCCGGAGAAGATCCATCTGGACATCGTCACCCCCGAGCGGGGCGTGGTCAGCGAGGCCGTGGACGAGCTGATCCTTCCGGGCTGCGAGGGGTACCTCGGCGTCCGTCCGGGGCACGCGCCGCTCCTCACGGCCCTGAAGGTGGGGGCCATCGAGTACCGCAAGGGGAAGGAAGTCTTCTACCTGGCGGTCTCGTGGGGGTTCGCCGAGGTCCTCCCCGACCGGGTGGCGATCCTGGCGGAGACCGCCGAGAAGGCCTCGGAGATCGACGTGGATCGCGCCCGCCGCGCCCGGGAGCGGGCGGAGAACCGGCTGAAGAGGCCCGTTCCCGACACCGATTTCCGCCGCGCCGAGGTGGCCCTGCAGAAGGCCCTCATCCGTCTCCAGGTCGCGGCCAGGGCGCAGGCCGTGTCCCGGGAGTCCTGAACCGGAGCCGCCCCCCCGGTGGGAAGAATCGGCGGCCGGAGGCAAGTAGATGAAATCCCCCTCTCCCTGGATCGCGGCACCGGCCATCCTCGCCGGCCTCCTCCTCCTTCACTGCGGGGCCGGCCGCGAGGTGGTGGTGGGCGCCGTCCTTTCCCTCTCGGGGGAAGGTGCCCATTACGGCCAGGTCATCCGGGAGGCCATGGACCTCGCCGTCGATCGGATCAACGCCTCGGGCGGCATCGGCGGCAATCCTCTCCGGATCCTCTACCGCGACAGCAGAAGCTCCCCTGAGGAGGCGGCCCGGTTGGCCCAGGAGCTCTTCGACCGCTATGACGTCCCGCTGATCTTCGGCGGCGTCCTCAGCTCCGAGACCCTGCGCATCGCCCCCATCGCCGAGAGCCGCCACAAGATCCTCCTCAGCCCCGCCTCCTCCAGCCCGGAGATCACCCGGGCGGGGGAACACATCTTCCGGGTCTATCCGTCCGACGCGCTCGAGGGGGCCTACATGGCCCGGCTGGCCTCCGATGAGCTCCGCCTGGCCCGGGTCACCGTCCTGGCCATCGACAACGAGTTCGGCCGGGGTCTCGTCAGCGTCTTCCGGGAGAGCTGGCGGGGGGAGATCCCCCCGCTGGTGATTCTCTATCCCATCCGTGGGGCCGATTATCCGGCCCTGGCGGAGAAGGCCCGGGAGGCGGGGGGAGACGGCATTTACCTGGTCGGGTATTACAATGACATGGCCGCCCTTCTCAGGGAGATCCGGAAGCGGTCGATTTCCGGCCGGATCCTGAGCACCTCCAGCATCGGGAGCTCCCGGGCCCTGGAGGAGGCCGGGGAGGCGGCGGAAGGGGTCATCTACCCGGCCACGGTCTTCGATCCCGAAAGCGACGACCCGGATGTCGCCCGTTTCGTGAGGGATTTCCGGGTTCGCTACGGATCCGACCCGGACCTCTACGCCGCCCACGGTTACGACGCGGTGATGGTGGCGGCCGCCGCGATGCAGAAGGCCGGAGGACCGGTCCCGGAGCGGATCGCCCGGGAGCTCCTGGCCATCCACGATTTCCACGGTGCCTCCGGGATTCTGGGCTTCGACCCGGAAGGAGACGTGGTGCAGTACCCCCGGGCCTTCATCGTCCATGCGGGGAGATCAAGGCTCTTCCGGGACTACCTGGAGGAGATGAGGGAAAAGCAGGAGGCATCGAAGTCTCCAGACCGGTGACAACCCTTCCGTCCGACCCCGGATCCCCCACCCCCCGCGAAACCGGCGGGGGAGGGATTGCCCTGTCCGTCGTGATCCCCGCCTACAACGAGGAGCGCCGAATCGTCCCGACTCTGAAGGCCATCGCCGATTACCTGGCCCGGAAGGAGTGGGGCGCCGAGATCCTGGTGGTGGATGACGGCAGCACCGACGGCACGGCGGGCCTTGTTGCGGAGATCGCCGGCGCAGTGCCGGGCCTCCGGCTGGTGAGGAACGAACGGAACCGGGGAAAGGGGTACAGCATCCGCCACGGCTTTGCCGAATGCCGCGGCCCCCTGGTGCTTCTCACCGACGCCGACCTTTCCACCCCCATCGAGGAGATCGAGAAGCTCCTCCGGGCCGTCCGGGAAGAGGGGAGCGGAATCGCTATCGGATCCAGGGGCCTGGACCCCTCCACGGTCGAGGTTCCCCAGGGATGGCTCCGGCGGACGATGGGAAAGGGGTTCAACGTGATCGTGAGGACCCTCACGGGCCTCTCCATCCGGGACACCCAGTGCGGATTCAAGCTCCTGAAGCGGGACCTCTTCGTCCCCATCTTCAGGGCGGCGCGGGTCGACCGGTTCTCCTACGACGTGGAGATCCTCTACCTGGCCCATCGCCGGGGAATCCGGGTCGCCGAGGTCCCGGTGATCTGGCGGAATTCTCCCCAGTCGCGGGTCAGCTTCGTGAGGGACAGCTTCCAGATGTTCTGGGACGTGGTGGGAATCGTCCTGCGGGACCGGATGGGAAGGTACCGGGAGCCGGCATGAGAAAAACGGCCAAAATTGTCTCCCGGGCCGCCCTGGCCCGGATCTCCCGCCGGATGGCGCGGGACGGGAAACGCCTGGTCCTCACCAACGGCTGCTTCGACCTGCTCCACTCGGGCCATGTCCGGCTCCTGGCGCGGGCCCGGCGGCTCGGAGACGCCCTGGCGGTGGCGGTGAACAGCGACTCGTCGGTCCGGAAGATCAAGGGGCCTGGAAGGCCGATAGTGGGGGAGAAGGAGAGGGCCGAGATCCTCGCCGCCCTGGAAGCGGTGGACTACGTGGTCCTGTTCCGGGAAGAGACCCCGGAGCGCCTGATCCGGGCGGTCCGGCCCCGGGTCCTCGTCAAGGGAGGGGACTGGGGCCGCTCCCGCATCGTGGGACGGCGGACGGTGGAGGCGGACGGCGGGGAGGTCCGCGTCCTCCCCCTGCGCAAGGGGATCTCCACCACCCGGATCATCCGCAGGATCCTGGTGAGGCTCGGGCGGTGAGCGGCGGCATCGGCTCTTTTCTGGCCACGACCGGGATCGGGGCCGCGATCGGCCGCCTGGCTTCCCCCCTCTCGTCCGGCCGGCGCTGCGCCCTGACCGGGCTGACCGGATCCGCGCGGGCCCTGCATCTCCTTCTTCTCCAGCGCGAGTTGCGCCGGTCCCTCCTGGTGGTGACCGTGGGCGACCCGGACACGGAGCGCTGGGAAAGGGACCTCAAGACCTGGCGGTCCTGGGTGGGGGAGGAGACCCTTCGGATCGACACGCTCCCTTCCCTCGATGCCGATCCCTACCAGGGGCTCTCCCCCCACCTCCAGGTGAGCTGCGAGCGGGTAGTGGCCCTGAACCACCTCCTGGGCCCCGATCCGGCCCTGATCCTTGTCCCCGCCCGATCCCTCTTCTACCCTCTCCCGTCTCCCGCGCTCTTCGCCGCCTCCCGGCTGATGATCCGTCCCGGCGAGGAGCTCAGCCCCGATCGCCTCTGCGCGGTTCTCATCCCGGCCGGCTATGTCCGGGTGGAGCATGTCTCCTCGCCCGGGGAGTTCGCCCGCCGCGGAGGCGTCGTGGATCTCTTTCTGCCGCAGGGGGATGTCCCGTGCCGGCTGGAATTCTACGGCGAGGAGGTGGAGTCGATCCGGTCCTTCAATCCCGAGACCCAGCGCTCCATGGACCAACTCGATGCGCTGGAGATCCTCCCCGTCCGGGAAATCCCACTGGGATCCCCTCCGCTCGACACTCTCCAGGCCCGGCTCAGATCTTGGACCGACGAGACGGGCGCCCCTCGCCGGGAGGCGCTGCTGGACGAGATCCGGCAGGAAGGGCACTTTCCCGGCATCGAGGCCTTCGCGCGCCTGATGGATCCCTGCGCCGTCACCGTCACCCGTTTCGCGCCGGAGGCGCTGCTCGTGGTGGAGGAGCCGGCGGCGGTCCTGGCGGAGGTCCGCAAGGGATGGGAGGAGATCCTCTCCACGTTCGAGTTCTCGGAGGCCTTCGGCCTCCCGTCTCCCGGGGAGTTGTTCGCCGACTATTCCACCCTGGAGAAGGAGCTTTCCGCGGCCCCCCTGGTCCTTTCGGAGCTTCCCCTGACGGAGCGGCCGGAGGAGGTGAGAATCTCCTGCCGGCCCGCCCGGTCCTACCAGGACCGCCTCCCGGATCTGGCTCCGGATCTCGCCGCCGCCGGTTCCTCCGGGTGGAAGACCCTCCTGGCGGTGGGGAGCCACGGCCGGATGGAGCGCCTCTCGGAGATCCTCCGGGACCTTGGAGAGCCCGCGACCCTGGTGGAGGATCCCCGGGCGCCGGTGCCCCCCGGCGCGTCCCGCCTCATCGTTCCGGGCAACCTGGACAGCGGCTTCTCCCTTCCCGATGCCGGGCTCCTGGTGGTGGCCGAACGGGAGATCTTTGGGGAGATCCACGAGAAGGAGGCCCGCCGCCGGAAGCTGGGAGTCTTCTCCCCCGACTTCCGGGACCTGAAGGTGGGGGACCCGGTGGTCCACGCCGATCACGGGATTGCCCGCTACGCCGGGGTGGTCCGGATGGAGGAAGGCGGGCGGATCGCCGATTTCGTGGAGCTGCACTTCGAGGGGAAGGACAAGCTCTTCGTGCCGGTGGAGGGACTCGACCTGATCCAGCGATACAGCGGCGCCGGCGGCCATTCCCCGAAGCTGGATCGCCTGGGCGGGATCACCTGGGAGCGGACCAAGCGGAAGGTCCGGCGCGCCATGCGGGAGATGGCGGAGGAGCTGCTTCAGCTCTACGCCGCCCGGAAGGCCTCCCCCGGCCATGCCTTCGGCCCCGACACCCCCTGGCAGCGCGAGTTCGAGACATCCTTCCCCTTCGAGGAGACGCCCGATCAGCGGAAGGCGATCCTGGAGGTGAAGTCGGACATGGAGACCCCCCTCCCCATGGACCGCCTCGTCTGCGGCGACGTCGGCTTCGGGAAGACCGAAGTGGCGATGCGGGCGGCCTTCAAGTCGGTCATGGAAGGGAAGCAGGCGGCGATCCTGGTCCCCACCACGGTCCTCGCCGTGCAGCACGTCAGCACCTTCCGGGAGCGGCTCGCCGGCTTCCCCGTGCGGGTGGAGATGCTCAGCCGTTTTCGGACGCCGGCGGAGCAGCGGGCGGTGGCGAAGGACCTGGAAGCGGGGAAAATAGACATCGTCATCGGCACCCACCGCCTCCTGTCCCGGGACGTCAAGTTCAGGAACCTGGGATTGCTGGTGGTGGACGAGGAGCAGCGGTTCGGGGTGGCGGCGAAGGAGCGGATCAAGCAGTTCAAGAAGAACGTGGACGTGCTGGCCATGAGCGCCACCCCCATCCCGCGCACCCTCCAGCTGTCCCTGGCGGGGATCCGGGACCTGTCGGTCATCGAGACCCCGCCGAAGAACCGGCTGGCCATCCAGACCCACATCGTTCCTTTCCGATCCGGCCTCATCGCCACCGCCCTCCGGAACGAGATCAAGCGGGGCGGCCAAGTCTACTTCGTCCACAACCGGGTGGAGAGCATCGCCTCCATGGCCAACCTCCTCCGGAAGACGGTCCCCGAGGCCAGGATTGCCGTGGCCCACGGGCAGATGGGGGAGAAGGACCTGGAGCGGACCATGCTCCGGTTCCTGCAGGGGGAGCACGACGTCCTCCTGACCACCACCATCATCGAGAACGGCCTGGACATCCCCCGCGTCAACACCATCCTGGTGAACCGGGCCGATCGCTTTGGCCTGGCCCAGCTCTACCAGCTCCGGGGCCGGGTGGGGCGATCCGACCGGCGCGCCTACGCCTATCTCATGGTCCCGCCGCGCACGGTGCTCACCCCGACGGCCCGGAAGCGCCTCAAGGCCCTGCAGGAGTTCAGCGATCTGGGATCGGGCTTCCGGATCGCGGCCATGGACCTGGAGATCCGGGGCGCCGGGAACCTTCTGGGGGCCGAGCAGCACGGACACATCGCCGCGGTGGGGTTCGACACCTACTGCCGGCTGCTGGAGAGGGCCGTCCAGGAGCTGAAGGGGGAGACGGCGATGCCGGAGGTCCGCACCTCCCTGAACCTCCGGATCGACATCCGGATCCCGGAGGACTACATCCCCGATTTCAGCCAGCGCCTCTCCCTCTACAAATGGGTCTCCTCCGCCCAGGACCGGGACGAGCTGGACCGGATCCGGGACGAGACGCGGGACCGGTACGGGAAGACCCCCCGCCAGGGGGAAAACCTCTTCACCCTGGCCGGGCTGAGAATCCTGGCGGAGAGGCTGCGGGTGGCCTCGGTGGACTACGCCGGGGGAAAGATCTCGGTCCGCTTCTCCCCCGACTCCTCCGTGGCCCCGCAACGCCTCATCGAGGTCGTCTCGAAGTCCCGAGGCGCCGTCCTCACGCCCGAGGGGGTCGTGCGGCTGCCTGTCGGGCCGGCGGAGGAGGACCGGGTGGAGGGGGTCCGTTCGCTGTTGAAAGCCCTCCTTTGATGTGCTAGAGTCTGCCGCAAAAGACGCCTTCCAAGGGTTCTTGCCGGCGTTTGGGACCATCAGATCCTCGGGATCCACTCGACATGAATCGGCTCTCGGCGCGCTTTCTTCCGGTCGCGATTCTCGCGGCGGCCCTGATCTCCGCCGGAGCGGGCTGCGCCGCCTCGCGCGGCGCCGGCGACGCTTCGGCCCCGGCCGTCCGGATCAACAACCAGGAGATCCCCTGCTCCGAATTCGAGGCCTACCTCAAGGCGAGCTTCGGAGAGGACCTGCCGCCCGTCGAGGACGCAGAGACCCGGAGCCGGCTCCTGGATCAGTTCATCGAGGAACGGCTCCTCCTCCAGCTGGCGGAGGCCCGGAAGATCAAGGTGGGGGACGATAAGGTGGACGGGTACCTGGCCGGATTGGGGGCCGGGACCGAGACGGGCCCCGGGGGCGGGCCCGTGGACGCCCCCTTCCGGGAGCAGATCCGCCGGAACCTCCTCATCCAGGAGTTCAAGGACCAGGTCCTCCTCCGCGAGGTCCGGGTCGGGCCCGAGGAGGTGGAGACCTATTACCGGGACCACCCGGAGGAGTTCCGGGAGGCCCGCGCCGTCGTCCTCCGGCAGATTCTCCTGGAAGAGGCCGGCGAGGCGAGGCGCATCCTCTCGATCCTGAGGCAGGACCCGGAGCAGTTCCAGGTCCTGGCCGAGCGCCACTCCGCCTCTCCCGACAGGGGACAGCCCCGCCCGTATGAAGAGCAGGAGCTTCCCGAGGCGATGCGCGCCGTGATCTTCGCCCTGTCTCCGGGCCAGGTGAGCGACGTGGTGGAGGAGGGCGGGAAGTACCGGATCTTCCAGGCGGTGGACCGGCACGAGGGGAAGAACCAGACCCTCGAGGAGGTCCGGAAGAAGATCGAGCGCATGCTCCTCCAGCGGAAGGTCGAGGAGGCCCTCTCCCTGGCGCTCTCGGAAGTGAAGCGCGGCGCCCGGATCACGGTCCACGAGGACAACCTGCCCTTCACCTACAAAGGGGAGTACGGCGGATGAAGCTCCGAACGATCCCGGTGGCCGCCGCGGCCGTGGCGTTCCTCGCCCTGCTCGCCCCGGCCGGAGCCCGCGCCGAGATCCTGGAGGAGATCGTCGCGAAGGTGAACAACTCCATCGTCACCCGGAGCCAGTTCGAAGATCGCCTGGCCCTCTACCGCCAGCAGATGAGCCAGAAGTTCACGGGGGACGAGCTGGACCAGAAGATGGCGGCCGGCCAGGAGGCCATCCTCCACAACATCATCATCGAGAACCTCCTGGCCCAGCGGGCCGAGGTCCTCCTGGACATGGACAAGGTCCGGAAGAACCTCATCGAGGACTTCAAGAAGAACCAGAAGATCGAGAGCGACGAGGAGCTGGACCGGCTCCTGAAGGAGCAGAAGATGACCCGGCCGGCCCTCCTGGACACGCTGGTGCGCCTGAACATCCCCCAGGAGATCATCAACTACGAGGTCCGGCGCAAGATCAGCGTCTCCGACAAGGAGATCCAGGAGTACTACGACTCCCACAAGCAGGAGTTCACGCGGCCCGAGCGGATCACCCTGAGGGAGATCGTCATTCTCTTCGAGGACGCCACGCGGGAGGAGGCGATGTCCCGGGCCGAGGCCGTCCGGAGAGAGCTGGACGCGGGGGCCGATTTCGAGACGCTGGTGGGACGGGAGTCCCAGGCCCCCTCCAGGGAGCGGGGAGGGCTCGTGGGCCCCTTCGGCCGGGGGGAGCTCCGCCCGGAGCTGGAGAAGGCCGCCTTCGCCCTACAGCCGGGGCAGGTTGCTGGCCCCGTCGAGTCCTCCCTGGCGCTCCACCTGGTGAAGATGGAGAGCCGGGACGCGGAGGAGGTGACCTCTCTGGACAAGGCCAAGGAGGGGATCTCCGAGCAGCTCCGGGAAGCAAGGTTCAAGGAGAAGATTGACGTCTACCTCAAGAAGCTCTGGAACGATAACTTCATCTATGTCTTCCCCAAGTTCGGGACTTCGGACTGGCTCCCCGCGGGCGCCAGCGAGGAAGTGCTCGGAGAGTAGATCGGGGAGAGGAGAAAGAACGTGAAAGGCCCGAACAGGAAAGGAGAGGAGATGATCCACCGGAAGCTCATCCGGCCCAATCTGTCCGATCTGAAGGACAAGATGGCCGTGCCGGCCCACCGCCCGCAGCGGAAGCAGATCCCGCCGGAGCAGACCAACGCCGAGGCCTTCTATTATCTGAAGCAGATGAACTCCAAGACCCCCATGGTGGTGGTCCTCAACGACGGGGAGCAGCTCCACGGGATCATCGAGTGGTATGACCGGACCTGCATCAAGGTGAACCGGGAGGGGGCCCCGAACCTCCTGGTCAACAAGCACAGCATCAAGTACATGTACAAGGCGGAAGAAGCCTCCGACGAAAAAGCCCCGGCCGAGGAAAGCCTTTGAGGCCCCCCCGGTGAATCCCGCCCTCGCCGTGACCTGCGGCGATCCCGCCGGGATCGGTCCCGAGATCGCGACGAAGTGTCTCTGCGATCTCGACATCATCTCCTCCTGCAGGCTCGTGTTGGCCGGGGACGCCGAGCAGATCCGCCTCACCGCCCGGGGCCTGGGCCTGCAGATGCCCCAGAGCGTCCAGGTGTGGGACGGCAAGAGCGAGCTGGAAGGGGCCGGCCCCTTTCTTCTGGACGTCGGACCCTCCGGGCCCGGCGTCAAGCCCGGGAAGCTCTCCGCGGACTCGGGAAAGGCCGCCATGTCGGCCATCCGCAAAGCGGCGGCGCTGGCCTGGGAGAAGAAGATCCAGGCCATGGTGACCGCCCCCATCAGCAAGAAGGCGATGGAGATGGCCGGGTTCGAAGGCACCGGCCACACCGAGATCCTGGCGAAGCTCACCGACAGCCGCCAGGTGGGGATGATGTTCGTCACCCCGTCCTTCAAGGTCGTCCTGTTGAGCACCCACCTCTCTCTCCGGCAGGCCATCGACTGCGTCACGAAGGAACGCCTCTCGGGCCTGATCCGCTTCGTCCACGCGGAGCACAAGCGGATCTTCGGCGTCGAGCCGCGGATCGGAGTGGCGGGGTTGAACCCCCACGCCGGGGAGGACTCGCTGTTCGGGGAGGACGAGGAGAAGGAAATCGTGCCGGCCATCGAGGCCTGCCGCGAGATGGGGATTGACGTGTGGGGGCCCTACCCGCCCGATTCGATCTACCTGCGGGCCGTGCGGGCCGAGCTCGATCTGGTGGTGGCCCTCTACCACGACCAGGCCATGATTCCGGTGAAGATCGCGTCGTTCGGAAAGTCGGCGGGGCTGACCCTGGGCCTGCCGTTCCTCCGCACTTCGGTGGACCACGGCACCGCTTTCGACATCGCCGGGAAGGGAGTCGCCGATCCCTCGAGCCTCCGGGAAGCCATCGCCCTCGCCGTGCGGCTGACCCGGAATTCCTCCTGAGATTTTCTCAGGGCCGGAACGCCCTCCGGACCTGCTCCAGAAGCGCCGGATGCATCGCCTGCGGCGACGCCACGATGTCGCCGGAGTCCAGGAAGCCGTCCGCCCC
>Ga0315276_10007019_pt1 | contig 10408 bp, 11 predicted proteins | sample YL17G05_0_MG_FD_204542 | JGI IMG/M metagenome (GOLD analysis project Ga0315276, IMG submission 204542) | Sediment microbial communities from Yellowstone Lake, YNP, Wyoming, USA - YL17G05_0 | ecosystem: Environmental > Aquatic > Freshwater > Lake > Sediment | place: USA: Wyoming | collected... | reverse complement strand
CATGGCCGCCCCCTACCCGTTCCTCCTCCTGGTGCTCACCAGAATTCCCCCCGCCCCGATCAGAAGCATGATGAGCGCCTGGACCATGGTCTTGTAGTCGACCGTTGACCCCCCGATGGCGGAGGCGTAGAAGAACCATCCCCCGACCGCCAGCAGGGCGGCATAGATGCCGATCATGATCCGGCGGGCCCCCCGGTTTGTGGCGGGGGTGTCGGCCGCAAAGAGCCTGTTGTAAAGCATCAGGCCGAGCATCGCCACGAGGCCCAGGCCCGCGAAGAGAAGCCAGAACAGCCGGAGGTCGGCTGCCACCTCCGGCCTGCCGACGAGGGGTTTCAGCATGGTCTCGTAGAGGGCACCCCCCAGGTTCGATCCGATCAGGCTTCCGATGACGCCATAGAGGAACGCGTAGCCCATATAGACCGCGACTTTGTCCGCCGGGGCGACGAGTCCGATATAGCTGTAGTACTTCGGATGCGCCGTCATTTCACCCATGGAAAAGACCGCGATGCCCAGGATGAATATCCAGACGTTCGAAGCGAACGCGAGGCAGACGAAGCCGATCACGCCGATGGCCATGCCGGCGATCATTGTGGGGAGAGGTTTGACCTTTCGCACCAGGCGACTGACGAGCACCTGGAGCAGGATAATCGTCCCGGCGTTGATGACGGTGACATGTTCGGCGCCAAACATGAGCGGCACCCCCATCGCGGCGAAAGCCGCATTGACCGGTGTCGCGTCCACAAAATCACGGAGGAACCAGAGGACCGATCCGAAGTTCTGAAAATACAGGATCCAGAATCCCGAATAGACGACGATCATCAGCATGAAGCGGGCGTCGCCGAGGACCATTGCGGCGCCGGCGAGGACTTCCCTGAGTTTACGCGTGTTGGCGGGTTTCGGCGGGTCGCGGTACAGAAATATGGTGGGGAGCAGCATCAGGGCGCAGTAGAGGGATGATGCAGTGAAAACGAGGCTCCAGGAGATCCCCTTGAAATAGCTTACCGCCAGCGGCGCGAGGAACGCACCGAGATTGATCATCCAGTAGTAGATGCCGAAACCGAGCCCCGAATTTTCCGCGTTGGTGGAGCGGGCGAGCGTCCCGGATATGATCGGCTTGAAGAGCCCGGCTCCAGTCGCCATCACCAAGAGTGCCGCGAAGACGGTCCCGTAGGAGCTCACTTGGCCGCTCGCGAAGTACCCCGTTGCGAGGAGGGAGAATGCCACAAGCAACATCCTCCGGTAGCCGTACCGGTCGGCGAGCGCGCCGCCGAGGATGGGAAGGACGTAGGTGAACGCGTAGATCAGTCCCTGGAGGAAGCCGACCGACTGTTCGGAGAAGCCGAGGCCGCCGTCCCTGAGGGAGTCGGTCAGGTAGATGGCGAGGACCGAATTCAGTCCGTAGTAGGCCGCGCGCTCGAAGAGCTCCATCATGTTCGCGATCCAGAACACGCGTGGGAATGAGCGGAGGACTCCCGTGGAGGGGGTGTCGGTCATCGGACTCCTGTGGAGGTTAAGACCGTGTGTGAAGAAAATCCGCGATCAGCGGGTCGGCCGGCGCAGGGTCCAGCCGGGTGCGCGGTGTTCAACGTTCTCCGCGCCGCGGCCCGATCGCAGCTCGCCGGCGATCTGTTCCGCAAAGCCCCTGGCCTGCGTTCCGTCCAGAAACCAGTCGGAGGAGACCAGGGTCCTGAAGAAGAGGGACTTCTTGTGGACGCGGACGATCCACGTTGTGCCGAGCCGGTCGATCTGCTCGAGCCGGACGGTATATCTGTTGCCTGCGGGGAACTTCATGGTCTGGGATTGATCGTCTTATGTTTCTTCATGGTACGGAGAATGGGGGAGAACGTCAATTGTTGGGATTGACGGCGCCGTGCCGTATATTCCATCCATGGCTGCATACATCGACATCATGCCGGGTATTCGGGTAGGGGATGCGGAGCTCGCATTCAGCTTCACGAGGAGCGGCGGACCGGGGGGGCAGAACGTGAACAAAGTGTCGACGCGCGTCGAGCTCCGCTTCGACGTCGAGGCGTCCCCTTCGCTCGATGACCGCCAGAAACAGCTTCTGCGCTCGGCACTAGGCTCGCGTCTTGGTCGCGACGGGGTGCTGATGATACAGGTGCAGGAATCCCGCAGTCAATGGCAGAACCGCCAGATCGCGGCGGAGAAGTTTGCCCGGCTCCTCCGGCACGCCCTGCGCCCCCGGAAGAAGCGCCGTGCGACAAAGCCGACGGCCGGTTCGAGGGAGAAGCGGTTCAATGCCAAGAAACGGAAGGGGGCCGTCAAGCATACGCGCGGCCGTATTTCCCTTGATGAATAGGGGGGTTTGCAATCCCCGGGAAATTTCCGTACTATTATGCCTGACTTCCGCGCCAACCACCTGGTGAGTCTGTTGTCCGACGCCCTCCAAGGTCTCTCACCCGCTCCGCTGTGGGAACATTTCTCCCGCCTTTCGTCCATTCCCCGTCCGTCCCGGAAGGAACGGCACGCGACCCGGTACATTCTTGACCTGGCCGCCTCAAGGGGATTTGTGACCCGGGAGGACGCAGCCGGTAACGTCATTGTCCGGAAGCCCGCCTCGAAGGGGAACGAGGGGGTCCCGTCCGTTGCTCTTCAGAACCATCTGGATATGGTCTGCGAAAAACGGCGGGATGTCATCCATGATTTTGAAAGGGATCCCCTCCGACTGCTCCGTGCTGATGGGTACGTGATCGCGGAGGGGACTACGCTGGGTGCCGATAATGGCATCGGCGCCGCGGCCGCGATCGCGGTCATGATGGACGATGCGCTAGCGCACGGCCCGCTGGAACTGCTCTTCACGGTGGACGAGGAAACCGGATTGAACGGCGCCGCGGCGCTCGACGCCTCGCTGCTCGGCAGCAGGCTCCTCCTCAATCTTGACTCCGAAGAAGAAGGAGCTCTCTATATCGGTTGTGCCGGTTCCCGCGCCGCGTTTCTCTCCTCACCGGCGGAGAGAGAGAAAGCGCCGGACGGTGCTCTCCCTCTCGCCGTCGTTCTCGGTGGCCTCCAGGGGGGACATTCCGGCCTGGAGATCGACAAGGTGCGGGGCAACGCGATTCGCCTGATGTCGCGCGCCCTCTGGGCGTGGGCGGACGACATACGGATCGTCCGCATCACGGCCGGGAGCAGGCGCAACGCAATACCCCGCGAGGCGGAAGCGGTGCTGATGATCCGGCCGGAACGGGTTGAAGAGTTCCGCCGCTCCGTGGACCGGCAAAACGCGATCATCTGGGACGAATGGGGGCCCTTCGCCGAGCCTCACCTCTCCTTGCGTGTCGCCTCCGCCGTTGCGGCGACCGACGGCACGGTGATCAGACGGAACGACCAGGAGAAGCTCCTGTCGCTCTTGTGCGCCCTGCCGACAGGGGTGATGGGCATGAGCGCATCGATGCCGGGGTCGGTCGAGACGTCGTTAAATCTGGCCGTGGTGCGCACGGAGGAGAAGAGCGTGGTGACGGAAATCAGCATGCGGAGCTCCGTGGACTCGGCTCTTGACGACCTCGCCATACGCGTGGGGATTATCGGGCGGCTCGCCGGTGCTACGGTGGACCTCACGCCAGGCTATCCGGGCTGGCGCCCCAATCCCTCCTCTCCTCTCCTGAGGACCGTCGCGGGAACCTACCGGACGCTTTTCGGCAAAAACCCTGCGATCAAGGCGATCCATGGCGGGCTCGAATGCGCGGTCATCGGACGAAAGCTGCCGGAGATCGACATGATCTCATTCGGCCCGAACATCGACGGGGCTCATTCGCCCGACGAACGGGTGGAGATCGCCAGCGTCGAGAAGTTCTGGCGCCTGTTGACCGCCGTGCTCGAACAGCTCACAAGAAATCATACCTCATAAGGGGCCACGACCTCCATGAAATTTGACGCCATCCTTCACGCCATCCTGCCGAAAGACGACAGTTTCTTCAACTTCTTCGAGAAAGACGCCGAAAACCTCCTGGCCGCGGCGCGCGTCTTCAAGGAGCTGATGTCGAACAGCATCACGAAAGAAGAACGGGCACAAAAGATCAGGAAGATCGAGGACTATGAGCACAAGGGGGACGAGATCACCCACCAGATCTTCCAGGCCCTCGGATCGACGTTCATCACCCCTTTCGACCGGGAGGACATCCACGAGCTGACCTCCAAGCTTGATGATATCCTGGACTATCTCCAGGGCGCATCCACCCGCATCATCCTCTACAGGGTGGACGCGATTTCTCCTGAAGCGGAGCGCCTCGCCGTCCTGATCCATGATTCGGTCGTGGAGCTCCACAAGGCGATCCCGAAGCTGCGCGACCTGCGCGACGTGAAGTTGATCAACGAAAGCCTGGTGAGGATCAACAGCATCGAGAACGAGGCGGACGACCTGTTCGAACGGGCCATAGCGAACCTTTTCGATACATGCAAGGACCCCATCATGCTCATCAAGTCGAAAGAGCTTCTGGTCAGCCTCGAGACCGCTACGGACCAGTGCGAGGACGCCGCGAACGTCATCGAGTCGATTATCGTGAAGAGCGCCTGAGATGCTCTCTCTCGTCCTCTTCATCATCGCCCTGGCGATCCTGTTCGATTTTCTGAACGGGTTTCACGACGCGGCCAACTCGATCGCGACGATCGTGTCGACGCGGGTGCTCTCACCCCGGCACGCGGTGGCCTGGGCGGCTTTCTTCAATCTGGTGGCGGCGCTCGTCTTCGACGTCCACATCGCTAAGACGATGGGGAAGGGGCTCATCGAGATACAGGCCGTGAACGAATACGTGATCATGGCCGGTCTCTTCGGGGCCATCACGTGGAACCTGATCACATGGTACTACGGCCTCCCCTCCAGCTCCTCTCACGCCCTGATCGGGGGGTACGGCGGGGCGGCGATCGCCAAGGCGGGTTTCGGCGCGATCCTCTACGCGGGCTGGGTCAAAACCTTGGTCTTCATCCTGGTCGCCCCCCTGATGGGGATGGTGCTTGGCTATTTTCTCCAGGTGGCGGTGATGTGGATCGTGCACAAGCGGGCCTATTCAAAGGTCAATGTGGTGTTCCGGAAACTCCAGCTCCTTTCGGCGGCGCTCTACAGCCTCGGTCACGGGACGAACGATGCGCAGAAGACGATGGGGATCATCACGGGACTCCTCCTGACGGCCGGTTATCTGAAGACGTTCGAGGTCCCGCTCTGGGTGGTGTTCCTGTCGCATGCCGCGATCGCCCTGGGGACATTTTTTGGCGGCTGGCGCATTGTCAAGACAATGGGCTCCAAGATCACCAAGCTGAAGCCGTCGGATGGTTTCTGTGCCGAGACGGCCGGCGGCATCACCCTGCTGATGACCGCATTCTTCGGGATCGCGGTCAGCACCACGCACACGATCGCAGGTGCGATCATGGGGGTCGGGGCGACGAAAAGGCTCTCCGCTGTCCGCTGGGGCATCGCCGGGACGATGGTCTGGGCGTGGGTCCTGACGATCCCCGCCTCCGCTCTCGTGGCCGCGGGTTCCTACTATTTAATAGAAGCTCTCAGGTCGCTCCTGCCGTAAGGCCCCTCCGCGGTGCGGGGGCCTCCGGTGCGTGGGCGGTGGAAACCGGCGTCCGATGCGGGCTCTTGACATTTCGTGCGGAGTTATGTAACTTGAAAACATGATTATCACTGCATCGAATAGTGCTCTCCGCCATCATCACCACCATCACGGTGAATCCGTGTATTCCGATGGAGTGACTGCTGGCTGACGCGCATCAGGTTCGGTTCACCAGAAAGCCCCTTCCGGAATACGGGAGGGGCTTTCTGCATTCAAGGGGTGTTCATGGAAAGAAATGTCATCGGATTGCCGGCGGGATTCAGGGATCTCCTGTTTGAGGAGGCGGAGACCCGGCGACGGGTCGAGAACGGATTCGCCGCGGTGTTTTCGTCCGGCGGCTACCGGGAGATCGTCCCCTCCGGCGTCGAATTTCTCGATGTGTACGGCCGGGGAAATCAGGGGGTGAAGGACCGCACGTTCAAATTCCTCGACCGTGACGACAATCTGCTGGCGCTCCGGGCGGATTTCACACCCTCGGTGGCCCGCATCGTTGCCGGGAGGCTTCGGGCCGGTCCCCTCCCGATCAGGCTCTGGTACAGCGGATCGGTCTTCCGCAAGGCGGACCGCCACCGGGGACAGTTCCACGAGTTCAGCCAGATCGGCGCGGAACTGATTGGCGTGAACTCGATCGCCCGTGACGCCGAAGTTCTCGATGTGGCTCTCACCTGCCTGATGGGGGCGGGTGTTGAGGACGCCTGTGTCCACGTGAACCATGCCGGGATATTCCGCGGGATCGTCGCGGCCCTCGGACTTGACGCCCGATCGCTGGAGAAGGTGAAGTCGGCCATCGACAGGAAGGACATGCGCACACTCGGCACGCGCCTCGAGCAGCTCGGCGTGGCCGCACCGGTTCGTTCCCAGGTCAACACTCTCTCACGGTGCGTGGGAGATGCGGGAGTGCTGGCTGAGGCCTCGGCCTCTGTCGCCAACGATGAGTCGCTCCGCGCGATCGGGGAGCTCGTCAGCCTTTCAGGGTTGCTCCCGCAGTGGGCAAGCCGCATCGTGTTCGATCTGACTGAGATCGACGAACTGGAATATTACACGGGGGCCATGTTCAACTTCTTCAGTCCTTCGCACACCGGCGAGCTCGGCAGGGGGGGACGGTACGACGGACTGCTCAAAGAGTTCGGCGCGGACCTCCCGGCGGTCGGATTTTCTCTCTCTCTCGACAGGATCAGCGAATGTCTCTGAACCAGCAGGTCATGATAGCGCTCCCCAAGGGACGCCTCTACGATCAGGCCCGCGGTCTTCTGGCACGGGCCGGCATCATGATGCCGGAATCGGACAACGGCTCGCGGAAGCTGGTGGTGTCCGACGCGTCGGGGCGTTTCGACTTCGTATCTCTCAAGCCCGTCGATATCCCCGTCTACGTGGAATCGGGCGCGATCGACGCCGGGATCGTGGGAACGGACATCCTGCGGGAGATCGAAAGCGATGTGTACGAACCGGTCGATCTCAAGATAGGAGTGTGCAGGCTCGTGGTCGCCGCACCGTCGGAGCGAGAGCTTCCCCTCTCGCAGATGGTCTGCATAGCGACCAAGTACCCCAGGACGGCGGAACGGTTCTTCCGGGGAAGAAACGCGCATGTCCACATCGTGAAGCTGGAGGGTTCGGTTGAAATCGCGCCTCTACTCGGCCTGGCAGACGCAATCGTCGACCTGGTCGAGACCGGGCGGACGTTGCGCGAGAACGGAATGCGTGTGGTCGAGGAGGTCGCCGCGGTGAGCGCGAAACTCATCGTGAACAGAACGGCGATGAAAATGAAATCTGCGGCAATCAACCATCTCATCACCCAACTGGACGCGGTGGTCTATGAACATCGTTGACGCGCGGAAGGACATCAGGACGGTGCGCGCGTTCGCGGAGCGGCGCGCAGAGTCCGATCCGGTCATCGAGGCCAGGGTGCGCGCGATCGTCGAGAGCGTGCGGGCGGAAGGAGACGAACCTCTCACAACGCTGACCCGTCAGCTGGACTGCCGGTTCATCGACTCGCTCGGTCTGCGCGTGAACGAACGGGAGGTGACCTCCGCCTACCGCATAGTGGGGAAGGACTTTCTGTCCGCCCTTCGCCTCGCAAAGAGGAACATCACCGCGTTTCACCGTCACCAGATGGTTCGTTCCTGGGAGGTGCGGACTCGGGGAGTCCGACTGGGGCAGCGGTTCAGGCCCCTGTCACGCGTCGGACTTTACATTCCCGGGGGGAAGGCGGCGTACCCATCGACGGTGCTGATGAATGCCGTCCCCGCCCGCCTGGCGGGAGTCAGGGAGATCGTCATGGTGACACCGTGCAATCCGGGGGGGAAGATCGCTCCGGAGGTGCTTGTCGCGGCGGGGGAGTGCGGAATCCAGGAGATCTACCGGATCGGGGGGGCGCAAGCCATCGCTGCGCTCGCCTATGGCACCGAATCGATCCGCCGCGTCGAGAAGATCACCGGGCCGGGAAACGCCTACGTTGCGGCGGCAAAAAAACTGGTCTTCGGTGTCGTGGGTATCGACATGATCGCCGGACCGACAGAAGTCGTCATCGTGGCGGACGCCTCCGCCCGGCCTGAGTTTATCGCCGCCGACCTGATCGCGCAGGCGGAGCACGACGAGCGCGCAGCCCCGATCGTTATTACCACCTCTTTGCAGGTCGCCGAAGAAACACGCGCGTGCGCCGGGGCCCAGATGGAATCCGCTCCCCGCAAAGCGATTGTGTGGAAGGCATTCGAAGGCCAGGGGATGATCATCGTTGTCAGGTCCCTCGCCGAGGCCGTCGAGCTGGTCAATCTGATCGCGCCGGAACATGTCGAACTGATGGTGAGACGCCCGCGTGCTCTCGCCGCACGGATCGTGAACGCCGGATCGGTGTTTTTGGGAACGTGGTCGACCGAGGCCCTCGGCGACTACGTCGCGGGACCCAACCACACGTTGCCGACGGCCGGCTCGGCGCGCTTCAGTTCTCCGCTCGGTGTGGCGGACTTCATGAAATTCACCAACGTCATCGACGTGTCCCGGGAGGCGTTCCACCGGCTCGCACCGTCGGTCGAGGTCCTGGCCCGTGCGGAGGGTCTCTACGGCCACGCGGCGTCGGTCACCATCAGAAAGGGGAGGACGTGAGAGGACTCGTTCGTCCGCAGCTCGAAGGACTTGTTGAGTATACACTCAGGCAGTATCCGCACCGGATCAAGCTGAACCAGAACGAAAATCCGTTCGAGCTGCCTCTCCACATTAAGCGGGAAATTCTCGAGCGGGTGGCGGCGGAACCCTGGTCGCGCTACCCTGCGTTTGTTCCCGAACGGCAGATCGATCGGGTCGCCGCGTTCACGGGATGGATCCCGGGCGGTGTCCTGCTCGGCAACGGATCGAACGACCTCCTGCAGCTGCTGTTCACCTCCGTCCTGGATGCCGGACGGGGTGTGGTGATCAGCCAGCCCACTTTCACCCTGTACAAGCTGCTGGCACAGGGGCTTGGCGCGGCCATACATGAGGTGCGGATGAGGAAGCCGTTCGCATTCGATGTCGATGCGATCATCGGGACGGCCCGGCGCACCGGCGCTTCGATGATTGTGCTGTCCTCGCCGAATAACCCGACGGGGACGCAGCTCACCGTTGAAGAGATCGTCCAGATACTGGAGTCGACCGAGTCGCTCGTCGTTCTCGACGAGGCCTACGTCCAGTTCGCCGCAGGATCGGCTGCGGGACTGCTCTCGCGCTACGACAGGCTGGTGGTCCTGCAGACGTTCTCCAAGGCCATGGGGGCGGCTGGGCTCCGCTTCGGGTATGCGCTGCTCGCACCGGACCTGGCGGAGCAGCTGAACAAGCTGAAGCTCCCGTATGCGGTGAACATCTTCACGCTGATCGCGGCGGAGGTCTTCATGGACCACTGGCACGAAATAAGAGGATGGATCGACACCATCGCGGGAGAGAGGGAGCGGGTCAGACAGGCCCTGGGAAGTTTGCCCGGTATCACGGTCCATCCGTCGGCCGCGAATTTCCTCCTGTTTGAAACGGAGCGGAAGACGCCGTCGGAGATATTCGACGCCCTGCTGGCCAGAGGCATACTGATTAGAAACGTGTCATCGTATCCGATGCTCGGACGGGGGCTCCGCGTGACCATCGGTACCGCCGAGGAGAACAACCAGTTCCTCACTGCGTTGCGGGAGGCATTATGACGAGAACCGCCAGTCTCGAAAGGACGACCACCGAGACCTCGATCACGCTCCGCCTTGATCTGGACGGAGCCGGGACCTATGACATCGCGACCGGCGTCGGGTTCTTCGATCATATGCTGTCACACATCGCCAAGCACGGCGGACTGGCCCTTTCCCTCCATGCGAAGGGGGATCTTCATGTGGACGAACATCACCTGGTCGAAGACGTCGGCCTCTGTCTCGGGAAAGCGATCAACGATGCGACGGGGGACAAAAGGGGGATCGAACGGTTCGGGACCGCGTTTGTCACGATGGATGAGGCGATGGCCAGGACGATCATCGACCTGAGCGGGAGGAGCTACCTGGTGTTCGACGCAGAGTTCTCACGTGAATCCATCAACGGGTTCCCGCTTGAGCTGGTCAGGGAATTCTTCCGCGCCCTCGCTACGGAGGGGCGGATGAACCTGCACGTCACGCTCCTCTATGGCGACAACGCGCATCATCAGGCGGAGGCGATTTTCAAGTCGTTCGGGCGTGCCTTGCGCGCGGCCCTCGCTCCCGCCGGACACGACACGATTCCCTCGACGAAGGGGACGTTATGATCGGCATCGTGGATTACGGCATGGGGAATCTCCGGAACGTACGCCGGGCTTGTGAACATACAGGCGTCCGGGCGGAGGTGATGTCGGATGCCCTGGCAATCGC
>Ga0315276_10007018_pt1 | contig 10409 bp, 10 predicted proteins | sample YL17G05_0_MG_FD_204542 | JGI IMG/M metagenome (GOLD analysis project Ga0315276, IMG submission 204542) | Sediment microbial communities from Yellowstone Lake, YNP, Wyoming, USA - YL17G05_0 | ecosystem: Environmental > Aquatic > Freshwater > Lake > Sediment | place: USA: Wyoming | collected... | reverse complement strand
CTGTTTAAACAGAAGAAGGGCATACTCGGCTGGCTGGTGGATTTATTGGCAAAAATCAGGATCAGACCCCGTTTTATCGAGAGAAACCGCGAGAAAATCAAAGAGACCGATAGTTTTATCTCCGATTTTTACCTGCATCACCGCGGCACCTTTATCGGCATATTTTTTCTCTATGCCCTCTTGATGATGCTCTGGGTAGTGGAAGTCCACTTAAACCTGGTCTACATCGGCATCGAAGACATCTCCTTTATCGAGAGTTTTTTGGTGACCACCATCGGCAACCTGGCCCTGATATTCCCCTTTATCCCCGGTTCGCTCGGCCTGTATGAAGTGACTTATATCGGTCTATTTGCCATGTTGGGCCGGAAGGCGGACATCGGGTTCACCCTGGTGCTGTTCCGCCGGTTGACCTCCCTGGTGCTGGCCGGCCTGGGACTCCTCTTCATGTTTACGTCCGGCTCCCGCCGCCAAAAGAAGCAAGATTAGCCGTCAATTCAGGGTAAAGGTGGTGTTGCTGTTATCGTAAGCCGTCGAGCTTATGTCCCGCACCCGGATGGAATAGCCGCTCCCGGCCGGGGCCACCGTGGTGCCGTTGTAATACCCGACATGCCAGTTGTAACTCCCGGTCGCCGGGTTGAGGTTATCCGCCACCAGGCCCAAATAAGCGCCATTGCGGTAGAGAAGGAGCTTGACATTGGTGGTCAGGCCGTCTGCCTGCCAGGTGATGGGCATATATGAGCCGGTCGCCCAGGTTTCGCCCCCATTCGGGGAGAGGACCCTCAGATCGATAACGGCAAATGTATTGTTGCTGTTGTCGTATAGCGTGCTGCCCTGGACCTTGATCCTGACCCGGTATGCGGGATCGACGCCGACCGCGCCACTCAAGCAGGAACCGACCGTCCAGAGATAGGAGCCGGACAAAGGAGCGATATTTTCGCTAATTATCCCGATCACCACCCCATCTTTGACTACATTGAGCCGTAAGAGACCCGTTATACCGGTGGCCTCCCAACAAACCCGATAGGCTGAACCGAGGTTCAGCTTCTCGCCCCCATTGGGCGTGACCACGTTGATCGCCGGGCTGCTCTGGAGCAATTCGATACCGGTGCCGGTGCCCAGGTTGCGGGTATATTGCCGCTGGGTGGCGTTGTTCCAGTGCTCGTGCACGCCCAGGCTGGCCAGCCGCGTGCCGTTGTTATCGGGATCATAAAAGGCGCCGGAAGGCGGGTTATTGGCCCGGGCCGACTCATGCAGGTAATTGCAGGCGTGGATGGTCATCTCCGAGTTAACCATGTTCGGTTCGTTGCGGAGAAAATCCAGGCCCACCGAATCGAGGGCCACCGGGTCCTGGGAGACCAACAGGCTGGAGCACCAATCGTTGCCCAGGGTCTGCCAGCGGACGATATATTTAGAACCCTCGGTAACATCGGTATACAACCCATCCAGCATGAACAACATGGTCTTGCCGCCCAATTGCGGGTGGCCGAGGAGACACGGGTGACAGTGCGGCATGCCCAGCCGGTTGGGCGTGCTGTTGTTTACCGCCGAGCCGTGCAGTCGCCCCGGGCCGAAACCATAGCCGTCTGAGACCGAGCCGAAAAAGTTCTTGCCGCTCAGGGTGATACCGAACATGTCGTGCCCGCGCAGTAAAGCCAAATTAATCAGGTAGGTGGCCTGGGTGTAGCTGGTCGGTGGGTAATGGTCCGCTATATCCGTATCCCCGGCATAAGGTTTGACAAAATGGATGGGGTGGGACAAATTGGGCTCGGTCGACACCCGGCCGCTATCTTCCCAGCCCGCCTCGATGCGCACAGCCTGGAAATGGCTGGCCGGATTAGAGCGGATTTTGTTATAGATGGGATCGCCGATCCAGCGCGAGGTATCGGTTACGGTAATATTGGCCCCGGCCACGCCCACCACTTCGATCAAATGTTTGACCAGCGCATAGACCAGGTGCGGGCTGTTATACCCCCCATTGTCCCAGGCGTCGCCGAAATCCTGGTTGCAATTGATCTTGATCACGATCTTCTCACCGGCCGTATAACCGACATTTCCCCGGCCATGGTTGACGTTGTAATGCTTGAATAATGCGTCCCAGGCTGCTTTTGCCGTTGTTTTCCCGGTCAGTTGTTGCAGCGACCGCGACAACATGCTGCTGACCACGTACTGGTTGGTATGGGCATCCGACCACCAATAGCCGGTCGAACCATCCCAGCTCGTGGCATTGGTGTCGCGCACCCAGACCACCCGGCCCGGGAATATGCCTTTGGCAGTACCCATGGGGTTGTTGGCCCCATCGCTGGGCGTATAGGCCGGTGCCGCCGGTCTGAATATCCCCTGGGAGGCCATAATACTGAGGGCAATACCCAGGAAAGCCCCACCGAGGATGATGACAAAGGCTGTGCGGAAACGGTGGATATATCGACCGAACCGGTGCAGCAGGGAACCGCCCACGATGGCCGCCAGTGCATAGGAAAGAAAACCGCCGCCGATACCGGCTGCCACGCGCTGGCAGGGGTAGGCGGCCCGGGCCGGCTTGGGGAGCACCCGGATGAGAAACCAGATCACAGCCAGTATCCCGACCAGCGGGTACAGAACTACCAACCATTTAGACTTCGGACTTTTCTCCTTTTCCTGGTTATTCATTTTAAATTTTCCTCCTTTACATTTTTGTAAACCGGTCAATTATATCACAATTTCTCTTCATTGCAAGCGGAAAATATATCCTAAATCATCCGCCTGGGGGAATGATTCTTTGATAAGATGATGATTTAGAGATGGCTTTGCGTGATAACATTAAGTATTTTCCTGGAAAGAATACCCGTAGTCATCTTTCTCCAGGTGCCGGTTTTGCCTTGACAAAAAAAAAGTGATTTGATAGAATCCTATTCCTGGGTTAGAGGAGAAAAATGAGAGACAAGAGAAACGATTCTCCCGGTAATGCTGGGTCTTTGATGATGGAGGGCTTATGAAATCGATGAGCTGGCCTGTTATCCTGTGCCTGTTTTTATCCTGTTTAATGCTCTATCCTTCGGGTGACGGCTATGTTAAACTGGGAAAAGTGGCCGTATCGAGCGTCCCGGATGACCTGTTGCTGCCCGACCTGGGCTCGGTTACGATCGATGCCAACGGCAATGTCTTTGCGTTTGCCGGTATGCCGAACCGGGGTGAATGCTTTATCGTCAAATTCGGTCCGGACCTAAAGTTTGTGAGAATATTCGGCCGGGAAGGCAAAGGCCCGGGGGAATTTACCACCTATTTGGGCGGGATCGAAGATCGGTTATCGGTAGACAGCGATGGGAATATCTATATTCGCGATGCTAATCCATCAAAATTAGTCATTTACGATAACCAGGGCAATTACCGGGAGGATATCCAGGTTGCCAGGAAGTATTCCAGGCTGGTTGGTCACCTGTACAGGATAAAGGCGTTCGGGAAAGGAAGATTTATCGGTGTTCAATGGAAATTAGATATGCCGCCCAAGGCCATGTTATTCACGTTTGCTCCCCCAAAAATAAAATTCGAGTACACCTATAACTCTAAGAGAATCAGGATGGACTCTCGTGACTTTATCGATCTTTACTATGGTGAGAACAACTTCCTGGACACGGATGAGAACCATTTTATCCTGGGTGAGTCCCAGGTGTACATGTTCCGTGTCTATGACCGGGATGGGAACTTAAAGCTGGAGGTTCACGATAAAAATAGGGTGATGGGCCATTTTAGCGGCAAAGAGATGGATCTGATCAGGAGACCATACCAACAAAAGATCGAACACCCACCAGAAACCGATGATTTTTATTTGAAATTAAGTTCTCAAAGGTCAAAGTTTAATGCCCTGATGGATTGGATCGAGAAGAGTAAGAATGTGATAGCCGATATCCGGTTGGCCGGGGACCGGGTCTTCGTCTTCCCGGTCAGCCCCGATATTACGGTTAAAGAGAGATTCCCGGTGGAGATCTACGACCTGAAAGGCAAACTCCTGGAGAGAGCGTGCTTTAAGAAGATTCCCCTTAAAATATGGAAGAACTTCGTCTTCTACTACGAGCGGGATAAGGAAGATAACCCCATCCTCATCAAGTACAAACTACTTGACTTACCGTGATACCGGGGGGGACGAGAGGTGACCTTAATTACTGGCAGCCAGTTCCTGCACGAATTGGGTGTACTTTTCCGGGGCGTCGGTGATCTTGACACCGGTCGCCACCTGGGTATCCCCAGAAGCAGAATCCGAGCCCGGTTGGCTCCATACCACCATGCCTTTCAAGGTAAAGGTTTCATCCGCAATGCCGATCAATATGAGCACTTCTGTGTCGAGGGCAAAGGTCTCGGTGGCCGTGAAAGAGAGTCCCGTTCTCGAGATATTGGTCGTTAACCCCATGGTTTCCAGGCCTTCTTGACCGATGTTAATCAACAGCTTTTTTTCCAGGCGTATTTCATTTCTCACTTCAGTCATGCAACTCACCTACCAAGATTACGGATAAACATAAGCAATTTTAGTGCCATTTATCAGGTGCGCTCATTTTCCTGCTGGTGCCTGAGTTAAACGAAAGATTACCCCGTTGTCCGCTGGGGGAAAAGGGTAATTTTTTCACACCTGTGACTTTTCTTTCATAATGTGCCGGAAGAACACGTCACACGATCCCTGGAAAGAGATACGCCCATTTTTTATCAGGGCCACGTGCTGGGCCAATGTCTTGACCTGGGCCAGGTGATGGGAGATGAACAGGACGCCGATGGTCAGACCGGCCAGGAGGACCTGTAAATGCTTCATCAACCGGTTGGCCGTGATCTGATCCAGGCAAGAGAAAGGCTCATCCAGGATGAGAAATTCCGGTTCCAGGATCAGTCCCCGGGCCAGGACGACCCGTTGCAATTGACCGGCCGAGATCTCATGCGGGTAACGGTGGAGAAGAGACGGCGGTAGATCCAGGATATTCAACAACTGTGAGATTTTCTCTTTAATCTCCCCCTGTCCCCGTTTCCGGATCAACAGCGGCTCGGCCATAATTTTTTCCACCTTGAAACAGGGGTTGACCGATAGCAAGGGATTCTGTGAGACCAGTTGATTCTGGCGGCGGAATTCCCGTCCCGGTGTTTGCAGGATCGAGGCCCTTTGGTAGATAATCTGCCCGCTATCGCACCGTTCAAAGCCCATAAGGATGCGGGCCAGGGTCGATTTACCGCCTCCGGATGGGCCGACCAGGGCATTGACCTGGCGGTCATAGAGAGTGAGATTAACCCGGTCAAGGGCGGCTATCGCTGTTTTCCCCGACCACCGAGACCGCTGGCGATAGGTCTTCGATACCTCCTTGAGCTCGAACCTGACATCCATATCGCCAGGATTTTAGCCAAAAAGGCGCAAAAAGTCCAGTATCTTGGGTACAAAAAAATCTAAATATTCACCTTAACAGTAAATTACTCGTACAAGGGTTGATTTTTATACTATTCTAAAGTAAAATTTTTCTATGAGCGATTATTATGATATCCTCGGGATTAACCGGAAAGCCTCCTTAGCGGAAATCAAGAAGGCTTACCAGAAAATGGCGCGAAAATTCCACCCTGATCTTAATCCTGGAGATAACGAAGCGGAGAAGCGATTCAAAGAGATCAACGAAGCGTATGAGGTACTCAAAGAGCCCGGTAAGCGCCAGCAGTACGATAATTTTGGCACAATATCCGGCCATTACGGTGCGCACCAGGGGGCCGATTTTGAAGGCTTTGATTTCACCACCACCGGTACCAGCAGCTTTGTCGATATCTTTGAATCGATATTCGGTATCGGTGGCCGGGGCTCTTCCCAGGGCCTCCAGCGGGCCGGTAAGCCCGAACCGGGGGAAGACCTTCATTATTTGATGAACGTAAGCTTCCTGGATGCCGCCCGCGGTATCGAGACACCGATCCGGTTGGTGCATAAAGAAACTTGCCTGGCCTGCAGTGGCCGGGGGATAAAAGTCGATTCTTCGGCCATCGACTGCCCGACTTGTAAAGGTAGCGGCCGGATATTCAGGCAAACCGGGTTCATGAAATTCGCCTCTACCTGCCCCACCTGTAATGGTAGAGGTCTTCTCCCCGGGGAAAATTGCCCCACCTGCTATGGGGAAGGCCGGGTCGATGCGGTCACCCGCATCCAGGTTAAGATTCCCGCCGGTGTCGATCATAACTCTCGCGTGCGTATCAATGGCCGCGGTAATACCGGTCGGTTGGGCGGCCCCCCGGGGGATCTCATCATCACTATCCAGGTTTCTCCGCACAAGTTTTTTAACAGGAATGGCGCCAACCTGGAATTGCTTCTCCCGGTCACCTACCTGGAAGCCGCCCTGGGGGCGCGCGTGGAAGTGCCCACCCTCGATGGCACCACCCTGGTAAAGATCCCGCCATCTACGCCATCCGGCCACCGCCTGCGGATTAAAGCCAGGGGTATCGTGGATCCCCGCTCCCGGGTGCCGGGGGACATGATTATCGAGATCAAGATTATCCCGCCGCCGGTAAAGGATATCGAGGTACGCCAGATGTTAAAAAAGATAGAGGAAAAAGCCCCCTACTTTCCCCGGGCAGAGTTTGAGCCATGAAAGAAAAAACCTATATGATTTCGGCCGTAGCCTCTAAATATAACATCCACCCCCAGACACTCCGGCTATATGAGCGGGAAGGTCTCTTGATCCCCTCCCGGACCCAGGGCAATACCCGCGTCTATTCGGATGAAGACTTAAAGAAGCTGGAGTTTATCCTCAACCTCTCCCGGGACATGGGGGTCAACCTGGCCGGTATCGAGATCATCTATAACATGAAGTTGAAGATGGAGAAGATGCAGGAAGAATTCTCCAATTTTTTAGAAGAATTGAAAAAAGAGTTTTTCTCCGGCCGGGAGAGTATCATCGAACAGAAAAAAGATGCGCTGGTCAAGTCTTCTTCTTCGACTGTGGCGCTATTTAAAGATGACAAAAAAAAATAGGGACTCGTCCAATTCTCTCAGCCTCTATTTCCAGAGCGTCGGTAAGGCCCCTCTCCTCTCCCTGGAAGAGGAGAAAGAACTAATCGTTAAGGCCCAGGATGGCGATAAAGCGGCATTCGAGAAAATCATCATCGCCAACCAGAGGCTGGTGGTCAAAGAGGTCCTGAAGTACTATTTCAAGGGAGACAATTTCCTGGACCTGATCAACGAGGGAAACAAAGGTTTGATCGAGGCCCTCAGGCGTTTCGACCTCTCCCGGCAAAACCGGTTTTATACCTATGCCCTGTGGTGGGTGAGAAGCGAGATTCGCCGGTATCTCCCCAAGAACCAATTATTGATCTCCCTCCCCGATATGTTTTTTAACAATTACCTGAACTATAAAAAAGCCTACTTTAAGCTCTCCAAAAAGCTCAAGAGACGACCAACGGAAAAAGAACTCTCCAGGGAAACCAACCTCCCGGTAAAGCAAATCAAACTCATGCTCCAGGTGCCCGAAGAGATCATCTCCCTGGATAAGACCGTGATCGAAGGCAGTAACACGAACCTTTCCACCCTCCTACCCGACAGTACCAACACCGATCCCCAAAACGCCCTATTCGGTCTGGCGACCCGGGATATCGTTAGGGAAGATGTCGAAGAATTAACGACCAAAGAGTCGGACGTAATCAAGATGCGTTTCGGTTTCGGCGATTTTGATCCGATGAAGCTCCGGGAGATCGCCAGGAAACTCGACATGAGCCCGGAAGGGATCAGGCGTATCGAGATCAAAGCTTTAGGGAAACTACGCAAAAAACTTTTGAAACAGGGCGTATACGGAGTACTCAATTGAACGACCAGGTCTGTCCCAAATGCAAAGGCACCGGCTGGGCGCCGGATGAGAATAACCGGGAAGTCGTGCACCGCTGCCAATGCCGGTTTATGGACCGGTTGCTGACAAAGAGCGAGCGGGCCAATATTCCCCAGCGTTTTGCCGGTGCGGAGTTAGAGTTCTATATTGTAAAAGAAGGAGAAGACTCTAAAAAGAATGCCAAAAAAATAGTGAAAAAATTTATCGAGGACTACCCGGCAGTTAATGAAGGGCTCCTGTTACAAGGGAGTACAGGAAAGGGGAAAACCCGTCTTTTATGCACCATTGCTACCGAACTGATGAAGAAGTTTGAAGATATCGATATCTACTACATCGATTGGAACGACCTGGTGCGCGAGATGGGATCGGGTGAGACCCATGCCAGCCGCGATTTTTCCAGCATCTCCGTCCTGGTCAACAAGCTCTGCGAAGCCGAAGTGTTGCTCTTCGACGAGCTCGCCGCTTCCAAAGCCAGCCAGTGGGTGTACGACAACATCTACTACCTGCTCAACAAACGCTACAATAACCGCAAGATCACCGTACTCGCCAGTAACTTCTTCGACGATAACCCGTCCACTATCTCCGAGACCGGCGAAACCCTGACCCAGCGAATTGGGGTCAGGCTTAGGGGCCGTTTGCACGAGATGGCGAAAACTGTTTTAATTGAAGGTGAAGATTATAGAGCAAAATACTTTAGTAATAAATCTAAGAGGTGACCATTATGCAGCATGATTTAACCTTTATCAATGAGAAGATAGCCCAGGAGAGCCAGATCATAGACAAAATCGTTTCCGAAATGGAAAAAATCATAGTCGGACAGCGCATTTTACTCGAACGGATGATGATCGGCCTGCTCTGTTCCGGCCATATCCTGCTCGAAGGTGTGCCCGGCCTGGCCAAGACCCTGGCTGTCAAGACCCTGGCCCAGGTCCTCGACCTCCAATTTAAACGCATCCAATTCACCCCCGACCTGCTCCCGGCAGACCTGACCGGGACCATGGTGTTCAATCCCAAAACTTCCGAGTTTCACACCCGCAAGGGACCCATTTTTACCAACCTGCTGTTGGCGGATGAAATCAACCGTTCCCCGGCCAAGGTACAGAGCGCCCTGCTGGAGGCCATGCAGGAGCTCCAGGTGACCATCGGCGAAAGCTCCCATGTTATCGATCCCCCGTTCATGGTCATGGCTACCCAGAACCCCATCGAGCAAGAAGGCACCTACCCCTTACCGGAAGCCCAGATCGACCGCTTCTTACTCAAAGTGAAGATCACCTACCCTTCCCGCGAGGAAGAGAAAGCCATTGTCAACCGCATGACCGGTGCTGCCCTGCCAACGCCCGGCCGGGTCTGTTCCGGTGAAGAGATCTCCCGTATCAATAAAGCCTACAAAATGGTTTATATAGATGAAAAGATCAAAGACTACATTATCGGCATCGTATTTGCCACCCGTTTCCCCCAGGAAGCCGGCCTGGGAAAATTGAAAAACCTGATCCAATTCGGCGCTTCCCCCCGTGCCTCCATTTACCTGACAGAAACAGCCAGGGCCCTGGCTTTCGTCAGACGCCGGGGCTATGTTACCCCGGAAGACGTCAAGACCATCGGTCGCGATGTGTTGCGCCACCGCATCATCCTCTCCTACGAAGCGGAAGCCGAAGAGATGACCACAGACGACATCATCACCGAAATATTCAACAACATCGAAGTGCCGTGATAGAGGTAAAAAAATATGGCAAAAAAAAAGGTTCCAAAATTCAGGACAGAATTGAAGAAGAGGCTGCGCGCCAAGAACAAGCTCCAGACCAATAAGCTCATCTATGCCGTGGCCGCCGGCCTGGGTATCATCCTTATCATCATACTCATCATTATTTTTACCGGGGACCGGAAAGCGGTCGATAAAAAGAAGCTCATCCTCGATACGCTGGGCTATTTAAAGAAAGTCAGCGCCATCACCAATGTCGATGCCTTCCCCGAGGAGAACAAGGCCCTGGTCATCTACAGCAGCAGCTCTGCCGGCGGCAGCAACAGCGATAGCAACCTGAATTTCCAGGACATGGCCCGTTACGCCGCTATCAGGCTCTCCAACGAGATAAAGGACGAGGTCGTGATCATCGTTTTTAAGGATTTTGACCGCCGGGACAAAGATTACCAGGTCAGCTTCAAGAACGGCGAGAAAGTCGGCGAAAAACTCCTCGACTAACCGCTCTACCCCTTATAACTCTTCCTGGCAATAGGTGGAAATATTCCGCTCTTCCGGGTCAAAACCGACGCCCACCAGCTTAATCGTTTTAGCGGTCGATAGATATCTCTCGTAGTACTTCCTGGTCTCGATTTGAGAAATGGCTTTATCGGCGGCACCCATCTTAAACTCCATAACAAAAATGCAACGCTCCGTTTCGATAACGGCATCGATTCTCCCTTTACTGGTGTGCACCTCGACTTTTATATCGATGCCCAATAGCGTCAGTATGAGGTAGATAACGGTGTGGTAATAGGCTTCCTTTTCTTTGATAAACAGGTTTACCGGTATCGAAGCGAAGAGCGACTTCAGGATGTCGAAAAATCGCTCCAGGTTGTTACCTTTGATGCTGTCTTGCAGTTCCAAAATGA
>Ga0315276_10007017_pt1 | contig 10409 bp, 8 predicted proteins | sample YL17G05_0_MG_FD_204542 | JGI IMG/M metagenome (GOLD analysis project Ga0315276, IMG submission 204542) | Sediment microbial communities from Yellowstone Lake, YNP, Wyoming, USA - YL17G05_0 | ecosystem: Environmental > Aquatic > Freshwater > Lake > Sediment | place: USA: Wyoming | collected... | reverse complement strand
CTCGAGAACTTCGACAAGAGTCTTGTGCGACTCCGCCAGCGTTGCGGCGAAGAGCTCCTGGAACGCCGGTTGCTGGAGGGCACGGTCGGCGATCTGGTACGAAGCCTGCTGGAGTGCCGCCGTTGCTGGCCCGGAGAGAGACTTGACGTCCTTCGGCAGCTTCGCTTCGACTTCCGCCTGCACGTCGACGTTGTCGAACAGACCGTCGACGGAGCGCGTGGCAATGGCGGCCCGGATTGCGTCGTCGTCCAGAAGCTCGGAGCTCGTATCCGTGAAGACCTGCGTGTTGAGCGCCACACGGTTGACCCAGACCGCGAAGGACGTAAGAAGCAGAAGAAGCCCCGCCACGACGAGGACGACCCAGACCGCCGCGGAGCGCCCGCGCCCTTGGCGAGACTTGGGCTTTGCCTCAGGAGATGCCGCGGTCTCGGTGCTCATTTCGGCTGTGACCCTACTCGTTCGTGGGTTGGTCCGCGCCATCACCGAGGGAGAACGCATGGTGGAGCGCGCGCACCGCCCGCTCGACGTCCACGCGTGCGATCAGACACGAGATCTTGATGGGGGAGGTCGAGATCAGTCGAAGGTTGATCTCCTCGTCGGCGAGCGTGCGGAACATTCGCGCGGCGACACCGGGGTTTGAACGCATTCCCGCGCCGATGAGCGAGACCTTGCCGAGATCGGTGATCTCCTCGACCTCGATCGAGCCGATCGATTCCTGCGCTCGCTCGAGCGCGCGACGAGCTGCAGGCACGTCCTCCTGCGGCGCGGAGAACGAGAGCTCCGCGGATCCGTGGCCCACGTTCTGCAGGATCGTGTCCACGTTGACGCGCCCGGCCGCGACCGCGTCGAAGATCGCCGCGGCCGAGCCCGGCCTGTCCGGGATCTCGCTGAGAGCGAACACGACCTCGTCCTCCGAGTGTGTGACCGCCGTGACGATCGCCTGCTCCATTCCCTCGGCGTCCTCGATTCGGGTGCCGGGTTCGTCCGAGAACGTCGAGCGAGCGTGAATAGGAACGCCCTGGCTGCGTGCAAGCTCGACCGCCCGCAGCATCAGCACCTTCGCCCCGGACGCAGCCATCTCGAGCATCTCCTCGTACGAGACGACGGCGAGCTTCCGCGCATCGGGGACGATTCGCGGGTCGGCCGTGAAGACGCCCGGCACGTCGGAGTAGATCTCGCACGTTGCCCCGAGAGCCGCCGCGAGCGCGACTGCAGTTGCGTCCGAGCCGCCGCGTCCGAGCGTTGTCACGTCCATCGTGTCGCGCGAGAAGCCCTGGAAGCCTGCGACGAGCACGATCTTTCCGGCGTCGAGCGCCTCGACGATCCGCACCGGAGTGATCTCGCGGATCTTCGCCTTCGTGTGGACGGGGTCGGTGATGATTCCCGCCTGTGAGCCCGTGAAGGAGACAGCCTCGTGCCCGAGGTCGTGCACTGCCATCGCGACGAGCGCGCAGGCGATGCGCTCGCCCGTGGACAGGAGCATGTCCAGTTCCCGCGGGTTCGGATGCGGGGAGACGTGGCCGGCGAGCTCGAGCAGCGTGTCCGTCGTATCGCCCATCGCCGAAACCGTCGCGACGACGCGGGCGCCGCGCCCATGTGCCTCGGCGAGTCTCTCGGCGACTCGCCGGATCTTGTCGGGGTCGGCGACGGAGGACCCGCCGAACTTCATGACGACGGTCTCGGGAGTGGGTGTGGGTGCGACGCTCATGGAGGGATTCTCGCTGCAGCGAGGCTATCGTTGTCGCGTGGCGTCGAAAGTGATGATGATCGGGCTCGATTGCGCCGAACCTTCACTCGTCCTCGAGCGCTGGCGAGATCAGCTTCCCACGCTTTCGGGCCTCATGGATCGAGGCACGTACGGCCGCCTCATGTCGGTGATCCCGCCGATAACCGTGCCCGCCTGGTCTTGCATGATGTCGAGCAAGACACCGGGAGATCTCGGGGTCTACGGCTTCCGAAACCGCTCCGATCACACCTACGACGGCGGTTTCATCGCCATGAGCACCGCAATAAAGGAGCCGCGCCTCTGGGATCTCGTCACGCGCGCCGGCGGTTCTTCGGTCGTGCTTTCCGTTCCGGGCACCTATCCGCCGCGGCCGCTGAAAGGCGTCATGGTCGGGTGCTTCCTCACTCCGGGACTCGACAGCAAGTACACGTATCCAGCTGCGCTGCGGGACGAGATCGCGGAGGTCGTCGGCGAGTACATCTTCGACACCAAGGATTTCCGTACGGATGACAAGGACTATCTCCTGGGGCAGGTCTACGAAATGACGAACCGTCGTTTCGCACTGGCGGAGCATCTCGCCTCGAACAAGCCCTGGACGTTCTTCGCCATGGTCGAGATGGGCCCGGACCGGATGCACCACGGGTTCTGGAAGCACATGGATCCCGAGCATCGCAAGCACGAGCGCGGAAACCCGTACGAGACGGCGATCCTCGACTACCACCGGCACGTCGACGGGCTCATCGGGCGGTTGCTCGAAGGTTTGGACGAGGACACCGTTGTTTTCGTGGTCTCCGATCACGGGGCGAAGCGCCTCGACGGCGGGATCCGGATCAACGAGTGGCTCCGCCGCGAGGGCCTGCTGGCGACGCTCTCGGAGCCGGACGGCGTGTCGTCACTGCGAGACGTCGGCGTCGACTGGTCGCGAACGACGGCATGGGGAGAGGGCGGCTACTACGCGCGCGTGTTCCTCAACGTCCAGGGGCGCGAGCCGGAGGGCACCATCCCGCCCGAGGACTACGAGTCCGTGCGCGATGATCTCGCCCGCCGCATCGCGGCGATCCCCGACGACCAGGGGAATCCGATACCGACAAAGGTCTTCAAGCCGGAGGAGCTCTACGAGGATCCGAAGGGCGTCCCGCCCGATCTCATCGTCGTCTTCGGCGATCTCCTCTGGCGTTCGGTTGGGACGATCGGCGGCGACGAGGGGATCCAGACGCTCGAGAACGACACCGGACCTGACGACGCGAACCACGCGCAGGACGGCCTGTACATCGTCGCCGGCCGGGGGATCGAGGCCCGAGGGCGCTCGGATGCGCACCTGCTCGACATCGCGCCGACAGTGCTCGAGGTCCTGGGGATCGAGGAGCCGCCCGGAATGCGTGGCCGGAGCCTGCTGCCTCAGCTCGCGGCACCGATGACGGCGTAGGTTCGGGCAATGAGCGACGACAACCTCTTGTCCGACGAGTGGGAGCCGAGCGAGGACTGGTCGGGCGGCGGCGGCCGCAGCAAGCGCCTGCCGCGCGGCGACGTCCTCGGGGCGAGCGTCTACGAGCTCGACCCTGGGAACTTCGTGGTCTACCACTTCCACCACGGGGCGGAGGAGATGCTAATCGTCCTGCGCGGCCGGCCCACGCTGCGGACGCCGAACGGTGAGCGCGAGCTGGCCGAAGGGGATGTCGTGCACTTCCCCGCCGGCCCCGCCGGCGCACACGCGCTGCGTAACGAGTCCGACGCTCCGATCCGCTTCGTGATGGTGTCCGACCACCCGAGTCCGGAGGTGGTCGAGTACCCCGACCTGGGACAGATCACCGCGCAGGCTCGAACCGGCTCGCAAATGGGCGAGCGCCTCTGGCTGATGTACGACGTCCCGGCCAAGGACTCCTGAGCCGGACAGCCGTCGCTGCAAGTGACCACGACGGTCCCCTGGAGGGGGCCGAGACTGCGCCGCCACTACAATCCGCCGCGCTGTGAACGTCGTCGTCTATGTCTCCGATGCGCTGCGCACGGATCATCTCGGCTGCTACGGCGCCCGCTACGTCAACACCAAGACCGTCGACGAGCTGGCCGCAAGCGGGGTGCGCTTCGACCAGGCGATCAGTGCTGCGCCCTGGACAGCGCCCTCCACTACCTCGATCGTCACCGGCCTGAATGCGCACCACCACGGCTACCTGCACTGGGATGCGCAGCTCGACCCGACGACGGAGACGATCTTCCGCGCGTTCTCGGCCCATGGCTACGAGGTCGGGAGCTTCGTGTTCGACACCAACTACCTCTTCAAGGGCCTGCCGGAGGCGAATGTCCGCGGCACGAGCGAGACGCTCGACGGCGCGTTCGCCTGGCTCCGCGAGAATCGCGAGAAGCCGTTCTTCCTCTACGTCCACAACTGGGCGACGCACATGCCCTACGACATCGTCCACGCCGACCGCAAAGACTGGATCGCGGCCAAGCAGGAGATCATCGAGGGGATCCAGTCCGACTCGGCTTCTGCGCTGGAAGCCATGCGCGAGTCGTACCGGAAGGCAGTGGAGCGCCAGTCGGAGGTTCTCACGGCTTCGTTGCTCGAGGAGCTCGACAGTCTCGGCCTGCGTGAGCGCACTGTCGTCGCCTTCCTCTCCGATCACGGCGAGTCGTGGGGTGAGCGCTTCTCCTCGAAGGAGGACGTGAAGGGCGTCTACCACATGCACGGCGCGACGCTCTTCGACGAGATCGTGCACGTGCCGCTCATCCTCTCGGCCCCCGGCACGATCGAGCCCGGCGCCGTGCGGACGCAGGTGCGCTCGATCGATCTCATGCCGACCTTGCTCGACCTCGCCGGCGTTCCCGCCCGGGAGACCGACGGGGAGTCGCTCCTTCCACTCATGGACGGGCGCGAGCAGGGCGACCGAACCGCAGTCATCGCCGGCACGGACATGGGCTCGCTGACCAAGCTCGCCGTCCGCCTCCCGCCCTGGAAGCTGATCCTCGATGTTGAGAGCGGGGAGGAGGAGGCGTACCGGCTCGACCTCGATCCGCGCGAGCTCGAGAGCCGACCTGCCGACGCGCCACCCGAGCTTCGCGAGATCGTCTTCCGCGAGCTCGAGAGCGCCGAGCGCCACGAGCTGACCGAGGAAGAGGAGGCGACCGTGGCCAAACGGCTCGCCGACCTCGGTTACCTGTAGTGACAGCGCTTGCAGCCTTTTACGAGCGGATGTTCTTCATCCGCCGCTTCGAGGAGTCGCTCCTCGACCTCTTCTCGCTCGGGAAGCTCGTGGGGACGACGCACACGTACATCGGGCAGGAGGCGAACGCCGTCGGCGTGATCGAACACCTCGATCCCGACCGCGACGTCGTTTTCTCGAACCACCGCTGCCACGGCCACTACCTCGCGTTCATGGACGATGCGTTCGGCCTGCTCTGCGAGGTGATGGGGAAGGCGCCCGGCGTCTGCGGAGGCAAGGGCGGGAGCCAGCACCTGTGCAAGGGCAACTTCTACTCCAACGGCGTCCTCGGAAGCATCGTCCCGGTCGCCACGGGCATAGCGCTCGCGGAGAAGAAGAAAGGCACGGGCGCGGTCTCGACCGTGTTCCTCGGCGACGGGACGCTGGGGGAGGGCGTCACATACGAGTCGCTGAACATCGCCTCGCTCTGGCAGCTCCCGGTCCTCTTCGTCGTCGAGAACAACTACTACGCGCAGTCGACCCCCGTCGAGCTCGGGCTTGCCGGCTCGATCGCGGCGCGGGGCGCGGCGTTCGGTGTGGAGACGGCGGAGCTGGACACCACGGATGTCGACATGATCCACGAGGCCGCGGGCCGGGCGATCTCGCGCATTCGCGAGACGAGCGCGCCGTACTTCCTCGTTCTCAACACGTATCGCTTCAGCCCGCACTCGAAGTCGGACGACCAGCGCGACCCGGCCGAGATCGAGGAGCGGCGCACTCGCGATCCTCTGCTGGTCGCAGGCGCCCGGCTGGCCGACGACGAGCGCAGTGCTATCGAAGCGCGATGCGAGGAGCGGCTGGCCGAGACGGTCGAGGCTGCCGAGGCGGCGCCTGCGGCCGCACCCAGGGTCGCTGCATGAGCGCCAACCAGCCGAAGCGCTGCGTCCAGGTGCTCAACGAGGCGCTGCACGAGATCTTCGCCTCGCGGGGCGATGTCTACCTCTTCGGAGAGGACATCCTCGACCCGTACGGCGGCGCCTTCAAGGTCACACAGGGACTCAGCGACGGCTACCCGGATCGCGTCTTCACGACGCCGATCAGCGAGGCGTCGTTGTTCGGCGTCGCGGCCGGGATGGCGCTCCGCGGACAGCGGCCGATCCTCGAGATCATGTTCGGAGACTTCATCGCCCTCGGTCTCGATCAGGTCGTCAACGGGATCTCGAAGTTCCGCGAGATGTACGACGACCAGGTGACGGTGCCGCTCGTAGTCCGGACACCGATGGGAGGCCGGCGCGGCTACGGCCCCACGCACAGCCAGTCGCTCGAGAAGCTCCTGCTCGGCATCCCGAACATCTGCGTCGTGGCCGCGAGCGAGTGCCACGACCTTGGCGCGCTACTCACCCACGCCGTCGAGGACGACGGGCCGGTGTTCTTCATCGAGAACAAGCTCATGTACGGCCGGATGAACCGGCGGCCCGAGGACGGCCACATCGGCGAGCTCGCGGTCCGGGAGAGCGGCGGCCCGTATCCCGCCCTCACCTTCTCCGGGACGGACTTCACCGAGGCGTTCGCGACGATCGTCACCTACGGGGGGATGGTCCCGATCGTCCTCGAGGCGGTCACCGAGCTGATCCTCGAGCACGAGATCTTCTGCGAGGTCGTCGCTCTCTCCCAGCTCAGCCCGATGGAGCTCGACGCCGTCTACGAGTCCGTCGGACGCACGGGCGCGCTCGTCACCGCCGAGGAGGGAACGCTCACCGGCGGTTTCGGGGCCGAGATCGCCGCGCGCGTACAAGCCGCAGCCTGGAGCGATCTGCGCGCACCGGTACAGCGGGTCGCGGCGCGTGACGGGATCATCCCCTCGGCTCGCTCGCTCGAGGACGCAATGCTGCCGAGCGTCGACGACGTCGTGGCCGCGGTCTCCGCGCTCGAAGGCGTGCGAAGCTAGCGCCCGATGCTCGAGATCGTTCTCACGCGCGAGGACGCGAACACGGAATTCGCGCTCCTGGCGGAGTGGCTGGTCGAGGACCGCGCCGAGGTGATTCAAGGTCAACCGGTGTGCGTCGTCGAGACGACAAAAGCCACCGTGGAGATCGAGTCGCCCGGCGCCGGGACCATCGTCCAGCTCTATGCCGAGGACGTCGAGGTGGAGCTCGGGAAGACGATCGCGTACGTGGCGGAGACGGCCGACGAGCTTGCGGTCATCGATGCTGGGGCACGAGAGAAGCACGTCCCAAAGCCGGCAGCGGGCGACCGCAAGGCGACGCGCAAGGCTGTCGAGCTCGCCGAGCTCCACGGCATCGACCTCTCTGCGATCGACAAGCGCGGATTCATCACCGAGAAGGACGTCGAGGCGCTTATCGCGCAGCAGAAGGCGTCGAAGTCGCCTGAACCTGGGCCGGTTCTCTTTGGGCTGTCGACCGAAGGCGTCACGCTTCCGGCCTCGTTCGACCTGGACGAGAGCGTCGGCGCTCTCGAGCCAGGCTTCCTCGAGTCGATTCGTGTCGATCCGGATTCGTTTCGCGCTCTCTCGTCGGGCGAGAAAGTCGGAGCGTTACGCGAGAGCGGCGCCCAGATCGGCGAGGGCGTCCAGCTCGGCGAGGGTACGCTCGTCCTTGCGCCGCGCGTCGTGATCGACGACGGCGTGCAGATCGGGGCTCGCGGGACCGTGATCTGCGAGGAGGTCGTCGCGATCGGCGAGCTTTCGAGGTTCGGCCCTGACCTCGAGCTCCGCTGCCGGCGTGCGTTCCTCGGCTCGGGCATCCATGCGGGGCGGTCGATCCGATTCGGTGCAGGCGGGCATCGGGATCCCTGGGCCACGCTCGCGGTCGGCGATCTCGCGTTCGTCGGCGACGAGGTCTTTGTCAACGTCTGCCGGCCCGTGCTCATCGGCCGCGAGGTCTTCTTGACGATGCGCGCGATCATCGTCACCCACAACATCGGGCATTCCGTCCTCGAGGGCTTCGAGAACCGCTTCGCGCCGGTCGTGCTCGAGGACCGCTCGCAGGTAGGCCCCGGCGCTGTCCTCTATGCGGGTAGCCGAATCGGCGTGGAGGCGATCGTCGCGTCGAACTCGTACGTCGTCGGCGACATTCCTGCGCGGGCGTTCGCTATCGGCGTCCCGGCCAAGGTCACAGGCAGCTCGAGCCACAAGCTCTCGGACTCGCGCCGCGTCGAGATCGCGCGACGGATGATCGACGACCTGCACGAGCTCCTCTCATTGCGGGGACACGCCGTCTCCGCGATCGCCGAGGGGGATCCTCGCGGGTTCGAGGTCGAGGGTACGCAGGTGCTCTTCACACCTGCGTTTCGGGGAGGGGTCGCCGCGCCTGCCGTGGTCCTGACGCTCGAGGTACGGGGCGATCTCACGGACGGAGTCGCTGTCATCGATCTCGTCGGCAGACGCGTTCACGGTAGCGGTGGCATCGTCCTCGACTCGGTGCGCGAGTTCTGCCGCAAGCGCGGCATCAAGCTCGAGCCCGGGCCGTGGCGGTACCCGGGCGGCCTCGTCTGATATCGCTAAACGGCTGCGGTTGAGGCGGGCTGTGCAGGAAGCGCAGCGAGTACGGCGAGTACCGCTCTCCTGCTGCCGCTGATCGAGACCGCATCGAGATCCCGTTCGACCACGAGCAAGTAGAAGCCGGGGGCGTTGCCCGTGACGATGGCATCGGGGGCATCGATGGCACCGGCCACGACGTCGCCGTCGACGAGGGAGGCGAGTTCGTCGCCGATGCGGAACTCGACCCGCGAACCGGTCGTCGTCGGGGGGAAGGCCATGCGCAGCGCGCCTGTGAGCCAGCCGGGCCGAAGGTCGTCCTCGGAGGACGGCGGGCCGAGCGAGCGGGCTCCCCAGTGGGCGAGCAAGTGCATGACCGGCCGCAGCTCCTCGCCGTACTCCGTGAGCTCGTACACGGAGGAGGCTGCCGGTGGAGGGAGCCGCCGCTTCCGGATGACCCCGCCACGCTCGAGATCTCTCAAACGAGCGGCGAGGATGTTCGTGCCACAGTGGTCGAGCCGGGAGTGGAGGTCCGAGTAGCGAAGAGGACCGTGCTCGAGCAGTTCGCGGACGACCAGGAGCGACCAGCGCTCACCGACGACGTCGAGGGCGTGCGCGATCGGGCAGTACTGGTGGTAGCTCTTCGCCACGGCGGGCGGATTCTAGCTCGCGAACTTGAAAAAAGAAAGTTGTTACTTGCAAATCGCAAGTAACTCTTGCTAGCATCGCGCGCTCCGCACGACGACGCCTTCAAGGGAGCCTCCGCATGATCAGCTCGGATCGAAAGAAGTGGTTCGCCCTCGCACTCATCCTCTCGGTGCAGTTCATGACCGTGCTCGACATCGCAATCGTGAACGTCGCGCTCCCGTCGATCCAGGTCGACCTCGGCTTCTCGCAGGAGAACCTGCAGTGGGTGATCAGTGCGTACGCGCTCTTCTTCGGGGGGTTCCTCCTTCTCGGTGGGCGCGCCGCAGACCTCCTCGGTCGCCGGCGCATCTTCATGTTCGGGACGATCGTCTTCACCCTCGGCTCGCTGCTCTGCGGCTTTGCCTGGAGCGAGGCATCGCTCATCGGCTCACGCGCGCTTCAGGGCTTCGGAGCAGCCATGCTCACGCCGGCTGCTCTCTCGATTCTCGTTGCGATGTTCGCGGAGGGCCGCGAGCGCAACATCGCCCTCGGCGCGTGGGGCGCGGTCGGTGGCGTCGGAGCTGCTGCCGGTGTGCTCCTCGGTGGCGTCCTTACCGACCTCTTGTCGTGGGAGTGGATCTTCTTCGTCAACGTCCCGGTGGGCATCGCCGCGCTGATCCTGACGCCGTTCCTCCTTTCCGAGAGCCTGGACAAGCACGGCCAGGGATTCGACGCGATCGGCGCGCTCCTCATCACCTCCGCGCTCACGCTGCTCGTGCTCGGAATCACCCAGGGCCAGGCTTGGGGCTGGACCTCGGGAAAGACGATCGCCGTCCTCGTCGCGTCCGCGATCTTGCACGTCGCCTTCCTGATCTGGGAGCGGCGGCAGCGCGATCCACTCGTCCCTCTCTCGATCTTCGTTCGCCTACAGACGTTGACCGCGGCGAACATCGTCGGCTTCATCCTCGGGACCGCGCTCTTCGCGATGTTCCTGATGCTGACCCTGTACATGCAGCAGGTGCTCGGCTTCTCGCCGCTCGAGACAGGCGTTGGTTACCTCGCGGTCGCCGGGACGGCGATCATCTGGGCGAACGTCGCCGCTGCGGCTGTGACGCGGGTCGGAGTGAAGCCCGCGCTCGTGTTCGGCATGTCGATGATGACGCTGGGGCTCTTGTACTTCACGCAGGTCTCGCCTGACGGCACGTACTGGAGCGACCTCTTCCCGGGCTTCCTCATCGTCGGAGTCGGAATGCCGTTCTCCTTCGTCCCGGTCACGATTGCCGCGGTCGCGGGCACGAAGCCTCAGGAGGCAGGTCTCGCGGCAGGGCTCATCAACACCTCGCAGCAGATCGGCGGCGCCGTCGGCATCGCGATCCTCTCGACGATCGCGGTCTCGACCACGAGCGACGCGGTCGCGACCGGA
>Ga0315276_10007014_pt1 | contig 10412 bp, 5 predicted proteins | sample YL17G05_0_MG_FD_204542 | JGI IMG/M metagenome (GOLD analysis project Ga0315276, IMG submission 204542) | Sediment microbial communities from Yellowstone Lake, YNP, Wyoming, USA - YL17G05_0 | ecosystem: Environmental > Aquatic > Freshwater > Lake > Sediment | place: USA: Wyoming | collected... | reverse complement strand
TTGTTGTCAACAGGATTGACATATGAACTTTTCACCCGGTTGATGGCTTCAAGCTTTAAATCGGGATCATCAAGCTTACCATCCCAGCGAATGGACCCTCCTCTGGTTAATCTGAAAGCTTTATTAGGCCATCCAACCATCTTAAGATTTGCTCCGCCCTCACTTATTTCATATCTGCCGTTCATATTGACCTGACTGTTGACAAGCATATTGTAATTCAGTTCACCTCCTCCCTGTATAACCATATCTATATTAAACATCTTCTTCGATATATCAATATTAATCCTGGTTGCAGGATCTATCTCAATAACCGATTCGACCGACGATTTATTATACAGGCTGCTGCCTGGTTCAATTTTCTGACCGGCCTGCCCCTCTAATGACTTCCCGCGTGTAAAAGTCAGAACATTCCCGCTCTCAGAAAGATTAAGGTTCTCACTTTGTCTGAAGTAAATATCTGTCCCTCTGGCCAGCACTATTTTTCCTTTCAGTACAGGTGATGACACAGCTCCTCTTACTGATAATTTTGTATCGATAAAAATATCACCCCAAAACGAAGAATTTTTCTCTTCCTTTCTGTTTAAAATCTGCAGATTTGAAGAAGTTATTTCAATATCTGATATAACAGATGCTTTCTTGCTGAAGTCCAGGTTGCCAGCCACAAGAAGTTCATTGCCAAGAGAATCTATTGTTCTGAAATTGTCAAAAACCATTTTTTTACCTTCGAACAGGATCTTATCATGCGGGATCCTGTAAGTAGAACTCAGCGTGTTAATCCTGAGACTTACATTTTCAATATCCACTTCTCCTGTAATATTATTGACCGCATCCTTCGTTGAAATTTTAATGTCTCCCGAGATATTGCCTTTTAAATCAGACAGGAATTTTTTTACAAAAGGTTCAATGGTAGCAAGGTGAATCTGGTTAAAATCAACAGCAAAAGTTTTATCCTTTCCTGATTTTATGTTGCCTTTGAGGTTAAGTTCAGATGAATCAAGTTTAACTGCGAGATCAAGATCAGAATTGCCTGAACTGTCCGAAATGAAGGTGGTGTTCATTGAGACATTCTTGAATTTCAGATCAGACCACTGTACATCATCAAGTTGGACATCGCCTTTTATTTCTTTGCGTTTAGATATGTCTGTTCCGATGTTCACAGATCCTGATAAAATAGCAGAGGGATTTCCCTGAATAAGATCAGTCGGAAAGATGGATGAAAGAGGCATAGTGCCAAGCTCACATATATAAGTGTTATCAGATATTCCAAAATTCAGGAAAGAATTTGTTGTATGCATTCTGAGGTTAGGGGCGAAAGTCTTCTTCTTGCGGCTGATACTTATAATATCAGGTGAATCAAGAAGCCAGTTAACCTTGTTGAGTGTGAGTTGTTTTGAAGGCACTTTAATTATCAGATTATCACTGTCTGTCGCGAGACTGAATTCAAAATCATATTCCGGCTCATCCTGCTTATCAAGTACAGAAAATCTGGAAAGTCCTTTCCCGTTGTCAAACCTGCTGGTTAATACCAGTTTATTTACAGGGTAGGAGAGGAATGAGCATCTCTCAGCTGAAAAATTCACATTCATTGTTCCTGCTGAGTCGGTTATTATTGAGTTAAGATTCCCGAATTCTATCCCTTTATATCCTATGCTGCTTGTAAGTATTTTATAGTTAAGGATTCCCTTTGAAGAACTATTAACTGCTGAAAGTTCAATATTCTCAAAGTGGAGAGTTGTATCCCTGACAATCATTTCAATGGCTTTGTGGGAACTGATATTCATTGTTGCGGTAATATCAGGGAAAAGAGATGTTCTGGCTGCGGCGCCCTTTGGAGGCAGATCAATAAATGATCTTATATAATCACTAAAAACCTTTGTCAGTGAACCCAGATCTTTAAGTGGTGTATTTATGTGTCCATATGCATTGAAAAAATCGGCCTTTCCTGAAAAAATGGTTTTTAACGAATCTGATATCAGGGATGCGGTGATCTCCTTTATTTTGGCAATGTCACCCGGGGTGGTTAATTTAATATCAGAAACATTAATGCTTGATTCTAACTCACCCCCTTTCTTTTTAAGGTTTGATGAGATCTTCCCTTCCACATCAAGAGTATCGCCGAACATATGAAGTTCATTCAGTTTTGCATTGAAGGTTCCATCAGCTGTAACCGCAAGAATTGAATCAGTAGTATTGACAATGCTTTTAAAGTCACACACCAGGGCAGGATCATCTACCAGGAGGTTAACAGCATATTGTGATGGAAGGAGTTTGAAGTCAACTTTGGCATTTGTATAGATATAGTCTTTAAAGTGCAGTGAATCAATCAGTAAAAGAGCTTCTGCATCCAGATTTTTTTTTATGATCCCTGTGCCGGAAGAGTGTACCGATCCGCTGAATGAGCCCAATATTGAATTATTAAGTATCTTATTCAGCAATAACCTGTTAAACACAGAATTGACAGTAAACCGGTCATTTTCTATATCAACAGAACCTGTCAGCCCGATATTTCCCAGATCACTTAACAGGTTAAAAGTGAAACCGGGGGATTTAAGTGAATCAGTCAGAGTGCCATTAATTGAAATCTCATTGAAATCAGGGATTTTTATTTGAATGCCTGATGCCTTAAGTGTCTCTTTAAGAATGGCACTGTTAATATCAGATATAGTAAATCGGATGTTGCCGGTGGTTTTATCCCTGTGAAAAATGTTGTATGCTTTTCCATCAAGTTTTATTCCAATTTTTCCTGGCTGGTTCACTGAAATTCCGGCAATAGTGACAACAGAATCAACCAGGCTTATATTTGCGTCGATCTTTACAGGAATCTGACTCAGAGATTGTATCAGGTGGTCTTCCTTCAGATGGTTTTTAAAACAATAAAGATCCTGAAAGGAAATTCTGGTGTTCTTAATTATAGCGCTTACTGTGCCTGTTTTTTCCGGTTTTGAAATAATATCGGAGATGCCGGCATTAGCATTTCCTTCGATATTTATCTGGCTGTTTGTTGTTTCAACCGAGAGATCTATTTCTGTTTTTCCCGGGTGCGACTCAATCCTTCCCTTCATGCTCATCATTGAAAACCCATTGGTTAAGCCGAATTTTAAATTCTTTATTGCCAAAGCTGCATTTATGCTGTCAAGCTGAATATCCGAAAGGGTAATATCAAGTCCGGAGATGCCGAAGGCAGGGGAGGAGGTAATATTTACCGGATCCTGATTGTCATACATACTGAAAGATACTTCCTGAAGTTCAATTTTCTCTCCTTTGATATTCCATGGGAAATTGAAAGAATTATCTGTGTTGCTGACATCGGATACATATTTTTGACTATTTCTTCTTAGGATGATGCTGGTTTTGGAAAGAGCTATTTTATTAAAATCAATCAACTTATTGGTGATATCTATATTATTGGTTTTAATATCAGCATTCCCCAGAATGACCTCCATTAATAATTTCTCAGAAGTCTCATTAAATATTAAGTTGATATCATTCAGAGTTAACGCAGTAAGACCGATTTTCCATGGAGTGCTCTCCCCAATGGTCTCTTTTCCGGGTGACTTTTCGACTCTGATAAAACCTGATACTACATTGATCTCAAGTGATTTGATCAGTATTGTCTTACCAGCAAGAGACATTTCATCAGTTTTCACTATCAGTTTCCTTATACTCTGAATGATATGAATTCCTGCAACTGAATCGTGCATCATAAAACTGGTCTCAGAAAATTCAGCTTTTTCTATAATAACATCCCATGGCTTTGAAGGAGATACCGGATCAGGAGGAGGTTTCTTCTGAGGTCTTGAAAATGCTTCTGCAATATTCAGTTTGCCGGCCTCATTATTTCTTGCAAGTTTTACCTTTGAACCTGAAAGAATAACCGAATGAAGGATCACTTTTCTTTTGAAAAATGCCATAGGGGAAAAGGCGGCACTGACCTCATCTGCAAATACGATTGTATCAGCATTTTGGCTGTGCATTACAACTCCCTGCACACGTATTGATGTTGGCAGAATTCTTCTTACTGAATTTATCCGGATGGGAAGATCTGTCTTTTCAAATACCAGGTTGATCTGTCGTGTGAAGAAGTTTTTGGAAAACGACAGGTTCATTAAAATAAAAAGCAGTAGCAAAACTCCAATCAGTGAGATCAGGAAACCAAGCAGAATTTTTATGCCAATTTTAATACTCTTCAATTTTTTTTCAACCAGAATACAAATTTAACTAATATAAGGGGAATCAGTGAAAAAATGAACTGAACTTCGTTTATTAGGAATTTAAAAGAGAGTGTCTCAAAAACCCTCTCTTTAATTTCTATCCCTAAATCCCCCGGGGCGAATGAAAACATGAACGGATTAATCCGCCAGTACTTCCGAAAAGGAACTTCATTCGAGGACATTATCGATGAAGATATTGAACGTGTTCAAAATCAACTAAATAACCGACCGAGAAAAAAATTATCATATTTAAAACCAAATGAATATTTCGTTTGTATATTTACCAATCAAAAAGTTGCAACTTGAATTCAGCTAATTTTAAACCAGACATAATTATGAAGAACAAAATTTTAATGGGAGGATTATTGGTAGTTATCTTAACTTTATCGATAGCCTGTAATCAAAAAAAGGAAAAAACTACCGCAGCCACTCCAGCAGTTGACACAGACCAAATTAAAAAAGAAATTCAAGCCAAGGAAGATGAATTTGCTGCGACCTATAATTCCGGAGAAATGAAGAGTATTGGCTATTATGCTGAGGATGCGATAACCTTTTCGCAAAACAGCGCACCATTAGTAGGCAAAAAAGCAATTATTGAATATTTAAAAGCCAATATAGATTCCTTATCTAAATCCAATAAAATATCATTTACAACTAATGAAGTTTTTGTATCAAATGATGGTACTCATGTGCTTGAAATTGGCTACTATAAAGTCGTTGACTCTACTAATACTGTCGTTAATACCGGAAATTATATGAGTCTGTTTGTAAAAAGAGACGGTAAATATGTCTGCCTGAGAGATATGAGTGCTTCTGATATGCCAATTCAATAAAAAGATATAGAATATATTTGTATTAGAGACTGTCCGAAAAGTATTTTCGGACAGTCTTTTTGTTTATAGAGCTGATTTTTAGAGTTTTTAAGTACCATAAAAATAGTGATTTCGCAATCCATTTTCAAGTCTCATTCGGTTCATCAGCAAACAAATTTTCCCATTATCGTCTTCTACCTCCGCCTCCGCCACCTCCGGAACGAGATGATCCCATTGAATTTGATCTGGATGCAGATGAAGAAGAATAGTTTGATGTAGATGGGCGTGTCGATGCAGAAGATCCTTTTGACTGACTGGTTGATGGCGATGTAGATGGGCGTGTCGATGCAGAAGATCCTTTTGACTGACTGAATGATGGCGATGTAGATGGGCGTGTCGATGCAGAAGATCCTTTTGACTGACTGGTTGATGGCGATGTAGACGGGCGTGTCGATGCAGAAGATCCTTTTGACTGACTGGTTGATGCGTTATTGCGATTATAATTACCATTAGCATTATTATGGTTCACGGTATTGGAACTATTTCTGGAATTATTGTAATTATTATAATTATTTGTATTATGAATCACAACTGTATTACCATGACTATAACCACCATGGTAAGGATAATGATTACTATGATAAATGCCAATCGCTATTGGTACTACCAATGGATTATAATAGGGGGGATAATATCCGTAATAATAAGGTGGAACATAGGGCACATACACTGGTGAATACATATAAACAACAACCGGACTTGATTCAACTGTTACAACGGTAGTTGTTGCCGGAACATTCACAGTAACAGGATCTGCACCAGTATACCCGGGATTAGCAGTACTTGCAGGAGTTGTAGTAGCTTTTGGCTCAACAATATAATCTTTACCGTACAAATCTTTATCTCCCACAATTTGCATTGTAACTTTTTTATCTTTATCTTTTGATACTAAGATGACGGCAACATCCTGTGTTTCTTTTTCATTGACTGCAACCTGAAGTATAAATGAAAAATCATCCCCATCTTTTTTTGTAACAACTTTGATGAAATCAACTTTATTATTCAGATCTAAATCCAGATTATTGATTCCTGTTTTTTCGTCATTTAACGATTTTTCAAAGTCTTCAACGGTCTTTGACTTTTGAAAAAGATCCATTACCGCATAAAGATCAAGATTATCTCCCGGCAAGCTTAATAATGTCGAATCCTTCTCTGTTTGACTATCTGTTTGAGAAAAAACAGGAAAGCTTAACAGACTCATCGCTAGCACTAAAAATGATAAAAAACTGTTTTTCATGATATTATGATATAATTATAAATGAATTCATGCTCAAATTTACAAAAATATAACTAACAAAAAAAAATTGTAAGCAGCAACTTACAATCTACAAAAAAAGGCAAATAAGGATGTACCGTTTTCAGCAAATAAGGATGTCTGTTTTCCCTGATCTTCTCCTGTATAAGCACTATCAGCATAAAGCGGTTGTCATTCGTCTTTCTCCGTTAGCAATTGTTCCATAGCTTGAGACCACTAAGTAGCGCAGAAGTCAATCATGTACCGATGCATCTCACTTTTCTTCAATCCCAAAAACCGTTTAGAACTTGCCCGGTCAACAATCTGAAATTCCAGTTGATCATCAGAAAGAATATACAGGCTATGTATGATGAGGGCTTTGAACAATAAAAACTTATTCAGTAAAGCTATTTTGTGATTAATCCCTCTTTCTTAAGGTGGGTTAACAGCATATATGAATAATTATCAAACCAGCTTTCAAGATCTTTTGGATTGTATGCTTCTGACTGTATTGAAAACATAAGCTGATCTGAAGCAATGTCATAAAAATTGCACTCGATATAGTAGGTTTTGTCAGTAGAGGAGTACCCTGGCGAATATACCTGTGGATAATAATAGTTATAATAACCATAATAACTTCCATAGTGCCCGTAATTCATAGGGTAATATGCTGTTCCAGGATGATATGTTGTTTGGGTATTTACATCAAGTAATGCGATTGTTAATACAGCATCACAACCTTTTTTTTGAATAGCTTCTGCAAGTTGTTCACGCGTAAAATCCTGGGTTGCTGAGAATTTAGGTGGAAATATATCATTGCTCTTTACAGCTTTTGGCCCCCTTGAAATGATCGTTTTAGCCATGCGGGATTCTACATAATAATTTGTCGCAGGTTTTTGAGTAAGTACCATAATGAAGATTGATTTATAAGGGCCTTTTGGAAGGGCTTCACGATTAGCCCATGAGCCTGTTATCTTTTGTGTCGGGCCGCAAGCTGACATTATTACAGTGAGAAGCAGCAATGAGAAAATTTTTAATTTCATAGTGTAAGTTTAAGGATGCATTTAAATTCTTATTAGTTGCAAAAAAATAATTCGTAAAGGTAAAAGAAATAAACTGAAATACAGACTTTTCTCTTTGTATCCTTAGCCAGGAGCTTCCAAATACAAAATAGAAAGCAAAGTCATCCTGGCTCGCATCAGCAGAAATTCTTTTTTCTTAATCAGCCAGTCACTCATATCAATTGCATTATCTGTGCTATCCCTGAAAGCTGATATCTTTTTCTGAGATTCCTGAGCCCAATCCTGATAACTAAAATGTATAAGCCTGCGATTATCAGCAATATTTTTAGCTTCATATAAAACTATTTTTAGGATTTTAATAGTTGAAATCGTTTTGAGAAATAAAGTTAAAATTACTATATTTGTACCTCACAAAAAATAATAATATGAAAAGGATAACTTTAATTTTTACAGCCCTTATGTTTGTAGGTATTGCAAATGCTCAGTCAAACAAAGAAGAAGTTGATTTTATGCAGTCTCTTTTCGGAATGCAAAAAAAGACTTTGGTAGCTGATTTCATGAAATTGACTGGTACCAAAGCTGATGCTTTCTGGAAGCTTTATGATGAATATGAAGTGACAAGGAAAGATCTTGGAAAGAAAAGGATCGATCTCCTCGAACAGTATGTTAATAACTATGAGAGCATGGCCCCGGAAACTGCTGATAAATGGATGAATGATGTAATGAAGCAGACCCAGGCTACAGATAAGCTTGTGACTTCGTATTATAATAAAATTAAGAAAGCTACTGATCCTGTAACTGCTCTGAAATTCTGGCATGTTGAGAATTACATTCTTACATCTATCAGGCAGTCGATAATGAGTGAAATACCCTTTGTGGAAGCAAGAAAGTAAGCTTGAATAAGTTATTTTTTAGAAATCCGGGATGCAGATAATGGTATCCCGGATTTTTTCATTGGATTTCTGAAATATCAAGGTTATTTTTTTTGATTGTTAATTACTACTGATGCGTTTGTTTTCAAAATGCCGTGCCACGAAGTGGCACAATCTGAATAACCGTGGGTGCAAACCCACGGTCATCTCTAAACTGAATGTCACAGCCCTGAAGGGGCTGAATATTAGACTGGTATAGTGGGTTATTATTCAACCCCTCCGGGGTTGCCAGAAGGTTTTCTTGTCTTTACCGTGGGTTGCACCCACGGTTATTCAAATTAAACCCCTTCGGGGTTAATACATCAATTCAAATCAAAAAAACAATGAACACTTATATCTTATTTATTATCAATAATATAAAAACATAATTTTCAAGTTAATGCATCACTAGAAATTGTTAATCAATAGTAAGAATATGAAATTGCCTGTATAATTTAATATATCCCGAAAAAAAATGCCGGAAATAGATCCGGCATTATAAATACTTATCGCATTGTGTTATCTTAACATGATAACAAGTGCAGCCGTAAAATCACCCTGAACACCCTGGATGCCGCTGCTTACTCCATAACCTCCTCCTCCACCCCCCACATATAAATATGTTCCTGCATAGTAGAGAGGCATTAATAATCGTGCCTGCAATCTTAAACCGATTTTTTCGGATGCACGGATTTTTATGCCGCCGGCAAGGCTTATGTGCATTTTATTCTCATTCGAGTAATCTCCAGAAGGCCGATAATTAACCCAGCCTAATGTAAACAATCCATAAGGAGTTGCCTTTGCATCAGGCTTCATCTCCTGCAAAACTCCAAATGAATAATAATCAACAGCAAGATCTACTGTTTCGTTCACCGATAATCCTTCAAAACTGAGATCAGAAGCCATGTGACTATAGGAAAATTCTCCATAACGACCGCCTCCCATGCCGACATCAAGTACTCCACCCCAAACCATGCCATCCCCAATATGAATATCTCCGTAGTTACCTCCATAATATGCATGAATATTTGCTCCTGTCTCATACCCGATAAAGGGACTTAATTCAACTTTCTGGGCATTAACCTGTATCCCTGCAACCAATAGAAATGTCAGTACTAAACTTGTTAATAAAAATGCTTTTTTTGTTGTCATGATTTCAAGATTTTAAAAATAAAAAATAAAGTTCATAAACTGCAAAAAAGAAATCTAAAAGTACTAAATTTAATGCAATAGTAGCAAATTTCCTCCACAATATCAAACCTGCATAAATTATTCCCAAACATCCCATTCACAAAACAGTGCAGCGCTCCGGAGTACTATATTAAAGTAATTATAAGCTTTTATCAGTTTTTTTTGACTCTCCAAAAAGAAATCCGAGATTTAAAGAAAAGTATGATATATTGTTCAGCTCCGTGTTTTAAATCCGTAAATATACCTGACACTGCCGGTTATGGCTCCACTATTGAAAGGGATGTTTATTCCGCACTCAGGGGCTATGGTAAAATGCCATGCATTCCGCCTGAATGAATAAAGTCCTACATCTGTTCGAACAATATCGTCGGTAACTCCTAGTCCTGCTCCAAGATATGGTCTTGTCCCGGATTGTTCCCCAAACTGATGAATACAGTTTGCAAATGGCTGACTTTTATCTTTTTACCCCACGCTTCCCCTTCGCTGCGCTCTGGGCTTTGGCTCTGGGTCTTTGCTTCGCTTCGACTTTTGTCTTTTATCTTCTGCATGATTAATGCAGGCTAAAGCACTCTTTTCCATTATTATAGCTCATTGAAATGTCAGTCTCAGATTCAATGTCGTTTAGTTAAGAAAAAAGCTGACAACAAGCATGAAAAGATATAATTTAGAAATAATATTACGGTGCTCTGCACCTCCTGTTTTCAGCGTTGCAACACCCTAAAATATTTATTACTAAAAAAAGTTAGTCATACTTGTTTTTAATCCATCATTTTTTCTGCTGAAATCGTTTCTTTTCATCTCTCTATTTCTCATGAACTCACCCCCTTAATCCCCCTCTCTGCTTCGCAAAGAGGGGGAATCAGGAAGTATAGCATTGAGTGGTAAACTATGGTATTTTTACATCTTTCTATTTCCCATGAACTCACCTCCTTAATCCCCCTCTCTGCTTCGCAAAGAGGGGGAAATCAGGA
>Ga0315276_10007012_pt1 | contig 10414 bp, 8 predicted proteins | sample YL17G05_0_MG_FD_204542 | JGI IMG/M metagenome (GOLD analysis project Ga0315276, IMG submission 204542) | Sediment microbial communities from Yellowstone Lake, YNP, Wyoming, USA - YL17G05_0 | ecosystem: Environmental > Aquatic > Freshwater > Lake > Sediment | place: USA: Wyoming | collected... | reverse complement strand
TCGATCGCGCGGGCGTTGCAGGGGATCGTCGGCACGCCGGCGAGGGGCGCCGGCGCGTAGGCGAGCGCGCAGCCGCCTGCGGCTTCGCGCTCGCGGACCAGCCGCATGCGCCGGCCCAGCGGCGCCAGCAGCGTGCCGAGCACCCACTCCGCACGCGGCGCGAATGCAGCCGGCGCGTCAGAGAAGACGTCCAGAGTCGCCGGCCCGGCCACTCAGTTCTCCTCGCGCGTGCTCGGCCGGCGGCGGGCGATCTGCAGCGCGACCCGCCCCACGTTCTTGATCCCCGGAACCGGGTCTTTCAGCGAGAGCACGCCATCGACGCGCGCGCCTTTGAGTGAGCGCGCCCACTCCAGCGGCGACAACTGCCGGTGCCACATCTCGCGCGCCGCCAGCGGCGTGTCCTTGGTGGCGACGATCCACTTGAGCCCGTCGCTCTGCCGCGGGGCCAGAAACGGCTTGCCGATGGCGTCGCGGTAGGCGGCCAGCGACAGATTCACGCCGCAGGCGGTGGAGAGCGCGTGCCACATCCAGTGACGCGCGTTGACCTCCATCAGGCAGTAGCGGCCGTCGCGCGCGTCACGCTTGAACTCCACCTGGCTGACGCCGTGGTAGCCGAGCTCGACCAGCAGGCGCAGGCCGGCATCGGCCAGCTCCGTGTCCCAGCGGCTCACGCCCAGGCGGGCGCTTCCGGCGCCGGCGGGGTGCTGGCGGATCTTGTGACCGGTGAACACCGCCAGCGGCCGCGAGCTCGCGTCCAGATACGACCCGACGCTGAACAGCTCGTCGTCGCCGCCGGGCACGCGTTCCTGCAGCATCAGCGTGCCGAGGTCGGCGACGCTCGGGTAGATGCGGCGCAGGTCGCCGGGCGAGCCCACGTCGAGCAGGTGGCGGTGGAAGCGCTGCTTGAAGGCCAGGGAGTCGACCGGCTTGAGCACGGCCGGATACGGTACATCGCGGGCGGCGGCCTCGACCTCGCCCGGGGTGTCGATGAAGATGGTCGTCGGCGTGTCGACGCCGGCGTTCGAGGCGGCTTCGAGTTGCGCGCGCTTGTCGTGCAGCCGCTGCATCACGTCCCAGCGCGAGAAGGGCAGGTGGTAGTAGCGCTCAAGGCGCTCGGCGTTGCGCGACAGCGCCCAGATGTACTCGTCGTGAGTCGGGAAGAGGACCCCGCGCTGCGGCAGCCGGGCGCCGAGCTCCTCGAGGAAGATGAGGAATGCTTCTTCATCTTCCTGAGGGTCCGGGCACACCAGGCCGGCGGCATAGCGGGAGGAGAAGCCCAAGGCGTGCACGTCGGTGTCCAGCCCGAGCATCGGGACGCCGTTGACGCCGAGGTCGCGGATCACCCCGAGGCCGTTGGCGTAGCTCACCTGGAAGACCAGCGCCGGCGGGGTCGCTGCGGCGGCGGCGAGGAAGCGGGAGAACCTCACGGCCTCGCCGCCTTTCGGGCGAAGCGTCCTTTGAGCACGCTCTTCATCTGACGCCCCAGGATCAGTGCTCCCGGCAGCGGGTCCTTCAAAGACAGCACCCCGTCCTGCCTGACCCCATGGTAGCTCTTCAGCCAGGGCCAGACCTGGCGCTCGCCGCGAACGAACTCGCCGAGGGCGTCGCGGGTGTCGGTGATGGTGAGCACCCAGCGTGGCCCGTCGATCTGGCGCGGCGCGGAGAATGGGCGCCCGATCACGTCCGCGTAAGCGGCGTACGAAAGGTCGACGCCACAGACGGTGGACAGCGAGTGCCACATCCAGTGGCGCGCGTTGACCTCCATGAGGCAGTAACGGCCGTCGCGAGGGTCGCGCTTGAACTCCACCTGGCTGACGCCCCAGAACCCCAGTTCCTGGAGCAGCCGCAGCCCGGCCTCGGCCAGCTCGTCGTCCCACTTGCTTACCGCCATGCGGCAGACCCCGAAGCGCGGCGGGTGCTGGCGGATCTTGTGACCGGTGAACACCGCCAGCGGCCGCGAGCTCGCGTCCAGATACGACCCGACGCTGAACAGCTCGTCGTCGCCGCCGGGGATGATCTCCTGGTACATCAGCGTGCCGCAGTCGTCGACGGTCGCGTAGACCTCGTCCAGCCGGCCGCGGTCGGCGATCTCGAGCACGTGCCGGTGAAAGCGCTGTTTGAAGGCCAGGGACTCGACCGGCTTGAGGATGGCCGGGAAGCCGATCTCTTCCACGCCGCGCTCGAGGTCGGCGGCAGAGTCCACGAACACCGTCTTCGGCGTGTCTACGCCGCAGCGCCAGGCCGACTCCATCTGCTCGCGCTTGTCGTAGAGGCGGACCATCGTTTCCCAGCGCGAGAAGGGGACGAGGTACCAGGGAGAGAGCCGCTCGGCGCACCGCGACAACGGCCAGATGGACTCGTCGTGGGTCGGGAAGACGACGGCCTTCTGCGGCAGCCGGCGGCCGAGGTCCTCCAGGAAGAGGAGGAAGGCCTCTTCGTCCCTCTTGGGGTCGGGGCAGACCAGGCCGGCGGCGAAGCGCGAGCGCAGGCCGACGGCTCGCGCGCTGGGGTCGAGCGCCAGCACCGGGACGCCGTGCGCCGCCAGGTCGCGGATGATGCCGAGCCCGTTGGCGAACGTGGTCTGCAGCACTACCGCCGGCGGCGTGACCGCCGCGCGGGCGAGAAAACGGTCGCAGTCCATCTCTTAGTCCTTTCGCGAAGAGCCGGCGACGACCTCCGCGTAGATGTCGAGCATGCGGCGCGCGTTGCGCTCCCAGGTGAACGACGCCGCGACGGAGCGTCCGGCCGCGCCGACCATGGCGGCTGCGGACGGGTCGGCGAGCGCGGCCCAGAGCACACCGGTCAAGGCGTCCACGTCGCCGAAGGGCACCAGGTAGCCGCTGACGCCGTCTTCGATGAAGTCGGCGGGCCCCTGATCGAGACAGGCGATGACGGGCGTGCCCTGGGTCATCGCCTCCAGGTGCACGAGCCCAAAGCCTTCGGGCGCGCTGGGTAGCGCGAAGACGTCGGCGCGCGCCATCATCGCCAGCAGCTTACCGTGTTCCAGGCGGCCGACGAAGTGCACGTGCTCGGCCAGGCCCAGCTCGGAAGCGAGCGCGGTGAGGCGCCGGCGCAGCGCGCCCTCGCCGGCGATCACGCAGTGCAGATCGGCGTGGTCGCTCTGCAGGCGGGCGAGCGCCTGGAGCACCTGCTCGAAGCCCTTGCCGGGCACGAGGCGGCCGGCGCACAGCACGAGGCGGCGGCCCGGCAGGTAGTCGGCCGGCTCCGCCGGCGGTATGTCGGCCGGGCCGCCGTTCTGGACCACGCGCACATCGTCCAGCGTCACGTAGTCGGTGAGCTTGCGCGCCAGCATGTCCGAGACCACGACCACGGTGGCTGCGCCGCGCAGGACCGCGGCGGTGCGCGCGGCGACGGCGCCGCCGCGGCTGAGCCCGTGGTGCACGTCGACGCCGTGCATGGTGACCACGTAGGGGACGCCGAGATCGCGGCTCAGGTGGGCGGCGATGACGCCGTCCGGCAGCGCCTGATGAGCGTGGATCAGGTCGAACCCGCCGTCTGCGATCCAGGGGAGGCGCCGCAGGCGCCGGTAGGCCACGTCGCCGAGGCGGTCGAACAGGATGTGCCGAGGCGGCTGCGGGAAGCGCGGGTAGTCGGTCGTGATGCCATCCCGCACGGCGCGCTGTGGCTTGCCCCCGCGGCGGCGCAGGCGAGGGTTGAACCACAGCACGCGAGGCGCGTAGGGCGTCGGCGAGATGACCCGCAGCTGCACGCCCAGCCGGCGCAGGGCAAGGCTCTGGGCGTGCACGAACAGGTGCCGGTTGACTCCCGGGTACGGGTACAGGTGCGAGACGATGAGGACGTTCATGCGCCGCCTCCCGGGTCCGTCGCCGCGCAGGTCGCCGGCGCGGCATCTGCCTCGGGGAGCGCACCAGAGGTGGCCGCGACGTCGGCAGGCAGGGCGAGGACGGCCAGCCCGAGGCCGAAGAGCGTCCACATGGGAGTGAAGCTCAGCGAGCTGCTCGGCCCGAGCGCACCGACGGTGAAGCCGACCAGGGCCGCGAAGGCGCCGCTCGCCAGGTAACGCACGAACGGGTCGCCGTGTGACCGCGCGCGGCGCAGCAGCGCCCCTGCGAGTCCCACGACGAAGATGAGCTGCAAGGCGAAGCCGGGCAGGCCTCCGTCGGCATAGGCCTCAAGCCACCAGTTGTGCAGGTTGCCGATGCCGACGGCATCGGTGCCCGCGGTCACGAGGCCCTCGACCTGCCCGGGGCCGGCCCCCAGGAGCAGCGAGCCTCCCGCGACGCCGAGGCCACGGTCCAGCAGGCTGGTGCGTATCTGGCCGGAGCCCTGGTTCGCGGCCACGTCGGTGGCCAGGCTGGACAGCCGGAACTGGCGAAGCATGGACGACTGCGAGTTGTTGAACAGGAGATACGCCGTGCCGGCCAGTAGAAGCACGGCCAGCAAGGCGCCCAAGGCCCGGGCGCGGCGCGACTGGAGGTATTCTCCCGGGCGCACGAGCAGCAGCAGGACGACCACCGTGGCGATCCCTCCGGCGAGCAGGCTGGAGCGCGAACCCGTGCGCACGAAGGCCACGGCACCGAAGGCGGCAAAGACCAGAGCGAGGGCGAGCCAGCGCACGCGGCGCGTGAAGAAGGCCGCACCGAGCAGGAAGGGCCAGCAGATGGCCAGGTAGGTGGCGAGGTCGTTCTGGTTGTGGAAGACGCTGGTCACGGCGTAGGTCTGCGAAGTGACCACCGTCACCAGGCGCGAGTTGGGCATGCGAAAGCCGGTGGTGTACTCGAGCACGGTGACGCCTACGATGAAGGCGTAGGCCACCAGCATGGTGATGCCGAACGCCCGCAGCCGACGGCGGCTGAGGCCGGCGGACGCCGCCGCCGCGACGACGGCAAGCATCGTCGCCAGAACGAGCAGGTAGCGCAGGCCGGCGGCCTTGTCCGGCGCCCAGATGAGGGTGACGGTGAGCCAGGCGACCCAGAGTACGAGCGGCAGCGCCGGCCGCCAGCGCGCCAGCGAGATCGGGCTGCGGCGCATCAAGAGCAGCGGCAGCCCCAGTACGGCGATCGCGACGAGGAGCAGGCGGAAGGCGAAGAGCTGCGGGAAGGCGGGGAGGGCCGCCGCGGAGCCGACGAGCGCAGCCAACGGCACCAGCAGCACCAGAGCGGAGACCAGCGGTCCGAGGCGGACGGCGGCGATCTCGCGGCGGAAGAGGGCGACGCCGGCGATGAGCGCGAGCAGGGCGAGCGCCGCCGCCGCCGGCAGCGGCTTGCGTACCAGGCCGTAGGCGAAGACGAGGGTGAGCGCCGCCCCGGCGCCGAGCAGAGCGAGCTCGGCGAGCCGGCGGCGTCCGCTGCGCGCCGGCGTGGCGCCGCGGGCGGGCGTCATCGCGGCCGCTCCCGGGACGGGAGCCGGTCGAGCACGGCCGCCAGCTCGGCGGTGACGCCGGCCATGTCGTAGCGGGCAAGAGCGTCCGCGTCGGCCACGGGGCCGCCGCCAGAGCGCACAGCCGCGACGAAGCGGGCGAGGGGATCGTGCATGTCGACGTCGTGCGCGACGGTGACGCCGCCGCCGACTTCGGCGAGAAGCTTGCTGGCCGCGGAGTGCGGAGCAGTGATGGCGAACACGGGCCGTCCCGAGTGGAGGTACTCGAAGACCTTGCTCGACATCGACTCGGCGCGCCGCCCGGTCATCAGCAGCAGCGCGTCGGCCGCCTGCTGATACCCCAGCGCCACGGCATGCGGCACGAGCCGCTCCACGCGCACGCGGTCGCCGATACCGAGCTTCGCGGCGAGAGGTCGCACGCGTGCTGCGTCGCCGACGAACAGCGCTTTGACGTCCTTCGGCAGCGCCGCCAGTGCGGTGAGAAAGGCCTCCAGCTGCTGCTCGCGCTTGTACAACCGGCCGGTGTAGACGAACCAGAAGCCCGGCCCGAGCTCGGCCGCCGTGGCCGCCTCGGTGCTGTCGTAGCCGTTGGGCAGCACGTGGGCGTGGCCCTCGAGCCAGGGGTGGGCCTGCACGATCGCGTCGAGGATCGGCCGGTTGATGGCGCTCAGGGCTGCGGCGTGGCGCAAGACGCGGGCCTCGAGCCAGCGCGTCGCCGCGGCGTGCACCGGGGTCGCGTAGGCGCGCACATCGTTGGCGAAGCGGGGATCGCGGTAGTCGGCCATCCACGGCACGCCGCTCGCGCGCGCCAGGCCGGCGGCGACGACGTGCACGCTCGCCCGCGGGTGGCTCGAGAAGATGGCGTCGAAGGGCTCGGCGGCCAGCAGCCGGCGCCCGGCGGCGATCGCGGTGGCTGCCCAGAGCACGTAGGGGTCGGGCACGAAAAGCCAGGCGTTGACCTTGGCGCTCCGCCGGCCGCCGCGCAACAGCTGCCGTGGCACGAGCGCGGGCGTGCGCAGCACGCGCACGAAGTCCGGCGCCGTGGCCGGGCCTTGTGCCTCGGCGGTGAGGACCGTCGCCTCCCAGCCCTGTGCCGGCAGATGCCGGAGCAGGCGCAGCACGCGGCTGGTACCGGCGCTGGTCATGGGCGGGAAGGGGTTGGCGACGACGAGCAGGCGCTTCACTGTGGTACGCCTTCCTTCGCGGCGTCGTCGATGCTCACCTGGATCTCGACGGCCGCGGCCGCCTCGACATCCGTCTCGTGTGGCGGCGGGGCCGCGAGGGGCTTGGCGCCGCCGCCGCGCTGCCAGACGCGGCGCAACTGGTCGCGCTCGCCGGCGGTGAGGAAGCCGGTGGCGACCAGCGTGATCGGGAAGAGCGCCAGAGCCGGCAGCGTCGCCGCCGTGCGCCAGGCAAGGGCGGCGAGCGGCAGCGCCGTCGCCAGCCCGGTGAGCCACATGACCGCTCCGATCGCGGCCAGCGAAAGCACCGTGGCGGCGAGCAGCTTGATGAGGCGCCGCCACTCGTAGGGTATGGGGTAGTAGCGCTCCGAGTAGAAGTAGATCGTCGCGGCGAGGAGCCCGTAGCCGGCCACCGTCGTCCAGGCGGCGGCCCACATGCCGTACCGGGGCACGAAGATGAAGTTCAGACCGATGTTGGCCGCCGAGGCGATGAGGAAGAAGACGGGGATCATGCGGTTCTGCTTGGCGACGTTGGCGCCCACCCAGAAGATGAAGTAGACGCCGTACAGAGCGATGGAGATGGCGAGCACGAAGGTCACCGGCGCGACGCTCCAGAACCGGCGATTGAGGAGCAGGTGCGTGATGAGCGGCAGGAAGGCGCCGAGCAGCACGAGCATCAGTGCGTTGAGCACCATGAAGTAGGTCGAACTGCGGGCGACCATGCGGCGGTGCAGGGGAGGGTCGTCGAGCTTGGCGTAGTGCCACTGCGGCCACGCCATGCGAAACGCCATGAGGACGAGGAAGAGCGGCTGTGCCAGCGCGTTGGCGACGGTGTACAGGCCCACCTCGGCCTTGCCTTGGTAGTGCAGCAGGAAGAAGCGGTCGGAGAGCTTGAGCCAGTAGAACGAGATGCCCGTGAACAGCGCCGGGACGGCGAAGACCAGCATGGGGCGCAGGATCCTCCACTCCGGGAGCCGATCGAGTTTTCGCACGTAGGTCGGCATGAGGGCGATCTGCAGGCTGGCTGCCGTGATCAGGTTGGCCAGCAGCACGCCCATCGGGCCCCACTTGAACACCGCCACCAGCAGGATCGAGAGCGGTATCTGAACGGCGATCCGGCCGAGCGTGTAGGCGGTGAAGGTCCACGGCTTGTGCTCGAGACGGAAAAGGGTGATCGGCACGTCGTTGAGGTTGGTGAAGAACAGGGTCGCGAGGGCCACGGCGAAGTAGCGCCAGTCCCCGGAGGAGTACTGCTCGCCGAGCAGCAGCGGCGCCAGACGAGGCATGAGGACCGCGCAGGTCCCGATGAGGACGGCCGGGTAGACCGTCGACACGTAGAAGACGTTGGTGATCACCTTGCGGTGGCCCTCGGGCGTCTTGTCGTCGAAGTAGAAGCGCGAGAAGGCGATGTCGAAGCCCAAAGTGACGAACACGTCGAGGAAGGCCGTCACCGTGACCACCATGCCCAGAATGCCGTAGTCGGAGCGCGTGAGGAAGGTAGTGTAGAGCGGGAGCAGGAGGGCGACGAGGAACTTCTGCAGCGCTCGGCCGCTGCCGTAGATCACCGAGTCCTTGAGGAGGAGCCCGTACCCCGCGCTCTTGCCCTGCCCGGGGCCGTCTGCGTGCGTGGGCCGTCTGCGGATCAGGATCGCGGAGCCTCCGATAGCTGGTGGGTGCGGGCCGCGACGCGGCTCTGGCGGGCACCGGCTTGCCGTGGTCGGGAAGACATTCTACCACCGCCCCAGGGGCGAAGACCGGAGCGCCGGATGGCGGCGCGACAGCCTAGCGGAGCTTGCGCGCCGGGTTACCGGCCCATACCTCTCCGGGGCTCACGTTCTTGCGCACCGCGGCGCTCATGCCGATCACGGCGCCTTCGCCGACGGTCACGCCGTTGGCGACCACAGCGCCCTGCCAGATGCTCGCCCCTTTGCCGATGCGGGCACCGCCGCCCACCTGGGCGTGGCCGGCGACGAGCACGTCTTCGCCGACCTCGACGTTGTGGCCCACGTTCACGTGCGGGCCGATGCGGGCGCCGCGGCGGAGGATGGTGTCGCCCAGGGCGCCGCGCTGGATCGTGGCGTGTGCGGCCACGTCCACGTCGTCTTCGATGAGCACGCCGCCCAGCTGCGGGAACTTGACCAGGCGCCCCGCAGAGTCGCGCTCGTAGCCCATGCCGCTACAGCCGATGGTCGCGTGCGGGCCGATGCTCACGTCGCGCCCGACGCGGGCGTTCATCACCCAGGCCTGGTTCGCGCTCACCGACTGGGCCAGGGCCGGCTGGGCGTAGACCGGAGCCTGGTCGGCCGCGAGATGGGCGAAAAAGCGCCCGATGACGCACGCCATCGCCAGACGCGGGTTGGCGCAGGCGGCTACGGCGGCGCCGGGCGCGAGATCGGCGGCGGACGGTGCGGGCGCCGGTCCCACGAGGAGCGCGCCGCGGAAACCCGCGGCTGCCTCGGCGCGCCGGCTCCAGGCCACGTCGCCGGAGCCCGCCGCGGCGTCGGGCGCCACGCGCTCGAGGGCGGCGCCCTCGCCGCCGTCGTCCCGCGTGGTCACGTACTCCTGCAGCTGGCCGATCTCCGCCAGGTAGCGGACGACCTCTGCCGCCGACGGGCTCACGGCCGGTAGTGCGGCAGGTACTTCGCCAGCAGGCCGGGGTCGAACTCGTGCGGTACGTAGTCGTCGGGGATCTCGATGTAGGCTGCGTTGTCGGGCGCCAGCGCGAACTGCAGCTCGGCCCACGGGTTGGGCTTGTTGTAGTACACGGCGTTGGGGACCTCGAGGTCCAGCACCACGTGCGAGCTGTAGCCGACGATGGCGCCTGGAGCGATGGTGATGCCGGCGCTCGTGTTGGTCCGGCTGCCGATCACCGATCCGTAGCCGTAGCGGGTGATGAGCTGGCGCTTGGGGGCCCGTGGGCGGCCGTGATCGATGTTCTTGGTGTGCGAGCTCATGATGCCGGCGGCGATGAAGCACCAGTCGTCGACGATCACGCTCTTGGAGATGCAGGATCCGGTGCGCACGCGCACGTGGTTGCCGATCAGGCAGATGCCGGTGGTCACGCAGTCGTCGGCGATCTCCACGTCGTCGAGCACCCGGGTGCCCGCGGCGAGGTGCACGCGGTGTCCGAGCCGGACGTCCGCGCCGACGATGACATCGGGCTCGATGATGCACTGCAGGCCGTGGTCGAAGCCGGCCCCGTGCGCGAAGTCCTTGGCGATCCACGACCCGCTCGGGGTGTGGTGCTCGTAGGCGCTCCAGTCCACCTGACGCCTCGCTTTCCGTCGCTGTGCTGGTCCGGCCGGCGGATCACCGACCGGTAGGCGGACAGTATAGCGCCGTCGACGGCGCGGCGCGGGCCGTCGCCGGCCTCTACCGCCGCGGCGCCCCGAGGTCCTTGGGGAGTTGCTCGGCGTGCGCCTCGGCGGCGGCCAGTTGCTCGGCGGCAAGCGGAGACGAGCCGCGGCGCCGGGCACGGGTCAGGGCCTCGCCGACCTTGAGGCCGGCGGTGTGCAGCTCGATGAGCGGTTGCGGCAGCAGGTCGCCGGGCGCTGCATCGGCGGCGCCGGGCCAGCTGCGCAGGCCGGCGCCGCTCAGGCCGCGCCGGTCGAGCTCGCCGGCCAGGCTCACCACCGCGAGATGCGACGCCGTCGTGGCCAGCTCGGCGGCGTCCATCCAGGCGCCGGCGCCGATGGTGCGCCGGTCGGGCTGCGCGGGGCAGAGCACGAGGCCGTCGGCCTCGGCCAGGCGGCCGCGGGCGGCCGCGTCGCCGAGGCCGTCCCCCGCCTTCTCGCCGCCGTACAGGCTGATGCGGCCGGCGCCCTCCGGCGCCGCCACCAGCACGCGCGCGCCGGCTTGCGCCAGTCCGCGCG
>Ga0315276_10007011_pt1 | contig 10415 bp, 4 predicted proteins | sample YL17G05_0_MG_FD_204542 | JGI IMG/M metagenome (GOLD analysis project Ga0315276, IMG submission 204542) | Sediment microbial communities from Yellowstone Lake, YNP, Wyoming, USA - YL17G05_0 | ecosystem: Environmental > Aquatic > Freshwater > Lake > Sediment | place: USA: Wyoming | collected... | reverse complement strand
TCGAAGGCCTCCGCGTAACGGATCTGTTTGCCGGCCTCCTCGCCGTACAACTCGATCAGTTTGTCGCGATAGCGGTTCGCGAGCACCTCGTGCCGCTGCCGGAGCCATCCCTTGCGGAGGTCGTCCTGCCGGGCCTTCAGGTCGGCCTCGTCCTTGGGCACCTGCCCCGCGTTGCCGCCGCAGCCGCCCTCGACGAACTGCGACACCAGTTTGGCCATCGCGTCCATCTTGCGATCGATCACCGGATCGATGGAAACCACGATGTCCGGGCGGAACGGATTGGGCTTCTGGAACCCGTCCGGGGCGTAGAGAAACACCGGGTTCTTCTTCAGGGCGGGTGTCTCGGGGCAGAAGAACGGCACCGTCACCATGTAGGCCGCATCCTGGACCAGGATGCCCGTGTAACGGTGGTCGGGGTGGTAATCGTTGGGCCGGTGGGTGATGACCACGTCGGCGTTCCACTGGCGGATGAGGCGCGTGAACGTCCGCCGGTTCTCCAGCGTGGGCTCGATCTCGCCGTCGTGGATGTCGAGCACCTGGGACGTGGCGCCCAGGATGGCGTCGGCTTCCTGGACCTCGGCCGCCCGTCGCTGGGCCAGCGGGCCGCCGGCCATCTGGAAGTGGCCGATGTCGCCGTTGGTGGCCGAGACGAGTTTCACGTGATGGCCCCCGGCAGCCCACAGGCATGCCGCGCCCCCCGCGAAGATCTCGCAGTCGTCCGGATGGGCCCCGAAGGCGATCACCCGCAACTTGCCGTCCTGGGGCGGGGCCTTCGGGGCGTCCGCTGCGGCCGTTGCCGCGGACCCGCTTGGCGTGCCCTCAGGTTGTGTGCCACGGCCGGCTTGCCCGGCCGTGCTCGGAGTCTGCGCCGTGCCTTGCTCACGGCCCGCCGCGGCGGGCGTGCCACCCTGCGGGGGTACGCCGAACACGGCCGCCGCCGACCCCGCCAGCGCAAGCCCCGCCAGGACCCCGCCCACGCACCATCGCCATCGGTTCATGGAACCTCCTCCTCTCGTGAAGGCCGTGGGCCGTCGGCCGGCCTGCTCCGCCACGGGCCTCATTCCACCTTGGGCCGCACCACGTCCCCGCGGGCCTGGGCCTCGGGGTCCTCGTACGCGCCGAAGAAGTCGGAGTTCGCGTCCAGCCAGACGATGAGGCGGCGGAGTTCGTCGGGCGAGAGCCTCACGTCATAGTGGCCCTTGTCCAGCAGCGGCAGCAGTCTGGACGCCCGGGCGCCGAACTTGCCCGGCACCGTCCGCGCCGGCTGCCAGCGGTCGTACTGGTTGGCGATCCTGTCATCGCGCGGCGCGCCGTAATGGAAGGCGAACGGGCGAAGGTTGCGGTAGGACACGTACCAGTTGAACGTGTCCCGCCGCCAGTCGCCGGGGCGCAGGTCGGGCGCCTTGTCGGCCTTCTCGGTGTGGCACGCCACGCAGTGTTTCTCCAGCACGGGCTGGACCAGGCGCGGGAAACTCAAGGGGTTGCTCCCCTCGGCCTCCGGCCGGATGACGGACGGCTCGCGGCGAAAGGCCAGGCGCAGGCCCGCCGGCGCCTGGGCAGGCGACCGCCCCTGGCGCGGGTGGCATCCCGCGCAGGTGAGTTTCTCCCCGCCGTGCACGTACGTGGCGCTCCGCATGGACTGCACGGCGCATCCCCGCTCGTCCAGGGCCTGGAAGTAGACCGACTTGCCCGGCGGCAGGTGGAAGCACGCGCTGCCGTCCTCCTCCACCGGCACGGTGCCCAGGATCGCCCGCCCGTTGGTCTCGGCGCCGTACCCGATCTGCGGCTTGTGATGCAGGGGCGTGCTCTTGGGCAGGAGGTGGACGATCCGAAGCGCCCGGATCCTCACGCCCTCGGGGAAGGGGTAGAGGCTGTCGTACACGTTGAGCAGACCCACGACGGCCGTCTCGGTCGCCCCGGGGCGCATCGTGTCCGGGGCGTGTTCGTCGCCGACGGCGCGGAACACGGGTTGGTCCGTCAACCGGACGGGTTCGCCGACGGCCGGGACGACCGGCGGAGCCGGGCGCGGCTTCACGGGGACCGGGCCCAGGCAACCGATGTCCGGGTCGCGGTAGAGCAGTTCCCGGTTCCCGAACGCATCGAGCAGGTAGATGCCGTGCCCGTCGCCGCCTGGGGAGTACACGCACAGGTAGTAGTGCTCGCCGAGCGGCCAGGCGGTGCCGTACGCGAAGGCGCCCTGCTCCGCCGTCTCGGGGAATCCCGTCTCCGGGGTCAGCCGCCGCACGGGCGCCAGGGCGTCGTCGTCCGGCTCGCAAGGGTCGATCACGATCAGGCTGCCGTACGCCTGCCCGTGATGGGCCGAGGCCGTGGCCACGTAGCGGTGCGACCCGGGGATCGCCACGACGTTCAGTTCCATGTCGGGGTTCAGGTCGTGGCTGGGCTTGAAGTTGCCGTGGATGGCCCGCGGGTCGCGCCCGTCGGGCGAGGTGATCCACGGATGGTGGGCCTGGTTGTGGCCGCGGTCCACGTAGTCCCAGCGGCTGTAAACGATCATGCCGTCGCCGTTGACCGACGGATGCCACTCGTTGCCCTCGTGGGAACTCAGCCGGAGCAGGTTCCGGCCGTCGGCGTCCACGGCGTGCAGGGTGTAGAGCGGGACGGGCCGGCCGTGGCAGCGGCCGAATCCGCCGCGACGCTCCGAGATGAAGACGATACGCCCGTCGGCCAGCCAGTTCGGGTGCAGGTCGTTCCACGGCCCGTCGGTGACCTGGGTCAGGCCCGACCCGTCCATGCCGGCGCGGAACACGTGGTACGACGTCTCCGCCGTCCACGGGGGACGGTCCGTCATCTCGACGCCCCACACCGGGTCCCGCGGACGGCCGGCGTCGGCGGAGCGCCCCGCCGGGAGCCCGCACTCGGAGTACGCAAAGAGCACCGTGGCCCCGTCATAGGAAAGCGCCGGCTGAAGGAACGATCCGCCGTCCAGCGTCTTCCCCCGCAGCCGCCCGCTGCGGACCGTCGAGCCCTCCAGGAGGTTCCGCACGGTGGGCGCGCGGCCAAAGGGGTCCTCCAGCACGAACAGCCCCCCGCCCGCACGGGCGAAGTTGCCGAAGTACTGGTCGCACATGTGACCGGCGACCGCGAGCCGATGCTTGGCGAACACGATGCGGCCAAAATCGAGCCGCGGGTTCGCGAAGGCGATCTTCCGACGCAGGGCGCAGGCCTCCTCGTACAGGGCGAGGCGTCCCTGGGCATCGGCGACGGCCACCTGCCCCGCCCGGGCCTCGAGCGCCGCGAGGGCATCGGCCAGAGGCTTGAGGCCGGCGGCGGGGGCGGTCTGCTCCAGGTCCGTCACGAGCGCACGGGCCCGCCGCAGGACGATGTCCGCCGGGTCGCGGTCCTCCTGCGTCACCAGGGCCTGCGGGTGGAAGGCCTGGGGCGCGACCTTCCTGAACCAGTCCATCCGCTTGAGGTCCCTGGACAACTGCTCGTGCTGCATGCGGCACTCGTCCTTCAGGAGCTCCGGCAGCGGCCTCTCCGGGGTGCCGGCCGCCGCACGCACGCACACGAGCGCCAGGGCAAGGGACGCCCACGCCACGGCGATCCCAGCCGGTTTGCGTAGCCTCATCGTGCGACACCCCCGACGTGCGTGTCCGGTCGGGCCTCCTGCGGGCAGGACGCCGCATGCGGATCCAGGAGTCGCCCCCGGCGGAGACCCGACCTGCCGCAATCCTACGCCGGAACATGGGGGTGTCAAGACAACGGTCGCCCGGGCCGCGCGCGCCATTATACAAAAAGGCCTTAACGCAGAGACCGCGGAGACCACAGCTCGTGCTACGCAGCGAAGCGCTGCTTCGCAGAGTAGCAAGAGACCGCATAACGGATCATCCGCAGATGAACACGGATGAACGCAGATTACCGACGCCTCCTATGACCGGTCTCAGCGGGGCAAGTGGGGTGCTGGCATGGCTCGACCGAAAATGGATTGCGTCACCGGAATTACCGCGCGAGGAACCCGGCCACGGCTTTCTGCTGCTCTTCGGGGGACCACATCAACCCGACTCTCCTTCGACCGGATCTTCTGCATCCGGCAGAAGCGGCATATCGTTCGCCGGTGGCTTTTCGTCGCTAAAGGCCGTGCGGCCATAATCCTCCAACCAGTCCAAGAACTCGTCCCTGCCCGAAGCGCTACCCCACTGAACCTTCAGCGTGTCATAGTTCCATGTGACCGTGCCGGGCTGCCTCTGCTGCCAGAATTCGTGTACTCGTCGGAACAGGTTCTCCCGGACGAGTCGGCGCATACTTCTCAGCCGCTCGCGGCCAAGGTACTTGAGAACGCCGTCGGTCATCTTCATGAGCAGGCCCTCCGCCGTCGCCTCATAGGGTTGCAGCGGGGGACAAGTCTGCAATTGGCACAGCATTTCGGCATGAACCTGGTTCAGGACGGCCTTGCGGATGAGGCCGCGCCTTTCAGGGTCAGGGTAGTCCTCGTCGGTATAGACCAGGAGGAGGGGGCTGGGATCCGTATCGTCGCCCACATTGCGCATGATGGTAGCGGAAGAGCCGCGCGCCCCCGTGTGCTGGCTGAAGGCCCTGTCCCACGAGTAAACCAGATTGGTGCCCCGGACCGAGAGCCCATGCACGGAAAAAGGGCTATCATCGAGTTCCGCGCCCGCCAGGTCCTTGTGCAGAACACTGAGACACTTGCGCATGAGGGCATTGGCCTTCTTGGGAAGAACGTAGCAGAGAAGGCAGGTCTGGTACGGAGCCATGACTTCGGCAAAGGCGGGTCCTGCGGCAACCATGTGGCCCCGCGCCTGCTTGCAGTTGGTGCTGGCGGGTGAAAAGGAGTTGGCCTTGGCCTCAAGGTAAAGCGCGCGATGGTCTCGCTTCCGGCCAAGCAGTAGATCGGGCTCCGGCGTACGGCTGACTTCCAGACCCGCCTTATCAATGATCGAAACCACCTCTTCGGGCAAGGGGAACGGGTTCTCGATGTAGATAATCTCGAAACCGTGCTCCCGGAACAATGGCCGCACGCTGTAACTGTCGGCGGGCTGTTCCTTGGCCATCCACAGGAGGAGGTTCAGTTGGAACACGGGATCGCTGAGAAGCGATTCAGTCTTCATTCGTCCCTCTCCGGTTCCACCTGGGATTCATCCACGACCGCTTTGAAGGGCTTCTCCCCAATCCAGGCCTCGATCTTGGGACACACAAAACGCTGAACGTTCGTAACCAGCCGGTGGAAAGTGTTGCCGCACGTGCCATGTGGAAGGATCGCCACTAGCCGTTCGTTGGTCATCTCAATGTTGATGGGTTGCCAAAGATGCCGGTCCGCGCCATAGGCGTGAACCTTGGTCGGTCCCAACCGAATAGGGTCGCCCCAGAGTCGAAACTGATTTCGCCTCTGAAAGGCCATCGCCACCCAGCGGTTGAACGCCGCAGGGGCCAGGGGTTCTTCAAAGCGGATGGTCAGCGGCACGCCCTTGACGCCCACCTGCATCGAAGACACCGTCGAGATCGCCTCCATCCTGTGCCATGCAGCCGTTTCCGTCCAGTCGAGAAGGGCCTTGTAGCGGCGGTACAGGTACCGAACCAGATTCCGATGGTCCTCGAAACTGTTCGTTCGGTTTGTCACCTGACCGAACTGGTACAGGTCGTGGCTTCCATGCCCTAACCTGGAAGGGAACCTTAGAGCGAAAAGGGCGTTCAACGGATTGTAGTCGCTTTGCAGTTTTCCGAGTGATGCCTTTATGCGACCGATGCGGTCACCCATTTCAAACCGGGCCTTGCGGCTTTCCCGTTCGGGCCGCTCTTCCTCCTCGCTGGCCTCCTCCTCCTCATCCTGCTCAGACTGCTCCGTTGCGTCTTCCGGCAAGTCATAGACACTCTCGTGTCTGAAGGTGAGTTTGCCGAAACGGTCGTCGCCACGGTTTGAAACATCCCGGTCCCACAGGATTTGCAGAAGCGCACCGCTGAACCAGGTGGCGTCCAAGTCCGGGCAGCGTATTATCCACCGGCGCACGCGGCTCCTGGCATCCTGCGACTTCTCGGGAGTGTAATAAGCGAAGAATCTCTCGTCGTACTGCTCGACGTAGCCGACGACCTTGACCTCTTCGGGAGTGCCAGCCTCTCCCTTAACGCGGTCCCTGATTTCCATGAAGGTGTCGTCGATGGGTGTAACGGTCGTACCCAGACTCTCGAAGATGACCTGTGGTGGCTTGGGCACCCGGCCCGTCCGGCACGAGACATGCTCCAAGAGAAACGTCTTGGCCAGAGGAATACGGGTTCGCCCCACCTCTGGACCTTCCTGCCCTTCAGCAGAGAGGCCATTGAAGAACCGATACACATCAAAGCGATCTCTCGGTCGTTCAGGAACCAGCGGCTGGATCATTCGTTAGCCCCTTCCGCGCCCATCAATCACCGTGCGTGAATGCGCGCCACTGTAGGTCGCGCAACTGCAGCACGTTGTACTTGAGGAAGGAAGGGGCTCCCATGTATGATCAGCTTCTCAAGAGCGGCCATACGGAAAGGAGTCCCTATACAGAAGATTGTCATCGGGTTAACGGGCCGTGTCAAGAAGCGATTGCGGCAAACGCGGCGGGCGACGCGGGATAAAGGCTTGGCGCAGCGGTGCCGGGGCTTGATACAGGTACGGCACGCGTTTCCGGGTCCGTTTGACCTTCTTCGTCGCCGGGGCGGCGCCGGGCGGCCGCGCATCGCCATGGCCGGCACACCCGTCCGCCGGACGGACGGGCAAACCCTTGCATCGGCACCCGCCCGGGGTACACTCCGAACCGCAGCGCGTATCGAGCCGCAGGCTTGGCCTGCGGCCATGCTCCCGACAACTCAAGCGCACCCGCGCCGCAGCCACTCCAATACGAGTCGAAAGGAGTCGCGATGAGAGCCATCGATTCAGCAACCGCCCGCCGGACCGGCCCGCGGTGGGTCGCCCTGGCCGCGCTGCTCGTGCTGGGCGCGGCCGTGGCAGGCTGTAGTCAGGCCCCGGCCGGTCCCGGCACAGCCCCGTCTGAAGGAGCGCGCCCCATGCCCGCCGCCGAAGAGATCGTGATCCTGAACGAGCACCTCACCCGCGTGCCGGTCGACCTGAAACAGGGCGGCCAGTTCATCGAGCCCCTGTGCGACCTCATCCCCTCAATGATCGCCCAGCAGGTCGCGGGCGACAGTTTCGAGGACGAGCCGCCGTTCACCTGCACCTACGTGGCCGAGACCGACAAGCCTTACCGGCCCTGGTACCCGTCGGGCGCGGTCCACCTGGCGAAGTATTCGCGCGACACGCAGGACCCGTTCAACGGGAAGAAGTCCCTGAAGATCGTCCTGGCCGAGAAGCGGTGCCGCGCGGGCATCTCGCAGGACGGTTTCGCGGTCCGCAAGGGCGTCGGCTACAAGTTGCGGATGCACGTGCGCGGCGAGGGCAACGTGCCGGTGCGGGCGTGGCTGCACGGCGACGGCGGCACGGTGGCCGGGCCGGTCGACCTGGGCCGCGCGGGCGCCGCCTGGGCCCCGGCGGAGGCGCGGCTCGTGGCCACGCGGACGAGCGACCACGTCACGCTCACGATCGACTTCGAGGGCCCGGGCGCCCTCGGACTGGACCGCGTCTATCTCATCGGCGACGACGCGGTCCTCGGCCTCTGGCGGCCGGACGTGGTGGAGGCGCTCAAGGGGCTCAACCCCGGCGCGATCCGCTGGGGCGGCTCGGCCGTCGTGTCCTACGACTGGTTGCCGAAGATCGGCCCCTGGGACCGGCGGACCCCGTATGCGACGTGCTGGGGCGGCCTCGAAGCCAACTTCGTGGGCCAGGAGGAGTTCGTCCAACTGTGCCGCGAGGTCGGCGCCGAGCCGGTGGTATGCGTCTGCTGGGGCACGGGCAAGGCCGAGGAAGCCGGCGCCCAGGTGGAGTACTTCAACGGGACGCCCGACACGAAATGGGGCAAACTCCGGGCCCAGAACGGCCGCCGCGAACCCTACGGCGTGAAGTTCTGGCAGATCGGCAACGAAGTGGGCGGCAAGGAGTACGACGATTCCTTTGCGGCGATCGCCAAGGCCATGAAGGGGGCCGACCCCTCGATCCGGGTCCTCACCTCGTTCGGGACGGACGAGACCCTCGCCCGGAGCGACGGCCTGGCCGACTACCTCAGCCCGCACCACTACGGCTGCCACGACCTGAACGCGATGGAGGAGGACTTCAAGCGCCACCAGGCCATCATCGACCGCGACGGCAAGGGCCGCCCCATCCGGCTGGCCGTCACGGAGTGGAACACGACGGCCGGCGACTGGGGCCTCGCGCGCGGCATGCTCCGGACCCTCTCGAACGCCCTGGCCTGCTCGCGCTACCAGAACCTGATGCACCGCCACGCCGACCTCGTGGAGATCGCGATACGGTCCAACCTGGCCGACAGTTTCGGGTCCGGCGTCATCGTCACCGGGCCGGGCTGGCTGTACCTGGCGCCGACGTATTACTCGCAGCAGATGTACCAGCAGGCGGCCGGGGCGTTCCCGCTGAAGGTCGAGCGGGGGTCGAAGGCCGTCTGGCCCGATCAGCAGCCGGACGTGAGCGCGGTCCTGGCCCCCGACGGCCGGACGATGCACGTCTTCGCGGTCAACTCGACCGAGAAGGCCCTCGCCATCACCTTCCGCCTGAAAGGCTTCCCCGGCGGCATCACGAGCGCCGGCGCCGTGGTCCTCAAGGACAGCGCGGAACTCCTGACGGCCGAGGGCATGAACTCGCGGGACGATCCGCAGCGGATCGCGCCCGCCCGCCGCCCCCTGCGGGCCGCGGGCCAGGCGCTGACCGTCGTCCTGGACCCCTTCAGCCTCACGCGGCTGGACCTGGGCCTTTGAGCGGTCCGGGCGAGGTGGCGGCGTGCCTTGTCTCATATCCCTCTCCATCGATGGCAGGGTGGCACGGCTCGCCGCGGCGAGCCGTGTCCGCGGCACAGCGCAGACTACAACCACGGCTGGACAAGCCAGCCGTGCCACATAACCTGGGGGCACGCTAACCACATACTCGGCCGCGGGCATCGTCGGCGCCATAGACGCTGTACGCGGCACAGGATCGCCGCGGGCACAGCCCGCGGCTCGAACGGCACGCGAAGGCGTAAGTCCTTGGCAACGCCGCGCCCGGCAAGGTATACTCCGGCCGCACGAGAAGCCGTCCGCACCCACTTGGGAGGAAAATCATGACCCGACTTCGTTTCCAGCGGCACGGACTCGGTCTGGCCGCCGCCGTCTCGGCCGCCATCGCACTGGCCGCCACGGCGATGCACGCCGAAGAGGCGTCGTCGCCCAAGATGCCCATCGCCCCGGGGCCCTTCGAGCCCACCTTCGACTCGTTCAAGCAGTACCAGTACCCCGAGTGGTTCCGCGACGCCAAACTCGGCATCTGGGCGCACTGGGGCCCGCAGGCCGTGCCCATGGCGGGCGACTGGTACGCCCGGCACATGTACGTCCCGGGGCATCCGCAGTACAAGGACCACCTGGAGAAGTACGGGCACCCGTCGAAGCACGGGTACAAGGACATCATCGCGCTCTGGAAGGCCGAGAAGTGGGACCCCGAGCGCCTCATGGCCCGCTACAAGAAGGCCGGGGCGAAGTACTTCGTCAGCATGGGCGTCCACCACGACAACTTCGACCTGTGGAACTCGACGCACCAGAAGTGGAACGCCGTCAAGATGGGACCCCAGCGCGACGTCGTCGGCGACTGGCAGAAGGCCGCCAGGAAGGAGGGCCTGCGGTTCGGCGTCTCCGAGCACCTCGGCGCCAGTTTCACGTGGTTCCAGGACAGTCACCGCTCCGACAAGGAAGGCCCGCTGGCCGGCGTTCCCTACGACGGGGCCGATCCCAAACTCCAGGACCTCTATCACTGGCCGGCCGCCGAGGATGACAAGGGCTGGTACAGCAAGGACCCCCGGTGGCACCAGGAGTGGTTCAACCGCATCAAGGACCTGGTGGACCAGTACCAGCCGGACCTGCTCTACACCGACGGCGGCATGCCCTTCGGCAACGAGGTGGGCCGCAGCCTCATCGCCCATTACTACAACGCCAGCGCCCAGCGCCACGGCGGCAAGCCGGACGTGGTGTACACCTGCAAGCAGGGGTCCGAGGGCATGTGGGTCGAGGACCTGGAGCGCGGCGTCATGCCGGGCATCCGCCCCTACCCCTGGCAGACCGACACCTCCATCGGCGACTGGTACTACAACAAGAACTGGAAGTTCCGCGGCGCCGACTGGGTCATCCAGATGCTCGTCGACATCGTCAGCAAGAACGGCAACCTCCTCATCAACGTCGTGCAGCGGCCCGACGGCAGCCTGGACCCGGAAGCGGAACAGGTGCTCGACCAGATGGCCGCCTGGATCGCCATCAACGGCGAGGCCATCTACGGGACGCGGCCCTGGCTGGTCCACGGCGAGGGCCTGGTCCGGGCCAAGGGCGGGAGT
>Ga0315276_10007009_pt1 | contig 10416 bp, 8 predicted proteins | sample YL17G05_0_MG_FD_204542 | JGI IMG/M metagenome (GOLD analysis project Ga0315276, IMG submission 204542) | Sediment microbial communities from Yellowstone Lake, YNP, Wyoming, USA - YL17G05_0 | ecosystem: Environmental > Aquatic > Freshwater > Lake > Sediment | place: USA: Wyoming | collected... | reverse complement strand
AAAGTACAAGATAGCCAATTATTTTGACGCTTCTCTCATCTCTATACAGGAAAAACGACTACTGCATCGGAATTGTTCTCATTGCACGGTATTCCGTAAATGATGAGCTTGCTGATGTTCGATCTTTTCTGCAATGGGTTGACTTCGTCATTGGGCATCATTGTTCCCAAATAAAGGGCCTGTCATCGCAAAGCTCGACAATCGGGGCATGGTGTGGGCAAGGGACTAAAGAAGTTGTTGAAAAATAAATCAGGAATCAGTGGGAAAAAGTGTGACATCTCTATATAAGCGAATATTGAAAACAAATTTTAAGTTGCCGCTATTTCTTCTCGCGGCGTTGTTACTGGAAGCAATTTACTACAATATTGTTTTTGATATCCTATCAATTATCTTTCTTTTTTCCACTTCTTTTGCTCTTGGCAGTTTTTTCAATGTAAAAGGCAGGTTGCATTCTATTGATAAAGCTCTCATTCGGTTGTGTCTGGGATTTGGAATTGTCGGTTTTATTGTCTGGCTAACGACCTTTCATAATTTCAACTATAAATCCCTATTCTTGACTTCATCATTCATTGTATTAGCGCTGAGATATAGACACTTAGCCATGGCAGCGCAATATTGTCAAAAAGTCATTCTTATGACACATAAACGGAATAAACTATTTTTCCCGATAATTCTGTCGTTTGTATTTTTTTATATCATTAATGCCTCATATCCTATACTTAGAAGCGATGCATCCGTCAAGCACCTGGCCATACCATTCAACATTTTAAATAAGGCCAACTGGGACTACAATGTCATTGAAGGTGAATACTTTGGCGACTATGCATTGTTGTCGCATATGTATTCGCTTTATTTACTGGCTTTAGGGGGCACAAAAGCACTTCAATTGTTTGTCGCGGCAATATCTTTTATGTCCTTATTGATGTTACTGAGGATTTCCGTAAAGATTAATGCCTCAAATTTATATGTAAATGCAATTTTATTGTTATACCTAACAACCCCTATTATTTTTATGTTTTCGAATAATTTATTCGTGGATATTTTCCCCCTTTTTTTCTTTTTGTCCGTTCTATTGCTCATAACCGATTTCAGAAGCGATATCATATCACGGAATATATTTATAATTGCTTTTTTGATGGGATCGGCTATTTTTGCAAAACAGTCGGCCATATTTTTTGTAATACCTGCATTGCTGTTTATTGCATGCTCAATGCTCATTTCTGTTTTTAAAGAAAGGACCTTTTCTCCAAGTAAAGCATTTTTTATAAGATTTATTTGCAGTTTACTATTTCTTTTGTTGCCCTTTTTGCCTTCTATGTTAGTAATATGGCATAAAACCGGAAATCCTTTTTTCCCATACTATAATGCTACATTCGGAAGTATGTATTTCGGGAAATTGAACTTTGTTGATCTAAGATGGGAGGAATATCCATTAGGATTGAATTTGCGGTCTTTCTTATCGATGATTTTTCATTCGAACAGGCATTGGGAGTGGGCCGACGGCGGGACAGGATATTTCTTGCTGTTATTACCCGTAGTCCCGGTAATATTGTTTTTTAAACGGAATAAGATGGCCATCTTCTTGTTTGTTTTCACTTTATTTTCATACTGGGTTTCGACGTTCGGAAGTTCGAATCTGCGTTATAAAATAGGGATGATCGCGCTTTCCATCCCCCTTTGTTCTTTAGTCGTAGTCTCTTTCCTTCATTTGGTGAGAAATAAGAAAGTTCGCTCGATTGTATTTTATAGTATTTTGATGGTCCTTCTTGCGCCAAACTTTTATTATATATTTACCCCCCAATGGTTAACATATAGTCCCAGAATGCTCACGTCAAATCAGGATTTGACATTAGTCGAAAATGAAGCTATCCTCTCCAAAATTAACAAAAAAGGCATCAGAGTTTTGTCAAATAACGATCAAGCAAGGGGGGCATTCAGAGGAGAGTTTTATAATATTAGCTGGTATAACACTTTTTTGCTGGAAAAAGTAATATCAAAGGAAATTTCCCCGGTTGAATTTTTGAAAGCGTTTGATTATTATCTGATAAGAAAAGAGCTTCCGTATTATTATTCGGAATTCTTCTCTCTCGACATGAAGGAAATCAGAGAAGTATTAGAACCGTTCGACGAAGACAATTACTGCAGCTTGTTTAAAATAAAGGATGAAGATGTCGTGAAGTCTGAAATATTAGAAAGTCCTATAGTAGTAACTGCGCAAAAACATGAAACGAGGCAGTTCATTAACAAATATAAGGCATACAAAATTATTATTGAAGCGGAAAAGACAAGCGGCAAAGAAAGTAGCGGAAGATTTCAAATTAATTGGGCGGATAATAAGGGCACATTTTCGATATTTCTATTTAAGTTAAATAACGGAAAGAATATCTATACTTCACCAATTATTGAAGATACGTCCGTAGGTGCAAAGAAAGGCGTTCTTTATTTAATAAGTCATGATGATACTCCAATTTTGATACATTCATACAAATTGATCGGTATAAAAAAGAAGTCAACCTTCTTGCAGAAAGCGCTGAATAGATACAATAAGAAATGGCCGCATTTATCCAAGTGAATAAGAAACTTATTTTCAGGTTACTTGAGTTCACTCTTGAACCCTTATGGTTACCAGGAAATGTGGACAAAGGACGGAAATGTGAAGGTAGCAGCCTTAATCCCAGCCTATAATCCCTCAAATGAATTAATAAGCTTAGTTAACGAGATGTCAAAGTCTGATTTCAGCACAATCATTGTGGTCAATGACGGCAGCAGCTGTGAATGCGATTCCGTTTTCGCCGAGATCGAAAAGATCAATAAAGTAATTTTGCTCAGACACGCAGTCAACCTTGGCAAGGGCGCAGCCCTTAAAACAGGCTTAAATCATTGTTATTTTGGGGACCACGTCGGGGTCGTCACGATTGACGCGGACGGCCAACATTTGGTTGAAGACTCATTGAAGGTGGCGGAAGTATTGAAGACACATCCTGAGAGTTTGGTTGTGGGTGTGAGAGGCTTTGATAAAAATGTGCCTTGGCGCAGTAAGTTCGGTAATAATATTACTAAATATCTATTCCGGCTCTTGATGGGGCAGAAACTTACGGATACGCAATCAGGTCTTAGGGGCATTCCAATATCCTTTATTTGCAGCCTCTTAAAGATAGGAGCAAATGGATATGAATTCGAACTGGACATGCTGCTTGCATGTAAATATACGGGACGGCAGATTATCGAGCAACCGATCACCACCGTGTATATTGATCAGAACAGATATTCCCACTTCAATCCCTTAATTGACTCGATGAGGATCTATTTTGTCCTTTTCCGATTTACCCTGGTTTCCATTTTTTCTGCACTGATCGATAATACGGTTTTCATACTGATCTATGGCTTCAGTTCAGATATCTTGACCAGTCAGGTCTCTGCACGCGCGGTATCGATGATATTCAATTACTCTGCAGTTAAGAAAGTTGTATTTTACTCGGATGTGAGGCAGGGGAAAACATTCCCGAAATACCTTTCCCTGGTTATCATCTCCGGCTTTGTCTCATACCTCTTAATCTTGGGTCTGACGATGTTTTCACCGTTATCGGTGGTTCCGGCAAAGTTGGTTGCCGAGTCGATAGTGTTCCTCGCCAACTTTGCCATCCAACGTGACTTTATATTCACGCTCGACAAAAATGCACAGCAGTGAAGGTTATCTAAGATCGTCGTTGGAAATTAAAGGGGACATTCTTGCGCAGCATAAATTGTTGACGATTCATTTACCATGGTGATTATTTTCTGTGCATCCTGAGAAAAAGTTTTATGATCCACTGGGCCGGCAACAACAGAAGCAAAATCTCAAATAGAAGGCGTCCCGTCACGAAAGGGTTGAAGAGATGCCTTTTCGATTTCATCAGATACCTGATTCTGAGGGAAATAGTCTCAAGTACCATTGCTTTACATTTCCTGGTTTTTTTCGGGAAGTCGATCCTGTACCATAAAAGAAATTCATTTATGTTCCGGAAATCTCCATGCCCTGCAAGCTTGAACCAGAGTTGATAATCTTCCGCATTCGGATAGGTAGTTTCATACCATATGGAATATCGGGAAAGAATATCTTTTCTTATCATCACCGTCGGATTTGCAAAGGGATTTTTCATGAATAATTCTTTTTTTATTTCGCGGTCTGAATACTTATACTCTATTTTACCTATAACAGTCTTATTTTCGTCAATTAACAGGATATTTGTGCCGCAGACAACGACAGCCGGGTTTTCTTCCATGAGGGCGACCTGTTTGAGCAGGCGGTCCTGAGCGGCAATGTCATCTGCATCCATTCTTGCGATATATTTGCCTTTTGAGATTTCAATGCCTTTATTAGCGCTTTCGGAGATGCCAAGATTGGGGGCATTTCTCAGTGATACTATTCTTTTGTCCCGGTTCTTGTAAAAATCTATAATACCTGAGGTATTATCTGTGGAACAATCGTCGATAATAATGAATTCAAAATTATCGAAAGACTGATTCAGAATGCTTTCAACCGCATCTTTCAGATATTTCCCTTCATTATAGCAGCACATTATTACGGACACGAAAGGTGTTTTTGTCATAATAAAATTTAAGGTTTATTTATTAGAACCGGCATTTTCATTGTAATCATATAAAAGATATCATATACGACAAAGAAAATCCTGAACGAAAATATTTCAGCATCTGCGGGAGAGCATTGTCCCGCAATTTTGGAACTATTTATCATCAGTAAATCTGGTATAATTAATCTTCTTTTGATTATTCCACGGGAAAAGACCTCTTCCTTTATCCCTTGCATGCAATGGATAAGAAGACGGGACGATCTTCTTTTTCACGAAGTAAAGGTTGAGCGTACATACAGTGCAAGGCAGGTTTTGCATGGAAAAAAAAGCAGAGACAAAAAGGCATCTTAAAAAACAAAAGAGCATACAAGAAGAAGGTGCAAGAACCGATCAGCCGCCGGAGACCAGTTTGCGTTTTCTGCAAAGCCCTGTATTTCATTTCCTGTGTATAGCCTTTATTGCCTTTTTGTCATATTCCAACAGCTTCCATGTCCCTTTCAGTTTTGATGATGCCAAAAACATTGTCGAGAGTCCTTATGTCCGGGATATCGGGCTTATAACTGAACCGTTGAAACATTATTCAGGGACATTACCATATGGAAGCCGTTATATCGGCTATCTTACCTTTGCCCTGAATTATAAATTCCACGGTTTTCATGTAACGGGGTTTCATATGGTTAATCTGCTTATTCATCTTTTCAATGCGCTGCTTGTGTATCTTTTTGTTCTTTATACCTTCAGAACACCTTTTTTGAATAGGTCCGCCCTGAAAGATCGTGCAGGCATGATAGCTTTCTTTTCCGGACTACTTTTTGTTTCTCATCCTTTACAGACACAGGCGGTGACCTATATTGTGCAAAGACTGGCGTCACTGGCCGGCTTATTTTATCTCTTGTCTGTCGTGTTGTATATAAAATGGAGATTGATCCTGCAGGATACGGATACCGGAGAACGGAATACCGTCAAAAAAAATTGGGCCCATAATGTTCTGAAAGCTCTTTTATATATGGCATCCGTTCTTTCGGCTGTTTTTGCAATGAAAACCAAGGAAATAGCATTCACCCTGCCGTTTATGATCATTCTTTATGAATTCCTTTTTTTTCACGGGCCCCTCAGAAAAAGGGTCAAGTATCTTGTCCCTATCATGACCACCGTGTTGATTATTCCGTTGGGTCTGATCAAAGCACATAAGACGGCAGGGACCGTTTTCAGCCATATTGATAATGTTGCAAGGATGCAGACGGACCTCCCCAGATGGGACTACCTGGTTACCCAGTTTCGGGTTATCGTGACATATATCAGACTTCTGATCTTTCCGGCGAACCAGAACATTGATTATGATTATCCGACATACCATTCATTGTTAACACCCCAGGTTTTTTTATCATTTATGCTTCTGCTGTTCATCGGCGGCATTGGCATATATCTTTTATACCGATATAGAAACACTTCTCCTCAGGCAAGGATAATCTCGTTCGGTATCTTCTGGTTTTTTATCACGCTTTCTGTTGAGTCAAGTATTGTCCCGATTGTAGATGTGATATTTGAGCACAGACTATATTTGCCGTCTATGGGGGTGTTCATTTCGGTAATCGTTGCAATATACTGGATTAGCAACAAGTTTAAGGTGAGATGGAAAAACACGGAGAAGATCACGGCTATATTGCTTGTTAGTATCATTCTCATCTTTTCAGGGGCCACCTATGCACGGAATGAGGTTTGGCAGAACAATATACGTTTATGGGAAGATACGGTAAGCAAGTCTCCTGCAAAAGCAAGGCCGTATTATAATCTTGGCAAGGCCTTTGAGGACAAAGGCTTATACGATAAAGCGTTAGAGCAGTTTTATATTGCCCTGAAATTGAACCCTGATGACGGGACTTCATATTATCATGTCGGGAATGCATACCTTTATAAGGGTTTGTTTGATAAGGCCATAGAACAGTATCAGGTCGCCCTGAAATTCATGCCTGATAATGCCATTTCACATTTTAATCTCGGCAATGCTTATTATGTATAAAGGTTTATTCGATAATGCCATAGAAGAGTATTCTATTGCCGTCAGGCTGAGACCTGAATATGCCGGCGCTTATAATAATATGGGCAATGCCTATATGCAAAAAGGCTTTTTGGATAAAGCGATTGAGTATTATCAAACCGCCTTGAGATTGTTGCCGGATAATGCAGAAGCATATGGCAATCTCGGCAATTCGTATCTACATAAAGGTCTCACTGACCGGGCAATTGAACAATATCTGGCCGTATTGCGATTAACGCCGTATAATGTGGATGCTCACTTTAATCTCGGCCTTGCCTATCTTCAAAAGAAGGAGAACGACAGGGCGCTGCGGGAATTTCAAACGGCCTTGCGACTGAATCCATCCTTAAAAGAAGCTGCTGATTATGTCCGTATGCTTTCTGAAGCTCATACCCGAAAGTAATGAGCATGCAGCATGGAATTGCCTGCCCAAGGAGTGGAACAAAGTGTTTTTAACAGGATTAAAGACAGGCCAAACCTGATGCAAGGGGCTCCAATGAATTTACGGTTGCTGGCCGGGGAAGCTTTCTGGGTATTTATCGGCCAGGCCGGGGTAGCTGTTGCAGGGCTTATAGGGTTAAAACTCCTGACCCAGGTTCTCGAACCCCCCGATTTCGGAAAACTGGCGATTGCCAACACCATAGTCATTTTGATTGGTTCAAGCTCTTTTGGGCCTTTCGGTGAAGGACTCAGCAGGTTCTGGCCGATCACTAAGGACCGTGGTGAATTGAATGTTTTTTATGCTCTTTCAAACCGTATCACAAAATATATTGTGTGTGCGCTTATTGCCGTTGCTTTTTTTGTCTCTTTTTCTCTGCTGTTGTTTAAGTATCCGGACTGGGCAGTTTTAACGGCTCTTTCTTCCCTGGTTGGCATTGTCTCAGGAATATACGGGCTCAGAGTAGGGATTTTTACGGCATCGAGACAGAGACAACGGACCTCTATTCTGCATATCCTTACCATTTTTTTGAAGCCCCTTTTCGCAACGGTTTTTGTGGTTTTAACTTTTTCACAGGTAAATATTGCGTTAGCTGGATATTTGACGGCCTCACTCCTGGTGCTCCTGTTAGCTGAAAAGTGGTATCGTCAAACGGTCAGGGAGACGCTACCGGACCGGATGAATTCCGGAACAGAAAAGCATTTATTCGATGGATTGGGTAAAGAGATCCTTTCATATTCCTGGCCTTCAATTCTATGGGGTGTTTTCGGATGGATACATATGTCTTGTGACAGATGGTCTCTTCAGGCTTTTTATGGTTCCGAAGTAGTCGGGGCATTTTCCGTCATTTCACAGTTTTCGTTATATCCGTTAATGCTGTGCTCCGGGTTTCTGGGCACTTTGTTTTCTCCGATTGCTTTTCAAAAAGCAGGCGATCTGTCTCAGAAACATTTGAGAGAGTCTGCCAGGAGAATATTACTGGTCATGACAGGCATTTTTTTGCTTGTTTTGCTGTTCCTGGTGCCGGTTTTCTCTCTCTTTCATAAGGAAATAATTCTTTTGGTCAGCAATGAAAAGTTTGTGCATTTTTCATATCTATTACCCGTATTGACTGCCGTGTGGGGTTTGTTCTACCTGGGACAATTTTTAACCAACTTTGGAATGCTTCTGAACAGGCCCGCGCTCTATATCGCGCCTAAAATTATTCTATCCTTAATGGCAGGCATTGGAACCTTTTACCTGAGCCGGCACATGGGCCCTGTCGGCGTTGTCTGGGGATTAGGAGTTGCAAATTTCTGCTATGTCGTATTATGTTCATTTATAGCGGTTAAATTATTCAGAACATGGTAAAACGTATTAGCACATCAGTAAGCGTCAATCCGATCAATATATGAGTTGTCCTTTGATTAGCGTTGTAATGCCGGTTTATAATTGTGCCCAATATGTTCATGAAGCCATTGAGAGCATTCTTGGGCAGACATATCGTAACTTTGAATTTATTATTGTCAATGACGGTTCAACGGATGCAACCCCGGAGATTGCAAATGAATATGCCGAAAGAGACGGACGAATCAGGGTTATCCATCAGCCGAAAAGCGGCATACCGGCAAGTCGTAACAAAGGCATAACCGAATCCGGTGGAGAATGGATATTCTGCATGGATGGTGATGATATTTCCATGCCGCACCGTTTTGCCGTTCAAATGGAAGCTGTTGAGAAAAATCCGTCTCTGATACTTTTTGGAGGTTGCTGCCGGCAGATAAATGCAGCGGGTACTCCTGTAAGAATCAACAAATACCCTGTCCGTCATAAAGATCTGGTAAACAATCTGGAGACACTGAGACCATTTTTCCCGCATTCAAGCGCCTGTTACAAACGCAGCGCGGTACTGAAAGCAGGCTGCTACAGGGAAAGGTTCCAATATGCCCAGGACCATGATTTATGGCTCAGATTAAGCCTGGCAGGTGAAATAGGATGCTCAAACAAGATAGTGCTTCAATTGAGAAAACATGACAATAATGTGTCCGACGTATTTTTCTATGTTCAAAAAACAAAAGGCATTGCTGCTCTTGTCTGCCATTTCCGTAAACGCTTTGGTCTCTCTGACCTGTATGCATTGAACGAAGCGGAATGGGAATATTTCCTGGCATGGATAGGAGATAAACTCAGGGAATATGGTTATTTCGAAATGAGGATTCTGGAAGAAACATTAAGCAAAACGCTTTTTTACAAAAGAGATTCCCCTGTGATTCTTAGGGCCGGCAATTTTATATACAGGGCTGTTCGCCGGCCTCATTCCGCTTTTGAAATAATCAAAACGAGGCTTTTTGGTTCATCTCTGCCTAAAAGACTGGCTGAAGAGAGCCGGCAAATATGGCCTTAGGAGAAGCTGATAAAAATTTTCCGTAAAAAACCTGTTATAGCCGGGGTTATTTTTGATAATTGTAAGGATAGTCGGAGGTCTGGGGAATCAAATGTTTCAGTATGCTGCGGGCAGGGCCCTGGCGGCAAAATATAATGTGCCGTTGAAACTGGACCTGCGCTGGATGCGGAGGGATAGACTCAGAGAATTCCTGCTTCATAAATTCCCGATAATTATTGAACGTCCATCCCGGCTTGAATACCTGAAATTTACCTGGTTCCCTTTTCAGATGCATCCTTTTCACATCTTTTTAAAACACATTGAAAAATACAATAAAAACATTTATATGGAACATAAGCCATCTTTTGATCCCAATTTCCGGAACTTGGGCCCTGACAGATTTTTGTTCGGATACTTTCAGTCGGAGAAATACTTCAAAGACTATGCATCACTTATCAGAAAAGACTTTAGCTATGAACCGGATATCACGCTTTATGATAATGAGGTCATCGAAGCACTCAAATCGTCCGGATCTACCGCCGTTCATGTTCGAAGAGGTGATTATGTCACGAATGCCGAAGTAAACCGTATAATAGGCGAATGTCCGATGGAATACTACGGAAACGCAGTCGAGTATTTGAAGGCTGCGGTTAAGGATTACCGTCTCATTGTTTTCTCGGATGATATAGCATGGTGCAGGGAAAATTTAAAATTTGATCGTACCGTTTTTGCAGAACGCAGGGGAGGAACCCCCCTTCATGATATGTCTCTTGCCGGTCAATGCAAAAATATTATACTTGCCAACAGTACCTTCAGTTGGTGGAGCGCCTGGCTGAATAAAAATCCCCGGAAAATTGTTATTGCTCCGAAGCAATGGTTCAGAAGTGAAGAGCGGCAAAAGTATGCTCATGATCTGACTCCGCAAGACTGGGTCAGATTATAATAAATTTTTCTTATTCCATGGAAAGTTATGAATCCTCGCTTTTACCAATAATGAAAGTCCGGT
>Ga0315276_10007008_pt1 | contig 10416 bp, 10 predicted proteins | sample YL17G05_0_MG_FD_204542 | JGI IMG/M metagenome (GOLD analysis project Ga0315276, IMG submission 204542) | Sediment microbial communities from Yellowstone Lake, YNP, Wyoming, USA - YL17G05_0 | ecosystem: Environmental > Aquatic > Freshwater > Lake > Sediment | place: USA: Wyoming | collected... | reverse complement strand
CAAATGATCGAAGAAATGATCAAGACGGACCTGGAATGGTACTCGCGGGTATAATCGAACCGAAAAGGAAGTGTGTGCCTGTCGATTGCATCGTGGCCGCTTCGCCACCTGTCTACAAGTATAGATAAATTCGGAGCGCGGAGCGTCCCGCAGATGGGCTAAGATAGATCATCCATTGTTTTTAAGGGGTCTTTAATTGCGGTCGAGCGAAGATACTATTTGTGTAGTAATAATTAACTACCACTCTCAGGCGTTAGTCAATGACTGTTTGAATCACCTAAACTATTTGCAGAGAAAAGATTTAGAATACCTGATTGTTGACAACAGCGAACATCCGGATACCGATTTGATAAAATCCAAACACAGAGATGTTCTAATCCACCGATCGAATAGGAATCTAGGTTTTGCCGGTGGGTGCAATATCGGCCTGCGGCACGCAATGCAGGAAAAAAATCGATATGTTCTACTGTTGAATCCAGATACACGGTTTGAGCAGGATTTCATAGCACCGCTCCTTGCGGCTCTTGAAACTATTCCTAATGCGGGGATGGCCGGTCCCTTGATATTTGAGGACGCCGAGCTACGCCGCCCATGGCAAGGAATTGGGCGTCTGAATTGGTGGCTGGGAGGTCCCATCCAGCGATGGAAAAAGGCCAAATACGATTACAACGAGCCGATTGATGTGCCTTTTTTATCTGGTTGTGCGTTATTGCTTCGGTTGGATGCCGTGAAATCTGTGGGTCTTATGGATGAGCGGTATTTTCTCTACTTCGAGGACACAGATTATTCGAGACGATTCATCTGCTGCGGTTGGCCGGTTATCCTGGTGCCGCAAGCACAGATATTGCACGCTCAATCCTCCACCATCGGTCGACACAGCCGAGCGCAGGTCTATTTTCTGTCGCGGAACCGCATCTGGCTGACCCGACGTTGGGCACCCAGACATCAATTCGCTTTTTTTATGCTGTTCAATACGTTGTTGAAAATTCCTTCGATGCTGGTTTACGGATTGTGGCGCAGGAGAATCGATATAGCAGGCGCTTTCCTTGCAGGGTATCTCGATGGTTTGCTCAAGTATGTAGAAAAATCCGATGGTGAATGACTATGCTGACTTTATCGAAAAAACAAAGCAGGGAGGGGGCGGTGGTCGTAGAGATATCCCTTCGTTCGGTTTAGAGACCGTTCGCGACATTTATTTCAAGATTGAAGCATAAGCTCTGCCAGTTCAGCAAAGTCGACCTTCGGCCGCCACCCAAGAGAATGCATGGTTTCAGGATTGGAAAGCAATCGTTTATATTCGGAGGTAAACCCATTCTGTAGTATTATATTGTTTGACCAATCTTTTCCAATAGAATTAAAACATATCTTAAGCCAATCTTCAATGGTATGCGTCTTGCCGGTGCCAATAACGGCTTCGAAGACTTGGTCTTGCTCCACAAGGGCTGCCATGCCCTCTGCAATATCGCCGGCAAAAGCCCATTCCTTTTCAACAGAAATGTCGCCGAGTTCAATTTTTTCATCACTTCCTGCAGCTATACGCTTGACCGCCTGTACAATCATCTGACTTACGTGGGTTGGTCTTCGCAGAGGACTTTCGTGGTGGAAAAGATAGCCTACATAGACTCTAACGCCGAGGTTCCTGAAATAACGCGCCGAATAGACCGAGTGTATCCTTTCTACGGAGTAGGCGCTGCGGGCCTCAAAAGGATCCCTTTCATGGACTGGCTCGCCCCTGTTCACGAACTGTAAGCCGCTACCGACAAGAAAAACCTTGCATCCCTGTTGCCAACGATAGACTGATTCAAGGATATTTAGAGTTCCCGACCCTATGGCTTTGTGGTTTTCAAAGAGCGCTTCATGCCGCGTTGTTGATCTCGCTGCAAGATGAAATATTACATCGGGTTTACGACTTCGAACTATCTCTTCCACAAACTCAAACGAAGCAACATCGCCTTGCAGCCAATATCCCGTTCTGGAAATTCCCAGGACCTCACACCCTTGTCTCCGGTATAAATCAGCCAGGTAGTAACCATCCTGACTGTTAGCTCCGAATATAATAACAGATTGCATGCCCTGCCTATTTGCGAATTATTTCAATTGTCGGAAGTGGGAAAATGAGTCCGATTCCCCTTTCGAGTGTTTCACGCTCGCGCTCTAAAAATTCTTCTTTGAAGTGCCACGGTAAAACAAGGTAGTAATCTGGATTCATGGACCGGGATTCTTCTTCACTGACAATGGGAATATCTGTCCCCAGCGTCATGGCGCCGTATTTGTCAGGGTTGCGTTCGGCTGCACAGTCGATAATTTTATGATCGATCCCGCACCATTGCAGAATAGTGTTCCCTTTTGTGGACGCACCATAGATATGAATTTTTTTTCCTTCTTTTTTCAGTTTCTTCAGGAGGGAGTTGAGTTCTTCTTTGTGGACGTTGACACGGTCCTGAAAATGCCGGTACGGTTTATCGGTGTCAAGTTCGAGGTCGAATTCTTCTTGTCGCATCGTTTTGATGTTCTTCTGGAATTCGTCCCGCTTGTAGGTAAAGTTGTTGATGTGGGTGGCCTGGCAACGTAGGCTTCCACCGTTGATATCGTTGCGTGAGACGTTAACTACTTGCATCCCTGTTTGTTTAAGGATGTACTCAATGACTGCAAGGCTGTAATACTCGATGTGTTCATGACAAATGGTGTCGTAGGAGGTCATTTTAAGCATGGTGGGCATATAGGACATCTCGAATACCCAGATGCCCTCTGGAGATAGAATCTGCTTGATTCCACGAGTGAAAGCAATGGGGTCCTCCAGATCATAGTACATTGCGATTGAGGTGATAATATCGAATGTACGGCTGCCAAGTCTGGATATCAGCTCTTCCGAAGGGAAAATATCCTGAACAACGTTGACGGGGGCTTTGATTTCCTGGGCTACGTCAGAAGGGTCTATCCCGAAGCTTGTGAAACTGGCGGGATAGAATCCCAGCAATGTGCCATCGTTGCAGCCAATATCAAGAACTGTGGCTAACTCCTTCCTCCCGGTCATCTCCATGGCTTCTTCGACTATGCCCTGCAGGTGATGCCGCATGGTATTGTTGGTGCCGGACCGATACCAGTAGGCCGAGTAGAGCACCTCTGGAGGGATCGTGTATTCCATCTGCAGAAGACCGCAAGCTTTTTCGTCAAGCATCGGGTCACAGCGAACGAGTGAAGTTGAGATTTTACGGGTAGGCGGCATTTCCTTCCCCGGCTTAACGAAAGAGCCTTGCAAGTACTGTTCTCCCAGGTTGATGACCGGCGTTAGTGCCGTGGAGCCACAAACGCGACAGGTTCTACGTTTAATAAGGTGCATAAAAAGGCTTCTCCTTTTTCTTGAATACGAAATAAAGATGAATATTATTCCTTGCCCTTGGGCTTGAAATCAAAAAGAATAAGAGCTTTGATCCTTGTTAGACGTCCATAATAGTAAAGGAGGCAAGCCAAAGTATGAACTGGCAGTCGTGATATCAGCCATGCGCTGCTTTTCCATAGTCTCGCTGCAGGTAGCGCAGATAAATGTACAAGATAGTGCTGAGTGGTATAAGCACCTCTACCCCGTTGCAAAATAAGAGTTATTAGCCTTCGCCAAGGGTCTTGTCGGGTAATGCATCGCTTGGCTTTGTCGGAAATATGTGCGAACGACCAGACCAGCTTGGGCCATTTAAACATCCAAATGTCAAAGCCGCGAAATGTCCACTGACCTTTACCATAGCGGATGCTAATATAGGGTTCGGAAATAATGAGAGCAGTGCCCGGCAGAGGCTCTTGAAAGATAACACCTACGTGCGCAAATTCAGTGCCGAAATATGATTCCCGTTCGCGGCTTAACCAGATGCTGCGGCGCATTACTACAGCTCCAATAAAGGAAAGGTAATCCAACGCATCCACAAAAAGACATTCCATGGCCGTGGGAGCATACACTTTGTTGTCGTGCAATACAATTCGCCGACTTTGCAAGATGACTGAAAGTTCACGATTGCGGACTTCAGCATTTACAACGATTAAATCATGGCCTTCGTTGATAGCGGCTTTTACCGCGGCGACCGCTCCGGGTTTGAGCAGGTCGTCATCCGTGAAAAACCAGCAAAATTCGCCATGGGCTAGTTCAACGGATTTGTCATAATCCTGATCAACTCCACCCTTGGTAGAAAGACGAACATAGCGGATAAAAGATTCTTTCTCAGAATATTTCCGAACAACATCTTCGGTATTGTCGGTCGAAGCACCGTCTACCACCAATAACTCAACATCGTCATCCAACTGCGGAATAATACTGTCCAGAGTTTCACCAATGTAACCGGCACGGTTGTATGTTGCAATGCAGATGGAGAGTAGGGGTGTTTTCACCTGTGTTCTCACGGTTTGAAAAATTCGAGCATGACGACCCCCTCGCCCGGAAGTTCATCCATGGAAGAGAACAACTGATATTCTGTAGCCATCATGTAGGGCTCACGCCAGAAAGGATAAAGAGAACCAAGAAGCCGCTTCATGCTGGCATTCCTGAAGAAAAAACCGTTCTTTTTTTCGCCGTAGACTGCGATGCGGGCCGGCATGCCGGTTATACTGTAGATTTTAGATTCTATCTGTACACGATCGTAGTAACGCTGCCAGAAGGTATAACCGTCATCTCCCGGATTCAGCATACCGTAGTGGTTATGGCTTATGTACTGTTCCAGCGGTTGGGCCATGCAAGGCAGTGTGAGGATAAGTTTTCCACCGGGACTAAGTAGCGCCCACATAGTTTCAATAACAGCCTTATTCTGGGGTATATGCTCCAACACGGAAATGCAGGTGATAAGATCAAAGGATGCTGGAGTAAATCCGGCCTTATCAAGGATGCCATTGTAAAACTCACAGCGAGATTTCAACCCGAGTGCATTTGCCAACTGCTCTGTCTCTCGCAGATCGGTGGTGTCTGGATTAATTAGGTCAGCGGTTGCTCCTGGCGTCACTTTCAAGAGAAAGAGTGGCACGAGTCGTGGGGATGAGACATCAAGGTAGCGTTTGAAGGCAAGACCTTTAATGCTTTTCCAGACTTCGTGGAACTCAAAATAACGCGTTGAGTCCATGGGGTAAAAAAGATACTCATAACAGGTTTTCAATGATGCGCGTCTTGTAAACAACAGGTTTGCACCTGTAGCTATGCAACGCAAATGAAAGCCGATCCCCGGCGCTCCTGCAATGTTCGCCATCAAAAGATAGAGTGGCGACAATAGGATTCCCTTCAGGCGTGTCCACAGCCTGTAAAAAAAGCTGCACGACATCGGCAGTGGGATTTCAATAAACTGTTTCCTAACACAAAAGTTGTTATTCATTTTTTTTATGAGAGGCTAACTCTGTGAAAATATTCATGTGTTATTACTTCGGGATAAATATATAGTTGAAATTATTAATTATTGAACATTTATTGGCAACGCAACTTCTTATATCGTTAGGAGTTACCAGAGTAACTTCCTTATTTGCTATTCTTACCTCATAACCATGCTGCCAAAACAAATTAAATGTAGCTTCATAATTAGGGTTCATCTCACCAGGGTGAAATTCGCTTAGACATATCTCTATAAACCAAGTGGGTCTTGAAGATAAAGACAATGTTTTTAAAGCCCCGCGTATTACATTGTATTCTGCACCTTCAACATCAATTTTAATGAAAAGTTTTTTGCCTGAAAATCTGTCACCCAACAACGTATCCAGTGTGTTGACAGGAATTATCCTTTTGAATCGCTTGGAATAACCAGCCCAGCCGCTCACAAGAGATGCACTTGGTCCGGAAGCACCATATAGTGTTAACAAATCCGGCTTGTTACTTAAGCCTAAGGGAAAAACTTCGGTATCCTGCCAGTTGTTATTCTTTAAATTTGCATACAAACAATTTAGATTCTGAGACTGGGGCTCTATAGCTACAACATATTTTCCGAGAGAACGGGCAAGACATGTGTAAAATCCAATGTTTGCTCCGACATCAACAAACACGTCCGCATTTAATAAATTCTTTTGAATTAATTCAATTTCATCTGTTTCAAAAGTACCATCCATCATCGAACGATTCGCAATATAATTCCTGGAAATCATCTTAAAGCCGAATGGCGTATCATGCTGGGTGGTTTTTTTGAATATATATGTATGAAGCCAATCAGAGCATATATGTTTTTTCCAACGCAAAGACTCATAGACTTTTTTAGTTTTTGGATAGCGTCTTAGGTTAGATTTGGTAGAAGTTAACATACATCCTCTATCTATTAAATTTTAATAATTTTATTTTCAATAACTGCCCATATAGCCATGACCTCGTTACGGAGGTTGCAATAGCTGTTATTCCGAGTGTAAAGCCGGAAATGATAATTAAATATTGCAACATCATATATTGCGACATCGGCTCTCTTGAAAATATTCGACCAATACCGGCAACAAATGCACATGCAACAAGCGGAACACATACATCTTGCCAATACCATCGCCATTTTTCTTTACGCAATAATCGGCGGTGCATTATTGGAATTTCAAAGAAAAACATCCCCATGTTTAAAACAAGCCATACGATAGCTGCACCCTTGGCGCCATAGTGCATCGTCATGTAAATAATTAGTGGTACAAGTAGAATCACAGCAATCAAAGTTTTAAAAAATGATAATCTCGTCCAGCCAAATGCCAATTGCAGTGCATAAGGAAGATTCATTAGACCGTTCAGTGCCGTACCACAAATCATAATGGTTAAAATGAGATGAGTTTTTTCGGCAGTTTCCGGATTTTGTGTCCAGAGAAGAATAACTTCGTAGGAAAATATAGCGATAACTATTGCGACAGGCAGGATCAAAACTGCAATAAATTGGCAACTTTTATGATAAAGCTGTTTTAATCCATCCTGGTCATTGATAGAAACTAATTGTGTAAATCTTGGATAAACACTTAAGAAAACGGGAGTAAAAAGACGCGCAAGGCTCATCGCTACCATACTGGCCAGCATGTAATAACCAAACATCTCCAGCGAGAGCATTTTGCTTAATATTACCTTATCCAGTTGAGTAAGAATTACCGCAAGAATAGATATTCCACTCATACCAGCAGCAAATCTCCAAATGCCTTTGAGGAGTTGCTTTTGAAAAACCGCCTTTTTTTCACCAAGTGGCAACCTGCGCCAGAGAAAGAGCGCCAAAAGAAAGGCATTTATTATACTGATACCTATTTGCCAAAATAAATATGCCTGAATTGTTGGAGAAATCAACCACAGAATCAGGACGACGCCGGCACCACGTAATGTACTCATGCAAACATTGATAATGTTAAGCAGAACCTGTTTCTGTAAACCCATCAACCCTCCAGAGTAAAATCCGATAGGCATCTGGAGAGCCATTACGAAGCCCATGATTAAAAGCGCCTGTTCGATGGTTTTGGAAGGCAACTGCCCTGCTTTAATCCAGTGATGTGCAAAAAATGTCGATAATGAAACTACTGTAATTCCTACAAAAACAGCAATGCTCCAATATAGAAGCTCAAGCGTACGAACAAGATTGCGCATTTCTTGTCCCTTGCTCGGCAATGCAGAAAGTCGCGCCATTTCACGGGTTAAAGTACTACCCAACCCTACGTCTAAAAGTCCCAATATGATTTGAAGTGTAGCAAACATGCCTATCAGACCATAAGATTCAATTCCCATGAATTTAATATAAAGGGGGATGAAAACCAATCCCATAAAGGCCTGCCAGATACTTCCGGCAAAATTGGCACTAATATTTCTTTCGAGGATGGTCATAAAAGCATGGACGGTTGAAAATAATTACTCTAAGCTTAGTGAATTAAAAATATTGATAATAAGATAATGTTAATCAATAAACCCCATCCAGGTTTTTATGGGTAGCCCCAACAAACTGGGGTGCTGTTAAATAATAAATTCGGCAGAGCGGGTAGCTTTGAAATTTACTTACTAATGTTTCTATTGTTGTCTGGACATTCCACAAAAAGAACGAAGAGATCGGTGGATGTTCCTTATACGTCGGCGTCAAAACTATTATGCAACCTTAGTAAGTAGCTCGCGCAAAATCATTAAAGACCCACTATGGCTTTCTGATAGTCGCATCCCAGATTAAGAAATGAGGCCGGGTCTTCAGCTGAGGCAACCAGTTTTTGAATTCTTCTCGGCTCAAAACGATCGTTCGAATTTTTCGGTTAAGATATTTTTCTGTTTTTCTGCTCAAATCATTTAGGTGGTATTGATCGATGTTTCCTAATAAAACAAGATCAATTATACCGCTGTTTTTGCCTTCTGCATAATCATCGATCAGGTAAGCCTTTTCCACTTCCCCCAACCTCGAAACAATTCCTTCAATCACACGATCAACTCCCAACACCTTGGTGACCATGGACCTGAGCTCGGGGAAAAGAACATGATCCGTGTTCGCGCTGTAATGGACTTGCCGGCCTTTTTTTTCGCTTTTAAGAAGATGGGTCTTGGTCAGTTGATTCAATTCTTCACGAACGGCATTCGTCGATATGTCGAACTCCTTGGCGAGTTCGCGCAGGTAGGACCGTGTCTGCGGGTTCAGGAAGAAGCGCATGAGAAGCTTCACCCGGGTCTTGGATGAAATGAGGCCTGAAAGCAGGTTGTCCAAAGGCACCCTCTTTATGAGTAGAAATTCTACTCATTATACAATAACCATATCTACGTGTCAAACATGCAAAAAGCATGCTCAATACCATACGGCAACAGAACCGGCCAACAGTTATTCTCTTTTTTAGAGTGTTTCACGAAAAATATCCGACTGCCATCAGGTGATGAAATTTGTCCTTGACTATCAATTTATTTGTAGTTACGATTAAATCATTATGAAGATGAAACCGCTAACCGATAAATCCGGGGAAGTTCGTGAATTGACCAGGGAAGATATGAAGCGTTTCCGACCTGCTGCTGAGGTGTTGCCGCAGGAACTTTTAGCAGTATTGCCGAAACGTAAGCCGGGCCAGCGGGGGGCTCAGAAGAGGCCGACGAAGGAACCCGTCACCATTCGTTACAGCCGCGATGTCTTGGAGTATTTTCGCACTACCGGCCCCGGCTGGCAAGCGCGCATTGATGCCGCGCTGAAAGAGTGGGTTGCACAGCATCGCCAAAGCGGCGCAAGGTAAAGGTTCGGCAAGCGCATGCGAAGATCGTGGTTTGCAGGGCATCAATAAACGCTTGGGCAAAGGAATTCTTGACAGAACAGGTGCTATCCCCTATAGAGCTTTCTCGGTTAACTGCCTGAGAGACCGTAAATTTTTTGATCCTTTGAATTCAAATCGAAAAGGCGAATGTTGTCGTCGAAAGCAGTGCAGCGCGGGCGCTTCGGGGCGGCTTCTGCCAGTGGGGAAAAGACATGAAAACTGTGTATGACATCAAACCCGCCGATGGCAAGCTCGGCATTCTCATCCCCGGGATCGGGGCTGTCGCGACGACGTTCATTGCCGGGGTCTTTGCCGTCAGGAAGAACCTGGGGAAGCCGATCGGCTCGCTGACCCAGATGGGGACGATCCGGCTCGGCAAGCGCACGGAAAAGCGCTGCCCCCGGATCAAAGAGTTCGTCCCGCTGGCCGATCTGAAGGACATCGAGTTCGGCGGCTGGGACATCTTCGAGGACAACGCCTATGTGGCGGCCTGCAAGGCGGGCGTGCTCGACCGGACCCTGCTGGACCAGCTGCGGCCCGAACTGGAGCAGATCCGGCCTATGCCGGCGGTCTTCGAGCAGAACTATGTCAAGCGGCTGACCGGCACCAACGTGAAGCAGGGCAAGACCAAGATGGACCTGGCCGACCAGGTCCGCGAAGACATCCGCACGTTCAAGGCGCGCCGGAACCTATCGCGCGTGGTCATGACCTGGTGCGGCAGCACTGAAATCTACGTCGAGCCCGGCCCCGTGCACCAGTCCCTCGAGGCGTTTGAACAGGGGCTTAAGGAAAGCCACCCCGGCATCGCCCCCAGCATGATTTATGCCTACGCCGCACTGGCGGAGGGTATCCCCTATGCCAATGGTGCGCCGAACCTGACCCTCGACATCCCCGCGCTGCAGCAGCTGGCCAAGAAGAACAAGGTCCCCATTTGCGGCAAAGACCTGAAGACCGGCCAGACCCTGATGAAGAGCATTCTTGCGCCGGGGTTCAAGGCGCGCATGCTCGGGATGAGCGGCTGGTTTTCCAGCAACATTCTCGGCAACCGCGACGGGGAGGTGCTGGAAGACCCCGAGTCCTTCAAGTCCAAGGAGGTCAGCAAGCTCGGCTTGCTCGACTTCATCCTGCAGCCGGAGCTCTACCCCGACCTCTACGGGAACCTCTATCACAAGGTGCGCATCCACTATTACCCGCCGCGGGGCGACAACAAGGAGGGCTGGGACAACATCGACATCTTCGGGTGGCTCGGCTACC
>Ga0315276_10007006_pt1 | contig 10419 bp, 5 predicted proteins | sample YL17G05_0_MG_FD_204542 | JGI IMG/M metagenome (GOLD analysis project Ga0315276, IMG submission 204542) | Sediment microbial communities from Yellowstone Lake, YNP, Wyoming, USA - YL17G05_0 | ecosystem: Environmental > Aquatic > Freshwater > Lake > Sediment | place: USA: Wyoming | collected... | reverse complement strand
CGGCGTCCTGGCCGCCGACCAGGAGTGCCTTACAGCCGCTATTGAAGCAATAAACGCCAGTTTCGGCAAAACCGATTTTGTAAGCGACGCATGGCCGTTCGACCAGACCGATTATTACAAAGAACAGACCGGCGAAAACATCTTAAGGCAGTTCGTCAGCATCGAAAAACTGATTGACCCGGGAAAGCTTGCCAAAATCAAACTCAAAACAAACAAAATCGAGAAAAAGCTGGCCCAACAATCCGCCTCCGATTTACTCAGGCCGGTCAACCTCGACCCCGGTTTAATTGAACCGTCAAAACTAATCCTCGCCACGACAAAAAACTATTCGCATCGCATATACATCGGCAAAAAAATATTCGCCGAGGTAACGCTTATTTTCGAGAAGGGTGCCTGGCGACCTTTCGACTACACCTACCCTGATTACAGGCAGGATTGTTACTTCGACTTCTTTGAAAAAGTTAGGAACCGTTTACTGGAGCAGCTAAAATCGAAGCATTAATCCTATCAGCAGTAATTTTACTTGCCGGCCCATTTATACTGTCGGTCATCTTAACGTCCGTCGTAAGCAAATTGGCTCAGCGCATCGGCTTCGTCGCACATCCGACCGCGGATAGGTACCACCGGTCAACAGTTCCCCTCGGCGGCGGCATCGCAATCTTCGCTACCATAACCACTATCATAGTTACTGCCGCAGTTGCAATAAAAATTCTGCTTGTCCCCGGCCGACTTCCCTGGCTCACCGAATCGGCTAACATCAACCCAGCCGATTTTTTGGGAAAAACAAATCAGCTTGTAATTATTCTGCTAAGCGCACTTGTCTTGTTTTTGCTCGGCCTGTGGGACGACAAAAAGCACCTCGGCCCCTTTTTCAAACTCATCGTTCAGTTCGCAGTCGCGGTAACCGCCGCATCCTTTGCAGACGTCCGGGTCGAGTTTTTCATCGAAAACATAACAATCACTACCGCCCTTTCTGCCGTCTGGATAGTCCTGATTATTAACGCCTTTAACTTCCTCGATAATATGGACGGCGCCTCCGCCGGCATCGCCATCATAGTCGCCTCCATTTTATTCACTGCAGCCGTCGTAAGCGGACAGGTCTTTGTAGGCGGACTGGCGCTTATTTTCATAGGAACATTATTGGGCTTTTTGGTGTTTAATTTCCCCCCTGCCAAAATCTTCGCTGGTGACGCCGGCTCGCTCGTAATTGGTTTCTTCCTGGCGATGCTGTCCCTCCGAACCACCTATTATAATCAGGCGCAAAGCGGCCAATGGTATCCGGTTTTTATCCCGCTCATCGTTATGGCCGTCCCGTTTTATGATTTCATCAGCGTAACCGCCCTGCGGATAAAACAGGGAAAAAGCCCTTTCGTTGGTGACACTCAGCATTTTTCCCATCGTCTGAAAAAACGAGGGCTTTCCGAAACCCAGACAGTCCTTACTTTATATCTTGCTACGCTCTGTACCGGCCTTGGCGCAACTTTTCTCTATCAGGTTAATCTCACCGGGGCTTTCCTAATCTTCGCTCAAACGTTACTTGTTTTAGCCATTATCGCTGTTCTCGAAACTACCTCGGGAAATGAAAAAAATGCCGCTTGATTCGAGCTTATCAAAAAGTAAAGGACAGGTGATTTTAGAATACATCGCCCTTGCTCTTTGCCTTTGCGTGATTGCACTTCGCACGACCTATACCGAAGGCCCGGTTGCGCAATCCACCACTCCCGCCAATCTAAACGACAATCTTTACAGTCTATCTGTATCGGTTGTCTTATTTCTCTCATTTGTATTCTGGTTTATATGCGGCTTTTGCAGTAAAAGGTTTTTATATCGATTCACTGCCGTAGAAATCGGCCTGTGTCTGTTTTGTATAGCTGCCGTCATTGCCGGGTTTGCCGCCTCAAACAAACGGGCAGCGATTACTGACGCCGCTTGCCTTATTGCACCGGTGCTGATGACTGTCCTGCTGGTGCAGATATTGGATTCGCAGGCGAAGATAAAGCTGGTGCTGGCAGTTATTGCCGCTCTTGGAGTGGTCTCGGCCTGCCAGTGTGCCGAGCAGTTTTTCGTCAGCAACCAGGCGATGATTGCCCAATACAAGGAGGCCCCCGCCACCATACTCGAACCGCTTGGCATACAGAGCGGCTCTTTCCAGCAGTTTCTTTTTGAGCATCGCCTCTATTCAAAGGATGTTCGGGGCTTTTTCTCTACCGGCAATTCCGCTGGTTCCTTTGCGATATTGGCTTCTTTTGCCGCTGTCGCATTATTTATCGACAAATTCAAAAATCGCCAATCCGGGCCTCTGTCTCTTATTACCTGCGGTGTCGCTGTAGCTGTCGTCGTTTTTGGTCTTATTATTACCCGCAGCAAAGGCGCAATCGCCGCATCCCTGATTGCAGCAGGTTTTTTTGTTGCGTTCCTTTACTTCGGCAATTGGCTGAAAATGCACAAAAAAGCCATATTGCTTGTCTGCTTATTATTTTTCATCGCCGCCGGCTTCGCAGTTGTTGCCTACGGACTGACTCACGACCGGCTGCCCGGCGGAAATTCAATGCTCGTCCGTTGGCAGTATTGGCTCGCCGCCGCGAAGATGTATGCCGACCATCCCTTTACCGGTGTCGGCCCGGGTAACTTCGCCCATTTTTATACACATTATAAGCCTGCTGCAGCACTGGAAAGTGTTGCAGACCCCCACAACTTTCTGCTTTCTGTCTTAACTCAGTATGGCCCGCTCGGCCTTATCGGATTTTTAGCTTTATTCTTCATACCTTTATGGAAAACAATTCCCTCATCGAGTATCGAGAAAAACGCTTCTCCAGAAGTCAACCGGCAACCATCTTTTAGAACCCTCACCATAACTTATTTAACTATCTTATCCGCTGTGTTACTACTTATCAGACCGCTGATTATGCGCACACCCCTTGACAACACCTTTGAAGTGACGCTGTATCTGATATTCACATTATATGTTGCGCCGGTGACTGCATTTGTTGTTGGTTTTTGGCTTTTAACAACAAACACCAAAACGCAAGCCACGGGTCACCAGTCACAGGTCACGTATATCTCCGCCGCTCTTTTTTGTGCGGTTCTTGGCTTGACTTTACATAATTTGATAGATTTTGCCATTTTTGAGCCGCCTGTGTTTACTGCTTTCTGCGCGATAGTCGCCTGCCTTATCGCATTGGATTCCCAGCAAAATCCTCAGCCAATGCTTGTCATAAAACCTTCTCTTCCCGTAAGAATAATATCAGTAGCTTCCGGGCTGGTGCTGATTGGAGGTTTCTTCAATTATGTATTGGTCCCCGTCGCCAAAACATCAGCTCGCAATCAGCAGGCAGTCCGGCAGGAACAACCGTTCGAATATGCCCACCAACTTCTGTATCAGGCAGCCGAACAGGACCCGCTGGACCCAACAGCATTGAACCTGAACGGCAGGCTTTATTTACAGCATTATAGCGAAACACCAACACCACAACCGGCCTTGCTCAAAAAGGCCGAAGCTTGTTTTTTCGCCGCCATTGCTCGTGATAATGCGGATTTCAAAAACTATGAAAAGCTAAGCGAGGTCTATACTCTGCTCGCAGAAAACTCACTAACGCAGGAAAAAACCGATTTGCTGAATTATGCGATTGATAGCCTCCGGTCTGCCGTTGAGCGTTATCCCACCTCCGACCGCCTGCGATTCGAATTGGCCGAAATCGCCGAACAGATGGACAAGACCGATATCGCTGTCGCCCAGTACGAAAAAGCAGTTGAAATTGAAGGTGCTTATCGTAATCAGTTTAAGATAATGTACCCGGGACGCGAAATCTTCAGCCGGCTCGGCGAAGAAAAATACGAAAAAGCAAAACAGCGAATAAAATACCTCTCCGAGCAACCGGCCCAATAGCCCTATACGCCTTCTAACTTGCTCAATATATCCTGGGGTATGTCAAAATTAGCATATGTGTTTTGAACGTCTTCGTGGTCTTCGAATGCTTCCATCAGGGAAATTATTTTCTTTGCCGTCACCGCATCGTTGATAGGAATGGTATTCTGAGGCACCATCGAAATCTCAGATGTCTCGATGGCTATCCCTTTTTCCTTCAGCGTGTTTCTTAGCTTCTCATAGATTCCTGCGTCGCACGTTATCTCAAATAGCTCCCCTGTATTTTGCATATCGTCCGCACCGGCGGCCAGAACTATCTCCATAAGCTCATCTTCGTTTGTCCCAGCCGTCTTAACGTTTATCACGCCCTTCTTGCTGAACATCCAGTTGACGCAGCCGCTTGTCCCCAATGAGCATCCGTGCTTCTCGAAAATCCTCTTAATTTCCGGCGCCGTCCGGTTGTGATTGTCTGTCAGTGCCTCCACCACTATGGCTACCCCGCCCGGCCCGTAACCTTCATAGTGAACTTCCGAAAAATTAACTCCCTCGACCCCGCCGGTCCCCTTTTTGATTGCCTTCTCAATCGTATCTTTCGGCATATTGACGCTCTTTGCCTTGTCGACGGCATACCGTAAAGACAGGTTCGCGGACTGGTCGCCGCCGCCCGACCTGGCTGCGACGATTATCATTCGGGCTACCTTGCTCCACGCCCTGCCGCGCTTCGCGTCAACTGCCGCTTTTTTATGCTTTATACTTGACCAGTGAGAATGACCTGACATACCTGCTCCTGACTAAATTACAAAAAACCGGTAGTTAATTATAACGTCTGTGCCAACGGAATGCAATAGCCCTTTCTACCGTCGCTCCCCAGATGCCACCCGCATCCGCACCGAATATAATGACGTCCGGGCCGTGATAAACAGTGTCTTTTTATCTTTGCCTCCGAAGCACACATTGGATGGCTGCTCAGGGACTTCGATTGTTTCAATCTTTTCGCCGTTCTTGTTATAAACCGCCACTACCTTGGTTGTCAGATAGATATTGCCCTCGTTATCCATCGTCATCCCGTCCGAACCCTCAGGAGCAAAAAGCTTCTTGTTCGACAGCGTCCCGTCCTTATTGATGCTGTACTCAAACGTCTTGCCCCCCTCGTGGTCCGCAACGTAAAGCGTCTTCCCGTCGGCTGTCCCTATTATCCCGTTAGGCCTGACCAAATCGTCGATTACGCGGATAAGTTTCTTGCGGTCTGGCGAAAGATAATAAACACACTCACACCCCTGCTCCATACCGCTTCTGTCACCGTAGCGCGGGTCGGTAAAGTAAATCCCGCCCTTAGCATCGGCCCACAGGTCGTTTGGGCTGTTCAATGGTTTATTATCATATTTATCAGCCAGCACCTTCTTCATGCCGTTACGCTTGATTGACACCAATCGCCGGCTGCCCCCTTCGCAGACTAACAGGTTGCCCTTTTTATCGAAAAATAACCCGTTGGCACCTCCGGAATCTTTTTCAAACGTTATCAGCTTGCCGTCCAATGTCCATTTGTGAATTCGGTTATTGGGAATATCGGTAAATAAAATATTGCCCTTCGCATCAGCCGTCGGCCCTTCCGTGAACTTAAATCCGCCGGTCAGTTTCTCCACCTTCGCACCTTCCGCAACAACGCTCGGCTTCTCAGCGCAATAGCCCGCCGCCGCAACAAACGACACTGCCAAAACCATACCTGTTAAAACCTTAATGCTCATTTCTTTCTCCTTTCTGTCCCAGCGTGGTCAGGTATCCATTCAATAACCATCCATCCATTTTAACCCAAAGCCACCGGCTTTGCCAGCGGCGTATTTAGTGTCCAATTAGAAAATCCTAAACCTAAAATAACAAATTGATTCCCCCTTCAACGCCTGTGGTCCGGGCGTTCGTATTTAGATTGACGTTTCACGTGGGGTTGCCCACGCAAGGATTGCTTTTATTTGCCCCCCCGGCCTTGCCGGTCTCAACTTGCTAAGCTCTTGTTTCAAGAGCTGCTTTACTCTTGGCTATCTCTATCCAGTCCGGTCTTGAAACAAATTTCTCAAATTTTTCAAATTCATCTGTGACTTTTTTCAGCAGTTCCTGAGCCTGCGACAAATCTCCCTGTACAGCCATAGTTTCAAGCTGCCCGGCCACCTCCGACAATCGGGCTACTCCCAAATTTCTACCAGCACCTTTCATCGCATGGGCATGCAGCTTAACATCATTCGCATTAGATGTATTGACCGCGGAAGCAAGACCCTGAAGGTGTGTTCTGCTCTCCTCCAAATAAGTCGGCAGAACTTCTTTTATTATCTGCTCATCGAGACCGCCGGCAGTAATTTTTGTCCAGTCAACCACCACTTCATCAGTATCCTTAACCATATCAGCGTCCTTTCTATTGTTTTTTGAATTGTCGGACTTCTCCGCCAAATCATCGCTTTTCGTAGAAACTGCTCCGCCGAGATATTTTGCGATTGTTTTTACAAGTTTGGTATACATCAAAGGTTTTGACAAGTAGTCATCACAGCCGGCCTCGATACATTTCTGCTCATCTCCGTACATCGCATGGGCCGTCAGGGCAACTATGGGCGTTTTAATCCCTTCTTTTCTAATCGCCTTTGTGGCCTCATATCCATCCATATTGGGCATCTGAATATCCATAAAGATTATATCAAACGACTGGCTGGCCGCCTTCTGAACGGCTTTGTTACCGTCATCAACCATTACTACTTCAAGTCCCATCTTTCCCAGAAGATGGTTCATTAGCTTCTGGTTGGTTATAACGTCCTCTGCCACAAGGATTCGACCGGAAAATTTCGCCGGTTCAGCAATTGCCGCATTCTGATATCCTTGAGCAGGACTATCTGTCACTTCTATACGAGTCTCAGAGTAGATGTCAATATTTGTCGGTACAAGAAGCGAAAATACCGAACCTTTGCCTAACTCACTTATCAAAGTTAGCTCTCCCCCGAAAAGTTTTACTAATTGCCTTGTAATGGTTAATCCTAATCCTGCTCCGCCGTATTTACGGCTTGTGGTAGCATCTAACTGCACGAATGATTCAAATATCTTCTCAGTTTTGTCAGCGGGTATCCCGATTCCTGTGTCTTCGACATCGAAACGGATAAAAGATTTACCGTCCTTTCGTTCAGGGCTGACTTTTATCTGAACATGGCCCTTATCAGTAAATTTAACCGCATTCTCAACAAGGTTAACCAAACACTGCCGCAGTCGGGACGCGTCGCCTCTTATCCGTGCGGGCAGGTCGCCGCATCGGACAACTTCAAACTTCAAACCTTTTTTCTCTGCTTCAGGCCGCATCAGCGACTCTACGGCATCGATAACTTTTGAAGGGAAGAAAACGCCCTCTTTTAACTCGAGTTTGCCGACATCGGCCTTGGAAAAATCAAGAATATCATTAATCATATCCAGTAGGTGCTCGCTGCTTTGCCGGATAAGTTCTACATATTCTTTTTGATTTTTAGTCATCTTTTCTTCTGCCAATATACCGCTAAAACCGGTAATGGCATTCATAGGTGTGCGGATTTCATGACTCATATTGGTAAGGAAGTGCCCCTTGGCTTCATTGGCCTCAATTGCCTCCTTTGCCATCTGATTGGCGTGTTCGGCGGATCGTACCAATTGTTCGTTGACTCGCTCCAGATCTTCCTTCGACTGTCGCAGCGCCTCTTCCGCCTGCTTGCGCTCGGTGATATTACGGACAATTGCCTGAAGCAGCGGTCGCCCGCCAATCTTGATAAGGCTGAGCGAAACCTCTGCATCGAACGGCGTACCGTCGAGCCGCGTATGTGTCCACTCGAAGAATTGGGACTCGCCTGCATACGCTGCATGGATTTTCTCCATCGCTTTCTCCGCTGAGCGCCGGCCGTCGGCTTGGAATTCCGGTGAGAAGCGAATAGGAACTTGGTTAATAATCTGCTCTCGCGTCACGCCGAACATTTCGAGCGTGCGTTTATTGCAGTCGACAAAGTATTCCTTCTCCATCAAAAAGATGGCGTCGTTCGCTTGCTCGAAGAGAGCATGATATAGTTCGCTTTTTTCCCGAACTGTCTCCTCCGCTCGCTTGCGATCGGTAATGTCTCTTACAATTGAGCAAACCCCGGTGGCGTTGCCTTTGTCGTCATCAAGACGCCATGTTCGCAGAGAAACAGGGAATATCGTTCCATCCTTCCTGATGTACTCTTTCTCAAACTCATCTGAATGTCCCTTCTCCTTCACATTTTGAACCATCTCTTCATTTTGCTTCTGCCACTTTTCCGGCGTCAGTTCCATAAAAGCTATACTCTTGAGTTCTTCCGCAGAATATCCGAGCATATCGGCATACGCCTGATTGCAATCGGTAATATGGCCTTCGAGGTCTGCCGTCGCGATGCCGTCGCGGGATGAAGTAAATAACGTCCGGAATTTATATTCACTCTTCCGCAGCGACTCCTCCCACTGCTTGCGCTCGGTGATATCGCGTATTATGCCGATGACGCCGATTATCTGGCCGCTGTTGTTCCGGTGCGGTGTGTAAGTGCCGGCAATCCAGCCGGATTTTCCGGCTTTGGGGTATTGATACATAGTAGATGAAGACTCTGTTTTCCCGGCCAGTGCATGGGTAAGAAGTTTATCAACACCCTGTTCCTGAAGGTGCGGAAATACTTCAGCCGCTTTTTTGCCGATAACTGCCTTCTTCTCCATCCCCGTCAGGTTTTCCATGAATGTGTTCCATTCGAGGTATCGCAATTCCGTATCGTAAACAGCCACGCCCACGCTCGCATTTGAGATTATATCCGAGTTGAACCTCAAAGCGTTTTGCAGCAGTGTATCAGATTTTTTGCGGGCTTCCTCCAGCATCTTCCGTTCGGTAATGTCCCTGACATAATGTACCGCTTCAATAACTTCTCCGTCATCACCGAATACGGGGAAGGTGGATATTTCCAGATGTTTTTTAAGATTGTCATAATAAATTTCTGTTTTAGCCGCCTTGCCGGTTGCCAGGGTTTTTTCCAGCGGACAATTCTCAGGCGGTTTCTGTGTATTGTGAACCATCTTGCAGCATTTCCTGCCGAGCATTTCCCCCGGCTGCCTTCCGAAAACATCGGCAAATGTCTTGTTGACGAGTTTAAATCTAAAATCACGGCCGACTATCGAAACCCAGTCGGGAAACGAATCGAAAGTATCGCACCATTTCTTGGCGGACTCGTACTGTCCCCTGTAGAAGCAAATCCGCAGGTGCCTCCAGACCATACCAATAGCTGCCCCGGCTCCTCCAAGCAGAACCGCGATAAAAGCGATTATCGCCAGTAGTCTCGCCCTTAAAGGCGCATATATTTCGGAGGTATCCATCCGCGTAACCAGAAACCACGGCGACCCCGGCACGGCTCGAACATCGGCCATGACCGGAACCCCGCGGTAATCGGTTCCATCTACGATGCCTTCCTGTCCCAAAACCGCTTTGGCTGCCGGCAAATCTTTATCCGAAAGAGAACGCTTCAGCATAAGAGCAGCGTCTTTTTGAAACTTAAGTTCATTCAGATATTCAACTGACTCCCCTTTTTTGCGCACAAGCAGAGTTTCTGCTGTAGTAATACTCGGCAGCGGCCAGCTGCTTATGTATGGATAAAGATACTCCTTAGGGTCGATGCGCATCGCCAGAACGCCAATCATCCTGTTGCCGTCTTCCTCGAAAATGGGGACAAGAATCCTCAGGAATGCCTGCTTTCTCTGTTCATTCCAGTAGAAATCATCAAAAACTATCTGGCCTGACTGCAGAACTTCGGCTGTGCTCCCTAAAACGTATGAATCGGGCTTGTCAGAATTGTCCGAGATTATCATCTTCTCGTGATACTGATTGTCCAGTATAAACAATTGGTCATAGTGGTAGGCTGCCTGGAAGCTGTTTAGACCCTCCTGAAGATGCTTTTTCGCATCTGTGTCGTTTGTGTCGTCAAAATACCTGCGAACTAAAGCGGAGAAAGTGCCGTTCCTGTAAAAAAATTTGCTGTCTCCCAGACGTTCCTTCTTCCAACACTCCAGTTCACATGCTTTCAGTATGTTGATGGCGGTGAGTTGTTTTCCTACATCAGCTTTGTATTGTGTTTTATATTTTGAATAATAGAAACAACCGACAGCAATTAGGCAGGCAGAAAAAATGATGAAAAGCAGGACTAATACACGCAGCGCCCGCTGTTCTTTCTTATTGTGTTCTTCCATATTTGGACTCTCCACTTTCTATCACCTAAACGCATAGACTAAACTATCAGGAGGTATCTTCATACCACCGGTTAAAACGCTTTTTTCAGACCAATAAGTCAATATATCGTCCTGAATAAACAAAGAATAAATATTATAAATCTCAAGAATACCGCGATTCGTGTCAAATGTTGTCGCAGGAACATAAATGCTTGTATATAAACGACTTACTCTCCCCCCAATCGCCTTCTTGCTGCCAACAAGTTACCCCCGACCAAACACGTGTTGCTTATCGGACGAAATAATACCCCTGACTTGTTGTTTGTGGTTGGGGGATTGTTCTCGTT
>Ga0315276_10007005_pt1 | contig 10419 bp, 11 predicted proteins | sample YL17G05_0_MG_FD_204542 | JGI IMG/M metagenome (GOLD analysis project Ga0315276, IMG submission 204542) | Sediment microbial communities from Yellowstone Lake, YNP, Wyoming, USA - YL17G05_0 | ecosystem: Environmental > Aquatic > Freshwater > Lake > Sediment | place: USA: Wyoming | collected... | reverse complement strand
TGCGGGATCACCTGCACCGTGCCGCCGAGATACTCGCCGTGACGCTCCTTGTTGATCACCGTCTCGTAGACCTTGCCGGCGGTGACGTTGTTGATCTTGCCCATCGTCGCGGTGGTGAAACGCTCGTAGTGACCGAGGTCGAGGTCGGCCTCGGCGCCGTCCTCGGTGACGAAAACTTCGCCGTGCTGGAACGGGTTCATCGTTCCCGGATCGACGTTCAGGTACGGGTCGAGTTTCAAGAACGAAACGCGAAGGCCGCGCGCTTCGAGCAACGCACCGATCGAGGCGGAGGCAAGACCCTTGCCGAGCGACGACAGCACACCGCCCGTCACGAAGATGAACTTGGTCGCGCGATCGCTCATCGGTGCACCTCTCGCTAACGCAACTTCGTTGCAGAGCCCCCGGCGACGGCGTCCTCGATGCGCACTCGGTGGATCGGCACGAGCGGTTCGGGGAGAGCGTCGACGGCAAAGTAGCCCGTGGCCAGCACCTCGTCCGGCGTGGTGGCGAAACCAACTCCGATGGGCACGGCTTCGAAACACAGGTTCACCGCGTGCACGCGGCGACCGTCCGGATACGCGATGACCTGAATGGCGGGATCGGAGTAGACGCCGATCAGGCGTCCCACCTCGACCTGCACGCCGGTTTCCTCACGCACCTCGCGTGCCGTTGCGCAGTCGATCGATTCGCCCGGCTCCACGTACCCCCCAGGGAGACCCCAGTGTGCATTGTCACTGCGTTGCATCAGCAGAAGTTCGCGATGATCGGCAGCGCGCCACACCACGGCAGAGACGGAGAGACGCACTTCGTGCGGATCGGTCGCGAAGTAGCGACTCAACGAATACTCCAGAACACACGTTGTCGGGGATGCCTGGCCGGAGATAGCTCCGAGGGCCGCCTCGTGTCAAACCCACAAAAAACGGGAGGTCCGAGGACCTCCCGTCGCAAGGCGTCGTCGCCGTCCCCGCGGATCAGCGCTTCGAGAACTGGAAGCGCGCGCGAGCACCACGCTGTCCGTACTTCTTGCGCTCCTTCTTGCGCGCGTCGCGCGTCAAGAAGCCGGCCTTCTTCAGCGTCGGGCGGAGTCCCTCGTCGAGGCCGCAGAGTGCGCGGGCGATACCGTGCCGCAGAGCGCCGGCCTGGCCGGTCGGTCCGCCGCCCTTCACACTCGCCGCGATGTCGTAACGGGTCGTCGCATTCGCCGCGTCGAGCGGCTGCCTCACCAGCGTGCGCAGCGTCTCGCGACCGAAGTACTCGTCGATCGCGCGACCGTTCACCACGATCAAGCCCGAGCCGAGCTTGAGCCGGATGCGCGCAACCGCGGTCTTGCGCTTCCCAGTGATCGGCGATGCCGTGAGGGCTTCAGCCAAGCGTCAGCTCCTGCGGCTGCTGCGCCGCGTGGGGATGATTCGGACCGGAATAGACTTTGAGCTTCCGGTAGAACTTTCGGCCCAGTGTGGTCTTGGGAAGCATGCCGCGCACGGCCGCTTCGATCACGCGCTCGGGATGCGCTCCGGAGAGCACCTGGTCGGCGGTGCGGGACTTCAGGTGTCCCACGTAGCCGGTGTGGCGGTAGTAGATCTTCTGCTCGCGCTTGCGACCGGTGAGGCGAACGCGCTCGGCGTTCACGATCACCACGAAGTCACCGGCGTCCGCATGCGGTGTAAAGAGGACGTTTTCCTTGCCGCGAAGCAGCGACGCGACGCGCGCCGCGAGGCGGCCGAGAGTCTGGTCTGCCGCATCCAGCACCCACCAGTGCTGCCGATCCCCGGACCGGATGCTGCGAGTCGGCCGCGGCGGCCTGGCAACGGGCATTTGCTTCTCCTGCGAAGTGCGTCGCTCGACGGGTCGTGTGGCGAGCGCAAGCGCGATGCGCCCGGACCCATCAGAAGCCCAGATCCGGGGAGCCGCAGTCGTTAGCCAAGTGGCTCTCCGCCGTCAACCCGTTCTGGCTCCAAACCCCCGGATTCCAGTGGGAAATCGTATCGGACACGGACCAGGGTGAGGCCCTTTGCGGGAGCCGTGGGCCCTGCCTGGTTGCGGTCCAACGCCGCGAGCAGGCCTGGCATCGCAGCGGGCGCGCGACGACCCCTCCCCACCTCGAGCAGCGTCCCGACCAGATTTCGAACCATGTGACGGAGAAAGCCCGTCCCCTCGAAGTCGAGGGCCACCTCGCCGCCGAGCTGGCCGCGGATTTCCACGCGCGTGAGCGTCCGCACGCTGCTGCGCACCGCCGAGCCCACGCCGCGGAAGCTCGCGAAGTCGTGGCTCCCGACCAGCGCCTGGCCAGCCTCGCGCATCGCCTCGAGGTCGAGCGACGGGCGCACCCAGAGCGACGTCCGCTCGCGCAGCGGCGAACGCGACGTGCCCGTCCAGAGCCGATACACGTAGAGCTTGGAGCGCGCGTGGCGACGCGCGTGAAAGGCATCGGGCACCAATCCGACCTCGCGCACCGCAACGTCGCGGGGCAACAGCGCGTTCAGCGCACGCTGGAGTTCGGCGGGCGCGAGCCGCGTCGCGAACGACGCGCTCGCGACCTGCCCTTCCGCGTGCACGCCCGCGTCGGTACGACCGGCGCCGTTCACCGTCACCGCCGCGCCGGTGATGCGTTCGAGCGCGGCCACGAGAACACCTTGCACGGTACGCGCCGGTCCGGGCTGGATCTGCCAACCCTCGAGATCGGTGCCGTCGTACTCGACGAGCAGGCGGAAGTTGGGCACCTCAGACGCGCCCGAAGCGCGCCTCCGCGACGCGTACGGCGTGTGCGGCCGTCAGCCGCACGCCATCGGCGGCGAGCCACACGAGCACTCCGCCCGGCCGCGACTCGTCGCGGCGCACGCGCCCCACGTGCACCAGCTCGCTCCCGGCCGCTGCTCGCGTCGTCGGCCCGATTCCCGCGACCGCAATACCAGGGACCTTGCCGAGCACGTCGAGGACGCTCTCCAACGACGCCTCCTCGCGCGTCTCGATCGCGAGCGCGGCACCGTCGCCGCAGAAGGTCGGGATGCGCACGGCTGTGACGGCGACGGACGCGCCGCCGAGCGCTCGACCCAGCACGGCCGCGAAGCCGCGTTCGTGCGCCGTCGTGCCGTCGTCCTCGGCCGAACCAATCCAGGGCAGCACGTCGAACGCAATCGGATGTCCGAGCAACGGCGGATCGGAAACTTCCTGTTGCGTGAGCAGCGCGATCGTTTCCTCCGCGAGCGCCTCGACGGCCGCGCGCCCCGCACCGGAGGCAGACGCCGAGAGCAGCAGCGTCGCGACCACGCGCGACACGCCAAAGTCGCGCGCGAGCGGCGCGATCACGCGCGTACAGGCGAGCGCAAGACCCGGCGGCACCGCGAGCATCGGCGCGTCGAGCGACGGCGCTCCCGGCACACCCAGTTCGCCGACGAGCGGCACCTCCGGCGCCGCCGCGAGCACGCCGGAGCAATCGATCGCGGCGACGCGCGCGTGCAGCAGCGCGCGCACCGCTTCGAGCGACGCCGCGGCAGGCGCACACAGGAATGCCAGGTCGCAACCGCGCAACGCCGCGAGTTCGGTCTCCACCGGGAAGACGCCGCCGCGGAACTCCAGCTCGGTGCCGAGCGAGCGCTCCGTGGCGATCGGAATCAGCTCGCGCACGGCGAGCGTGGACTCGTCGAGCACCGCGAGCAGCTCTGCACCCAGCGAACCCGTCGCGCCGACGATCGCGACGCGCACTAGGCGCCCAGCTTCGCAACGACGAGATTGCCCATCGCGCGACAACCGATCGTTTCGCGTTGCTCGCCCGGCAGCAGCAGGTCGGCCGTGCGATGCCCCGCGTCGAGCACCGCCGCAACCGCGTCGCGCACCTGCTGCGCCGCGGCCACCGCCCCGAACGAGTGCTCGAACAGCATCGCCGCCGAGAGGATCGCGGCGAGCGGGTTGGCGACGTCCTTGCCGGCGATGTCGGGTGCCGAGCCGTGTACCGGTTCGTAGAGACCGATGCCGCCGGCGCCGAGGCTCGCCGAGGGCAGCATGCCGAGCGAACCGGTGATCTGCGCGGCTTCGTCCGAGAGAATGTCGCCGAACAGGTTCTCGGTGACGATCACGTCGAAGCGACGGGGATCGCGCACCAGCAACATCGCGCACGAATCGACCAGCTGATGGACGAGCGTCACGTCCGGGAACTCGGGCGCGATCTCGTCCACCACCTGCACCCAAAGCTGGGAGGTCTCCAGCACGTTCGCCTTGTGGACGTGTGTGACGTGCTTGCGGCGTCCTCGCGCGGCCTCGAACGCGACGCGCGTGATGCGCGCGATCTCGTTCTCGTCGTAGACCATCGTGTTGCGCGCCTCGCGCAGGCCGTTCACGACCGCCGTCCCGCGCGGCTCGCCGAAATAAAGCCCGCCGGTGAGCTCGCGCACCACCAGCAGGTCGATTCCTTCCACCACCTCGGGCCGCAGCGTCGAGGCCTGCGCCAGCGCCGGGAACACGCTGGCGGGCCGCAGGTTCGCGAACAGGCCGAGTTCCTTGCGGATGCGCAGCAGGCCGCGCTCGGGGCGCGTGTTCACCGGCATCGCGTCCCACTTGGTGCCGCCCACCGCGCCGAGCAGCACGGCCTGGCTCTTGCGGGCGCGCTCGATGACTTCGTCGCGCAGCGGCGTGCCGTGCGCGTCGATCGACGCGCCCCCGATCAGGTGGTCCTCGAAGCGGAGCGAGATGCCGTGCTGCGGCGCGACCGCCTCGAGCACGCGCCGCGCCTCGCGCGTCACCTCCGGTCCGATCCCGTCGCCCGCCACCACCACGATCTGCGCCTGCTTCAACTAGATCCCCTTCGGTTCGGTGGCCTGATGGCGCCGCTTGTGCCAGGCGAGTTTGTTGAGCGCGTGGATATACGCCTTCGCGCTCGCCACCAGCACGTCGTAGTGTGCGCCGTGACCGATCACGCGCCGGTCAGCTTCAGAGAGCGTCACCGCGACTTCGCCCTGCGCGTCGAGGCCGGCCGTGATCGCGTTCACCTGGTAGCGGACCAGCTCGCTCTTGGTATCCGTGAGTTCGGCGACCGCCTTGAAAATCGCGTCCACCGGGCCGACGCCCGTCGCCGTGGTCTTGCGAACGGCGCCATCGATCGTGAGTTCGACCGTCGCAGTCGGCATCGGGAACGTGCCCGAAAGCACCGTCAACTGCTGGAACTGGAAGCGCTCCTCGGTCTGCACGACGGCGTCGGCGACGATCGCTTCGAGGTCTTCGTTGAAGATGCTCTTCTTCTTGTCCGCGAGGTCCTTGAAGCGCTTGAAGGCGCGCTCGAACTCCTCGCCTTCGAGGGCGAAGCCCAACTCGGCGAGGCGGTCGCGGAAGGCGTGGCGGCCGGAGTGTTTGCCGAGCACCAGCTCGTTCGACGACCTTCCGATCGAGCGCGGCGTCATGATCTCGTAGGTGATCGCCGCCTTCAGCACGCCGTCCTGGTGGATGCCGGCTTCGTGCGCGAAGGCGTTGGCGCCGACGATCGCCTTGTTCGGCTGCACGGCAACGCCGATGATCGAAGCGAGCAAGCGGCTCGACGGGTAGATCTCCTCGCCGCGAATCTTCGTCTCGAGGCCGGCGAAGACGTCGGGGCGCGTACGGATCGCCATCACCACTTCTTCCATGGCGGTGTTGCCGGCGCGCTCGCCGATCCCGTTCACGGTGCACTCGACCTGCCGGGCGCCGGCGCGCACCGCAGCCAAGCTGTTTGCGACGGCGAGGCCGAGGTCGTCGTGGCAGTGCGTCGAGAGTACCGCCTGCTCGACGCCAGCGACGTGCTCGCGCAGGTGGCGGAACAGCGCCGCGATTTCGTCCGGCGTCGTGTAGCCAACGGTGTCCGGCACGTTCAGCGTGCGGGCGCCGGCGCGCAGCGCCACGTCGAAGACCTGCACCAGATAGGCCCAGTCCGAGCGCGTGGCGTCCTCGGCGGAGAACTCGACGTCGTCGCAATACTGCCGCGCCTGGCGCACCGCACGGTCGACTTCTTCGAGCACGCGCTCGCGGCTCATGCGCAGCTTGTGCGCGAGGTGGATGTCGCTGGTGGCGATGAAGGTGTGGATGCGCGGATGGGCGGCGCCTTCGAGCGCCTGCCCCGCGCGCTCGACGTCCGCTCTGCCGGTGCGGGCGAGACCACAGACCGAGAGCCCGCGCACTTCGCGCGCGATCGCTTGCACGGCCTCGAAGTCGCCGTCGCTCGCGATCGGGAAGCCGGCTTCGAGCACGTCCACGCCGAGCCGCTCGAGCTGGCGCGCCAGTGTGAGCTTCTCGGCGAGATTCATGCTGCAGCCGGGCGACTGTTCGCCGTCGCGCAGCGTGGTGTCGAAGATGCGGACGATCTCGCTCATGGCGTCGTCTCCTGCGGCGCCTCCGGCGGCAGAGGCGGCGGCAACTTCTCGAGCGGCTGGCCGAAGAGCATGCGCCAGGCCCACTCGACTGGTCCTGACGCGACGTAGAGCACTCCGATCACGAAGAGCGCGATCTGGGGTTCCTGGATGACCACCGCCAGCACCAGCACCATCAACACGATGGCGCGATACGAGTGGCGCAGGTCCACTTCCTTGAAGGATCGGTACGGGATCGCGCTCACCATCAAGAGGCCGAGCGCTGCAACGCCCGCCGCCACCAGCGCCTCGGGTACCGCCACGCCGATCTGCTCGTCGCGCAGGAACGAGACGAAGAGCTGCGTAGCCGACACCATGCCCGCCGCCGCGGGACTCGGCAGTCCTTCGAAGCGATTGCGATAGCGCGATACGTGAACGTTGAAGCGCGCGAGCCGCAGTGCCGCGCACGCCACGAACAAGAACGCGATCACGAAGCCGGTGCGCCGGAAGCCTTCGAGATGGCCGGCGTGGAAGGCGAGGATCGCGGGCGCCAGGCCGAAGGACACGATGTCGGCCAGCGAATCGTACTCGAGGCCGAACTTGCTGGTGGTCTTCGAGAGCCGCGCGACGCGACCGTCGAGCGCGTCGCAGATGCCTGCGAAGACGATGCCGAGCGAGGCGTTGAAGAAGTGGCCCGCCTGCGACTGCACGATGGTGTAGAAGCCGAAGAACAGGTTCGCGGTGGTGAAGAGCTGCGGCAGCAGATAGACGCCGCGGCGGCGGCGGCGCGGCTCGCTGCGACGTCGGCGGCGGCGGCGTTGGCGGCGCGACTCGGCGCGCTCGAACGGGGCGTCGCTCATGCCGCTGCTCCGAGCCGCGCGATGATCGAAGCCCCCCCGCGCACGCGATCACCCACCTTCACCGTCGCGACGCTTCCCGGCGGCAGTAGCACGTCGGTGCGCGAGCCGAAGCGGATCAGTCCGTAGCGCACGCCGCGCGGAATCCACTCGCCTACCTTCGCGTGACAGACGATGCGCCGCGCGATCAGGCCGGTGATCTGCGTGACGACGATGCGGCGCCCGTCGGCGAGTTCCAGCTCCATCGCCAGCCGCACGTTCTCGCGCTCGCCGCGCGGATCCCAGGCAGCCAGGAAGCGCCTGCCCCCGCGCTCCAGCGAAACGACGCGCCCCGCCAGCGGCGCGCGATTCACGTGCACGTTGAACACCGAGAGGAAGATCGCGATGCGCAGGCCCTTGCGACCTCGCTCGTCCTCGATCGCGTCGACGGCGAGGACGCGGCCGTCGGCGGCTGCGATGACGGTGTTCTCATCGCCCGGGAGGCCGCGCGATGGGTTGCGAAAGAAGGCCACCACGAACACCGTGACGGCGCCGAGGACGGCAGCTAGTGCCATCGCGCCGAACCCGAACGCAAGAGCGGTCAGCACCGTGGCCGCCGCAATGAACGGCCAACCCTCCGGCGCGATCAGCGCGGTCGGCCGCTCGTGGAATCTCGGCGCTCGCTCGTCCTCACCCATCTTGGCTCGACTCTCAGTTCTTCGAACGATCGACCAGCCGCTTCTCTTGCAGCCACGGCATCAGACCGCGCAGCCGCGCTCCGACCTTCTCGAGCGGGTGCTCGGCGGCGATGCGGCGCATGGCGTTGAAGCCGGGCTTGCCCGCGCGGTTCTCGAGGATGAACTCGCGCGCGAACTGGCCGGACTGGACTTCCTTCAGCACCTCGCGCATGCGCTGCTTCACGCCTTCGTCGATGATGCGCGGACCGCGCGTCAAGTCGCCGTACTCGGCGGTGTTCGACACCGAATAGCGCATGTTCGCGACACCGCCCTCGTAGATCAGGTCGACGATCAGCTTCACTTCGTGGATGCACTCGAAGTACGCCATCTCCGGCGCATAGCCCGCCTCGACCAGCGTCTCGAAGCCGGCCTGCATCAGCGCGGTGAGCCCGCCGCAGAGCACCGACTGCTCGCCAAAAAGGTCGGTCTCGGTCTCTTCGCGAAAGTTCGTCTCGATGATGCCGGCGCGACCGCCGCCGATGCCCTTGGCGTAGGCGAGTGCCATCGCGAGTGCGTCACCGTTCGGGTCCTGCTGCACCGCGACCAGGCACGGCACGCCCTTGCCTTCCTTGTAGTGCCCGCGCACGGTGTGACCGGGGCCCTTCGGCGCCACCATCCACACCGAAACGCCGGCCGGCGCGACGATCTGCCCGAAATGGATGTTGAAGCCGTGCGCCACCGCGAGGTGGTTGCCCGTCACGAGGTTGGGCGCGATCTCCTCGTGGTAGATCAAGGCGGCCGTCTCGTCGGGCACGACCAGCATCACCACGTCCGCCTCGCGCGCCGCATCGCGCGGCTCGACGACGCGCAGGCCCTCGGCCTCCGCCTTCGCCCGCGATGTCGAGTCCTTGCGCAGGCCGACGATCACGTTCACGCCCGAGTCGCGCAGATTCAGCGCATGCGCGTGACCCTGCGAGCCGTAGCCGACGATCGCGACGGTCTTGCCGGCGAGGCGTCCCAGGTCGGCGTCCTTGTCGTAGAAGATGCGAAGGTCCATGGGGTGCAAAACCTTTCCGTGGCTGCGAGGTCGTTGGTGAATGGTGCCGAGCGTGCGACGCCGTCTCGAGGCGCCGTGACGACGAAAGCTCCTGAAACTACGAGACGTTGCCGGGGGTGTCAAAGCGCGTGCGCGACGCCTCGAAGCGCTCTCCGGTGCGCTGTACCTCGGCCTCGGCGCGGCGCACGTAGACGGGAGTCAGCGCCTCCGCGGCGATTCCGGCGCCCGCCGCCAGCAAGCGCGCAGCGAGCCGTCCTACCGCGACCGCATCGGGCAGACCGGCCGGCGGGGGCACGAGTCGCAGCGCATCGCCGAAGCGGGCGCGCAGCGCATCCGCCACGACGGCGACGCCTTCCCCGATCACCGTGCAGGGAAGCTCCGCCGCGAGCGTCGCGATGACCTCCGCGAGCGCTTCCGGCCGCAGCACAGCGGGGCCCACGCGCGGGTGCAAACCGGGATCGCCTTCGTACACGGCGGCGTAGACCTCGCCGCGCCGCGCGTCGAGCAACGCCGCGATGGGACCCGGCGCCGGTGCCGCACGCAGCGCCAGCGCCGCGAGCGTCGGCACGGGCACGACGAGAGCTTCGCCGCCGAACGCGAGGCCCTTCACCGTTGCGACGCCGACGCGCAGTCCCGTGAACGAGCCCGGGCCCACGGAGACGGCGAATGCTTCGATCGCTGCCAGCGCGACGCCTGCCTCCTCGAGCAGTTCGAGAACGGCGGGAAGCAGTGTCTCGGAGGCGGGTCGTTCGCTCGGTAGCGCGCGCGACGCGAGCACCGCGTCGCCACGCATCAGCGCGACGCCCGCCGCCGCCGTCGTCGCAGTTTCGATCGCGAGCAGCAACGGTACCTGCGACACGCGTCAGAGACCGGCGCTGTGTCGTACCCAGTCGACAAAACGCGACCAATGGCGCGACAGGTCGTTCCAGAACGCCAGGCCCATCAACATCACCATCACGGTGACGCCGATCTGCTGAACGATGTCGCGCGTGCGGATCGACAGCGGCGAGCGCTTCACGCCTTCGATCGCAATCAGCAGTGCCTGGCCGCCGTCGAGCACCGGAATCGGCAGCAGGTTCAGCACGGCGAGGTTGATGCTGATCAGGATCAGCGTCGTGAGATACGCGAACCAGCCCTGCTCGAAGGCGTTGTGGGCGATCTCGGCGATGCCGATCGGCCCGGCGAGCTGCTTGCGCGACACATCGCCCGAGACCAGTCGCTTCAAGCCGGAGAGGAAGGTCTTGGTCAACTCGGCGGTCATCCCGACCGCGCGCGGCACCGACACCAAGGGGTTGGTCTCGCGATCGACGCCGACGGCGCCCTGCACCGCGGCAGCGTGTGCGGTGATGCCGATCAGGTAACGCTCTTCGGGAATGCCGAGGCCCGTGTCGGCCTCCAGCATCTGGGGTTGCACGCGGATCTCGTGGCGTTCGCCACCGCGCGCGTAGGCGATCTGCAGCGCGCGACCGCCGCTGGCGCGCACCAGCTCCGAGAACGCCGCGAAGGAACCGACCGGAGCGCCGTCGACGGAGACGATCAAG
>Ga0315276_10007004_pt1 | contig 10420 bp, 6 predicted proteins | sample YL17G05_0_MG_FD_204542 | JGI IMG/M metagenome (GOLD analysis project Ga0315276, IMG submission 204542) | Sediment microbial communities from Yellowstone Lake, YNP, Wyoming, USA - YL17G05_0 | ecosystem: Environmental > Aquatic > Freshwater > Lake > Sediment | place: USA: Wyoming | collected... | reverse complement strand
CACTCCAACTGTTCATCGCCGCGAACAAGGCCGTGTTTCAGGTCGAATACGTGGACGAAGGCATGACGACGTCGGCCTTCTGCGCGCAGGACAATGCCAAGGGTTTCGACGGACTACTGAAGCAACTCGAGCTCGGGACCTGGCGACAGGCCTGCCGGTGAGCGGCTAGCGGGAGAGCGCCCCCTCGTGGACGTCCTGCCCGAGCCCGCTCGTCATCTCCATGGCAACGTCGTTGATAACGTCGTCCAGCGAGCGTCGGGGTTGCCAACCGATCAGTTCTCGGATCTTGGTCGTGTCGGCGAAGCGCCGACGGACGTCTTCATAGCCGACGGCGTAGGCCTCGCCATAGGGGATGAAGCTGATCCCGGCGGATTCGGTGGCCAGCGGGCGGATCTCGTCCAGCACCTTCTCCGCCAGGTCGACGATCGTGATCTCCTCCGAACCGCCGATGTTGAAGACTTGTCCGACCGCGCTCGGGTTGTCGGCGAGTCCGAGAATGCCGTCGACTGCATCGTGTACGTGGAGGAAGGAGCGCGACTGTAACCCGTCCCCGTACACCGGGATCGGCTCGCCGTTCAGCGCCGCGGCGACGAAACGCGGGATCACCATCCCGTATCGCCCGGTCTGGCGTGGACCGACGGTGTTGAACAGCCGGAAGATGACCACAGGAAGCCCGTGCTGGCGATGGTAGGCCAGGGCGAGGAACTCATCGACCAACTTCGAGGCGGCATAGGACCAACGGCTGTTCCGGGAGGCGCCGAGAAGGACGTCGTCGTCCTCCGATGCCGGCAGCTTCACGCACTTGCCGTATACCTCGGAGGTGGAGGCGACGAGGACCTTGACGCTGTGTCGCTGAGCCGCCCGCAGAACGGCTTCGGTCCCGAGCACGTTGGTCTGGATCGTGGTGAGCGCGTCTTCGACGACCAACTGCACACCCACGACCGCGGCGAGGTGGAAGACCACGTCAGCCTGGGACACCAGCGAATCAAGGGCTTCCGAGTCGCATATGTCGTCCACGACCACGTGGAAGTTCGGGTGCCCGATGAGTGCGCCGACGTTGTCGAGGGGGCCGGTGACGAGGTTATCGATGACGGTCACGTCGTAGCCACGCCTGAGCAGCTCCGTTGAGAGGTGGCCACCAATGAACCCGGTCCCGCCGGTGATGAGTGCTCGCGGCGGGTCTTCGTTGACCCCACCGAGCGGGCTCTCAGCGCTCGTGGGGTGGTTGTGGGATGGCATGTGCGTAATCACGGCCCTTCTGGTTCGTTTGCTGAGGTTAGACAACAGTGATGTAGAAGTAGTCGGCAGAGGCAATGATCCGACGGGCGGCACGGAGGGCAACAACCCCGTAGACGACGGCGCCGCACGCCAGCGCGATGCCCAGCCATTGGTAGCCGAACTGGTTGACCACCACTACACCGACGATCACGGTGACAGCCGTTCCTGCGGCCACGGCCCAGATCGGCCGTCGCCAACGCCCCAGTGAGAGGCAGTAGGACCCGTTCAACTGTGCCCACCCGAAAATGGCGTAGGCGACCAATCCGCTGACGAACAGGATCCAGATATTCTCGGTGTCTCCCTGCGGCCCGATTCGCTCGAAAGGTTCGGTCTGGAGCAGCATCCGGACTACGACGATCGTGATCATGCTGATCACAACCAGACTGAAAACGTAGCGCTTGGTGTTGCGCACGAAGACGCCGTGAAGGGACGCGCCGAACCGCTCCGGCGAGGCCGCAGGAACCGTCGCCTGCAGCATTCGAGTCTCTTCCCAGAAGGAACGCATACCACGCTCGGCCGTTCCTAGGGCCAGGACCACTGGCGCGAGCGGCAGGAACAGTCCGAGCTCCAAGGTCATCACCTGGGGCGCGTCGTATCCCAGGTGAACCCACCCGATCAGGTGGATCGAGAAGAACATGCTGACCGCGAGCGTTCCGTATACGAAGTAGGGCAGACCTTCGAGGGCGATGAAGCCGACGGACGGCAGCGTTGTGTCTTTGCTCGGTCGATCCCCGGCCCTCGCAGTCAGGCCCCGGTCCAGGCCCAGCACCATCAGTCCGATGACCGTCAGAACTCCCGCAGCCGCGGAGATCTCCAGGTGAATCGGCGTGACGAGCACCAGCAAGCGGTCCAGCCCGACACCCAGTAGGACCCCGACGGTTAGTGCGACGCCCGTCCACCCGCTGGCGAACACCAGCGACAGGAGGGTGCCCAAAGTCCAGATGGCTGATAGTGCGAGCGCCGCGACGACAAAGGTGGCGCGATTGTCGGCGATGAATTCCAGGCCGCTCCACGATGGGATCGCCATGGCCGATACTGCCAACGCGGTGAACCCGAAAGCCACGGCCACGCCTCGCGTGAGGAACCGGCGCGCGGCGTCGAGCTTCGCGAGTGACACGAGCGAGGAACCCCGTGGGACAAGCGACATGGCGATGCCGGTGGCGCACACCATGCCAGTGGTGAAGCCAACGGCGAGTGCCAAGACCTGGCCGGGCCCCCAGTCGCTGAACCTGGCGAACGAGAAGATCGCGGTCAGCAGGGCGACCGTCGGAAGGAGGGCGAGGGAGGGGTGTCGGGCGGTGTCGAATCGGCCCGTCGGGCGGTCGAGCGCGTGCCGCGCACGTAGTCGCGCGTGCCACCCTCCCATGCGGGCCGTTGTCAATCCCCCTGCAAACGGTGACGCAGCATTGGAGCGATCCCAGCTCGCCAGGGTCTTGTCGGTGGGGGCCAGCCCCTCAAGCCGCATCGATGGGCTCAGCGACTTCGGTACCGGGTCTCTTTCACGCAGGATCTGGAGGACCGCCTCCGAAAGCCGGAACGTGTCAGGGAAGCCGTAGCGCTCTCGCGCGACTGCATCGGTGACACCTGTCGACTCGATGATGGCCGAGACCTCGAGATGATCCACTGGTAGCCACGTGCGGCTGCCTACATCGTCGGCAAGCGCGTGTAGCGCGTCGGGTTGCTCGACACGGTCTGCGTCGCTGCCGCTCTCCGACGGAATTGCTGGCTGCGGCGCCGGGGAGGGGCGCCAGTGCGGGTGACTCGGCGACAACCGAAGGTAGCTCGAGTAGTGCGTGCCGCTGAATCGCTCGGCCGTGAACTCGGTGGATGCCCGCTCGCGAGCAGCCGCACCCATGCTCCGTGCTAGTCCGGGGTTGTCGAGCAGGGTCAGGATGCCGGCAGCCATCGCCTCGGGGCTTCGCGGCTCGACCGCGATACCCGCCCCTTCGATTTGCTCGGGGATACCGCCCACGGCAGTCGCCACGACAGGTCGGCCGCACAGCATCGCTTCGAGGATGCTGAAGGGGAAGCCCTCAGACACACTCGAGAGCACCACCATGTCACCTTCGGCGTACGCAACAGCCGGGGTATTGGTGTGCCCGCGAAACTCAACCGCGTTCTCAAGTCCGAGCTTGGCGTGGAGGTCCATGCAGCGCTTGTGATACTCAGCGTCCTCCGCTTGGGCCGCGCCATAGAGACGGAAACTGACGTCGGGTCGCTCGCGGATGACCGCCGCCGCCGCGTGGAGCAGCGTCTCCACGTCCTTGAGCGGATTGATCCGGCCGACCCAAACGACGGTCTGCTGTTCCAAGTCGGGCTTGGGATCGGGCCGGTACTCGTTGCGGTCGAGGCCGTAGTAGATCGTCTCCAGGCTGTGGGGGTCTGCGCCCGCCTCGAGTTCCCACCGTTGGTTGTAGTCGCAGCAAGGGGAGATCTGGTCGGCTAGCCGGTAACTGAGCTCAGTCATTCGTCGGGCAAACCCCAGAGCCAACAGCTTAAGGAACAGGCTGTCCCGGCGGGACGTCTCGGCCAGATACCGCTCGCGCAGATAGACCCCGTGCTCCGTCAGCAAGAATCCCGCGCCGTGCTCGAGCTTGGCCGCAGCCGCGACCATTGTGCAGATCCCCGCCATCGCCAAGTGCACGACATCGACCTCAGGCAGCGGAGCGGCGAGCGGGAACAACCATCGGGTGAGCCACTGGAAACCGGTGGTCAGCTCCCAGAGCCGGAGCTCCGGCCGGCCAGAGGCTGTTCCCTGGTTGTAACAGTCGCGCGCCTCTTCCACGATCATGTTCCATACGGACTCGTCGTGGAGTGCCTCGTGGAGGTCGTGGTCGACGAGGAAACGGTAGATGGCGTGGATGTCCGAGGCCAGGGTGCCCGGGTCGGCGCTCGGGTCGAGCAGTACGCGAAAGAACCGTCGCAACGGAGGGACGAAATGCTCGACCACTGCGGTATCGCTGGTACGAGACCGATCACGATGCAGCGAGCGGGCGGTGGCGTCGCTCCAGGATTCCTTGATGTCGCGAATGTTCCAGAGCGGGACTGTGATGGTTTCCACGAGGTTGGGTGGCGGATCGAAGAGCGGCGTGAGGCCTGGCTGCGCCACGATAGCCAAGACGTGGAACGGCACTTCCGGGAGACTGGCTATGAGAGCGTCACACCAGGTGCTCACCCCACCCCAGCTCACGGGATAGCTGCCCTCGGCCACCAGCAACACGCGAGGGGGAGCCTGCTTAGTAGGCCTGATGGGCATTGCGGCGTCGAGTTCGCCTCGTCGCGGGACCACAACGACGGCCGGTGCCGTGGTGGCCATCGTGTGCTCTCCTCTCGGTGATAAGGCAGATCCTGCGGCCGGTTCGGGGGGACTCGCAGAACCGGCCGCAGGAAGGACGGACTGCTACTACTGCAGTGGCAAGGTAACGCTCTGACCAGCCGCCAGCGTGATGTACGAGATCCGCTGGCTTCCGTAGAACTCCGTCTTGTAGGCCGGTGCGTTCAACCCGGTGACCGGCACCGTCACGGCCTTCTGCGCCGTCAGGGTGATGCTCGTCCCTGGGACGATGCTCGCCGAGAGCCCACCGTTCCTCAATGCGTCGTTGTACTTCATCCGGTCAGCCTGGCGCACCCCGAGCTGATCCATCGTCGGGCTGATCAGCGGCACCTTCACCAACTGGCTGTACTTGGCCAAGGTCGCGTCGACAAGATCACCGAGCAGGCTGTGAGTGCCGTCGTACGCAGTCAGGTTCGGTTGGTGGAACATCAGCGGCCGGTTGTGACCCTGCAACAGGTAACGCAGGAGCACGTTGCTCTCCCGGTCGAGGAGTTGCTGATAGGTGTCCACGTGGCCGAACGCGGCGTTGGCCGGGTACAAGCAATTGTCTTCGGCCAGCCACTGCTCCGGGGTGCTGACGTTGAAGTACAGGTTCACCGGGTATCGAGCGATCTCAAGGATCGCGGGCTGGAGGGCGTTGTACCGGCCCTCGTTGACCCCGTAGGTCGCGGGGTCACCCGTGCGCGAGGTGTCCGAGATGAGGTACCGGATGCCGTTGTCGTACGCCGCCTGAAGGAACTGGGCGTTGGAGAGGCCGGAGATGTCCGGCTGGATGAGGTTCTTCCGGTTGAAGGTCGACAGACCGAGCTGGGTGGCGACCTGGTTGTTCTGCCGGATCTCGGTCCTGGCCTGCGCGTATGTAACCGCGTCGAGGTTCTGGTGGGTATACGTGTGGTTGACCCACTTGAACCTCGCCTGGTTGGCCTTTGCGACCGGCGTCAGCGTGTCGACGTTCGGCGCGTTGAAGGCCGCGGTGGTGCCCTCACCGTTGAACGGGAACTCGATCTTCAGAGGCTTGCTGATCGCCACGGCCTGCTTGGCGGTCTGCCAGGTGATGAACCTCTGCAGGTCCGTGCCCGTGATCCGGGCCTCGGGCAACGACGGGTCGTCGGGCGCGGTGCCGCAGACGGTCGTCGTCTGCCAGATGCTGTCGCTGATGAAGATGTCGTCGGGTTGCGGGTCGAGAATGGCGTGCCGCTCGCCGAGGAACAGCCCCTTGGTGACCCAGTTGACCAAGCCATAGCCGAGCACTTGGCCGTGCGTGAGATAGCCGGCACTGTCGAAGGTCAACGCCAGCGCCTGTCGATTCCCCTGGGTCGGGTAGGTGTGGATGGCCCCGAGAACGTTACCGCTGGGGTCGGTCAGGATGGGCGTCGTCGTGGTGTCGCCCGCGGTGACGGCGGCCCGGTAGACATATGACGAGGTGATGGGGAGCGTGCCCGACGCATTCACGGACGGGAAGGCGGTGGCCCCGGCAGCCGTCCACCGCGCGGACGTATTGGCGCCACCCTCGCCAACGTAGGTCAGACCGAAGTCCGCCGTCGGGTAGGTGTTGGCGCTGACGGTGCGGATGTTGAACGCCGCTTCGAACGTCCACAACGCTGCCCACTCGTCAGCCGTGAGCGCGCTGCTGACGAAGGTGTTCGCCGGGTCAACGTAGGAGAGCGTCCCGTTCGTCAGCATCACACCCTGGTAGTAGGCGTGCACTCCGCCGTCCCACATGCGGTCCGCGGTGACACCGTTGTTCCAGTTGGTGATCTGGCCGGTGGTGCATGAACTGTCTGCCCCGTTCACCTGATAGTTGATCTTCCAACTGCCGTTGACACAGAGCTGCTTGGTCGTGCTCTTGTACACGTCATAAGGAACCCCGATGTAGTCGAGCGCCGAGGTCAAGGTGGACAGGTTCCAATCCCACGTACCGGCCGGCACAGTGTTGACGCCGTCCGGGTTGGGGTCACCCTTGGTCGCCATGACAAGGACTCGGAGTTCGATCGGGTCGACGGGCGACCCCGCCGACGCCTTGACCGCGCTGGTCGTGGCGGCGTGAATAGGCTTTCCGAGTTTGGCGGCCTTCAGTTGCTTGAGTGTCTTCCCGTCGAGTCTGTCCGTGGGGGTCTTGGCAACCCGGTGGCCGTGACCCGTGCCATTCGATGCCGATGCAGCGCCGTGCGGGAACGTCGTCATTACGCCCAAGGCCGCGACTAGAGCGAGCGGGGCCAGTCGGAGTGCTCGGGATCGGCCTTGCGATCGCGCACCTGAACTGGACGGGGTTGACTGACGGAGCATTGCCTGCCTCCTAGGCGGGGGTAACCACGGGTTGACCCGGGAATCGACGGGGACTGCTGTTCGGACTCGGAACTCTGATCTCGGCGGCCATGTCGTCTTCTAGAGCCGCGACCGGTGGGGCGCGTCGTTGAAGCGGTAGGTCGTGTCGAGTACGCACGCATGCCCCGCAACCCAGTCGTAATCCACGGCGGGATGCAGTGTGTTGATCACGACGAGGTCGTAGGACCTCATCGGTGCATCGACCGACGATCGCATCGCTGCGCCATCGCCGAGCCGAAGTTCATTGACGAGCGGGTCGAAGTACTCGACGCACGCCCCAAGGGCGAGAAGTCGGTCGATGACCTCGAGCGCCGGCGACTCGCGCAAGTCGGCGACACCCGGCTTGTAGGCGACGCCGACCATGAGCACGCGCGACCCGCGAACCCCGCGGTCGGCATCGGCGAGGATCTCCCGCGCTCGGTCTACGACCTCACGCGGGCGTTTGGCGATCGCCGACATTGCCTGCTCGATGAGTGGTGCGGAGTGACGCTCACGCTTGAGTTGCCACAACAGATAATGCGGGTCACAAGGAATGCAGTGACCTCCAACTCCTGGGCCCGGCGCGAAAGCCATGAAGCCGTACGGCTTTGTGGCTGCGGCGTCGATCACCTCCGTGACATCGACCCCGAGCTCGCCGCTAATGTCTGCCAACTCGTTCGCCAGCGCGATGTTCACCGCGCGGAACGTGTTCTCGTACAACTTGGTCAGTTCGGCCGCTTCGGGGCTCGAAACGCAGTGCAAGTTCCTGGCATAGGCGCCCAAGGCCTTAACGGCGCGCTGAGTGCACTCACGGGTGGCTCCGCCGACGACGCGAGGGACCTCCTCCTGTGCGAACTGCGCATTCCCGGGATCGATGCGCTCGGGGCTGAACGCTACGAAGACGTCCTCACCCACCCGCAGTCCCTGGCGGTATAGCGGTTCCACGAGTAGGTCTCGCGTGGTCCCGACGTAAGTCGTCGATGTCAGGATCAGCACCTGACCAGGTTGGGCGTGCTCGACCACCGTTGCGCAGGCCGCGGATATCGGACCCAGATCAGGCACCAAGTGCTGATCAACGGGCGTCGGAACGCAGACCATGACCACGCGCGCCCGACTCAGAACCGAAGGCGACGACGTCAAATGCAGCGAGTCCGCGTCCAAGGCCTCGCGAAGACGTACGCGGTCGGTGTCGAGCAGGTCCACATCGCCCGATCGGACGGCGTCCAGGCGCGCCAAACTCAGGTCGACTCCTGCCACCGACAACCCTGCGGCGGCGAACGACAGGGCCGTGGGCAGACCGACGTAGCCGAGGCCGACCATGACGACGTCATACGTCGTCGTCGGATCGAGCTGCTTTCGTTTCCGCGTGACGGTGAGGTCGATGACCTCGCTATCCCACGCCCCGACGCCGTTGCTCCGCTTGAGCATTCAATCCCCCCCGGACTGATTTGAGGCCAGCGCCTCATTGCCTGCGTCACCAATGCCCGAATGACCTGAAGCGGCTCGGGGCGAACAGAACCTACGACTCGGGCAACCCGTCACCAATTTGTTGTTTGCTATTCACCCGTTAGGGGTTATTCACCCGTTAGGGGTTATCCACGCGTTAGAAGCTATTCACCCGTTAGGGGTTATTCACCCGTTAGGTGACGCTCGTTGCATAGCGGTCACTTGATTGTTCACCCGTTAGGGGACACTCCTTTGCATAGCCGTCACTCACGGGAGTCGCGCAAGTTCGAAGAGCAACGACCGGCGGCCGTTTCGGACAAGTGTGGGAGAAGAGTCAGTGCGGGCTGAAGACCCACGGCTAGTTTCTGAATAGGCACCGGCAGGCCGCGCGGCGAATCTGACCCACTGAATCAAGCAGATCGGTCGCCTCATCCGCGCCAACGGTCGCGGCGGCTACACGGCAGTCGCGAACGTGGGATACAAGAACTACAACTACATCGTCACGCATCCCAACATCGACCCGAACAACCCCGACTTCACCCCTGGGGACTCGAACCCGTACGGCGTCTCGGCCGGACGGCACGGGGCGTACGTGGTCGACGCGGGTTCGAACACGTTGGACCGGGTCGGCTACAACGGCAATATCAACGTCCGCTTCGACAGGGACTAGTCAGAACAACCGACAACAACGCCGTACGGGCGAGCGAAATCCTTCGCTCGCCCGTACGGCGTCCTCGAACTGAGGGGGACGCGCTCAGGTCCTCGTCACGGGCAGGACGACCTCGTTACGGCGGAGGAACCACGGCTTCCACGGCGGGTCAAAGCGTGCATAACGCGGACGCCCGGTTGCCGTCAGGCCAGCAGCCGCGACGTCTTTGCGCAGCGCCGCGACGTGCTCGTTGTAGGAACCTTCGGTCCAGCGGCCTGAGAACGTTGCCACGGCCGCGAGTTGCTCAGGCACCTCGTGGACGCTCACCTGACCGTCCACCGGTACAGGAAGCGCCGCGGTGGTCGAGCCGTCCGGCATCACGAAGGACACGAGATGGGTGTTCGAATCAGCCAACGTCTCTTGGACAACCGGAGCCGTCATGGCGACTTTCGTCTTCGAGCGGTTACGCCCGCTGATGTAGGAGATGAGCGGCCTGAACGCGGCGTTACCGGCCCGTTCGAACGAGCCGACAATCTCAACCTCAGCGACCACATGCGGCGCATACCGCCTCAACTCGAAGCCGGGACTCGACTCCAGAACCTCATACACCTGCTGCTCCGTCATGCTCCTAACCGTACGCGCGGTTTCAGTGCCCGCAACCCGAACGTCGGGCGGAACTTCTCGGGAGTTCTCGGCGGCCGCGAGGTGATCGTGATCATCGTCACTTCGATCACGGCGCCCTGACGGCCGCTGTCGACCTCTCAGCACTCGAAGCTCCGGCCCATCTGATCGCGGCGCCCGACACGACGAGCAGCACGATCGCCGCCGCAGCGTTGATCGGGATCCCGGCGTAGGTGAGAACGCGCGTGGGGAACCCGGCGAGTCCCGTCGCCGACAGCATCAGCGTGGCGACACCTACTCCGGCAATTCCCACACATGCCACCACCGACGCGACCAGGGGAGACGGGGCGGCGAGGCTCGGTGGGCTGTCCCACCAGGGGAGTTTCGCGTGCTCGAAGGGCCACATGAGCCGGACCACCGCCCAGACGCCGAGCCCGTACGCTGCCCAGAAGATGACACTCCCCCAGCCATATCCCCACCCATCCGGAACGGGGAAGCCGCTTCCATCGAGCCCTACCGGGCGATCCAGATGCAGCCAGTGCCCGAGCGTCGTGACGGCGATGAGCACTGGCAGGTGCCAGAGGTAGAGCGTCATCGCAACCAGGTTCACGCCGGTGATCGGTCGCCAGACGGCGGGCCGCTGCAGCAGTCGTCGAAGTGGCGCGTCGAACAACGTGAGCAGACAGATGAGCGCGACTGCGTGTACGGCGAGGACGACCGTTGGTGGCGCCATATTGCTCACCGGCTCGCCCGGCATGCCGACCATGGACACCGGCCACGGGCCGTAC
>Ga0315276_10007000_pt1 | contig 10422 bp, 6 predicted proteins | sample YL17G05_0_MG_FD_204542 | JGI IMG/M metagenome (GOLD analysis project Ga0315276, IMG submission 204542) | Sediment microbial communities from Yellowstone Lake, YNP, Wyoming, USA - YL17G05_0 | ecosystem: Environmental > Aquatic > Freshwater > Lake > Sediment | place: USA: Wyoming | collected... | reverse complement strand
AGGCGGGTTCGTTCAACATCGACCGCGGGGTCGGCATTCGTGCCGTGCACGGCGAAAAGCAGGCATTCGCGTACTCCGACGACATTTCCCTCGTCGCATTGAACGAGGCGGCGGTTGCCGCGCGCGCAATCGGTCGCCAGGGGCAGTCCGCGGTCGCCGCGCTCGAGCGAATCGGGACCGCGCATTCGCTGTACGCACCCGAGGACCCGGTCGCCTCGCTGCCGGAAGCAGCCAAGGTCGCGTTGCTCGAACGGCTCGAACGAATGGCGAGAGCGCGCGACCCGCGCGTGGCGCAGGTGATGGCGTCGATCGCGGGCGAGTACGAGGCGGTCTTCATCGCGCGGAGCGACGGCCTCGTCGCCGCGGACGTGCGCCCGCTCGTGCGGGTGGCACTCACCGTGATCGTCGAGGAGGGCGGACGGCGGGAGCAGGGCCACTCGGGCGGCGGGGGCCGCTTCGACTACGGCTATTTCACCGACGCCATGCTCGAATCGTATGCGGCGCAGGCGGTCGGCCAGGCGTTGCTCAACCTCGGCGCGCGCGCCGCGCCGGCCGGCACGATGACGGTGGTGCTGGGGCACGGCTGGCCGGGCATCCTGCTGCACGAGGCGATCGGTCACGGCCTCGAGGGCGACTTCAACCGCAAGGGGACGAGCGCGTTTTCGGGCCGCGTCGGGCAGCGCGTCGCGGCGAAGGGGATCACCGTCGTCGACGATGGCACGATCCGCCGGCGGCGCGGCTCGCTCAACGTTGACGACGAAGGCAACCCGACGCAGCGCACGGTGCTGATCGACGACGGTATTCTCGTGGGATACATGCAGGACCGGCTGAACGCGCGGCTGATGGGCGTCGCGCCGACCGGCAACGGCCGCCGCGAATCGTTCGCGCATCTGCCGATGCCGCGGATGACCAACACGATCATGCTTGCCGGCAGCCACGACCCGGCGGAAATCATCGCGTCGGTGAACGACGGCCTCTATGCGGCGAATTTCGGTGGCGGGCAGGTCGACATCACCAGCGGCAAATTCGTGTTTTCGGCGGCGGAAGCGTGGAAGATCGAGAACGGCAAGCTCGCGTACCCGGTCAAAGGGGCGACGCTGATCGGCAACGGCCCGGACGCATTGACGCGAGTGTCGATGGTCGGCAGCGACATGGAGATGGACAGCGGTGTGGGCACCTGCGGCAAGGACGGGCAGAGCGTTCCCGTGGGCGTCGGGCAGCCGACGCTCAAGATCGATGGACTGACGGTCGGCGGAACGGCATAGCTCGGGGCTCGTGCCGACCCCGCCATGCGCCTCGGCGACTTCACGCACGGTCGCGACAACAACATCCAGCTGCTGCGCCTTGTCGCTGCGGCGGCGGTGATGCTGTTCCATAGCTACGCGTTCACCGGGCGCATGGGCGACGATCCGCTGTTTCGCGCGACCCGCGCCACCAATTTCAGCGTGCTCGGCGTCGGAGCCTTTTTCGTGCTGTCGGGCCTTCTCGTCACGCGGAGCTGGCTCGAACGGCCGCGTCTGCCTGCGTTCGCCGCCGCGCGCGTGTTGCGCATCTATCCGGCACTGTTCGTCGCCGTGGCGTTGTCGATCGTGCTGGCGGGTTGGTCGAGCCCGGTGCCATGGCGCGTGTTCCTCTTCTCGCCGATCACGATCGACTACGCGTGGAACAACACGCTGGCGTGGGAGGTCCGGTACGCGCTCCCCGGCGCCTTCCTGTCCAATCGGTTTCCCGGCACCGTGAATGGATCGCTGTGGACGCTGCCGGTCGAACTGCGGCTCTATATTGCTGTGGCGATTGCCGGCCTTGCGGGAGTGCTCGCCGGCGTTCACCGTTGCGCCGCCGTCCTCGCCGCGCTCGTGGCGCTGTTCGTGTGGAAACCCGAGTGGCTGCCGCTGCAACCGAACATCGAATCGGTACGCGACCTCGCGCTGCTGTTCGGGCTGGGCGCGCTCGCCTACGTCGCGCGCGCCAAACTGCCTCTGTCACTCGCCGCATTGGCCGCAGGCGTGGCGTTGTACGCGTTCAATCCCGGCGGCTTTGGGCGCGGGATCGCATTCACGCTGACTCTGGCGTATGGCGTGCTGGTGCTGGCGTACCATCCGCGAATTCAATGGTGGCTTTACAACCGCGCGGGCGACTATTCGTACGGGCTCTACGTCTACGCCTTTCCGATTCAGCAGACGATCATCGCGCGATGGCCTGGCCTATCCACCGGCGAGCTCTTTGCCTGGTCGTTCGCAGTAACGCTCGCGGTGGCAGCAGTTTCGTGGCATGGACTCGAAAAGCCCATGCTGACGCTGAAATCGCGTTTTCGCAATCGGGTGCCGACCGGATAATGCGTCGAAGGTTGGCCCGCGCCGCGTTCCGCGGCCCGTAAATTCGTCGTGCTAGTGCAGCGGCCCCACCGGCTCCGTCGACGCCATCGCGGGGGCAGGGGAGGCGTGATGCATGACCATCCGCCAGCCCGAGGGCGTGCGCAGGAAGACGTTGGTGCAGATCGCCGCGCCGCGCGGGGTGCCGTCGCTGCCGAGCGCGACGTGTTCGACCACGCTCTGCATGGCAAGGCCCACGGTTTCGATCAGCACGACCTGGTCGAGCCGAAAGGTCAGGCGCGCATCACCGGCGAAAAGCTGGTCCCACCCGGCCCGCACGGCGTCGTAGCCGACGAGCCGCGTGCCCTCCGGATGGACGCAGACGATTTCTTCGTCCTCGGCCCAGGTCGCCATCATCGCGTCGACGTCCTTCGCCTCGAACGCCTCGTAGAAGGCATGCGCGGCGTCGGTGGGCGTCGTGTAGATCGGTGGTGTGCGGACCTTGGCCATGATGGGGCGGCACGGGAGTTTCATTTCGCCGGTCGCGCATCCGCAACCGTGCCTCGCGGACGGAGCGTCGCGCGCGCAAGATCATACACCGCCCGCGGATCGAGATCGCGCATGCATTTGAAGTGGCCCAGCGGGCATTCGCGCTTGAAGCAGGGGCTGCACGCGATGTCGATCCTGGCGATCTTCGCCGCGGCCGACATCGGCGGCGTGTACGCAGGTGACGACGAGCCGAACAGGGCGACGAGCGGCACGCCGACGGCCGCGGCCGCGTGCATCAGTCCCGAATCGTTGCTGACGACGATCGATGCGAGCGACATGAGGTCGATTGCCGTGCCGAGATCCGTGCGTCCGGCAAGGTCGCGCATCGCTCGCCCCGGTTCACCCGCCGCATCGCGAATCGCCTCGGCGGCGGGCTTGTCGTTCGGCGATCCGACGATCCAGACCGCGAGGCCGTCGGCCAGAAACTTCAGCGCGAGCTCGGCGAAGTGGCCGGGCGGCCAGCGCTTCGCGGGGCCGAATTCGGCGCCCGGACAAAGGATCGCCACGCCGCGGGCGACGTCGAGCGAGAGCGCCGCAACGGCAGCGTCACGATTCGCGGCATCCGCGACGAGAATCGGCGCGGTCGCCGCTGGCGCGGATTCGCCACGGGGCGCGGCGAGCGCGACATAGCGGTCGACGAGCCGCGGAAACGCGTTGCGGTCGAGCCGCCGCGCGTCGTTGACAAGTCCCCAACGCATTTCGCCGACATACCCGGTGCGCAGCGGTATGCGGGCAAGCCACGGGACGAGCGCCGATTTCAAAGAATTCGGCAGGATCACCGCCCGCGCATAGCCCAGCGCGGACAACGTCCGGACCAGGGTCCGGCGTAGCACCCAGTCGACACGGCCGTGACCGATCGTGGATTCGACGACGCGACCGACACCGCGCATCCGCGCATAGACCGGCGCGCACCATGCGGGGGACAGCACGTCGACATTCGGGGCTCCGTGCGGCGCGTGGAGCCGGGCGACCAGAGGTTCGGAAAGAATCGCGTCGCCGACCCACGAGGGGGCGACGACCAGGATGCGGCCACTCATCGTTCAAACGCCCGAGTCTGATCCGGCGTTCCCTATTGAGCTTTTCGAAATTGCGTGACAAGTGTCGCAAGACTACCGTCGTCCCCGCGAAGGCGGGGACCCAGTGGCGTTCGCTCGAAAGACGCTGGATTCCCGCCTTCGCGGGAACGACGGCTGCCCTGGAATGCGTTGTCACTCAATTTCGAAAAGCTCAGTAGTGGCCGCCGCCTGCGCGCGGCCCGCCGACAAGTCGGTAACGGGTTCCACAGTATGGGCACAGCGCATTGCCGGTTTCGGCGATGTCGAGAAATACGCGCGGGTGGCTCGACCAGAGCGGCATCTGCGGGTTCGGGCAGAACACGGGAAGATCGTTCGAATCCACGTCAACCGCGGAAAGCTCCCTGGTCTCGGCCATCGTCACACCGCCGTAAGCCAGGACTTCTTGGAAGGATTGCGGCCATTGACCGCGTCGAAGAAGAGCGCCTGCAGCCGGGTGGTGATCGGACCCCGCCTGCCCTCGCCGATCGTGCGGTTGTCGTATTCGCGGATGGGCGTCACCTCCGCGGCGGTGCCGGTGAAGAACGCTTCATCGGCGATGTAGAACTCGTCGCGGGTGATGCGCCGCTCGAGGACCGGAATCCCGAGCTCGTTCGCGAACGTGATGATCGTGGCGCGGGTGATCCCGTTGAGCGCCCCGCCGGAAAGATCGGGCGTGTGGAGCTTGCCGTCACGGACCAGGAAGACGTTTTCGCCGGAACCCTGGCAGACGAACCCCTGCGGGTCGAGCAGCATCGCCTCTTCGTAGCCGTCGTGCGCGGCTTCCTGGTTCGCGAGGATCGAGACCGCGTAATTGCACACCGCCTTGGCGTTGCACATCGTGATGTTGGGGTGATGGTGCGTGAACGACGAGGTCTTGACGCGGATGCCCTTCTCGAGAGCGTCGGCTCCGAGATACACGCCCCACGGCCAGACGGCCACCGCGACCAGAACCGGATTCGACTTGGCGGCCACGCCCATCGCTTCCGAGCCGTAGAACACGAGCGGGCGGAGGTAGCACGACTCGAGTTTGTTGTCGCGCACGCAGGCCAGTTGCGCGGCGCTGATCTCGTCCTTGGTGAACGGAATCTGCATGCCGAAGATGTGCGCCGAGCGGAACAACCGGTCCGTGTGGTCCGAGAGCCGGAAAATCGCCGGTCCCGCGGAAGTCTTGTACGCGCGCACGCCCTCGAACACGCCCAACCCGTAGTGCAGCGTGTGCGTCAGCACGTGGGTCGTGGCATCGCGCCACGGCACCATCTTGCCGTTGTACCAGATCCATCCGTCGCGGTCTGCCATCGACATGGCGGAGCCTCCCTGTGCCAAAACAGTGATTTTAGCCGATTCTGGCACTGCGGCCCGCCGCCATGCCCGAGGCATGCCCGGGACCGCGCCTCGGGGCGACTTCCGCACGAACCGCATCGACGTTGGATCGCGATCACGGCCAAGGCGCGCCGAAAACGTGCGCCCACAATGCCGTGACCGCGGCGCGGCGGTCAGCCTGCGCGGCGGCATCGACGCGCGCTTGCGGGGCGCCCGTCAGCCGGATCTGATGCTGGAGCCGGCGATAATCGCGATACGCGTCGGCGGCGGCGCTGGCGACGGGCACGGGTATGAGCCCCAGGTCGCCGGCGATTCCGAGCAGCGCGATGTTGCCCAGATTGCGGGTGAGCGCCGCATGATCGATCGCGTGGGTGAGGACCACGTGCTGGACGGCGAACTCGACGTCGACCATGCCACCCGGGTCGTGCTTCAGGTCGAACCCGGTCGTCGGGTTTGGGTGACCCGAGTGCATCTTTCGACGCATCTCGACAATGTCGTCCTTCTGCTTCGCGCGCTCGCGCGGCCGGCGAAGGATCGCATTTCGCTCTTCCTCGAACGCCGCGCCGATCGCGGGGTCGCCGGCGACGAATCGCGCGCGCGTGAGCGCCTGGTGCTCCCAGGTCCACGCGTGCTCGCGCTCGTAGCGGCGGAATGCGGACAAGGACGACGACACGAGTCCGGTGGCGCCGTCGGGACGCAAGCGGAGATCGACGTCGTACAGCTGGCCGGCGGGCGTCATGCTCGTGAGCCAGGTGACGAGTCGCCGCGAGAGCCGCGTGTAGCGTTCCTCTGCCGAGTCGTCCGCGTCGTCGTAGATGAAGACGAGATCGAGATCGGACGCGTAACCGAGCTCCTTGCCGCCGAGCTTTCCGTAACCGATGATCGCGAACCTGGGCGACGGCGCGTCCTTGCCCTGCAGGTTGATCCACACTTCGGCAAGCGTCGCCGCGAGGGTGACGTCGGCCAGCGCGGACAGGTGATCGGCAAGGCGTTCGACGGTCAGCGTTCCGGCAAGGTCCTGCGCGAGCAGCCGGAACGATTGCGCGTGCTGGAAATGACGCAGCACGTCCATTTGCCGCTCCGCGTCGCCAGCGTGGCCGGCGAGCAGGCGCGAGAGTTCGACGCGCCATGCCGCCCAGTCGGGCTCGGCGAAGAGAGCGCGTGCGTCGAGGAGCTCATCGAGCAGAATCGGGTGGCGCGTGAGGTAGTCCGCTGCCCACTGCGACGCACCCATCAGCTGGGCGAGGCGCGGCAGCACCGGCGGATGTTCGGTCAGGAGCGCAAGGTACGCGCTGCGCCGGCTCACCGCCTCCAGCAATCCGAAAAGACGCTGGAACACGGTTTGCGCATCGGTGCCGCTTTCGCGCTCTGCCGACGCGACCCGCAAGAGCTGCGGCACCAGCGCGTCGACGCGCTGCCTCGAGAGCGCCGGCAGTTGCACATAGCGTGCGCTCGATCGAAGGCGCTCTAGGCTCGCGAGCAGTCCCCCTGGATCGCCAAAGCCCGCCGCGGCGAGCGACTCGCGGGCAGTGTCGGCGGTGACATCGCCTGCCCAGACGGCGGCGAGTGCCGCCAACGGCGGACGCGTTTCGGTTGCCCCGTCGCGCGCGGTGGCCCTCGGCGCCAGGTCGCCGGCCGGCGACGACCGTTCGCCGAAAAGGTCCGCGAATTGCGCGGCCACCGCGGCGCGATGCGCGCGCAGCGCATCGTCGAAGGCGTCGACGCTCCCGAATCCCGTTGCACGCGCCAGCGCATCGCGTTCGGCCGGGTCGGACGGCAGCGTCTGCGTCTGCCGGTCGTCGCGGTACTGCAACCGGTGCTCGACGTTGCGCAGGAAGACGTACGCCTCGCGCAACGCCGTGATCCCGGCGTCCGGAAGCAGGCCGCGCAGGGCGATGGCGGCAAGCGTCGGCAGCGTGCCGCGAACCCGCAGTTCCGGTTCGCGCCCGCCGCGGACGAGCTGCAGCGCCTGCACGACGAACTCGACCTCGCGGATGCCTCCGGGCCCGAGCTTGATGTTCGGCCCGTAGTCCTTGCGCTTTCGCTGCTCGCCGATCTGACGGTGGATGTCGCGCAGACCTTCGTAAGCATCGAAGTCGAGGTATTTGCGAAACACGAACGGCGTGACGAGCGCATACAACTCGTCGTGGCGCGCGCCGGTCACCGCGCGCGCCTTGAGCCACGCGTAACGCTCCCATGCGCGTCCCTGCGTAACGAGGTAGAGCTCGAGCGCGGAGTAGGGTACGGCCAGCGGGCCGCTGTCGCCATAGGGGCGCAACCGCATGTCGACGCGGAAAACGTACCCGTCCGGAGTGAGGTCGTTGAGCGCGCCGATCACGCGCCGACCCAGCCGTTCGAAAAACTCGCGGCAGGACAGCTTTCGTGCGCCGTCCGTTTCGCCGTCTTCCGGATAGACGAAGACCAGATCCACATCGGAGGAAACGTTGAGTTCGGCGCCTCCCAGCTTGCCCATGCCGATCACGACGAGGCCCAGCACCTGACCCCTTTCGTCGCGCGGTTCGCCGTACTCCGCCGCGAGGGCGCGGTGGTGGAGCGTGACGGCCGCACGCAACGCGGATTCGGCGAGTGTCGTCATGTTCGCGCAGACCTCGGCGAGACCGGCGCGTCCGGTCAGGTCGCGGACGAGCGTCTGCAGGAATACGCGACGCCGCACGCTGCGCAATGTCGGCGCCAGCGCCGTCGGATCGCCGCCGTCCAGGATCCCGGCGATCGAGGCATCCGCCGCGCCCCAGTCGAACGGCGCGTCGACCGTCGCCACGAGCCACGCGCGCTCGTCCGGACGCGTGTCGAGCGCGGCGGTCGCGTATCTGCTGTAGGCGAGGGCTGCGGCGACTTCGGTGGTGTTCGGCATCGGGAACAGGTCGGCGTCGGGTGGGAGTTGCGCGCCCGCTGTCGCAGTCCTGGAACGCCGGAAAGGGATCGCGCGGGGGGCGCTTCCGCTACAATGCGCCAGCATCGCCAGCATCGCCAGCACCGCCATTATGCCTTCCGTGCGCGCCTTCCTCCGCGCTCCCCGCGCGCTCTCCGCCGCGCTCTACCGCTTTGTCCGGGCGATCATCATCGCCGGATTCGCGGCGTTCGCGCTCGCGCTGCTCGTCGTGCGCTTTGCCGTGTTTCCGCAGATCGAGTCCCATCGCGACACACTGGCGTCGATGCTGTCGCGGCAACTCGGCCATCCCGTAGAGATCGCGGCGTTGACCACCGGCTGGGACGGATGGAATCCGAAGCTCGTCATCCGGGGCTTCCGCGTGCTGGACAGCACCCGGTCCGGCACCGCGCCGCTCCTCGATCTGCCCGATATCGAAATGATCGTCGCGTGGACGTCGCTACCGCTCCTTGAGCTGCGCCTGAAAGAACTCGTCATCGAACGGCCGCGGCTCGCGATCCGGCGCGACCGCGACGGCAGGGTGCACGTGGCGGGCATCGAAATCGATCCCGAACAGATGCGGGACGAGTCGCCGCTCACCGACTGGATCCTGCGCCAGCGCCAAATCGTCGTTCGCGACGCGTTGATCCTGTGGGATGACGATCAGCGCAACGCCCCGCAGCTCGTCCTGGACCGGGTCCAATTCCGCCTCGAGAATCGGTTCGGCCGGCACCGGTTTGGACTGAAGGGTACGCCGCCGGCCGAGCTCGCCGCGCCACTCGATCTGCGTGGCGACATCCAGGGCATATCGGCGCGGGACTGGGAGCATGCGGAAGGCCGGATGTTCGTGCGGCTCGACTACGCCGATGTCACCGCATGGCGCGAGTGGCTCCCGCTGCCCGCGCAGATTTCCGCCGGCAAGGGCGCGATGCGCATCTGGTTCCAGTTCGCTCGAGGCGAGCCGCGCGAGATTGTCGCCGACCTCGAACTCGCCGATGTCAAGGTGAGACTCGCGGAGCAGCTGCCCGAGCTCGACATGGCGCATCTGTCGGGCCGGGCAGGTTGGCGGCTTTCGGCTTTTCAGCGCGAGATTTTCGCGCGCGGCCTGGCGTTCACGACGGTGAGCGGCGATCGTCTCGATCCCACGAATTTCACTCTGACGCTCCGCGACGGCGCCGGCGCGCGGCCAGCGTCGGGACAGCTCGATTTCGACCATCTGCAGCTCGAGCCGCTCGTTGCACTGGGTGCCCACCTGCCGTTCTCGGCACGGGTGCGGACGGACCTGTCCCGCTACGCGCCGCGCGGGACGCTCGCCCAGGGTCGCGTGCGTTGGGAGGGAACGACGGAATCGCCGACCACGTATTCCGCGACGGCGGAATTCACGAAGCTCGGTCTTTCCGCGCAGGATGCGCTGCCTGGCGTCACCGGACTCGACGGGCACCTGAATGTCAATGAGACCCATGGGGAACTGAAGGTGGCAAGCAGCAGTGCGGTGCTGGACCTCCCGCAGGTCTTTCACGCCCCGATAACGCTCGACAGCTTGCAGAGCGCCGTGAGATGGGAACGCCGCGACGGCAAGACTACCGTGCGGATCGAACAGCTCGAATTCGCCAATGCCGATGCGACGGGCAGCGCGTCCGGAACCTACCGCACGACCGGGCAGGGTCATGGCGAGATCGACCTCATTGCGCAGGCTTCGCGCGTCGATGCCCGGCAGGTCCACCGCTACCTGCCGCGATCGATCAACGACGCGACGCGCGATTGGCTGCGCACGGCCCTCGCGGCCGGCATGGCCTCCGAAGCGCGATTGAAGGTTGCCGGCAATGTCGCCGAATTTCCGTTCGCGAACAGCAGGGGCGGTCAGCTTGTCATCACGGCGAGAGCGAAGGGCGTGACGCTTGCGTACGCGGACGGCTGGCCACCGATCGAGGCCATCGATGGCGACATTCGCATCGACGGCGCGCGATTGAAGATCGACGCCTTGCGGGGGCACGCTCTGGGCGTGGACATCGGCAAGACCCACGCGGAAATCGAAAATCTCGCGGCCGACACCCCGCTTCTAAAGATCGACGGCGATGCGTCGGGGCCCGCCGCGGGGTTCCTGCGATTCGTCCACGAAAGCCCGGTTGCCGCGCGGATCGGGGGGGGCACCGCGGGCATGGAAATCTCGGGCAACGGACGTCTCGCGCTCAAGCTCGCGCTTCCGCTGGGACGAGCCGAGGATACGAGGATTGCCGGGGAGTTTTCGCTGGCCGATGGGCAGGCGCGGTTCGCGGGCGTGCCCGCATTGTCCAGGATC